>Ga0187847_10000052_pt1 | contig 124151 bp, 78 predicted proteins | sample June2016WEW_4_10_FD_132458 | JGI IMG/M metagenome (GOLD analysis project Ga0187847, IMG submission 132458) | Peatland microbial communities from SPRUCE experiment site at the Marcell Experimental Forest, Minnesota, USA - June2016WEW_4_10 | ecosystem: Environmental > Terrestrial > Soil >...
CTGAAGAGCGAACACCGATTGGAACGCAATCGGCTGAAGGGTGCTGCTGGAAATGCGATCAACGCCATCCTGGCTGCCGCCGCAATGAACTTCCACAAGCTCCTCAGAGCTTTTGGGCGCATTCTTCTGTTCTGCATGATGAACGTATGGAACCGGCTGCTCACCCTGCAAGCCCCAAAAGCCCGCAATCCTCAACTTCAATATGCCTGAAAATCACTTTTTCAGGATCGACGAGTTAATCTCGAAACGCGGCGGAGCGAAAGCATGGTCACTTCTTCTTCGTTTGCGGATGACTGCGAACCTTGACCGGTAGAGCTGATCGATCCCGTTGAGCTGAATGCGTCGCGCCAAATTCAGATAGACCTCCAGCGCGTGGTCGGAATCCGTGGTGTTCACAAACACCTTAGGCTGGATGGCCAGCAGGTTGTCTTCCCGCATGATCCGCGCCGCTCGCTCGTGGTTTACCGGCATCCCGCAGCGTCTCAGCTCGGCTGTAACCCGCCGGTAGCCATATCGACGCCGATGCTCAAGTGCGATCCGCTGTATGGCTGACCCCACCTCGGTATCTTCTTCCCGTGGTAGACACTCCTTCAAGAACCGGTAGAACCCTGCCCTGCTCACCGTTGCCAACTGGCACAGCGCTCGATACTCAGGCCGCCTTGCATCGACACTACTTCCCGGATCTGGTCGTAGGCGCCGTCCCGCCAGAGCCTTTGTTGCTCTGGCGCCGAGCCTCGTTTTTTTTGCAAGGCACATTTGAAAAAATCCACTTCCAGAGTCTTCTCCGCCAGAACGCGTTTCAACTCGCGCCCCTGCTGGCGAAGTTCGCCGACTGGGGACGTCGCCCTGGCGCTGGAATCACCGCGGCCGCAAGCTACCGCTGCCAGTGATACAGTACAGTGCGGTGGACGCCGAGTTCTTCGGCCAGCGCTGACACGCTCGGACAGTCTTTCATCTGCTCCATTGCCATCTGACGGAACGATAGAGCGTATTTCCCAACTCGCTTCTTTGCCACTTGCAGTTCCTTTCCCTGCCAAGTGTCGCAAATGCAAGCGTCTTGCTCTGTGGGGTCAGTCCACTCAAAATCATGATCGCTTTCCGTCGGATGAAATTTCGCAAGACACAAGATGCAAAGGAGTGATCGCTGAATATAGCGCCTAATTGTTATCGAAGCTTCAGGTGGGAATTGTTTTCAATCAGGGACCTCTAGCGCAACGCGAGCTGTTTCAGCGGGAATCGATTCGCCTTGCCATGGTCGAAGCATACCAAATTAGCGGAGTGTCAGAGCGGCTTCAGTATGTCGCGAGGAACACGCGAGATTCAACTTGTTCAGTCGGGGAGAATGCGCCTTAACAATACGCACCGCGTTGCGCTGTTCGTCAAATCGAATGTAAAACACTGCATCATATTAATTTACATGCATCGAAAATCGGGCCGCTCCGTTTATCAATCAGTTACTCACGATGTTACCATGCCGCCGGAATGTGCAAATCTTTTAACTTGACAAAGGACTTGACCGAACATAGATTAATCGCCAGAAATGACCGCTTATGATGCTGATTATGCTTCTTCAGCTCAGGACGACGATTGTTTCACTTTGATTCGCGCTTTTCATATCTCGAATGAAACTGCTGCCGCGGTCTACATTTCGCAGTGGCATGTTTTTTCGGGAATCCCCGGATAATACGCAAGAAACCGCTATTGTGCTGAACTCTCCGTGTGTAGGCACCAGCGACACTGCGGGCCTAGGGAGAAGTTGTGTGCGCATCAATTACCTTGCACCAATCCTCTCTAGTATCGCAATGGTCTCGCTCGGCGCCCAAGAGACGCATGTGCTCATGGGCGCGCAATTTTGAACAAGGAAGATCTCTCCGAGGTCTCCCTCAAGCGAAAGGATAATGCCATGACAGGTGAGGCACAGTTGAATCGGTCGATCGGTCAACGCCTAACCAGGCTGCGTGGATTTTACTGGCTCACGGCATTGTTGCTTGTTTGGTTCGCGGTCGGGGCACGAGGTGCCTACGCCCAATCCTTCACAATCTCAGGCTCCAACTCTCCCGTCGTGGTATGGTCAGGCGGCTCCGCCGTATTAGTGACGATTACGGTCACGGTCTCGGGCGGGGGCAGTACTGGCGGAGCGGCGCTTAATTATAGCAACGCCCCCACGGGTCTTATTGTCAGTCCCCCTCCTTGCTGGAATGGCGGTAGCACACCCTCCGGCGGCACCTGAATGCCGCAACTGGTGTAAAGCCCTGCACGCCCTTTGTGGCCTGCAGGTATCCTCTTCAGGATTCCGATCGATGCGGTATCTTCGTGCCGATAAGACAACTCCGTCGTGTCGTGAACAAGAAGGGGAAAGCCTCGGCTAGCGGAAAATCTCTCGCGTGTGCATGCAAAATGACCAGCGAGAATATTGGATTCGCTGACCCGTTCGTTGCCAAAGAAGCGGTACGCCGCCTTGGTGTTAGCCCAGTCCTGACATGCCCACGGCGTTGTCGCCCCTACTCTATGTGACAACTGCTCCAAAAGCTGTCGCAGTCGCTTGCCATGCCGAACATCCTCAAACTCGCATCCCACTACTTCATTGTCTATCCATTCTTCCGACCGGAAATCCGCAGACGGCTCCCGGCATTGCACACCTTGACCCTCTCGCAGTTTCCTCACGGCAATCACTTCGCCATGCATCGCCCTCACAGCGTAAGTATCTGGCTTGAGGCAGAATACGATCCATCAATAACTAACCAAATCCACCCCGAATTGTGGGTAATTGAAAGCCTGTGTTCCCCAGTAGCCGAAAGGGGCGGCATGTGGCGACGTAGATTCATGGCAAACGGTCGGAATGCGGGTGCGTAAGCACGGTTTTCTGAGCGCCTATACAGGGCGAGGTGGCGAGGTCAAGTTTTTCTTGTGGTGGTGTGCAGCCGAGGAGAAGCGTGTATGGAAGATGCTCTGGTCTCTGCCAGTGATAGATCCGGCAAGCGCCGCTATTAGAGTATAGAAGAGAAGAGGAGGATCGTCGAGGAGACATTGTCCTCCTCGATATCCGTCGCTGCAATTGTTGTTCAGCTGTGCTTGAGAACCTGCGCGGATGATTCCAGCCAACACACATATCGGGATCGTCGCTAGTGTGACTGACTTGCGCCGCGGCTTCACAGGCCTGAGCGGATTGGTGCAGACCACACTTGAGCAGAACCCACTCGGCGGTAGCATCCATGTTTTCAGAGGGCGAAGAGGCGATCTCGTCAAGATCTTTTGGCACGATGGCGATGGGCTATGTCTGCTTTACAAGAGGCTCGACCGTGGACGGTTCGCATGGCCGCAAGCGACAAGTGGAACAGTATCGCTGACCCGGGCACAGCTATCCATGCTGTGCGAGGGGACAGATTGGTGCCGGCCAGCACGCGCATTTGCGCCGTCGATGGCGCTATGAAGAGAGTGTTTTTATTGGGTAACTTATATCCGTGTTAGTCGATATTTATCGCGTTCCAAGTTAGATTCCAGGGCATACTTCCGTCATGATTCCGGTGTGCGTCAAGCAGACCGACCGCAGCGGGTGCACCCATGTTGCATTAAGTCGCACCTCGCAAGCCTGAACGCGGCGCAAAGCGCTTTCCCAGCTCTTCTCTAATTGAGCAGCAATCAAGCGGTTGTCCGGATCGCAGGCGGCATAGCGTCGCTCGGTGAGCCCAGCTTCGTAGCCTGCCTGCTGCAGTTCAAGTTCCAAGATACGCTGCTGTTCGTTTAGAGCTTGCATATGCATACGCTCCGCCTCCAGGGCCACTTCGATAGGCATCGGCTGCACTGCTCGCAGCAACGCTCCAACGATGGCAGCCTCCACAAGGGAACCTCCAAACGAAATACATCGGGCCTCTGCGCCGATCAGATCGAGGCCACTGCATCGATAGACGGTCTGCCTCGGCGCACGTCCCCTGTAGGCTATCGACAAGCGGCGTCCACAACGCGCGCACTTCCGGATGACGGTAATACGATTAGAACCCTAGTGTTGTATCTGTTAGTGGCTCGGCAATTCCGCATTGATCCAGATGAATCGCACCAGGTTGTTTGCGAATTCGCCCGGCCACGGACGGGAACTCTGCCGCCGACTTCGCTGAATTGTCCGAGGCCATCGGTGTCAAGAGCGGCCATGATTTCGAAACCTGCGGTTCACAGCGGAGCACCAATGCAACTGAATATTCATATTTGCCCTGCATACTGGAAACCATGATTCGCGTGACGCGTCAGGCCGTTGAGATTCTTCTTTGTGCAATAGTCACAGTATTGCCCTTATCCGTCCTTTCCCAGACTGGCGTAACTGCAGTCCTGCCCAACGGCCGCGAAATTCATCCCGCCGGCACCTGGATTTCAGTGGCTCCGTATCCTTTTGCCCTATCGGTGCGATCCGACGGCGTTCAGATTGCTGTTCCCTCCATCGGTTTCCCCTTCGCTCTCAATGTGATTGATGATCCGGCCAGTTCAAGTCCAATGGTCCGGCGTTGGCCTGCAACAGGAGACAACAATCCTTCTGTCGAGGTGCATGCCGGTCTTACTTATTCGCCCGATGGCTCGCTGCTGTATGTTGCCACCGGCGACTCGGGCATGATCCGCGTATACCGGACAAGCGACTGGAAGCCGGTCGGCGAAATCTCGCTCGACGGCGCGGTCGCCATTGCCTCCCCAGGAATGCCGAAGAAGGATTTCCAGGAAAGCTTTGCTGCCACTCTCTTGATCGCTGCTGACGGCCGAACCCTCTATGCTCTGGATCAGGGTGGGTGGCGCATCGTGATTCTCGATGCCGTGAAGCTTACACGCTTAGCTTCGATTCCCACCGGAAGTTACCCCTACGGGCTAGCCCTTTCTCCTGATGGAACAAAGCTCTATGTCACGAACACAGGCCTCTTCGAGTACACCGCTATCCCTGGAAGCAGCGAGAAAGACCCGCTCGGTACAGGTCTGCATTTCCCACCCTTCGGATACCCTTCGAAGCAAGCCCGCGAAGGTGCCCTTATCGAGGGGAAGCAGATTCAGGGCCTGGGAGACGAAAACTCCGATCGCGGTAGTTCGCTGTGGACTATCGATGTCCGTGACCGTGAGCATCCAGCGCTGATCGGGAAACTGCGGCTTGGAGAAAAGATCACGGAAGCCAGCGGCCAAACGGTTGGCGGAGCTGCTCCCAGTGGCGTGGTGGCTGACGTCGGCGCGATCTATGTCGCACTGGCTCATGAAGACGCGATCGCTAAAATTACCACCGACGGTGCGCGGCTGATGGCGCAAGCTGAGCTTTCTCCATTTACCGAGCCACGCTTTCATGACGGGCTCGGCCGCCCATTGCGCGGCGTGATGCCGAGCGGTCTCGCTTTGCACGATGGCCGTCTCTATGTTGCTGAGTCGGGCATCGACGCAGTCGGCGTCCTCGACGCGGCTTCGCTCAACGTTATCGAGCACATTCCGACCGGATGGAATCCGTCGGCTGTAGCCGTGTCGCCAGACGGCAAGACGCTCTACGTAGTGAATACCAAGGGCAAAGGGGCAGGACCCAATGGCGGCAAGCAGCATGAACCCAGCCAGCCCACTTATGTTGGTGCTCTGGAGAAAGGCAGCGTTAGCGCGATTCCACTTGGTAAGCTTCCCGCCGCCGACGTTCTCACACAAACCGTTATAGCCGCCAATTCTGCGGCCATCGCCAAGCACCCTTCTATACTCCGTTTAAAGCACTGCTTCTTGGTAATCCGCGAAAATCGCACCTACGATGAGGTGCTTGGCGATGTAGCCGGCGCTAACGGCGACCCCAGTCTCGCCCGCTTTGGCCTCGACGGATGGGCGGAGGAGCTGAAGACCGCGACCCATCTCAAGGTCACTCCAAATTTGCACGCCCTTGTGGCCCGCTTCGCCATGAGCGACAACTTTTTTGTTGACAGCGACGTTTCGGCGGACGGACATCGATGGGTGGTCGGTATCGATCCCACGCCGTTCTTCAATACCGCCTGGACATCCGGCTACGGTGGCCGCCGCCATGATTACCCCGGTGCGTCCCAGCCTGGCCGAAGGGCGCTGTTTGGCGGGGCGGACGCACCCATGCCCGAGGATGAACCGCAGTTCGGCTCGCTCTGGGAGCACATGACCGCGAGTGGGAAGGGCGTTCTCAATTACGGCGAAGGCCTTGAAGTCGAGGGCAACTCTGAGCTGGAAGGATCTGAACCAGAGGGTCAGCGCCTTTTCCTCAACTCACCGTTGCCGAGGCCCATCTTCGAGTTCACGGACCGTCGTTATCCAACCTTCAATCTTGGTATTCCAGATCAGTTTCGCGCGGATGAGTTCGAGCGTGACTTTGAGCTCAAACTCGTTGCCGGGAACGTTCCCGCGCTCGTCGTCATCCGCTTGCCTAATGACCACACTTCCGACCCTCGCCCCGCCGACGGCTACCCCTATCGCGCTTCCTTTGTGGCCGACAACGACCTTGCCCTCGGTAGGCTCGTGGCGTTTCTCTCCAAGACCTCCATCTGGAAGGACTCCGCGCTCTTCGTCACCGAAGACGATTCCCAGAGCGGCGTAGACCATGTGGATGCGCACCGGAGCATTTTGTTGGTGGCCAGTCCATGGGTCAAGCCTGGCTCAGTATCCCATGAGCACACCAGCATGGGTTCCATAACTCGCACCATTGACGAGTTACTTGGATTGGGTCCCTTGAACCTTGAGGATGCGCTCGCTGGCGACATCATCGGAATCTTCGACACGGAACCGCATGCGGAACCTTTTGCCACGCTTCCGCCGGATCCACATGTCTTTGATCCCGCCAAAGCCCGGTTTGCAAAACCTAAAACCAAAGAAGAAGCTGCCGCTCTGCGAGACGTAGACGACGCTGACAAGATCCGCAGGGAAATTGAGAAATCCGAGCCTGGCCTTCAGAGGCCCGCAGGTCCTGATTAATAAATTGGTCCTGTGGAAGGATATTAGTTTTCACCAGACTTAGTGAGTCTCTCCCTACGCTGGATTTTTACCTGCCTCTAACAAAACGCCGGAAGTTCTGTAACGAAAGCCAAATAGCCTGAATCCATCGCCAGACGCGAATTCGCAGGACCCCTCAGCCTTCGTGCGGGCGCTAAGTTCAGAAGAATAACTTGCCTTCATCACGCTGTGGGCTGATCGGCCCAAGTCCTACTGATTCATTCAAAGCCTTTCAACACTAAACAATCATTGGCCATTCTTAGGAGAAAGTGACCCATGCAAAAGCTCATGCGTATTTTCCGGCAACAGTCCCCGCAGCGGCCTGGTGCGTTAATTGGCTTGCTGTTAGTGCTGGCCTGCGGTCAAGGTCAGGCGCAATCCACGCAAGGTGCAATCGTTGGCTCGGTTAAGGACGCCTCCGGCGCGGTTGTCTCCGGTGCGACCGTCACACTGACCAATACCGACGAAGGCGCGGTTCGCACTACCAAGAGCAACGGTGTAGGTGATTACCGTTTCCAAGACGTGAAGGCCGGCCGCTACTCGGTTGAGGTCGCAGCGCCTAATTTCGAAAAGTGGGTTGTCTCCGGTGTAGTCCTCGAAGTACGGCAGGAATTGCGTCTGGATGCGAAGCTGGCAGTGGGCGCCGTGCAACAAGAGGTTCAGGTCAACGGCGATAGCGTGAGCGCGATCGAAACCGATTCGCCCACCATCAGCGGCGACTTCACCGCCGACGATGCCAACAGTCTTCCGGTGAACACACGCGCGAGTTTCAGCGGAACGAGCGCCGCGGGGATTCTGGGCACGCTGCCGGGCATGCAGGCAGACAGTTCTGGCGTTTCATTACAGGGTGCGCTCCCTTACCAGGTAGATGTGACCATCGATGGCGTCACCGTCAAGAGCGCGACCGGCGGCAACTTTATTCCCGACACATTCCCTTCCACCGAGTCAATCAACGAGATTCGTGCCGATGGCGTGCTGGCCAATGCGGAGTTTGGAAATCCCGCACAGGTAGTAGTTACCACCAAAGGCGGATCGAACCAATTACACGGATCGGGCTTCTGGTACTACCAGAACTCCGGATTCGACGCCATCGCATACACCTTTCCGACCACCACCACCAAGCCCAGTGTTACTGGCAACACATTCGGCGGCAGCGCAGGCGGACCGGTGGTTATTCCGCACCTTTACAACGGTCACAACAAGAGCTTCTTCTTCGGCGCATACGAGGGCTGGCGCCATCCTGCGCAAACCACCATCAATGAGGTGGTACCCAGCACGCTGATGAAGCAGGGCGATTTCTCCAAGTACAACGCCACCGGTTTCACCGGCCTCAAGAATCCCTACACCGGCGGTAGCTACGGTACATCCATTCCCAGCGGCTCCCTGAGCCAGATCGCTCTGAGCACTCTTAAGCAGTTTTATCCCGACCCGAACATCGGAGATCCCACCACATACACCGACAACGGCGTAGCCAACTACCAGGCGAATGTCGATAACAGCGGTCATTCGAATCAGTTCGATGTGCGCGGCGATCAATACTTCGGATCGAACCAGAAGTTTCTGCTTTGGGGCAAATTCACCTGGAAAGATTTCCCCATCAGCAACCCTGAGGAACTGCTGGTTCCTTCGTATCTGGCGATCAGCCAGAACCGCGGCTTCAAAGTGGATACCAATTGGACGATCAAGCCCAACCTCATCAATGAAGGTGGCTTCGGATATACCCTTTACACCAGCGGACAGAGTGACAGCTTTAATGGCCTGGCATGGACCACGAGCGAGGGCTGGCAGGGCTTGCAGAACCTCTTCTACAACGGCATCCCTGAAATGGACTTCAACAACCTGCAGAGTTTGAACGCGGACCGATTGACGAGCCTGACCAAGTCCAACACTTACGATTACAGCGATGTGTTGATATGGACCAAGGGCAACCATACCGTCAAGTTTGGCGGTGACATACAGATGCTTGAAGCGATTACGCCACTCGGCTTCAACGGCTCCGACAACTACGGCACTTACCAGTTCAATACCAAGGGAAGCACGGGCCTGTTCACCGGCGTCGACTTCGCGGACTTCCTGATCGGCACCCCGTATGAAACCTTCTACGACGTGGTCAAGCAGGATAACGACGGCATATCGGCTCACTACCACTTCTTCGGTCAGGACGAGTGGCGTCTCAGCCCGCAGCTAACGCTCTCCTACGGCCTGCGCTACGAACTGCATCCCGGCTATTACGACAAGTACGGCGACATCGGCAACTTCGATCCCAGCGTCCCCCTTGCCGGGCGGGTCATCTATCCTACCGGCAAGCAGGACTTGCTGGCGCAAGGCTTCCTGGCCAGCGCCAATGCATGCGATGCCGACGGCGTCAACAATTCCAACTCGGCCACTGTCAATGGCGCTCCCTGTATGCAGGTTGAAGGCAACCAGGCAGCCGATTACCCGTCGGGTCTGAAGATGTACCCACATAAACGCTTCATGCCGCGTTTTGGGTTTGCGTATCGCCCGTTCGGTAATGACAAGTGGGCGGTACGAGGCGGCGTGGGACTTTACAACATCAACATGCTGGGCTCCAGCTTCTACTCGCTCACCGGCACAGTGCAGGCCTATACGCAGCAATTCCAAAACAGCTACAACCCAAGTACCCATGCCATCGGCTACCAGTGGCCGCAAATCTACGCCGGAGCAGGCGGTACATCTGCGCCCGCTTACGGTACTGACTACTTCGGAACCGCCAACAGCACTAACTGGAAAGATCCCTACACCGAGCAGTGGTCGCTAAGCGTGGATCACGACCTAGGTTCGGGCTACGCGATGCGTCTTTCCTACATCGGCTCCACGACCCATCAACTGGTTTGGGCGCCAGATGAGAACACGCTGCCTTACTCGACCACGGTCTCGGCCTTCAATGCACCCATCTCTTCGCGCTTGTTCCCCAACTGGGGCCGCATCAACACCCGTGCTACTGGAGCCAACGAGAGCTACAACTCCCTGCAGGCGGAGGCGAGCCATCGCCTACAGCGTGGTCTGGAATACCACTCCGACTTTACCTGGGCCAAAGCACTTGCCGACAACGAAGGGCCGTCCGGAACCGGCTTTGGCGGCGAAGGTGGCGGAGCGCGCGCAACCTCAATCCTGAACCGCCACGTCGACTTCGGCAATGTGTACGGGACGCGCCGCCTGCGCTGGAACACGACAGCTCTCTATGACCTTCCTGTGGGCCGGGGCAAGATGCTCGGCGCTGACATGCCGAGAGCGGCTGATCTTGTGGTGGGTGGATGGCGCATGTCCTCCATCCTCACGCTGCAGACCGGACCATTCGAAACACCATACTTCCCCGACGGGCAGGGCGATCCCTCAGGCACAGGCTCAGGCCTAGATGGAGCCTTTGGAAATGGGACGGGCAGCTTCGATACGGGCCACCGCAACCAGCATGCTGACCAAGTGTCGGGAATCAGCGTCAGCCCTGTAGGCAAGAACCGTTTCAACTGGACCAACTCTGCGGCATTTGCCTGCCCAGGCGACTCGTCATGGACGGTCGGCAACCCTTGCACTACGGGTGCCGGCTATACGCCTCAACAGAATGGAACCTTCGTTGCAAACGGCCCTGTTCCACTGCCCATCGGGCGATTCGGTAACAGCCAGGTTGGCTCAGTCGCTGGACCGGGCCTGGTCAACCTGTCAGCTGGGTTAAGCAAGACGTTCGCAATGACCGAACGATTCAAGGCAAAGGTGGAAGGAACGTTCACCAACGTGCTCAACCACACCAACCTGAGCGACCCTAACATGAACCTCAGTTCGGGCAGCTTCGGTCTCGTTTCCGGCACCATTGGATCCGACTACGGCGGAGCGCGTACCGGCCAGATCGCGGTGCGGGCCGAGTTCTAAGCCAGCGGAAATTCACCATCCACTTCGGCGTGGACTCTCCGGTCCACGCCATTTTTCTCGCTTTTATGCTTGACAAGGCTCATGGGCGACATCGGTTGGATCGTGGCTATCCGGCAGTGTCGTCAGCAAGTGAAAATGTCCGCCGTTGAGAACAAATGAAGTGTCCGGTTTCGTCAGACAGTAAAATCATCCAGCAGTCGTCGAGACGGTGGGAACGTCTTTTCCACGGCCTTGATCTGTTTTTTCGTCAGCGGCGCTAACAGCTTTCCTTGCGCGTTATAACCCGTCTGGGGACTCGGGAACTGAACTCCATATAACAATATCCTTGTCGACTCCAGTAACTGCCACGGTTTCAGGTATGGCAGGGATTGCGGGGAGAAGCCGACATCGCGATACACTTCTATTGTTTACTGCAGTCCGCACCACTCCGGTCATGGGAACATCAACATGTCCGACTGTATTGTGGTCAATCCGGAAGTGTTCTCGGCAAGTGCGAATCTTCGGTATGAACCTGCTCAAATCCGATGAAACAATCGGTTTCGGTTCTGGATACCCAAAGCCCTCTAACAGGTTCACATGATGTTCATTTCCGCTTAATACCCCTTGCAATCTTGATCAGTAATAAATAGCGAAGCATCTTGTTGACTCTGCTCGCGTGCGTTCGCAATTCTCCCTTGATTCCGTGTGCGCTCCGATCGGACCATACCCAGGCGGCAAGCAAATCCTGACCTAGACGATGAATGAGAGCCGGCCCGGGATCTGGATCACCCCAAAAAGAAAGCAACGCTGGAGGACGAGCGAGTTAGACCTTCTCGTTCCGAAAGTCATTCCAAAACCACCAAAGGAGTCAAAGAAAAATGGCTATCTTGAATTCATTCCAGGGGTTTACCCGCGTTGTTTTCATTCTCATCCTCAGCGTAATCGCCGGCGAGCTTGCCTACGGCCAATACGAAACCGCTTCAGTTCTCGGCGTTGTTCACGACGCTTCAGGAGGAGTGATCCCGGGTGCAAAGGTCATTCTCATCAACATCGCAACCACCCTGGAAACAACGGAAACTGCGGACTCGCAAGGACAGTTCGAATTTACCAGCGTCCGCATTGGCCAGTACAAAATCAAAGCCAATGCACCCGGGTTCAGCGAAACCCTTACGGAGCCCTTTACTGCCGAAGTGAACGCCCGTCAACGCGTGGATGTGAACCTGAAGCCTGGCGCAACCAGCGAAACAGTCAACGTAACCGGGGCTGCCGTCCTTCTCGAAACGGAAGACAGTGAACGAGGGCAGGTGATCTCCGCGCGCGATGTGAACAATCTTCCGCTGAACGGGCGCGCCTACGCCGACCTCGCGTTGCTCACCCCCGGTGTGCGCGCCAATGTGCTGGAAAACCAGACGGTCACCAGTCGCGACGCTTCGTACAACGTGAACGGCAATCGCAGTGAGCAGAATGAATTCCTGCTCGATGGTCTAGACAACAACGCTTACGGCACATCGAACCAGAGCTTCTCCAACCAGGCCATTCAGCCCTCGCCGGATGCCATCAATGAGTTCCGTGTGGAGACAGATAACTACAGCGCCGAGTATGGGCGCTCGGCCGGCGCAGTTTTTAACGTGAGCATCAATAGCGGTACCGATCATCTCCATGGCAAAGTCTGGGAATACAGCCGTAATACAGACTTCAACGCCGTTGGACCTTTCACTCCGCCGACGGACGTCCTCACTGGAAAATCCGTCAAGCCGGTGTTGGTAAAAAACCAGTTCGGTGGCGCCATCGGTGGACGGGTGCCTAGGTTTACGAATCACAAGATCTTCTATTTTGGTGACTTTGAGGGCAATCGCCAGGTGCAGGGCCAGTACACCGCGTCGACTGTCCCCAATGCCAACCAGAGGCAAGGCATCTTCACAGACACCCTTGGAAATCCTGTTTCCCTGCACAACCCTCTCACCGGGGCGGTGTATGCCAACGGTGTAGTTCCACAATCTGATTGGAACGCATTGGCAAAGTTGGTGATTCCGGCCCTCCCGTCTCCGAACGTCACGACAGCGGGCGCAAGCGGCTTTTCCAACAACCTGGTGAATGTACCCAAGGCTAACTTCACCGATAACAAGACCGACGCGCGCTTGGACTTCTTTGTGAATCCGCGCACGACGGCGTTCTTCCGCTGGAGTTGGCACCACCTGAATATTCAGGATGCCGAGCCTATTGTGGGCGCTGCTGGTGGAAATGCAAACGGAACGATTCACGACTACAACAAGCAGATTGCAGCCGGCTACACCTACTTGTTCAACCAGAGCTCCATCATCGATGCGCGTGTCGGATTCACCTGGACGCTTGGTGGCAAGACACCCTATGGTCTTGGGCTTCCCAGCTTGCTCGCACAGGCAGGCATCCCCGGCTTGCCGACTTCTCCTCTCATCTCGCGCTCGCTGAATGACCAGGCCGTCTCAAGTTTCTCGCAGTTCGGTGCGCAAAGCAGTAACCCGCAATTTCAGAACCCGTTTGTCATCGATCCGAAGGTCAACTACACCCTGCTGCACGGCCGTAACAGCATCAAGGTCGGGTACGAATACCAGGCGATCAATACTGAGATCGACGACTTCAATCCTACCGATGGAAATGACAACTATGGTGGCGGCTTCAGCGCCGGCGCATCAAATGCCAACGCGGGCGCCTATACCAGCAACAGCGATGCGGGAATCAAGGAAGCTGCTTACCTGACCGATTTTCTGGTGGGGGCTCGCAGCAGCTATACACTGAACAACTTTGTCATCGTCAACTACCACCAGATGATGAATTTCTTCTATGTGCAGGATGACTTGAAAGTGTTCTCCAACCTGACGATCAACGCCGGACTGCGCTATGAGCTGGTGACCCCGCAATGGGTTACCGGAAATCACCTAGCGAACTTCATTCCTCCACCGGGGACCGCGTCGCAGGCGCCCTACCTCGCAATCACGACCGGCACTTTGCAGCAGGCAAGTTATGGCGGAGTATCCGCCCGCGCCCTCGTCAACATGCCGACCACCGATTTCGCACCGCGCCTTGGCTTCTCTTACGCGTGGGACCCCAGGACTGTGATCCGCGGCGGGTATGGGATCAACTATATCCAGTTCAATCGTGAAGGTGGCGAAAACCTTCTCGCGTACAACGGTCCCTATATCGTCAACTCCGCAATCACGCAAACTATCGCCAAGACATCAGGCGGCGTGACCACAAACACGCCCATCTGCTCCGCCAGCGTACAGACAACCTCATGCTTTAGCCCGACAATGCAGGGCTACAGCCCAAACTTTGTCAGCGCTGCTGGCTTCAGCACCGCTCTTGCCGAGACTCGCTATATCCCAAAGAACATCGCTACCGGCTACGTGCAGGCATGGCATTTCGGATTGCAAAGGCAGCTGGGTAAGGGCACCCTCATCGATGTTGCGTACGTTGGAGAGCACGGTGTCAAGATCTGGGTGCTTGACGATATCAACCAAGCCCCGCCAAACACCCCGAGCCCAACCTGCGAATTCAACACCACTACCAACAGCTTTGTAACCACCGGCTGCGTCCCACTTCTGCAACGCCGACCCATTGTTGGCTTCACGGGTATCGAGGGATCGGCCAACCTCGGCATGCTCATTTATCACGCTGTGCAGGCCAGGCTTGAACACCGTTATGCGAATGGTCTCTATCTGCTCAATGCGTTCTCCTATTCCAGGGACATCGACAACGCATCGGGTCATCTGGACACTCCCAACAACGACAACTCGCGCGTCAACCTTGCCAACCTCGTCGGAGAGCGCGGACAGTCGGCTTACAACCAACCGCTCAACGATACCTTGACCGCAATCTGGGACCTGCCCTATGGCCAAGGCCGGCGTTGGGGTGCAAGCGCCAACCGCGCCATGCAAACCCTGGCCGGCGGCTGGCAGTTTACGCTCATCAATACGGCTACAAGCGGTGCGCCTGTCAACCTCATCTACTCCGAACCTTCGCAGATGGATGTAAGCGATTTGCTCAACTACCGCCCCAACGTGTCAGGCAACCCCAGAAACCCAAGAGGTCTATGGGTCAAAACAGCCACGTCACTGACCGGGTATCTCAGTTCCTCCACGGTCACCATTCCAACCAACGTGGCCCAACCCTACGGAAACGCCGGCAGAAACCCCCTCCGCGACAATGGCTTCTATTCGACCAATGCCGGCCTGCACAAGGCATTTCCGCTTTGGAGCGAGTCCTCCAACCTGGATTTTCGCTGCGAGGCATTCAATGCTCTCAATTCGGTGAACTACGCCAATCCTGACTCCAACCGTTCCGACGGCGGGTATGGCGCCATCACGGCGTTCTTCCCACCTCGACAAATCCAGCTGGCGCTCAAGTTGACCTTCTAGTTCAACCACGGTGGAGCCCTCAGGAATCCAATCGGCCAGTGAGGGCTCCTCATCATCAGTGCCTGCCCAGGTTCCCATTTGCGGGCTCACCATTCCATCCTCGATTCGCTGGAGCCGACATGCCTTCGCAAAGAATCGCTCTGCTATCATTTGCATTCTTTCTCGCTTTGATTGTGTCATCGGCTCCGGCCCAACAGTCAGATCAAACCCGCCTCAATCAGATCCAGGTGATCGGGACACATAACAGCTATCACGCAGGCTTCCAGCCCAGCGCAGAGGCTCTTTGGCAAGCCAAATACCCCAGAATTTACCAAGGGCTCGATTACCGGCACGCGCCCCTCCAGCAGCAACTGGACAACGGCGTGCGGCAGATTGAGCTGGATATCTATGCCGATAGCCAAGGCGGCCGGTATGCGCATCCCCTGGGACCGAAGATGGTCGCCGAAGCCCATCTTCCCCCAGACCCCGACTTTGATGCCAGTGGGATTATGAACAAGCCAGGTTTCAAGGTTATGCACGTCCAGGACATCGACTACATCAGCACCTGCCAGCCTTTCACCGCATGCCTCAAGGAGGTTCGGCATTGGTCGCACGCGCATCCAGGCCATATTCCCGTCTTCATTCTCGTGGAGACCAAGCAGGGAACGGGATCGCGCGGAGAGCTTCAGCTCACCGAGCCCGAGCACTTCACGTCCAGCACGTTCGATGCTCTGGATGCGGAGATTCGCTCCGTCTTCCCGTCCGATGAGCTGATCACTCCTGATGATGTTCGCGGCCATTACGACACGCTGGAACAGGCTGTGCTTGCGGGCAACTGGCCCACACTGGCGAGCGCGCGCGGCAAGGTCGTGTTCCTCATGGACCAGCGTCCGGTTGGTCCGGTCTACCTCGCCGGACACAATTCGCTGAGGGGGCGCGTTCTGTTCACCAATGCCGAACCGGGCGAGCCTGATGCCGCCTTTATCGAACGCAATGATGGGCCCGAAGAAGACATTACAGCCCTCGTTCGCAAGGGATATTTGATTCGCACCCGCACCGATGCCGATACAAAGGAAGCACGAGTCAACTTGACTTCCCGCCGCGACGCGATGATAGAGAGCGGCGCCCAGATTCTAAGCACCGACTACCCAGCCAGCGAGCCAGCGCGCTGGCCTGGTCACTTTGCCGTTTCACTTCCCGAAAATGCAATAGCTCGCTGCAACCCGGTCAATTCTTCCCGAGCTTGCAGTTCAGAGTCATTGAAATGAATGGCAGTTGGACATTTGGGATCTGACGGGCAGTGAACCTTCCGTTTATCCCGCAGTGCAATCGAAGATCGCTGCAGGGGGCATCGAATTCACCCGTCAGTGCGCGGCCGCGTTATGAAGACGGCAGTGGACGCGTCATTGAAGTTCGTCTATTCAAAGCCAGTCTCTTCCGTTGTCGATTCGTCACTCGACGGAATACTCCGCGGCGAACCGATCTGCTTCGTTATTCAGATCGCTGGTTGAAGGCTTCCCGGATATGAGAAGAACGCGATAACGAAAGGTTGTGCTCTGGCCCTTATCGAGCGTGAAGTTAACCTCAGGCTCCTTGGGGTTGAAGATGTGCCGGCCCAGCGGATTGGCAGCAAAAAGTCCATAGCCGCGGGCATGCCAGTAAGTTGGATAATCTGGGTTCTTTGGGTGATCGAGAATGGCGATGGTAACGGGGTGGCCGGCATTGTTGCCGGTGAGAGCACACCATCGCCCGCGAGTTCCCCAGACCGCCGGGCCCTGAACCGCTTCGCTCGTGGTATACACGCCGGTGGCTGGATTTGAGCCAGAGGGATCAGTCGGAGTGGCATCGACCTTGGTGGGGTTCCCATTGGCATCCATGAAGATGCCGCCCTTTTCATCGGGCGATTCGAGCCAGCGGGCGACCCGCATCCCGAGCAGGCCCTCCTTGTCGTCATTGAATACGGCACGGTCGAGCGCCTTGAGAGTAACTAACTCATCGATAACTCGGGCATGACTGCGACGCGTAAAGATATAGCGCGTGGTTTGATCGAGAATCTGTTTGTTCTCGCCTGTTATCCAGACCGATTCAACGACTAACTCACCGCGATCGGTTCCGCTTTTTGTGGACACGATTGTGGTTTGAAGAATGGTGCCCATCTTCGATCTGTTTTCCGGCTTGATGGCGTCGGAGTTATTCCAAAAATCAAAGCCATTGACATTTCCGTAGTTGAACCACAGACCAGCGTGGTGGGGATGGTCGACGCGTTCGCCGGGGCGAGGATCAAGCGGATAGCCGCGCGTAACTGTGACTCCTTCATCGTCGATGAGCGGATAGAGGACTGGCTTTTTGAGCGAGGTGGGCCAGATATAAGAAGTGAATGGAGCACCGTCAATGGTGATATCGACACGTCGGTGCGCTTCATCTGCGACAACCTGGACGCCCTTGGGGGCTGCAAACACGCTCGCAGAAAATGTGAAGATCGCTGCCAGCGCAATCAGGCTACGCATAAACTTTGCCTCCTGCGATGACTTGCTGCGTTTTATCGTCGAAGGTGACTTTCTGGCCGGTCTGGATGGCGGCAACGTTCATGCAAAGAGCGATGGAGTGGCTGTAACCGGCTTCGATTGAGGCATTGGGTGTTTTGCGTGAACGAACACACTCCATCCAGTTGCGCATGTTGGCGGAGGTCTGTGGGTCGCTATGCGTGTCGGCATCGGTGGAGACGGACTCTACCTTCTCTACAAGAGAGAAGCTATTCAACAGATTCGGCTTCATGCCCATTTCGGCGGCTGAACGGGCACTGAGGCCTCCAGTTGAAGTTACCGTCTGTTTATCCATGTCAATCATGCCGCCATTGGAGTAATAGAGTTCCTTGACGCCACCCGCTGAATTTGTAAAGCGCGAGGAGTACTGAACCTGGAAGCCTTTGCTGAGATCGTCGAGTGGGCCGTAATCGAAGATCGCGGTCATCGTGTCCCAATTCTCACGGCCATCCTTCCATAAATAGATACCTCCGTTAGCGACTACGCTGCGGGGGTGCGGCAGGCCGGTGAACCAATGGACTGTGTCGATCTGGTGAACGAGCCACTGATCGGGAATGCCGGAGGAGTAAGGCCAAAAGAGGCGGAACTCAAGATACTTTCGTGCATCGAACGGCACCATGGGGCGGTTGAGGAGATAGCGCTTCCAGTCGGTGTCTTCTTCTTTCAGAAGAGGCACAACGTCAGGGCGGCGCCAGCGGCCGGGCTGGTTGACATTCCAGGTCATCTCAACCATGACAATGTCGCCGAAGGCGCCGGACTTGATATATTCGGCAGCCTTTTGATAACTGGGCGTCGAGCGGCGCTGTGTCCCGACCTGCACAATCTTGCCGGACTTATGAACGGCTGCGCGGAACTTGCGGGCATCTTCCATGGTATGCGCGGTGGGCTTCTCAACATAGGCGTCGCGACCGGCGTTTACGGCCTCAACCCCATGCAAAGCGTGCTGAAAATCGGGGGTCGCAACGAGAACTGCATCGACATCTTTACGAGCATAGAGTTCATCGTTATTGCGGACTGGATTCACTGGACTACCGCTGAGTTTCTGGATGTAGGCAGCGCCTTCTTCGCGGCGGCGATTCCAGATATCAGAGACGGCAACAAACTGGAAATTGGTATCTTTGGAGTTTTGCAAAAAGGCGGGAATCAAGGCCTGCTTCATGCGGTCTCCGCAGCCGACAACGCCAACGCGGACACGGTCGTTGGCGCCGAGGATCTGTGCGTAACTGGAGGCGTTCCACGAGACGGCAGTTGCGGCGATAGTTGCGCCGCCTGCTTTTAAAAACTCTCTGCGATTTTTGTTCTCGAGTACCATTTTTCTCCTCGTTGGGATTGCTTCCAATCCGGGCTGCGAATGCAAAGCGGTTCACATATCTACCAGGAAGGCTCTTTGTCCACGCTTGATATTTATGACGAATGGAGCTTTGAAAGGGACGCATCGTAAGGCTCTTTCCCCCGATGTTTTCAATCGCATGTCGGGGGATATCGAATGAAAAAGTTGCCCCGATCCATCATCGAACCGGGGCACTTTGAATTCCTTCAGTTCCTTACCATTCTAGAAGATGAACTTTATGCTTCCCTGGAAGACTCTCGCTGCATTGCCGGCGGCTGTGGATGAGACCTGACCAAAGGTTGAAGACGTGAGAGACTGATTGGCACCCAGATTGCCCACGCCAAAATCAGGATGATTCAGGACGTTGAAAGCTTCCAGCCGAAGATCCAAGTTGAGTCTTTCGTGGATTGGGAAAAGCCGCGAGATCTGCGAATCGAATTGCAAGTAGGGAGGCGTCCGGAAAGCGTTCCTGCCGATGTTACCGTAGCCGCCCAGCGCAGTGCATCCATTGGCAACGTAGGCTCCATTCGGACCTGTGTCGCAAGGGGTGGTGATTTGAGCAAAGGCTGCGGGGTTAAGGTATTCGCGGTTTGCTTCGCCTGACGTATTTCCCCCGTGGAACTTCACCTCGGCATAGGGGCTCACTCCCGGCACCAAGTTGGGCCGATCGTTGCCGATATCAGTCAGGGAGTTGTCCTGCCCGGATACTACGTTGAGTGCGGCACCGGTTGTGATGTGAATTAGAGGCGCAATCTCCCAGTCGTTGGCAATCAACTTCTCGACCCGATTGAACCTAGTGAAGTTGCTCTTGGCGACAACAACCACATTTTCGATGTGGCGATAGTCGAAGCCGCACGGACCGTAGTCCCCCCGCGGATTATTGGGATTCTGAACCAAAGTGGCAGCGATGTCGCCTTGCCCGTCGGCGATGTCAAGACACTTGGACCATGTCCAATTTGCCAGAAGGCTGAAGGTGGAGGACAGCCGATGCTGCAGGGTAGCCACCATGCCGTTGTAGTTGGCGATTCCGGTGTCGTTGACAATGTTTGACCCAGCACCGCCACCCTGAATTTGATTGCCCTGCGCGGGGTTGGCGATAGTGAGAGCAAGGCGGGAGTTCTGGTTTCCGGTGGTAGAGCAATTGGTTCCTGCCGCGCCGGGCTTTACCGCGGCTGGGCCTGTGGTCACAATACCCGTGCAGCCGGTGCCGCCTGCACCCCAGACTCCAGGTATGAATACGGCTGGGCTGAGCGGCGTGCCCATGGGGTCATGCAGGGTTCTGTTGCCGATGTAGTCCACTTGAGCCTGCCAGCCATGACCAAACTGATGCTGGACACTGAGTGTCCATTGAATGGTGTAGGAGGGGTGAAACTGGTCGGGCATGACGATGTACTGCGACTGCGCGAAGAACTGGGCCTGAGACGGATTGGGGATCTGAGGCTGCGGGAAAGGGTTCGTAGTTATGGAACCGACGGACCAGGGAGAGCTGAAGCTGACCGGACCCGACGAAGAAGTCTGCGTTTCGGAGATGGCGGTGGCAAAGGGCGGATTCTGCTGGGTGCGCTGGCCTGTGAAGAAGTTGGGTTTGTCATAAGCTAATTCAGCGCCTGCTCGAATTACGGTCTTGCCGTTGCCGGAGGGATCAAACGATGCGCCTACGTTGGGAGAGAACTGCCATGGTGAGTTTTTGGTGAACCCTTTCGGAACCCCCTTGTCCCGGTAGAACAGAACACCTGCGGGGGCGTTCGGATAGACGGAGCTTACCGTGTTGGACAAGAAGTCGCTCATGCTGAAGATAGAGCCGCGATTGAAGTAATCCGTGGGCATGAAATTGGGTCCCCAGCGCAGGCCAGCTACGAAGGTCAGTCGCTTGGAGGCGTGGAAGGTGTCTTGTCCGTAGAGGCTGGGGATGGGCCCGCGCAGCGCGTTCTGCTGCTGTTTGCTCTGTTGGAATGGAACCGTGGTTCCGCTCGCGCCCAGTGTTCCCTCAAGGAAGTCGAGGTTCTGGTCTCCAATGACGGATCCTCCCTTAGGCCCGCTGCCGCTGTATTGGCCGTTGAAGGTGAAGACGCCGTTGGACTCATATGCATTGCCGATATTGAGCTGGTTTTGGACCCACTCTCCTCCAAAGATGAGTTGGTGTTTTCCGCGGATCCAGGTTACATCGTCGTCGAAGGCGAGGGTGTTGTCATTGAAATGGGAGACGGAGTTGGTGCCGCCGCCGATGGTGAATTTGCCCTCGGTGATTTGCAGGCCGTTGGGAATGGCTTGATAGAGATTGATCCCCAAAGTTGCTGCATTGATATCGTTCGGGGCGTAACCGCGGTTGTCTACGCGTCGCAGAATAGTTGCGTGAGCCGAGTTCACCAGGTTGGAACTGATGGTGTACGCCTCACCGAGGGTGAAGGACTGAGTCCGCTCGATGTTTCCGGATTGGGTGGTGATGAGGATGTTGGTTGGAGAGAAGAAGGCTGGGGCCTGATAGCCGTCAATAAAGTAGCGGCCATAGAGGTTGTTCTTAGGGTTGATGGTGTAGTCGACCCTAGTGACAAACTCGTTGTCGGCGGTTTGAGACGGAATGGCATAGGAGACATTCCCGCACTGGTCCGGAGTTAGTCCGGAGAGGTAACCCATCAACGCTACTGATGGCGCGCTCCATGTAGGGGTCGTCACATATTTGTCACTCGGTACGGTTGCCCCTGTGAGGGGGTCGACCAATTGAACGAATTTTTTGGAGGCTTCGCAACCTGCGCCGTCGGTGGTGGAAAAGTCGCCCGCCAGATTCGCAGCGGTGGGGATAATTGCTTTGGTGCTGGCTTGAGTCTGGTCGGCCTTGAGATGTTGATAGCCGGCGAATGCAAAGAATTTATCGCGGATGATCTTGCCGCCGAACGTGCCGCCGTATTGATTCTGGTGAAGTGTATCGGGAGAAGTGGAAAAGAAGTTAGTGGCGTCGAGATAATTGTTGCGAATGAACTCAAACGCGGACCCATGATAAGTGTTCGATCCGGAGCGAGTAACTACGTTGACCATGCCACCGGTGTGTTCGCCATCCTGGGCGCCGAGTACCGTGGATTCGACGCTGAACTGGCTGACTGCATCGGGGAATGGGAATGGAAGATTGCCGTTTCCCATGTAATCCTGATTGTCACCACCGTCGAGGCGCCACAGTGTCGTATTGCCATTGCCGCCGGCAACGGAGATCGAGATGGTCTGGTATGAGTATTTGCTGCCAGTAAAGTCGGCGCCGGGCGCAGAATTGGAGCCGCCGGAAAGTGTAAGCAGGTTGGTCATCTGACGGCCATTGAGCGGCATTTCCGTTATGTCCTGCTGGTCAATGGTCTGTTTGAAAGAGGCGTCCTCGGTCTGCAGGGCGAGGCCTTCGGCGTGGACCTCGACTTTCATGTTTTCTCCGCCGACGGCGAGGTTTGCATTGACGGCGATGCTGCTGCCCACCTCAAGAACAATGCCAGTCTGCTCGTAGGATTCAAAGCCCTTGGCAGCAACCCCGAGGTTGTAAGTCCCGATTGGTAGTCCAGGGAAGACATAGACCCCGGCCTTATCGCTCTGGGTCACATGTTTCACCTGCGTTGACGTATTGGTAACGGTCACCACCGCATTCGGTATTACTGCTCCGGTCGGATCGACGATTGTTCCCTGAATGTTGCCGGTTCCGGCGATTTGGGAGTTCGCGTTTGTCGCAAACAGGAATACTACAGCACAAAGGAAGGTTGCTAACCGGCGACCGGCCGCTGTTAGTTCGCAAAAGCAACTGCACCGCATCGGAGCCTCCAAAAAGTCGGTGGGTTATGTCGTTGATTGAGTGGATGTAGAGATCAATACTCGGGCCTAAGCTCTCCACAACAAATCAGGGGGCAATCTGATTACTGGGGTTGGGAATTCGCAACCACCATCTTGCCCACAGATTTCTACAGTGGTCCGACCACCGATGTCAATATATATTTAATGAGATGCAGAAGCCATCATATAAGATTTTTGAAATCATACGTTTATTTCTACATTGACAATCAGGAACTTCGTCGATTGGTCAGACCTCAACAACCAGAAGTATTGCGGCCAATTACAACAATGCGGAACGGATCGGCCGTTTTATGGGCCAACTGCTGCGCGAAACTGCAGACTCAAAAAGACTTAGCAAGGTCCTTTTTCTTCGGGTTCGCCCGTAAAACCACAAGAGGATAGATTGGATCATGCCATCCTGAGCAGACCGACTCGCCCTTAGCGAGTCACGGATGAACGGGTGTTGAGCGGGCTAATCTGTAGGGACTGCGGATCGTGGAAGTAGGCCGGCTGCGCCCTGGAGCTTTCAAGCCCGATTTGAACATGGTTCCGGATTCTGTGATCGCGATTTAGGTGACTTTGGCCGCTTGCGGTCTTCGATCCCGTTGAGGAGATTACCCGATGCACAGTCTGGCCCGGTCGCAGTTTCAGGAGGAGCGATGGGAAAGCAGGTGGGCAAGGGAAGAAATTTGAGTCTGGAATGCATCGTGCCTGACTGAATTCTAAGAGGAAGATGGAAATGCGTCCGCGAAGAGAAGAACCACCGGCTTCCGCTGAATGAACCGGACGCAAGTAACCGTAAACACCAGGAACGTACTTCGATGCAGATTAGGCTACGTCCCTTTACTCTGTTGATTATGTTGATGGCTTGGACGATGCCGGGCGTAACGCAGCAGGTGTCGCGTCCGGATTCACACAACGCCGCACCTCCTTCATCTGTGGAACCATCGGTCGCAAAACCGGCATCCGATGCTCAGTTCGCCTTGTGGCGCGAACAGATCAAGGCGGCATTATTCCTGCCCGGCAAAATGCCCGCTCCTGCGGCGCGCGAATACGGAAGCTTCGCCGCAATGCGCGGCGTGTTGGCGCGCCGCATCACGTATGCGGGCCTATACGGTATGCGTATCCCAGCGATTGTCTACGGCACTGATCATTCCTTGGGGAAGCTGCCAGCGGTAGTCGTTGTGGCTGGACATGGTGGCGACAAGACGACTTGGTACGAGGTCTATGCCGGACTTCTCTATGCAAGCGCCGGAGCCGTCGTTGTCACGTACGATCCGGTAGGGGAGGATGAGCGCAATAGCTTGCATCTTTCCAACTCGCGAGATCACGATACGACTCTCCCCGGAAGTGACTCGCCTGCCAGATTGGGTGGAGCAATGATCGGCGACGTAATTAGTGCAGTCAACTACGTTGCGAGCCGGCCCGACGTAGACCCAAATCGAATCGCAGTTGTTGGCTATTCGATGGGAAGCTTTCACGCGGCAATTGCAGCCGCACTGGAGCCTCGCATCCATGCCCTGGTTCTCTCCGGTGGTGGCGACCTGGATGGAAATGGCGGATCGTGGGATAGCAGTAGCAAGGTGATGTGCCAGGGGGGACCATACCGGGCTCTCAGTTTCCTACCCGACAAAGGCGCGATTCTCTATGCGCTGCATCAGCGCTCAGGCAATACCTTGATTCAAAACGGCGCAGAAGATAAGCTGGTTGTTGCGCCGCATCACACAGAAGCATTCTTCTCCGACCTCAATGCGCGATCGACAGCGATTGCGGGTCCTGGCGCTTCTCCAATCGAATACATCTTTTACCCGAATGTCGGGCATCGTCCGAGTTGGGTGAATCGCGATGCCGCAAACTGGCTCAACACAAAACTCCACTTTCCACGCTGGCAGAATCTATCTCTCGATTCTCTGGGCGAAACGCACATAGCGGAGTGGGCGATTGCGACCGGCGCCGTCATTAACCGGGGCTACGAGACAGAAAAGTCCGAAGGTGGAATTCGCGCTCTGGGACAGGGGTTCCCTGCGCCAACCCGTGCGCAGCTGCAGGTTGTTCCAGAACCTGAGTGGAAAGCAGACGTAGAGCAGTATTCCTGGCAAGGGTTGGCTGGGAAGATTCTGCGCGCCCAAGGCCTTCCTGCGTCTGTTCTGAAACCCGGCACCACAGGTAACGTCAATTCGATGTCCTCGGGAAGCACCGGGCAGACCGCACCCCAATGACGCGTGAAAGTCGCGGAGCACTTCGCATTCGCTCGATGCCAGTCCAGATGATCTCATACTTAAAGACAACTTCGATTCCCCGCATGTTTCGTGTCTACGCGCCCACACCCGCAGGCGCCAACAGGCCTTGAATAAGTGGACCATTGACCGCAGCTTTGGGGTGCGTGGTGTTGACGGAGAGGTCTGACCACGCATAGGATGACCACTGTGTCTCCATATACAGTGATCGCTGCGAGGTCGAGGCCCTTGCGGCAATTCGTGGTCGTGCTGGTAGTCCTGATTCTGGCGGCGGGCACCACGGCGGAGGTCAGCGCACGCCAACCCTTCTTCAACGTGCTTGCATACAGCGCGAAAAACGACGGAACTGCAGACGCCAGCGAGGCCTTCAAACCCGCGATCAAAGCAGCGCACAATGCGGGCGGCGGTACGGTCTTCGTTCCGGCGGGCCGGTACATGTCGGGACCCATCGAACTGCCGAGCAACATCACGTTGGATGTGGATGCGGGTGCCACAATTGCCTTTCCGGTCGCGCCTGTCCCTTTTGTGCGCGGCCGCCATCTGGGTGTCGAAGCGCTTGTACCAATGCCGCTGATCAGTGCGACGGATGCGGAGAATGTCACAGTCACAGGCCGCGGCGTGCTGACTACCGGCGATTACAACGCCTGGGCCACCGCATACGGACCAGCGCCAAAGATCGCCGCCAGGAGCGACAACGCCAACGGGCCAAAATGGGATCGGCTGCTAAAGAAGCTTGAAGCCGGCGAGACGGCGACCGGCGCCGACTTTCGCGCCGCCGCGCCGGAGTTGCGCCCGTCGTTCTTGTGTTTCACGCGCACCCGGAATGTGCTGATAGAAGGCGTGCGCATTGTGGGCGCACCCACGTTTGCGGTGCACCTGCTCTATAGTGAGAACGCGACGGTGCGCGATGTGACGGTCGAGGCGTATCCGGGGCCCCATGCGAATGGGATCGTCGTGGATTCAAGCCGCTTTGTGCGCATCGAAAACGATTTCATCGACACCGGCGATGATGGCATTGTGATCAAGGCAGGCAAGGATGCGGATGGCCTGCGCGTCAATCGCCCGAGCGAAGACGTGGTGATCGCCAACTGCACTGTGCATCGAGCTCATGGAGCTGTTGTGATCGGGAGCGAAACCTCGGGCGGCATTCGCAACCTCACGGCGAGCAACATCGTCGCGGATGGAACCGAGGTCGGCATTCGCATCAAGAGTCGCGGCGGAGTGGCGGAGAATGTGCGCTTCGATAACTGGACCATGCAGAACGTGGGTAAGGGCGTCGAAGTGACGACCTACTACACCGTGTGCGGAGAAAGCGCTACGGCAGAGGAACCGGTGTCGCGCGGCACGCCGGTGTTTCGCAATATCGTCATCCGCAATGTGAGCATTCGCGCTGCAAAGCAGGTGGCCGATATTGAAGGCCTGCCGGAAATGCCGATCGCGCAACTGAGGGTGGAGGATTTGATCGATTCGGGCAAGCAAGGGATCAAGGCCATTTTCACAAGAGGCCTGGAACTGCATCGCGTGAGGATCGATCCCCAAATGAGGACTGGGTTTGATATGAGCTCGAATACGGAACTTGTATTGGACGGAGTGGCTAGCCGGGGACGGAGCCAAGGCGCGGCGAAGATCAACGTCCAGTACTGACGCACGCAGCGTCCTGATGGTGGTGAATGCGATGAAGAAGAGTTTGGGATGGATGTTTGCGATGTGTCTGGCGCTGGCTGGGGCCTGCATTGGATCGAATTCACAAGCGCCCGTGAACACGCACACGGGGGTCTACAATGTGCTCGACTACGGCGCAAAGAACGATGGCTCCGCCGACACTGGGCCTGCGTTCAAAGCAGCGATTGAGGCCGCACACAGGGCAGGCGGCGGGACAGTCCTTGTTCCCGCCGGGCAGTACATCTCTGGCCCAATCGAGATGGTCAGCAACCTGACGATTGATTTCGATGCCGGCGCCATCGTGACATTTCCGGCACAGGTGCTTCCGCTAACTCCTGGCCGCCAGCAAGGCATCGAGACACTGACACCGGTACCGCTCATTGGCGGACACGACTTGGAGAACGTTGCCGTGGTTGGCCGCGGCGTGCTGATGAGCAGCAACGATGATTGGATGAAGCTGCATGGACGCCGCCAGCCGAGTGGTAACGACGTAGGCACAGCGAACGGCGATAACTGGGAGAAGCTTCTCGCCGATTTAGGTGCGGGAAAAACGATTCCGCAGGATGAGTATCGCGCCGCCGGCGAAGAACTGCGGCCTTCGTTCATCCGCTTTATGAACAGCAAGAACATCCTGGTCAGCGGGCTGCGCTTTATCGGCTCGCCTATGTGGACCGTGCACCTGCTCTACAGCAAGAACGCGACGATTGAGAATCTGGTCATCGAAACCTATCCCGGTGTACACACAGACGGAATTGTGATTGATTCAAGCCGGTTTGTCAGACTCAGCAACGATTACATCGATACCGGCGACGATGGCATCGTGATCAAGGCTGGCAAAGATGCCGACGGACTGCGCGTAAATCGGCCCAGCGAGGACATCGCAATCACTAACTGCACCGTGCATCATGCGCACGGAGCGGTGACCATCGGAAGCGAAACTTCAGGCAGCGTTCGCAACGTGGTGGCCAGCAACATGACAGTGGTGGACGCGGTTAATGGCGCGCGCATCAAGAGCGAGCGCGGACGCGGCGGAGTGGTGGAGAATATCCGCTTCGACAACTGGACGATGGAGAACATCGAGGAAGACGCCATCGTAGTAACGAGCTACTACACGATGGAAGGCGAGAAGAAGGAGGGCAAGCAGCCGGTTTCCAAGACCACACCGGTTTTCCGCAACATAGCCATCGGTGACATGACCATCGATGGCGCAAAGCACATGATCGCCGTGGAAGGGCTGCCGGAGATGCCGATCCAATCGCTCCGCATCAGCGACATAACCGGCACGGGTAAGGAGGGCATGACGGCCCTCTATGCCGATGGCCTTGAGTTGCACAATGTGGAGATGAATCCAGAGGTGGGACCAGCGTTCGCGGCGGCGCATGTGCGCAACCTGGAACTCGACGACGTGGCCGAGCGGAAGCCGCTCGCGGATGCTCCGGTGATCCGGCTCGACGATGCGGCCAACGCGGTGGTGCGCAACTCGCGCGCTTTTGCGGGCACGGGCGTCTTTCTTTCCGTGGGCAAGAAGCAACTGAAGCAGACCACGCTGGAAGGCAATGCGCTGGGTGCGGCAAGGATTCCCGCCGAGTAAACTCTGGGCGCTCAACTGCGGTAACCTGCTGCACGCTGGACCGAAATCTGCTCATCGAATGTTTGAAACAGTACCGGGTGGAAACGCCGAAAACTCTTGACCCTACGCGGGAACGATGGCGCCTGAGACCGCGCGGCCGATGAATGACGGAGAAGATCGCACATACGCCGCATGTTAGAAGGTGATTGGGTTGAGGTTATTCTGCTCCTGTCCCCCACTGGGGGAAGCTGCTCCTTTTTGTCGCGAAACGCAGTCCGCAGAGGTGGGCGAGCAGGCGAAACTGCCTCAGCATCCAGATCAGTGCAGGTTGTTTTACTCCAAGCCGCGCGGCAAGATCAAAATCTCCCTGGGTCATTCTGGTAGAATAAATGGGCTCCTTGCGAACCGCAGCAGCCAGCCCATCGCTGTGGCTTCGGTCTTAAGATAAAAATGAAGTTGGCTCAACCCGGTCATCAGTTCGCTGGGGTGTTCTAGAAGTGCCGTCCAACATCTGCGGGCGAGCTTCTCCATGTGTGCTTCTGTTTTCGTGCTCTCGCGGAGTTCCAGGGCAGAATTGCAGCGCGGGTCGAGACACATCGCCATGGCGCGGCCCAGCACGATCAGAGAACGAAGGCTTGCGACAGGTTCATGCTCATACACCGTTGGGTCGATTTCAGGGGTCAGGCAGTTCAACGCAAGCGCGATGTCGAGGACATGGCTAAGACGTTCGAAGCGGTGCTTCACGCCGTGAAGACAGATGAAGAGCAGTTCATCGGAGGGCGCAAACTGCTACACTGCCTGACCAAGAAAGTCTCTCGGCTTGGCTCTCCTCCACGCACCAGCAACATCGAAGTTGAAATCGATCGGGTTCCCTACGTAAAAGTGAAGCTCGACAAGCGTTGTGCCGCGATGCCATGAGTAATGGTAGTCATCAGGCCTGGAGAGCGTTGCGAATCCGAGCTTTTCCAGCAATGAGCTGGCGGATCCGGTGTCCGGAGGGCTGACCAGCAGGTCAAGATCGCGTGACCCGCGAAGGTTGATACCACCGTAGATGCGCTCGGCAAGCATGGGGCCCTTGAGTGGAATCACGAGAATGGCTGCTGCGGCAAAGGCCTGCAGAATGCCTCTCAGTTCTGATGTCCACCAGAAGCTGGTCCTCGCGGCTTCCTGTTCGGCACGCGCAAGATCATCCAGGATCGCATTGGGAAGCGTCGCACCGCACTGCCGAAGCGTGGCCGCAAAGAAAGGCAGAATCCCCTCCTGCTCCGCGACTTGAAAGGCATCTTGCCACTCACTCAGCTCGATTTGCCGGCGGTTCGTCTCGCCGCGCAGCCCATCCAGAACGCAAGCTATTCCCGGTCTCATCAGGCTACAGCGCCTTCCTGCCGTGAGGTTAGTGTTTCGTGTACATGGAGCAGCGAAAGCGATTGGAGAAGCGAGTGTGCCACGGAATCGGCTTCTCCGCGGGCGGAACGCCGCGCGGTTGCGCCATCAACCATCGCCGTCAAGGTGGACATTACCCGGCTTGGAACGCGCTGTACCTGGATGCTGTGCCGCAGCATCTCCAGCACTGCCATTCCGGGACTGACGGGCTGGGGGCTCCATTGAGCACCGAGTTCATAGCGCGCGAAGACCACTTGTCTTACACGCAACGGGGCTGTCACCGCATGGTCATTCAACGATCCTACTGGCGTACTGCGCTGCTCAGGCCTGCCCTGTTCCCGCATCCGCAGATCACGTGCGTAAGGATGAACCCAGCCCACTTGATCGACGACCGCGAACTCGTCTGAATAGTAGGTGGCGCCGGCGCGTACCAGAACGGCGGTCAGCGTTGTCTTTCCTGCAAAGCTGGTTCCCGGCAGGACGAGCGCCATATTCTCCCACCCAACGACCCCGGCGTGGACAAAGACGCGATCCGGACAGAAATTGGCTACATGAATCATCAGGTCACGGGCAAACTGTTCGAGCACTGGCCCGGATTCGGCGCTCTCTCCGGTTAGCTCCGTGCCCGCAAAGCAGCGGTACCCATGTTGGTTGCCTAGCGGCAGAAGGGTGAAACTCTCAGCCTCTGCCGCCGGGGCCGAATTCATCTCGGTTGCGAATGGCAGTAAATGCGGCAGAGCGGTGAAGAGTTCATCGCTGCCGACCTCGACTCGCATCGGCACGTCGAAGGAAACGCATTGGATGGTGCGCATCCGACAACTCGCTGATGGAATGAGGCTCGGCACTTTCGGAGTTCTCCTTGAAGACGTTGTTACCTGATTCGTGCGCTCAGGGGCTACCTTTTCTGACGCTGACCTTACCAGATTTACGGACTGGCCGGTAGACCTGTCAAAGGCGTCTTGATCGGGCTCGCGAGCCCGACAAATTGCGTCACTTTGTTGTTTCCGGCGTTAGAGACGCATACACTACCGCTCGCATCGATGGCAATTCCGAAGGGCTCGCTAAGCAGAGCATCATGACCGAAACCGTTGGCAGGGGAAATAACAGCAGCGGTTGAGCCGGTGAGCTCTGTGATTGAGTCGCCGCGAAAGTTCGCGGCAAAGACATCTCCGGCTCCATCGATCGCAATTCCCTGCGGGGCATCGATCCCATTCGGAGACGAGACGGAAGCAGCCATGGCGCCGGCCGAGGTGAGCTTTACAACGCTGGCGGCGCCATAATCGGCGAGCCAGACGTTGCCGCCCTGATCGATAGCAACACCCGCGGGATCGTCGCAGCAGGAGAATCTGGTCATTGTTCCGGCGGGGGTATCCGGCTGTCACTGCCGTGTTGTTGTCGAAGCGCTGATAGAACGTCCCGGTGCTTGCGTTGTCCGTTGCGGTCCCGCTGTAATCGCCGCAGATCTCGTAGTCGCCCTCGTACACCGTCATGTACTGCGTGACTTCGCTCACGACGCCCAGCTCGATCGACGTGGACATCGGCCCGGCAGAGAGGCTGGCTATACCAGTGGTGGTATCCACACTCACCGTGTTGATTGGGCTGGTCACGCCCTGCGGAACCCCGCCGTTTTCCTGAGATGTCACCATCCCGCCTGAGGTCACCGGTGAGCCGCCCGATGTCACCGTGCCCTTCAGGGTAACCGTCTGATCCGCAACCTGCGGGTTCGCCGTCGAGGTCACCGTAGTCACCGTCGGACTTCCCCTATTCACCGTCAGAACAACGCACCAGCCTCCAGCAATCGTTTCGATATTGCCAAAGCCCATGTAGGGATACAGCGCCCAATCGCCGTCTGCCGTCGCCCCGCTGAAATTCGACTCAAATGTCTCCGTGATCGGTCCGTGGGTCTGACTGGGATCGTTGGCGTCGTATGCGTAGTTGATGGTTCCCGGTACCTGCGGAATCGAGGTGTCGATCGATGGCGCGATCGAGCTCGGGAAGAACTCGCCATTCTGGTTTGTGTCGGACGCTTCGTAGTTCGCTGGGCTGGCTGCACTATTTTCTGGGGGCGTTCCCACGCTTGGATATTGGCCGGCAGAATCGTAGAAATCCAGCCAACTGCCCGTCGAGTTATCTGACTCATTGAATCCAGCGTCAAGGAAATCCAGGTTGTGCGCGCCATCGGGCGAAACCAGCAGATGCTGCGCGAAGATATTTCCCGTCACGTCCAGCAACTCTACTTCCACGTTGGAAACCGTCTGCGAGCCATGGCCTGTGACCTTGATGATCGACGGATAAATCGAGCTCGTGGTCTCTTCCGCAATCGGGAGGGAACCCGTGTTGCAGTGCGTTTCGCCGCTGGGGTTCGTGGTAGTGCCCTCCACAAGCTGGCTCATGGCATTGGCTGAGCTCGAAGTGAATCCGGTTCCGCCGCTGTACGCGGCACCTATCGTGTACAACCCATGCGTGAATGTAATGGCGCACGTCGCCTTCCCGTTGCTCACCGCCTGAGCTCCGCATCCGGAGATGGTGGTTCCGCCATTCGTAAAGTTCACCGTGCCCACATTCACCGTGCTCGTGGAGGTAACATCTGCTGTAAATGTGACGGAGGCGCCCGAATTCGCCGGATTGGGGATCGAAGAAAGCGTCGTCGTTGTACTGGCCGACGCGGTCGCGTTATAGGTCAGCGTCAACGTCCATGATGAGATCGAATCGGGTCTGCGCCGGTATCGGGGGGAGTCTGAAATGTATCGTCAGTCACTATATGAAGCGTCCAAGCCCCGTCAGTCGATGCATTCGCGAACGTGCCATCCAGCGTCGCGCTCCCGTCGGACTGTGGGAGGCTCAGTCCGGTAGCGTTGGGGGGAATTGAAGAGTCTGAGCAGGCCGTTCCGTTGAGCCAGTACGAACTGGGCTTAACAGTGGTCGAGCCCGTATGCTGCCAAGCCGCACCTAACGGTGCCCCAGACGACGCCGTCGTCTACAATGGTCACGTTGACGGCGTCCAACCCTGAACCGGAATCCCCCTCGTCATCCCCGTCGGTCCTGTCGCCCGTGCAGCTCAGCAGCTCGAACTTCTGTCCTCCTGGACTCTCCAGGTAAAAGGACGTGTAGAAAACGCTGTCGCTGGCCGGCGCACTGCCTGAACCGCTGGATGTAAGTCCGTTCAGAACCACTTGTACGTTTGTCACCGTGCCCGTGGCGCTGACACTGGCCGTAGACGAACCCGACGCAGAGAGCCCCGAGATGCTGATCGCGCCTCCCGTGTAGGAGGTCGTCGTCTGCGCCGACCGACCGCGCCAGTCCCGTCAGTGAGACAACCGCGCAAAGAAGGAATCCGAGGTTGAATTTCACGCGGACACACAAGAAAGGCAACAGACCGCGGACCGGAGACAACATGAATGCAACCTCACATTTCGGCGATTGGCGATGCAGCTTAAAAACAGGGATTGTCGAAGGCTATGGGAGTTTGGAAGGATGGGACCTGATGGGAGTAGCGTAAACCACCAAAGACCACCCGCCAGGGAGCACGAGTGCTTTAGGCCAAGTTTTCATCACGTATACATGGCTCTGAGGATGAGTGTCAACGAAATTCTTACCCGGCGCGAACGCCGGCCGGACTGAATTAACTCGATCGCGAGGAAAGCTCCAGACGGCTACATTGCTATTAACTTGCAGGCAAGAATCTGAATGCTCTTCTTCCATCGCTCTTTCACTCAATCGTTCTCTCACTCAATCTGCGCAAAAGCTCGATCGCTATAAGTTTTCAACAATTAGCTCTTGCAATTGACGGTTGGCGATGATAGATGTTGTGAACCTGAAATTCTCCTCTTCCCCCCCGACTCTGTATAACTCAAGGAGGACCCTAAATGTCTCAGCCATTCGTTGGCCAGCTTCTGGCCGTCGGCTTCAACTTTGCGCCGGCGGGCTGGAAACTCTGCAACGGCCAGTTACTATCCATCGCTGAATACTCGACAATTTTCAACTTGATCGGAACTACCTACGGCGGTGACGGGCAGTCGACATTCGCCGTTCCGAATCTACAAAGCCGCGTACCCGTTCACCAGGATACAAGCCCCAGCGGTACCTACGTCATTGGCCAAACGGGGGGCGTGGAAAGTGTCACCATCACCGCCAGCAACTACCCCTCCCACACCCACAATTTCATGGCCAACACTAGCGGAACTGGGGTGAATACTCCCGGGACAAACACGGTTGGGGGAAGCGTGAAGATGTTTTCGAAGGCAACGCCCGGTACGCCCATGAGTTCCGCCATGATTGGAGGCAGCGGCGGGGGAAACCAGCCGCACTCGAATATTCAGCCCTACCTTTGCCTCAACTGGGTCATCTCTCTCTTCGGTGTCTATCCCAGTCAGAGCTGAGCCGCGTCGTCGTCTTTCAACATTCGGAGGATTGGAATGAGTACACCATTCGTTGGACAGCTAATGCTTGCGGCGTTCAGCTTCGCCCCAAAGGGTTGGGCACAATGCAACGGCCAGACGATGGCCATTAATCAGAACCAGGCGTTGTTTTCACTCCTAGGCACCACCTACGGCGGAAACGGCATACAAACCTTCGCGCTGCCCAACTTGCAGGGACAAACGCCAATCGGATTCGGCAACTCAAGCAGCGGATACTATACTCTCGGCCAGACCGGCGGAGCAGCATCGCACACGCTCACAGTCACCGAGGTGCCCATCCACACCCATAACGCCTTTGCGACCGCCGTTGCCGGAAACACCGACACGCCCGGCGGTGCGCTGCTTGCCGGGGGTGGCCCATCGATCTTTGGGGGGATGACAAGCCTTGCCGCGATGAATGCGGCTATGCTGTCTCCTTTCGGCGGCAGCCAGCCCCACGAAAACCGGCAACCTTACCTGGTGATGAACTGGGTCATCTCTCTCAGCGGCATTTTCCCGTCACGAAACTGACGGATACAGATCAGGAGACAAAAATGGCAGATCCATTTCTCGGTCAACTTATGCTGGTCGGATTCAACTTCGCCCCCATTGGATGGCAGCTAGCCCAGGGCCAGACGATCGCTATTTCCCAGTACACCGCTCTGTTTTCGCTTATCGGAACATATTACGGCGGAAATGGAACCAGTACCTTCCAACTCCCCAATATGCAGGGGAACGTCGCCATCGGCATGGGCCAGGGCCCGGGTCTCAGTCTATATGACATTGGAGAAGTCGGCGGCTCATCCACGGTAACGTTGCTTGCCAGTACAACGCCCGCGCATACCCATGCCGCCAACGGAACGGGAGGCCCGGGAGCTGAGACAGCCCCTGGCGGGAATGCCCTGGCCAAATCGGCAAGTGCGGGGACTTACAACAACACCAGCGGCGTCGCAACCACGCAACTCGGCACAACAGCCAATTCGCCGGTATCTCCGCCGGTTGGCGGAAGCCAGCCGCACAACAACCTCATGCCCTACCTCGCCCTGAACTGGATCATCTGTTTCACGGGCGTATTCCCAACTCGCAATTGACAAAGCGATCTTTCAACGAGGGCCGGATACCATCGGCCCTTATATTCATTTCTATGTCCACTCTCGCCGTACGGCCCGCGCTGCCCCAGGACGAAATCTTCCTCTATGAGCTTTACTCGGCCGTCCGCGGTCCTGAGTTCGCTCTGGCCCCTATCACGCCCACCCAGCGCGAACACCTCATCCGCATGCAGTTTCGCGGCCAGATGACGTCGTACGCGCAGATGTATCCCAACTCCTGCTACCACATCGTGCTGCTCGACGGAAAGCCCATCGGCCGGCTATGGGTCGCACAGCTCGATCACGTATTCCATCTCGTGGACATCGCCGTTCACCCCAGCATCCAGAGCAAGGGAATCGGCACCGCCCTGGTGCAGCGCCTGCAACAGGAAGCCGCAAAGGCCAATCTCCCTGTCCATTCCATAGTGAACAGGTTCAATCCCGGCTCTCTGCGCTTCCACAAGAAATTGGGATTCTCAGTAATCCGCGAAGATCAGTTGCATTGCTACCTGGAATGGCGCCCGGTACCGCTCTTTTAGCTCGATGCGCCAGCGGCCGCCTCCCGGCTGATTCCCAAACCCACCAGGTCGCGTGCCCATCCAGTGCACACAGCCGTGAGTTGCTCTGTCAGCTCGTCCACACCGCCGTAGCGGAAGACACGGAGATCCTGCCGCTCTTCCAGCTCCTTGCGGAAAGCCAGAATCTCCGCATTGGTTTCGTGTGGCGCGTCCTTGAGGCAGACCACCGCATCGCGCATTGGCATCGACGCGTCGTCCCGACACTCAACGGCCAGCAGAAACAGCTTCCGAAACAGGTCGCGAGCCCCCCAGTCGTCTTCGAATATCTGAATAAAGTAAGTACTCCAGCGAACGTTTTCCGACACGATGCTCCGACTGCCAGAAATCTGGCTGTTGTCCTGCAGGCCAACGGAAACCAGAAGGACCTTCGCTGCCATGGCCGTGGTTTCATTCACATGTGCGATGACGTTGTAACAAGCCTGCCGATCTGTTTCAAGATCGCCAGGGGCCGAAATGAATACGCGGTACGTGTCGAATCCGTGGGGCATGGAGAAGACCTAGTGTAAACGGCTTACCCGAAACACGACAAGATGCACTCAACCAACAATCCACTGGCAAAGAAAGATCGGGCACGCCAGCTGAGCTTGGTACCGGAAAGGGGGTTCGTTTCTTTACGATTGGCCCCTGTTGAATCCAATATTCTTTCCCCGGTGAAGTACTCTCTCTGCGTGCATATGATGGAAGGGCAGGCTGCACTGACGATGAAACGAGAGCGCTCAACGGGAAAAGAGTCTCTCTTGGCAAACTAAACAAATGTTTGGGAACAAATTTCTTGACAGTCAAAGGCACTCCGACGATACTTGCCTCGGCAGTACTTTTCCCAAAAAATGAAATTACTGAAGAACAGGGAAAAGGAGTTACATCGATCTTCCATTTTTGAGTGTTTTTGTAGCCTTGTGTCGTTCTCTCCGCCCGCTCGTTCCACCGGCAATTCCCGCTGTCCCGCCGGTCACCCTGTAATTCCGTTGTTAATAACTCATGTAGTCCAACTGCCTAGAATGAGTCCCGAAACTGCGCCGTTCGCTAACCCGCGACGACGATAAGCCTTGCGCGAAAACAAAAGGCGCTGGAAGTCTATCAGGGGATTTGAAGTTTCTAGCCGGGAAGGTTCTGCCGCACCCATGTTGCGTGGGCTGCGGAAGTGTCTCCGCTTGCGGAGCAAGGAGTTCCGTGTGCCCGAACGGCTGCGTTTGGTGAGCGAGCCACCGGTACTTGAGCAAGTGGTCATTTCGATTCCTCACCACAGCGCGGACACGGTGACGGTGAAGTACGACACGATTGTCCGCAATCATCCACAGGACAATAAGAACAAGGTGATGCTCTGGGTGGGAAAAGAGGTCGACTGGACGTCGACGCCGGAATCTATCCAGTTGGTTGAGAACAACGACGCCAACGGCACCTTCACGATGGAGAACCTGAGGCTGAAAAGCAAGGAGTACACCGTCGGCTACAGCGTCACAGGAGAAGTGATGGGAATCTGCGCCAGCGCATTGGTGAAAGGCACGCTGCCGATAGAGGAGTTGTTGCTCGCGCCGACGTCCGTGAAGCTTACCCTTCGCTCACTGGATAAAACCAAACTGGTCATCGACTACGCCACGCTGCGCGGCTACAACCCGAAATCCGCGGGAAACTGGATGGGCCTCTGGCGGGGCGATATCGATCCATTCAAGACCTACGCGCCGGTACTTGTCTGTCTTCCCGAGGACGATGTCAATGAAGGCCGGGCAACGTTTCTAACTGAGTTTCGCGAGCAATCCACGTACACGGTTGGTTATTTCATGGCGGACAAAGAGAACCAGACCACCAACAAAACCGCCGCGGCTTTGTTTCGCTTCGACACAGCGTAATTTCAGCGTCGAAGCTCAACCCCAATGACAGTACAACCCGAGAGGAGCAATGATGTCAGAGCACACACACCCGGAGTCGTCCACCACTACCGAAGCAGGCCTGAACCAAACCACACTGGAGCTAAAGCAGGTAACCTCGGATTTGATCACCGTTGAGTACAGACTGCTTCCCGACACCAATCCAGGCGCAAATTCCAATTACATCGCCATCTGGCAGAACTACGACAACATTCCTTACAATCAAGCACCAACAGATCCGCCGAAGGCCATCGAGGGCAATAGCCAGCGGGGCACGGTTTCCTTCCCCGTCTCTCTTATTCAGAACAATTACATTATCGGCTACTCGGTTGGACCGGCACTGGAAGCCCCGGCACAGAAGTACGGAAACGTCTGCTCAACGGTCTATGTTCCGAGGATACCCACGGCGACAGCTCTTCTTGAAGCCGGAGGGCATGTCGAGTCCGAGCCATCCGATTACTTCTTTACCAGCCTGACGGTGGGCGCGGTCAGCGGGGATGTGGTCACCGTGAAGTACAGTATTCCGCCCAATTGCCAGCCGAAGACCAACGGCGCCTATCTCGGCGTATTCAAGGGCGCAGCGGGATACGACCTGCCGCTCGAAAGGGCGGTCCCGATCAAGAGCAACGATGAAAGCGCGTGGGTGGCCATCAGTGGAAAGTACCTGGCCGGCAAACGGTACACGATTGCTTACTTCAATTCCGGCTACAGTGAGACAACTCCCGTGCTCAAGCGCATGGCGGCCACGGTTCCTTTCGTAGCCTAACCGCAAACCAAGTCGTTTGTCTCAACCAGCGGAATCGATCTGCGGGAGGGTTTCCCCATGCCCTACGAGTTCACCAGGGCTTTCGTCGATCAGCTTTATGCCGGACCGGCGGGGAGTGGCGAGTTTTGTCTCGTCCTCTCCGCCAGTGACGGGAAGGACACGATCGAGTTGGCGGCCGCGCTGGCCGATGCGCGCGTTACCTTCGTCTACTCCGCTGCCCCAGTTGGCATCACACAGCAGAACGCGCAGGACTTCGTCAATTCTGTACGCGCCGTGCTGCGCACCGCCGGCCGCGATCGCGGATTGATCTGGCTCCAGAACGCACAACGGATTGATGGCGGCACAACGGCCGTGATGGGGCTCTCGCCTGATGGGAGTACGGTTCAAGGGTCGCTGACGGGCGGAGAGATTGTCCGCGGACTCGACCTCGTTGTCACCAATGGCACTAACTTGTCGCTCGACGGAACCACCCTGAAACTGGATGGGGCAATTCGCTTCGAAGGTGCGTCGGCGCCGACCATTCGCAATGTCACCACAGGCACGATTTCCTTTGACGGCCGCGCACGCGGCAACATCGATTTTTCCGTCTTCATCCAGGGCTCATCCCTGAATGACAACCTGCACTGCGGCTTTGGATTTTTCTATCCAGGCACCACGCCCGACGACACCCTTCAGACCTACATTAGCGTGGCTCTTCCTCTGGCGGACTACGGCGTCGATTTTCCCCGGTTTTTTGCGTCCCTGAACCTCAGCGATCCCAACAATGAAATTATCGCGAACAAAAGCCTGCTTACCTTTACGGGCCAAACCCTGCGCGGCAACCAGATTGTGCCAACCGAGCTTGCCTCTTATTACCGGACCGCATACGGCGAGCCAATCGTCCTGGTTCCGGCACCGGGCCCATTCAGTGACGAGCGGCCCAATGCCGCTCGCCTGCAGTTCAACAGCGGTCCAGTGCTGACTTCGACCCAGGAGCAATTTCACGCAAGCCCTATCGGGGACTTCGTTCTCCAAATTGGCGACGGCACGAGCGGTGCGACGCGCGATCTGATGTGTGGTCTGCAGGGATCGGAGTTCATCGCCTTCCGGCCGAAAACCAGCAGCTTCCCCGGAGATTTTCTGCGCTACTCCGCGAGCAATGCGGCCTATGCGCCCCGCTATCCGTTTCCGGTCAGTTCGCCCACGGGCCCGCCGGTGGCCCCGGACGCCCCGCTGCTCGTAGAGGATTTCTGGACCTCCTGGGGAAACCTGATCGCCGCCGATGCGACGTCCATTCCTTATGTGGCGCAACCCAAAGGTATGACCCTTTTTGGCCGCGATAAGGTGGTCAATCCGAGCCAGCCGCTGCTGTTGGGCATGATGGACCCAAGCGTTAAGCTGCCTGCGGCCGGCGACAAGGTCTTCCCGCTGGCACCGTATGCTGGCGCCGTCCCAGGCAAGGCAGATCTGCCGAACTTCGAATTGCAGATCATCGGCCCCACCCGGCGCAAGGTCATCGGCGAAAGTTCCACGGGATTCAGTTCTTCGCGTCACGGAGCGCTGCTGGCCGCGGCCAATGAAGAGTCCTATAACACCACCACGCCTTCGGGGTTCCTGGTGACGGTCGATAACGGAAAGTGGAAGAAGATACTTCTCGGCCAGAATCTCAAACCCGTCACAAGGCAGATGTACTTCTGTGATCCATCCCGGCAATTGCAGCAAGCGTTCCAGACCAATCAGCTTTTCGCGGTGATTGCGAACATCGACTATCTGGGCGCCCTGAGTGGCAGTGGGGCCGGCAAGTGTGAAGGCGACGCGGCCTTTTACAACGAGATCAACATCGCCGGCTGGGGATTGCGTGCGGAGACCGGCAAGAACAGATACAACGACTACCGCAGTGTCATACTGATTAAGGGCATGAAGGGCCCGCTTTACACCGTAACCGACACCGGATCCGGCCCCACGCCGACGGGATTGATCATGAATCCCGCACAATGGACGCAGCGGGACACACTGGGCGCACCGAGCGACTATCCTCCCGGCTCGACCAAGCTGGGCAAGCCCGATCCGCAGGAGTTGCCGGTTCTCTCCGGCTGGCTGCAGGATTATTTTGAAGCGGCGCGCGTTCACACCGAGCCCGAATACTTTCGCACGTTCAACCAGATTGCCAAAGACCCCAACTGGACAGGAGTCCTGGTCTTGCGCGCTTCCATCGACGTTCCCAAGGATCTGGCCGGAATCGTCTCCGGCGCACGGGATAAAAATTCATTTACTGCGCATCACTTCGCCATTGAGACCACACAGATCAACAACGCGGGCAAGCTTCTCGACATCGAGGGCTCGAGCTCGATGTTCGGCTTAATTTATTATCAGGACCCGTCGTTTACGCCCCCGGCGGACCTGACCGTAGAGCCGCAGCCGGTCCCTCCCACTGCGGGCGTCGATTACGAGTTCCGCCTGCTCACACTGAAGGTTCTGTTTGAGAACACCTCAATTGCGAGCTTCCAGAGCTGGTCGCAGTTGACAATCAACAAGCTCTTCGATTCGCCAGTCAGGGCCATCATCGGCGGCAGCAACAATACCATCATTCTGAAGGGCACCTATGAAGACAGACCGGGCGGCGGCAGTTATAACCTGAGCACCGACCACGCGGTGCAGTGCTATCTGCGCGACAACAACATCATCAACAAGATCGAGATCGTCACGGCGCAGATGACGACGCAATCGGAAATCAGCTCGCGCTTTGGTCTTTCCGGTTTTCTCGACTTCTCGGTTGTCCTCGACCGCAAAGGAGAAGTCTTCGATATCTTCTCCTTCGGCAGCGCCTACGACGAGAAGAACAAGAAGATGCTGGATGAACCGAGAAGGGGACTTGCCTTCGCGGCATTAGGCATCGACATGATATTTGCCGAGGACCCACTGCAGAACAAATATTCCTTCAACACATCCGATGTGCGCTTCGATGTGGTGCGCAGCACGCCGCGGCTGCAAAGCTTGTTCCTGAATCTTGCCTTGAGCCTGCAGCGGCTGATCTCAAGCAATAAAGAGTCTCCGCCCAGCAGCAGCGGTTATGCGCCGCTCATTACCGATGCGACGTTGACTGGCGTGGAAGGAGGCACCTGGTATGGCCTCGAATACCAGCTCAACCTTGGAACCCCCGGCAATCTGGCCGGGGCCGTGGGTCTCACTTCGGGTCTCTTGACGGCTTGGTCTCCGAAGAGCAGCGCGACAAGCGCCTATGCAGCGGTCGCCGGACTACGGCTGCCCGGCACCGGAGGCGGCGCAAAGCTGATCAGCTTACAGAATGTGCTCAAGCTCTCCATCGGGCAGATGGTGCTGACCTTTGACAGGAGAACAAACTCCTTCCTGCTGATGCTCACCGAAATAGCACTGCGGTTCCTCGGTCTTTTGAAGATTCCGCCCAGCGGCTCTTCGACATTTTTCCTCTTCGGTAATCCCGCCGGAGACGGCAAACCCTCCGGCCTCGGCTGGTACGCAATGTTCAACCGTTTGACGCCTAAATCCCCAGCCGCGCTCCCTGCCGAGGCTTCCGACGCTTCCGACGCGAGGTTCCAATGAGCTTGACGGATATTCTGATCAAACTATCGAAGAGCGGCGGCGATGTTCTTTCGCGCAATCTCAGTTCGCGTGTGACCAGCATTCTGGATTATCTTCAGGAGCTTCCCGAGATCCGCATCTTTACTGCGAACAGCCAGAACTTCGGCCATCAGGCCTCTACCGTCAACATTCTTCGCAACCTCATCCGGATGGGCATCACCAAGCCCTCGTACATGCTCGTTCTTTATGGCAGAGATGAGGCCGATTACACAAGTCTGGCGATCAAGATCTCCGTTCTGATTCCGCAATACACGGTCCTGGCGGACTCCTTTGTCCTGAACGGCTGCACCGTCAAGGTGAAGCTGATGGACCTGACCACGCCCGCGCTTCCACTTGGCCCCCTGGCCATCAACGGAGGATTCGACAACCTTGAAGCGGACAAGTTCCCTCCTTACGACCAATTGAATGTCGTCAACTATCTCCAGTTGCAGCCCTATGCCTGGCATCGCGGCACCAACATGGTGCGGATCGATGACGGAGGGCTTGCGGATATTATCGATCTGGACAAATTGAGTCCAGGAACCAATCTGCCGCGACGCGCTTTTTATCTGGACCCCAAGGTGACACCGGACGATTGGGAAAAGATGAAGTCCGGCAGGTTCGCGGTCCAAACCAATATCTGCGAATACTTGCTCCAGCAACTGGACGCGTCACAGATCTTCCTCACCGTCGGCTACGGTTATGGGACAAAAGGCGGCGGACTGACCAGCCTCTACAACATGCTGGCGGGAATGCGCCAATCGCAGATCACGCTGGCCGCTGCGCAAAAACCCACAGTGCTGGTCGCGATCGGAGTTGCCTCGGCGGAATCCAACGAGATCAGCGACGCCGATTTTGGTCTTGCCGACTTTAGAAACGCGACGGAAGCATTTACAAGCTTTCTCAATGACCAGATCGTCGGCCACATCCCTTCCGTCGGATGGGGTTCGACAACCGCCACCCTCGATAAAGTGAAAGAGGCAGTCGAAGCGCTGAAGGCCGATGAGAACAAGAATCAGAAGGTTCTGATTGTTTTTCTCGACAAGGTGCCGGGGCCGCTCTTCGATCAGCTCTACAAGCGCGCCTCGGTCCCTCCACTGCTCGAAGGACAAAACACAGTCGAGTTGATGTTGAATCTGGGTAAGCCCTACCTGAAGATTTCGAGCAATGAAACCGACGCAGTCTTCGGCTATCCCACCCTTCCTCTGAGTTCGCTCAGCAGCAGTGCGCAGGCGCTGGATGTGCAAGGCAGAGCCTTCAACGGAATCAGGGCCTCGGAGCCGAGTACCTGGTTTCCGGAGAGAGCCACCTATCCGCCTGCGCAATTGCCGCCCATCTCCAGAGCATATGTGACGCCGCAGGGCAGCACACTGGCGAAATACTTTACGCGGCTCTCTCAGTTTTTCCACGATGAGCTGAACGATAAGTTGCTGCGCGGTCTAGACCTCTTCGTCAACGTCATCACCCCTGGGCAATTTGCCGCGCCGCAGACCGCGCTCGTCAGAGCCGATGAAAAGGCCATTGAAAAGGCCGATGAAAACATCGTCGAAGCGCTCTACCTGAAGCTAAAAGAATTCGCGGACACGCACGACGGCGTAGTCAATCTTCTCCAAGTCATTACTTCGGGCGACGTCTACGAATTGTTCGCCGGCATTGTCATTGACAGTGTCTTCCGCATCACCGATGCGGTTCCCGCGTTGAGCAAGAACAAAGAAGTCTGCACGATGACCGGCAAGACCCTCGCCTTTGGCGGCGAGATTGGCGTCACTGTGGTGAGCTTCGAATTTGTCGACGCCAACGACAGCGGCAAGCTGGGAACAACCTTCAAGGCAGAGGTCTCCACAAAGTGGACGCTGCCGGGAGCAGACTGGCTCTCGATTTCTGACCCTGTTTTCGGCTTCACGATGAGCCCTGTGAACAAGGTGCCGTTTATTGGCGTCGTCGGCGCGCGCATCACCGCGGGAATGATCGCCGACATGAAGGTGACAATCCCGGTCGAGCCGGATATCTTCGAGTTCCAGGTCCTTTTCGTCGCGCCACGTCCGGGAATCAGCAATCTCTTTCAGATGGTGGGCGGAATCAACCTGCAGCAGTACCTTCCCTCGCAACTTCAACTGCTCACCGACATTGAAGCCGCCTCGTTTACCATGCGCTATAACTACGCGCTTGGCAGCGTGGATGCGATGAGCGCAACGCTGGAGACGCCGCCCGACAAACAATGGAACCTCGTTCCCGAGGTCGACGTGACTTCTATCCATATGGAAGTCACGGTGATCTCTCCCGGCGATCGTGTTGCGCGCAAGACGAAGTTCGCCATCACCGGTGAGTTTAAAATTGTGGAAACGACGGCGTATATCTCCGCCTATGTCCCGCACCTCCGCGTGATAGGCGGTCTGCGCGAGGACAGCAAGCCACTCTCCGTACGAACGATTGTCACGAAGTATCTCGGACCGCCGTTTGCCAGCATTCTTCCCCAACCGATTGCGAATGCTGAAATCTCCCGTCTTGCTTTCCTGGTCGATCAGGGAGCTGGCCGCTACTCCTTCGGCATGACGGTCCAAACCCTATGGGAAATTCCGTTCGGCAAGCCGATCTTCACCGTCAAGGAACTGGGCTTCGATATCGAGGCCACCTCCCGCGCCATCGATACACCCACTGGGAAAGAGGGCCGCACCATTGTTGTCACTGGCGAGCAGACTGAGGCCGAGGGACCCTCGGAGACCGAGATCACCGGCTCCTTTACCGGCAACATCGAGGTGGATACCTCGGAGACCGATAAGGCGCAGATTTCCGTCGGTGCAAACTACCTTGGCAAAGACAAGGGGTGGACTTTCTCGGGCAAGCAGACCGGGGGCGAGGTCAACCTGGGTTATCTGATTCATCGCTATCTGGAATTCCCCAAGCCCAAGCCGGAGTATGACTACGCGCTGGATGGCCTCGCGGTGACCGCCGCAACCGGCGATGGCGCATGGTCCTTCGCCGCCAAAACCAAGGCCCCCTGGAAAGTCCCCTTCATTCCTGGATTGGAATTCTCGGCGAATTTCACCGCTGGCTATAACCCGCCGAAGAAGACCTTGCTGCTGGAAGGCTCTACCATCGTGATCCCCTTCGGCGCTTTGGCCGTCGCTAATGGATGTGATGGCACCGGAAATTATGCGCGCCTTGAAGTTCTCACGATCTGGAACAATATCGAGTTGCTCGTCTGGTTCGACTATTGCGGTTCGGTGAAGAGTTTCGGCATCACCTGGGAGTTTCTTGAGGCGTTGGTCACGGAAAGAGAGAACAAAGAAAAGAAGCTCGAATGGATCGGCATCCTGCGCTTTAAGAAAGGGACCACACTGGGCGAGATCGTGTCCAGGATGGTCACCTGGCTCACCGGGTCCGCGTTCGCCCTCGAAGCGCCGTGGAATGTGCTGAACACTATTTCGCTGAATGCGTTATCGCTGGAGTTCAATTTCACCACAAACGCGGTCAGCTTCAACATCGACATCGGCCCCATCGAGTTGGGCTTTGCCCGCATAGACTCCATCGGCGTTGTCTATAACAACACCAAGGATAAGAATGCCAAAACAGGCGTCAACGTTACGCTCAAGGGCTCGTTCCCCTGGAATATCGGTGACGGCGCAAATGGCGACACCAGCAGCCTCGGCCCATGGGATACCAGCAAACCCGGCACCGCGCCGGCGCCTCCGGGCAACGGCAACAAGTATTTCGACCTGCGCCTGCTAGCGATGGGCCAGCATGTAACCGCCACCTGCCTGCCCACGGCAAAGACCGTGCAGGCGGCCATCGACTGCCTGGCTTCGCTGCCGGATACAAAACCCGGCGAAGTTCCCAACGTCGTCTTCAATGCGGATAGCGCCTGGCTGATCGGCACCGAGTTTGGCGTGCTGGCCTTCGGCGAAGACAAGAAGACGAGCCAGCTTGGGTTGGTTCCGCGCACGGGTCATACGCTGGCCAAGCCGCCAGAGCCCAAGAGCGGGTACATGCTGACGCTGCAGATCGTCTTCAACGATCCCAGCTTGTACGGATTGCGCATCGCGCTTGCCGGGCCGGCGGCCAAAATTTTCAAGGGCCTGGATTTCCAGATCATGTACCGCCAGATCAGCGACAGCGTCGGTGTTTACCAGGCCGAGATCACGCTGCCGGATGTGATGCGCTACCTCAGCGTCGGCGCCTATTCGTTGACGCTCCCGGTCTTCGGAATCTCGGTCTATACGAACGGCGATTTCCAAGTAGATGTCGGCTTTCCCTGGAACCAGGACTTCTCCCGGTCATTCACTATTGAAGGCATTATCTACCCCGGCATCCCGCTGATCGGGTCGGCTGGGTTCTACTTCGGCAAGCTCTCCAGCGCCACATCGAATCAGGTACCGGTAGTCACCAACGGTACATTCAATCCGGTAATTGTCTTCGGCTTCGGCTTGCAAATTGGAGTCGGCAAGTCCATCCGCTACGGCATTCTCTCCGCCGGCTTCAGCATCACGGTCTTCGGCATCATTGAAGGCGTTCTGGCCAAATGGAATCCGTATCAACTCACCAATGGCGGTGTCAGCGACAACTCGCAACTGCAGGGCGCGTACTACTTCTGGCTGCGCGGCACTGTCGGCATCATCGGCAAGGTCTTCGGCACGGTCGACTTCGCGATTATCAAGGCCGATGTCAATATCGAAGTCAAGCTGATGCTGCAGCTCACCTACGAGTCCTATGTTTCGATCGCCATCACCGTGATCGCATCGGTCTCCGTCTCGGTATCGATCTCGATCAATCTGGGACTTTTCTCGATCACCATCGGATTCAGCTTCTCGATGCGCCTCAAGGAGACCTTTACCATTGAGAATAGAGGCACCCCGCCGTGGACGCTAGCTGCTCCGCCTCCAACGCTGCTGCGCGCCAAAGCAAATCACCGCCTGCGCGCGCACAAAAGCACATTGCTCCTCGCACAGGCGACACCTCCGCTCAATTGGTCGAATCTGACGGAAGGCGCGACCAAGACTCCGCTCGCAGGATATTTCATTCCCGGCTTCACGGTTGCGCACGACGAGTGGGACGTAGCCAACCAACCTGCGGCACAGATTCCCTGCTATGTCGCGGTGATCGCCATCGAGTCGACGCCGCCGCCCACTCTGCAAAGCCAGCATCTGCTCGCGGCTCAGCTCGATAGCGCGGAAACATCATTCGAAAAGCTTGCGAAGATGGCCCTGCGTTGGGCGATTGCTGCTCAGCATGTCGGGCCCATTTCGCCGGAAGATGTAGATGCAAGCATCGTCACCGCCGATGCACTGCAAATCCTGATTGATTTTCAATTGAACAGCAAAGACACCGATCCGACGCCGATTCCCGCCGATGCGGCTTCGGAGTTCATGCGACGTCAGTTCCAGTTCACGCTTGACCTGCCAAATTCGGACAATGCCAATACTTCCTTCTTCCCCATGCCCGCGGAACTGACGCTGGCCGTCGACGCGTGGGGCCAGGACCAGCCCTTGAGCTACCAGTTCAAGAACTACAACCAGCTCTCCGATGGGATGCTAGCCTATCTCCGTAAGTACTTCGACGAGCTGGCCGTCAAAGTGCAGCAAGAGCGGGGGACGCCGCCTGTCCTGGCGCAGGCGCTGGCCGGCAATTCCCTCTCCATGGCGGAGTGGATACTATCCGACTACTTCCTGCTGATTGTCCGGCAGATGGTGCAGGCGGCGCGCGATGCGCTGCGGCAGTTCAAGGTTCCTTTGGCTCCGAAGGATACCCCGAACAAGATCGCCGGCTGGCTCAAGATGACGGGCAAGCTGGAAGGGTACACCCTGTTCGAGCTCTTTGCCGCGAATCCGACCCATCCGCTGAATGGTTCGAAGCGCTTGGTGATCGGAGTTCACGCGGCTGCAAGCGCGCAGGGCGGGATGCTGAGTTTCGATTCGCTGGCCCTCCACGCCGAGCAGAATGTAGGCGCGTTCAGTGCGACAACTCTGGCACTGGCCAACGCCACGAGTGTGTTGATCCTGCGGCCAGGAACGGTTGTCCGCTATACCAAAGCCGATGGCGAGGTGGTGACCTACACCATTGCGGAAGGCAACTCCGCGCTCGATGTCGTCAAAGCGCTCAAGGTCTCGCTCGCTGATCTGCTGATCAACTCGAACTTCCTTGGAGTTGAGGCTTTGCGCGATGGAGCGGAACTCTTGCTGCCCTACGCAACGTGTCGTGTACTCACCGGAGAAACTTTCAACTCCATCGCGGGCACTGCTGTGTATCAGGGCGGTTTTACTGCAGTGGCGCTGGCGCTGGGCAATGCCGGACAACCGATTCTGCGCACCGGAGCCAAAGTCGTTGTCACGTCCACGGGCCGCGAGTACATTACCAGAGCCAACGACACACTGGCGGATGTAGCAACAGGCCTGGAACTCACTCTGGCGCAGCTCTTCGAGCAGACCACGGTGCTGACAGATGCAGCGCTGCTGGCGCCGGTCGCGGTACTGCAGTTGCCGGCTTTTGGAATTTCTACAGCGGCCGGGGAGACTCTCGAGCAGATCATCGAGCGCTTTGCAATTTCGATGAATGTACTTTCGCTGACTCCGGCAAACGGCGATCAGGAGGATCTCTTCCTGATCGACGCGAAGAATCTCACCCTCGACGCTCCTCACCTGCCGCAATTCCGCGTCGACGGATTGATCAAGGAGATTCAACGCGGAGTGGTCCTGCAGCAGCTCTCCGGCATGGCCTCGCGCTATTACCTGCATGGTCTCCGCTTGCCGACGAGACAAAGCGCGGAACTGCGCGTGGAGCCGCTCGCCCGGGGCATGTGGGTGCAGGAGGTCGACAACAAACTTGTTCTGCCCGACCGTGCCGGCTTGTATGCGCTCACCGGGCAGCAGTTCAAGGTTCCGGTTCTGCCTGATGTGGAGAAGACGCCTCCGTTTGTCTTCCATCTGCAACGCACCGCCGGACCCGCATGGATGAATTTCACCGGCGGGCAGGAGGAGCTTACCATCTCCATCGCTTACGATTCCCCGGACGCCAAGCGGATTCGCAAAGTGACCGATGCGGCGCGCTCCGGCGCGACCGCGATCTCGCTCCGCAAACTCGGCCGCGGCCCGATGCTGCAAAGCGAGCCGGTACGCTACGCCTTCGCGAGTTCTCTATTGTGGCAGAGTGCCGCCCCGGTCGTTCTGCCCTATGGAGACCAGGCACAGGGCGGGCTTCCTTCGCTGCGCATCTGGCGCATGCCCGACGCAATGATCAACCTCGCTCGGCCCGCGATTTACGGCAGCCCCGAGGCCGCGCTGCTGCCTCGCTTCGGCATTAGGATCGCGCGTTACGACGAGGCCACCGGCGCGACGGTCACAACCGGCGTCCGAAGCTACGGCTGGGCCACAACGATTGAATTTTCCGTAAAGCGGGTTCCCGAGGTAGATACAAGCGTTTCCAGCAAGACGACTTATGAATTAGTGGGAGCAGCCGGAAACTCAGTTCAACTTCTGGAGCGCATCATCGAGCAGGCGCAAGGGAGCAACTCCGTCTTCCAGAAGGTATATCTCGGCTTTGCGCCCGAGCAAACGGGACCTGCAAGCGAAGGCATTCAGACAGACGCCCCCGCTGGCTTGACCTTCGGCATCGCGCAGGTCAATCTGTCAACCATCACTCGACCGCCAACCGCAGCCTTCGGCCTGCGTGCCGCCGCGGAGCAGGCGGGGCTTGGAATGTTGAACTCTCCAGCCGAGTTCCTGCAATTACTGTGGACGGCCAGCATCAGCCGCGCCGGCGGATTCTATCTCTATTATTTCGACGCCGAAGAGAATCGCGGTCTGCCGGAGCGGCTCTTCAACGATCGCAACGAAGCAGCCCTGGTGCTGAGTGTGGTCTACTCCGCGCCCGCGCAGCAGTCCGCGCAAAACCGGATCACCGACTACATGAACGCCGTCGCAGTCGGCGAGACGGTAGAGACGGGCAACTCGGTTGTCTTTGCCGAGAGCAATCCGACCGAGTTCTCTCTCGATTCAGATGGTCTCGGTTCGCTCGATGCGATTGCGCTCAAGTACTATGCGGATGCCGCGAAGATCGCGGTGGCCAATGCGGGCCGCGCACTCGCCGGCGGCGCCAAAATCTACGTGACCGAAGGCCTCTACCAGCCGCCGCCGGGGCCAGGTGTGTCTCTAAGCGCCATCCAGAATAATTTCTCGATCACGTTCGAACAATTGCGGGACGCGAATCCGCGCTATCGCGGAACACTGCCTGACCCGGTCGTCTTTCCTGTCACGCTCAACTTGCCGCGCATCGAAGTGGTGGTTGGAACCGGACCCAGCAGTAGCGGTTTCACCGCTATCGCAGAGTATTACGGTCAGGCAGTTGCCTCCCTCGCCTCCTATGCGGAGAACCGCGTCGTCACGCCGATCTTTGCGCCGGGGCAGAAGATAGATGTAACGAGTGGTCCGATTTCAAACTCGACCACAGTTCCGCCCGGCGTCCAGACGCTGCTTGCCCTGCGTGATGCGCCTCCGCCGATTCCGCCAGACCTGAACGCCTCCGGTTATGCCGACATCTTCCTCGCCCACAACTTCAGCCTGCTTAGCTATACCGTGGCGGCCAACCCGTACTTCAGAACCAGTAATCTGGGCTTGCCTGCAGGTCCCACTTCGAAGCCTGCCGTAGAGACCGTGGACAAGCTGCTGATCCCCGCGCCAGTGGCCGATGTGAAGGAGTGGAACTATCAGCAGAGCGTGCCCTTCTCACAATTTGCGATTGTTCCTTCGTTGCAGACAAGGTTGTTCCTACCCCCGGCAGCAAACAATCCTTATCGCGGCGTCAGTGATCTGTTGCAAATTCAATTTGACTGGCAGGATCTCTATGGCAACACGCTGGTCACAGGGCTAACTTCACCCACTGCCGGGAAGCCGCCCTATAACCAGCCTCCCATGCGGCTGGGATACACGGATGCACTCATCGGCCTCTCACAGTGGCCTTCCATCGCTTCGAGCTATCAGGTGGATTCCACCACCGGCAACCCCGAAATCCAACTCTTCCTCAGCTTTGACGCGAGCCGATATGAGGGGGTGCTCAACGCAAGGATTCCCAGTTCCGGCAGCATTCTCGTCACGTTTACGCAAGATGTGGATAAGGTCTCGGCGGAGACTGTCGTTAACTACGCGATCGAAGGCCACACCATTACCGCGGCAACATATGTGAGCGCGCGAACGGTGCACCTCACCGCAGACTTGCCGCTCGATCACCTTCTGGCGCTGGTGGTGAATCGGGTCGAGTCGGCGAATTTGAAACTCCAGTTTAGCGGGCAAGCCTCCTTCATTGGCGACCAGGCAGTTTCTTCCAGCCTTACCCTGGGCGCGAAGAATGCGCTGCGCACCTATCAGCAGTTGTACTACCAGTTCAACGATCCGTTTGGAGTCTCCTTCAGCGTCGAGACCAGCCTGTTGCAGAAGCCGATCGCGCTCTCATCCCCGCAAGTCACCGCTGTGAGGAACTGGCTCTTCGATGGCGAATCCGGCAAGACCTCCATTTATCAGTTCCTCGACGACCGCGGCCAAGGCAACACCACTGTTGCTCCGCCGCCTGGCGCATGCAACCTTCAACTGCCCATCTCCACGGGCCAACTGAACAACGATGAAGTCTTCCTGTTGAATCTCGCCTTCATCGTCCGCCGCACCGGCGGCTCGGTCCTGGATGATTTGGCGAACACGCCGGGCATTACCCGCAGCGAAACCATCGTTTCTCCGCGGCTCAAGGAGGTTTCTGGCGGTCCCGAGAACCCGACTCTCGGCCTGGCGCAGTTCGCCGCGCTTTTCCAGACCGCGCTTTCGACGCCCGGACAAGTCCGCTGGAAGATCGCCACCGGCGTCGATCGCCGTAGCGTCACCTCGGCCCGCAACGGCAGCGCACTTTGGGTGGTGCAGCTAGGGCTGAAGCAGGAACCGCAGCTTCCCATTTCGTACACGATTCCCAACACCGGTAATCCGGTCATCTTCGCGCCGCGTCCAATCTCCAATGAGCTGCAGTCGCACTCCGGTGTCGAGATCACGACTTACATCACCGGCGAAGGACTCAAAGGTCCGAAGCTGCGGATCGATTTCTCCAGTATCGATATGGATACCTGGGGACGCCAGTTCTTTGCCTCCGTCGATGGCGTTCTCACGCCCGAGTTCACCTCTGCCACGCAGATTGTCGAAACGCTGCAATCGAAAAACTATCTCAAAGATTTGCTGACCCAGAAAGAACTGCTCGCCAGCATCGCAAAGAAATGGATGATTCCGGCGTACGCCGCCGAATCAGCCGCGGATGCATCACGCGTGCAGGAGGCCTACTACCAGCAGATGCTGACCACGTTGGCCTCCGCCTACACCACGCGTGCGGCGCTTGAGTACAGCGCAAAAGTCCGTGCCCAGCTGGATGAACCCCAGTACCCCATCACGCCGCGGCTTTTTGGCGCAATCGACCTGGCCACGCCACGCATTCTCTCGGCCGTCTCCCACCCGGATATGCGTACCCTCGTGCTGATCAACTTCTCTTCGCCGATGGATGCGACCCAGGCAACCACGCCGGCGAACTACACTTTCACGCCCAGCATCGGAATTCTCTCCGTCAAGCTCTCCGACGATGAAAAGATCGCAGTGCTCGAACTAAATGCGGAGGTTCAGTTCGATAGCACGATGGTAACGGTGTCGACGGCGGTGAAAGACGAAATTGGCCGCACGTTGCATGCCCCGCTCAATTGGGTCGTCCGCAAACCCAACGACGCCCGCGACGTGGCGCGTGAGATCACCTTCTCTTCACCCAAGCTCGACCTCAAGGATTCTGAGGCCGCACCGATTCCGTTCCTGGTCAGCTCTCCGGAGAATGTGCGCGGCGAAAATGGCGAGATCGTTGCCACGCTGGAACTCGATCTTGTTTATCGCGGCACAGATATTGAGCATCAGATCTCGCGGCCCGAGGGCGTGAAAGGGTACGTCGCTTCCAGCTGGCTCAGCTTTGTACTTCGCGATGAAGATTGGCCGCTCGAACGGAATCTGGGCGTGGCCCGCATTCCCATGCCACTGCGCTCCTTCCCCACCCCCCCGGCGATGACCGACCAGACGCCGGTGGTAGATCCCGAGGCTCCGAACCTCTCAGACCTCACGCGCTGGAGTTACACCTTCACATACTCGCTGCCGGTTCATTATCCACAGGACCGGGTCCTGAGTTCCGTGGAATTCAATCTGGGCAACAATGCACAGTTGTTTGCCGAGCCGGGCCTGGAAGGCGCATTCAACGAGCTGGCGCAATTCATCACCACCTTCCCGCAGGTCTCGCGCGATCTGATTGAGTTCCTTGGCGCGGTGGATTCAAAGACCGAAGTAGGAAGCAAAAATGTCGTCAATGCGGGCGTCGCGCTGGCGAGCACGATCGAAATGCTGCGCGCGATTACCGACAAGGCAACCAGGGAGGGCGGCCTGTTGATGCCCGCCAGCCGTCGCCTGGGAACCGGCGATCCTAAACTGCGTTACCAGTTTTATATCGAGGAGTGCTCGATTGTGCAGGATGGCTCTCCGCAGAACGGCGCATTGCTTGTCACGCTGGTCGGCGCAAGGCCAGTGGGAGTGGGCATGCCCTGGGTGCATGTCGGCGATGCCAGCTATAAGGCCGAGCGCTACCTGGGCAGTTCCTGCGCCGGTGCAGCCTGCGACAACGTGGACCGTTTCTGCTTCCTCTATACGGACAAAGAGGGCAAGTATCTCTCCGCCGAAAAAGGACAGTTGATTCCGGGCCGCATCGTTGAACTGCCCGAGCTCGATCTCTTCCAGCGGCAGAACGCCCAAGCCGTCGCCTCGATCAAGCGCAATGTCGGTCTGGCTGCGCCCTTCGTCTACACCACCTCCGATGTGAGCTTCATCAACCCGCTGCAACCCACCGTCGATTCTTCACGCGCTTACGATATCGCCGCGCTCGGCACCGGGGATGCGGTGAAGCGATCTCTGTTCCAGCAATTGAAGAATCTCTTCGACAATTTGCTCAAGAACAACCAGCAGCAAACCATCACGCTCCAGGTTGAGATCAACTATGCCTACATCCTCAATCCCAGTCTGCCGCCAGTACCGCTGCCTCTGCTGATGCAGCCAGCTACCGCGGTGCGCGTTAACGGCACAGGCCCCGAGCCTTCGCTCGATCAGGTGCTCGCGGCCTGGAGCGATGGCATCGTCCATTGGTTTGAGACCACGCTTCCCCTGGGTACTTTGGGCAAGCTTCACTTCAACCTCACGCTGATGACGAATCTGGTTAAGCCCTCTATGCCGCTGCTCTGGACGCGGAACCTGGAGTTGGCGCTCGCGTCCATCGATCCTCCGCTACCAACCAGGTAACTCGACAGGGCCACGTGTGGAGAAAGACGACATCGAAGCCACTTTGCAAAGGAGCCGCCACCGATGGCAGACACCGATGTAGTGAAACGCGATCTTGCCGCCCTGTCGCCTGGCTTGCCGGTCAACTGGGAGGAGTACAAGGAGCCAGTCCCTTTTCCGGACATAAACCCTCATTCGCCTTTGAAACCGTCTCCCGCTTTTCTCCCGCCTCCCGTGACTACACGGGTCAGCTCCAAAGAACTGGTTACAGCGCCTTACCGGAGCATAGGGAGGATGGGGATGAATTTCGTCTTGCACGGCAAGACATTGAAAGTGACCGCAACCGGATGGGTTGTGGCCAAACGGGCGTTTGTCACCGCCGGGCACAGCGTCTACCGAGAGATTTATGGCGGATGGATCACCTGGGCGGGCTTCGCTCCAAGGTACAACAGACGGGTGGATACAGCCTTCGGCGTCGAATCAGTTTACACGCTCAAGGGTTGGGTCGATTCGGGAGAGCCTCGGTACGATCTGGCGGCGTGCGTTATCACCGGAGAGTTCGCTGACACAGAGCCGCCTCTGGTTTTCAGCAACAGCGACTTACCGCGTTTGAGCGTTACGGCTATCGGATACCCGGCCCGGCCTTCGGGGCAATTCAACTTCAATGGGGAACGAATGTGGAAGTGCATCGGCGAATTCGTCCGCGATGAAGATGGTATGCGGATCGCCGCCAACAATCTTACCGAAGGATCCAGCGGTGGCCCCTGGGGCGACACAGTTGACAACTCCGAGATCGTCGGGCTCACTTCCACGCGCGATGAAGAACATTTTGAACAACCCATCAGCAAGTCCCCTTTCTTCGCCCAAGGTTTTCAAAATCTCTATGACGCGGTTAAGGACTTATAGCATGAGAACATTCTGCGAAGGGAGTCAATGACCATGGCAGACACCGACGTGGTGAAGCACGACTTGAAAACAACAGCGAATGCCCCGGAGACGAACTGGGAGGAGTATACGGAACCCGTTCCCTTCCCGAGCGGCGGGGGAGATCTCTTGATCGAGCCCGGTAAGTTGAACTACACCCCTCCGGTCACCACACGAATTACAGTCGAGGAGTTGGTCACGGCGCCTTACCGCAGCGTGGGCAGAATGGGAGTGGTGATCGGAGGCGGGAAGAAAACCGCCAGCGGATGGGTGGTTGCCCGGCGCGCATTCATCACCGCGGGGCATTGCGTTTATCATCCCGATTACGGCGGCTGGATTACGCAGGCGGGCTTTGCCCCACGGTATAACAATGGCGTGGATACCGCCTTTACCGTGGCATCGGTCTATACGCTCAAGGGTGGGTCGACTCCAAGAATTGGGCATACGACATGGCCGCCTGCGTGGTTACCACGAACTTTGCCTCCACGGAACCCCCTCTCGCCTTCGATGCAGGGATTCTGCCAGGGCTGAAATTCACCGCCATCGGTTACCCCATCAAGCCCATTCCGGGCCACGAGTTCAATGGAAAGAGGATGTGGAAGTGCGTGGGCGATTTAATCAGCGCTGGGGGCGGTTTCCAATACGCAGCGAATAACCTCACTGGTGGCTCCAGCGGAGGTCCCTGGTGCGAGCCAGATAACAACATGGTCGTTTCCGGCCTTACCTCCGACCGCAAGAACGATCCAAATGCTGCTCAGTCGCCTTTGTTTGCCAATGGTTTTCAGAACCTCTACGACGCAGTCAAAAACCTATAACACGGCAGCGTGCGCCGGACGAGAATTGCAAACCTTCTTCATTCAATGGATCTGTAGAGGAATCCGTAGACAATGTCAGACAGCGATGTTGTGAAGCACGACCTTAAGACAGCACCGAACACTCCAGCGATTGACTGGGAAGATTTCTCGGAGCCCGTTCCCCTCCCCGACGACGACGCGGAACCACCCTTTGAAGACCTCCCAATGGCGATCAAGCCTCCCGTGGTGACGCGAGTCACGGACGAAGAACTCGTCTCTGCGCCCTACCGCAGCGTGGGGCAGATGGGGGCCATTATGGGAGGCAAGAAGATCGTGGGAAGCGGATGGGTTGGCGCTCGCCGAGCGTTCTTTACGGCTGGACATTGCGTTTACCATCCCAAGTTCGGCGGCTGGGTCACCTGGGCAGCCATCGCTCCAAGGTACAACAACAACGTGGTTCCGACTTATACCGTTGCGTCGGTCTACGCACTCAAGGGTTGGCTCGATTCATCGAAGCGGGAGTTCGACATGGCGGCCTGTGTAGTAACGGTGAGCTTTGCCACGACGGAGCCGCCGCTGGCCTTTGATGCGGGGATCTTGCCAGGCCTGAATTTCACGGCCATCGGCTACCCGGCCAAGCCCGTCCCAGGCTACGACTTCAACGGCAAACGAATGTGGAAATGCGTGGGAGACTTCATCCGGACAAAGAAGAACCGCCTCTACGCAGCCAATAACTTTACGTCGGGCGGCAGCGGCGGCCCCTGGTGCGAAACCGGAAGACTAGGCGTTGTCTCCGGCCTCAACGCCGCGCGGCACACTGACCCGCAGATCGCGATCTCCCCTTATTTTGCCAGCGGCTTTCAGAAACTCTACGACGCGGTCAAGGACTTCTAGTCTCAACACACAGTGCCGAACGTGGTCGTGCCATCACGCAAAGAGCGTGTCATCCTTCACCGCAACCGCAGGCGCCACGCCGATGCTCATCAGGAAATAGAAGCAAATCTGCAATGGGAGTGAGTGAAAGTGGCAGATACCGATGTGGCGAAACATGAACTTCCGGAAAACTCTCCGTTTGAGCCGATCGACCGGGATGAGTACAACCAGCCGATGCCGTTCCCAGACGGAAACGCTTGTTGGTCCGCGCAAATCTCTTCTGCTTTTCTGGCGCCTACCGAGACAACACAGGTCTCGGACAAGGAGCTCGCCACCCGGCCCTATCGCAGCGTGGGCAGGCATCCTGCACGCGCAGAAGATTTCCTAAAAATGCTCTTGTCTTGCATTTGTTCGTATGCTAGCTTTGTCTTGCTAATCACGAACTTGCATTGTGATCCCGTATTTTCCCCGGCCCACCGAAAACCTGGAATCAGTCATAATCACGCATCCTGTGTATGTCGGCTGCGAATGCTTGCGAGCGCATAGATGTTCGCGGCTGATCCTTATCGTGTCCGCAAGACCAGGCGAATTCGCCAGGCGCGCGGGACTGGATGCGAACACCGCAGCGAAATCTCGCCTTGCGAGGCCACGCGACGAGTGTGCGTGTTTGAGCACAGGCTCTATTCTCTTGTTCCCGCGAATGAGGAGTGACGGATGGCAGAAAACCCATTAACAGGAAGCTGGACCTATCGAAGTCTTTTGAACGAGCCGGATGCCTCGATCCCCTTTGACCAGCTTCAATTCGGCGTCGGCACCATCGTTATTGCAGACGGGCCGCCGGAGTTGTTGACCGGTACCATCGGCGGCACAGGCTGGTCGCTGGCCCTTCGCGGCTCGCGCTCCTATGGCTCGCCGACGCAGGTGCGTTTTCAGGGCAAGGGCCTGGTGGGCGGCGAAGAATGGATTTACGACTACATCGGTTGGCTGGTGCCGGTTTGGCCTGCCAGCACGGACGCACTGGACCGCGCCGCGATTGTCGGCTCGGTCACGCGGACCATTCCGCACTCCTCCGGCACAGGAGGAGTTGCACCCGCGGGCGTCGTCGCATCCTTCTACGCGGTGCGCGCGTAGCTGCGTGCTTACCTCACCTACATTCACTCTTTGAGTTTTGTCGTTGGAGAGATATGAATCGATCGCTTGTTCGCCCTTTCGTCTTCGCTGCAATCGCCGCTGGCCTGTCGCTTCCCGCAGTAGCGCAGGTACGTGAGTTTGAGCCTCCGCCGACCCTCGTTCCCGCCGGACCGCAGGCCACTGCCAAACTCAACGCGCTAATGCTTGCCGCAAAACCCTCGCCCTCCGAGGCCTGCGAGCAGGCCACCGTCGCGGTGGACGGCCGCATCGTCAACGTGACCCTCAAGGAGATGTACGCCGACTCGTTCATCTTCAATCCGGCCACGGACGATCCCTGGCCGAATCACATGGACCCACTCCACCTGCGCTCCTACGGCGGCTGCAAACAGGGTCCGCTGATTCCCGTCTACCCTGGAGACACACTGCGCGTCAATCTGATCAACGATCTTCCCAAGGACGACCCGACCTGCCTGCCCAACCCGCCTGCGGGGCTCGCTCTGCCGCCGGGTGTGGGTTGCTTCAACACCATCAATCTTCACACTCACGGATTGCACGTCTCGCCTTCCGGCAACAGCGACAATGTCTTGCTGAACATTCTGCCGCAGACGCAGTTCCCTTACGAGTTCAACATCCCCGAGGACCATCCGGCCGGAACCTTCTGGTATCACGCACATCGTCACGGCTCGACGGCGGTGGATGTCTCAAGCGGCGCTGCGGGGATTCTGGTGGTGCGCGGCAACCGCCCGTACACGCCGCCAACCAAGGAAGATCCCCATCCAATAGCGGACATCGACACTGTCCTTCACGACCCCGCCGGCAAGCCGCTGGCCGAGCAGTTCTTCTTCTTCCAGCAGCTTGCCTACGCCTGTTTCAGCAACCCGCCTGATCAGGTTGGCGGACCGTGGCAGCAGCTCTGGACCAAGAACGGCTTCTACAATGTCCTATCCCCACCGACAGGAAAAACCAGCCCGGCCAATTCCGAATGGACATGTCCGCTCCCCACCAAGGACAACTACGCCACTCCTGGAGTGCTGGAAAACTTTCAACTCCAACTGTTCTCGGCGAGCATCTGGGACACCAACGGCCGCTTCACCAGCGTTAATGGCGTCGTCCAGCCCACCATCACCATACCCGCCGGTGAGATTCAGCGCTGGCGCTTCGTTCACGCCGGCGTTCACGACACCATCAACCTGCAGTTGGTGCGCGCTATTCCGCAGGTGGGCAGCGACACGGCGCTTAAGGATTCGAGCTTCAAGGGCAATCGCCTGGAGCAGGCGGACGAAGTGCAGCACGAATGTCCCTCCTTGCCGGAAACGCTGGTGCCGCAGTTCGCCATCGCCAGCGACGGCCTGACCATGACCCGCATTCACAACCTTGAAGGCCTCAACGTGCCCAGTTCGGACGGCGCCAATTACCTGCAGCCCGGCTACCGCAGCGACATCCTGGTCGTCTTCCCCGAGGACGGTTACTACTGCCTGCTCGATCAGGCGGCGCCCCAGAGCCAGCGATTCGATCCGAGCACTGGCAACGGCGGCGGATCCGGGCCTTCCAAAGCGCAGTTGCTGGGCATCATCCACGTGGTCGGCGGCCATCCAGTCACCGGCGACCTGGAGAAGTACATCGAGGATTCTCTCTACGCCGCCAATCCCCAACTGCCCGCGCCCGTCCGCGACGGACTTCGCAACGGCGATCTGACGCCCTGGGCTCCGTTCATCGACCTCGCTCCGCCGGAGCGCCGCGAAGAGCCGCAGCAGGCCAACTTCGCCATAAACACCGCAGCCTCGGGTTCGCCCTTCCAGATCAACGGCGTCTCCTACGATCCCAACGTGGTCAACATCACGCGTCAGGTCAACACCACCGACGACTGGATTCTTCAGGCCACTGGCAACCCGGTGCAGGCTGCCGAGCCGCACATCTTCCACATACACGTGAACCCCTTCGAGGTCATCGATGTCATTCACATCCTTCCTGATGGAACGCAACAGTCGATCTACGACGAGCACGGCCACTGCACCAAGGACATCGTTCCCGACAGCCAGGGCCTTGCCAACCAGTACTGCGGCATGTGGCACACTTTCCGCGACACCATCTTTGTGGAGAACAACTACTACGTCAAAATCCGCACCCGCTACGACCGGTACATCGGCGAGTATGTCATCCACTGCCACATCCTGGACCACGAGGACGCCGGCATGATGCTGAACATCGAGATCGTGCCCGATGCTGCGCAGCCCAACGGAGGACTCGGCATGCCGGGCATGAAACACCTGCATTGAAGCAGCATGATGAAATGCGCAGGATGTACAGCAGATTCGCTTGGCAGCACTGCGCTGCCCGGATCGCTCTAAAGCCTGTTTTATTGCCCATTTCAAGAAACCAGAAATAAGTGCACTCAATCAGGAATCGACGCGCCAGTTTTTTTAAAAAGAGGGGATATGTCAAACGACACACCGAACCCGCCCGCGGAATCGCAAGGATGGTCGCGCTACCAGCAGGTCAAGAAGATCCTCGACGACGCATCCGGTGACGCTCACCCCAGTTATCAAGGGCATGACCGTTTCTGGAACCTGCCTCACGCCGAACTGCTCGAGTTCAAGCTTTACGGCGTGCGCATGATCGCTCCCGCAGCCGTGTTCGCGACGGCGTTTGTCGCTATGCCGTCCGCTGCCCCTGCCGCTGCAATGTCACCTTGTTGCCATGCGCCAAAGCCAAAGCTCGCCGCGGCCCCAACGCCGCCGGCTCCGCAAAACGGGCGTGGTGCGGCCTCCGGACTGATCGTCGCTCTCAAGGGCCAGGCTCCTTTTGACGGCTCGCAGTTTCCGCGCCTGCCGTGGGGTGGAACCGCTGTATCGCTTGAGGATATTCAGTTCATCGAGAAGTGGATTGATGACGGCTGTCCTGCATCCGACGCTCCTGATACAAGTGAAGCGAACGCCGCAGCCGCCGCGCAGACGCTGGCACTCGCCAGCGGATCCGCACACTTCACCGTGGACGCCAGACCCATCAACGCATCGCGCCAATCCAATGGCGGCGTGAAGGTGCGCAAGAATGTCAACTTCCTCACCCCGGATGAACTTCAGCGTTTCCGCAATGCAGTTGCGCAGATGATGTCGCTTGACGCGTACGAGCAGGACGAGCGCAGCTTCGGCTACTGGGCGCGCATCCACGCCAACCAATGCCAGCACTCGTGGGAACAGTTCCTCACTTGGCACCGCGCATACCTCTACTTCTTTGAGCAGCGACTACAGGATGTCGATCCCACTGTGACGCTGCCTTACTGGGACTGGGCCGCGGACCGCGACAACGTGGTTGCCTCGATCACCGACATGGGATCCACGATCTCTTACGACAACGGCTATGTTCCGCCGGCTTACCAGTGCTGGATCGACCAACCGGGCATTGACGCGTTGAAGGGGCTAGGCGTGCCGCAAGCCACGCTGGACAAGCTCGCCACGATTCTTGGCCAAACTTACAGTTCAGGCAACCGGCTGTTTATCGCTGCTGGAATCAAGTGGGGCGACGATCCGCAAAGCGACCAGGCGATCATTCAGCAACTCGCAGCTATCAATCCGCTTTGGCACTATCAGCGGTGGCCCGGTGGCAATAACACCATCATCTTTGAGGCGTACCCGACCCCCGACGACATTACGCGCATCCTTCAACTCGACAGCTTCTTCGAGTTCGGCAGCGGTCCGGAGGACAATCACTTCTTCGGCGCAGTGGAGAACATTCACAACCTGATTCACAACTTTTCCGGAGGTTTGAATCCGAATTACGGCAACTCGACCCAGCCGATGAATATCAACAACCCCAAGGCTGGAGACATGGTCAACGCCGGCCGCACCGCATTCGATCCCATCTTCTGGGCGCACCATTCCAACGTCGACCGCCTCTGGGCCGAGTGGCAGCAACAGCATCCCACCGGTGGTCCAGATGACCCGACAGACGTGCTCGCGCCGTGGTCCATGACGGTCGGCGATACCTACTCCACTTCCAAGCTAGGCTACGAGTACATGCAGTCCTCGGCCATGTTCACGGCCAGCAACGCAACACCCATCGCTCGCTTTGTTTCGCAGCCCGCGGGCGTGCACCCGCAGGTTACGGCCACGCATCGACGCGCAGAGATCCGGCTGCACAACGTACAGTACGTGACACGCGCGGGGTTCTTCATCCGCGCTTTCCTCAACCAGCCTGACGCAAATGCCTCCACGCCAATCAAGGACAATCCGAACTATGTCGGCGCGCAGAGCATGTTTACTGGTTTATGCATTGGGGGGCCCGGTCACTGCGATCCGCCGCCGAACGCGCCTCGACGCAAATTCGATCATCGCAGTCGCCCACACAAGACGCCGGCCAACTTCCGCTTCGACTGCACCGGGACAGTCGCGCGCCTGCGTCAGCAGGGTGATACCGACTTCCAGGTCTCGCTGGTAGTACTCAACATCGACGGCACACCGGCCACCGACGCCCTGCACATCGACGGCGTCTCACTGAACTTCTACGACTAGGTCTTCGAACAGGGGAAACCAGACGCCATGACATCTACGCCCAAGTACAGGATCCATCCGGCCATCGGCATCGCCCGCGTCGGCAACAGCCCGGACTCTTTCTACATCTCGCCCGAGCGCACCGGCGCACCGCCCATCGACTGCGGCCCCGATGGCTTGCCAATTGTGAAAGACGGCGTGGAACAGCCCGTCACACAGTACAAAGATGCAAAGAACCGCATCCGCCGCCAAGCCGCCCGCTTCCGCATCTACGTCTACGACGACGACAACCCAAAAGGCCGCGAGGTGAAGATCGGCGACACCGTCAGCGCCACGCAGTCCACCGGCAAGGGGCAAAGCGGGCAGGTCTTCACCGGTAAACTCGTCGATGTCCAATGGACAACGTATATCGCCAACAAGAAGGCCAGCTGGTACGAGTTCCAACAGTTGCAGGGTGAGCACGGCTACGGCCCCAGTCACCCACTGCGCAACGCCGACATCACCGATCCGGCACTGCGCCAAAAGCTGATTATCGATCCCGGCCCACGCACCGTTTCGTGGGTCACGAAATCGCAGCGAATCGCCAGCTTCGCGCGCGGCACCGCGCCCGGCGCCACGGAGACTTTTCCACCCGACGGACTGAAGCCGCACTCCATCGACACGTTGGGCCAGTTGATGAGCACCACGGACAGCGATGGCTATAACCGCCTGCTGGTGCTCGGCGGCATGGGTAACTCCGGTTCCTGCGAGCGCGGCTTCGGCCAACCCTCCATTCACCACTACGCCAACAACGATGGCTGGTTCGACGACACATCCGACGGCCCTGTTACCGCCAGGCTTGTGATCCAAGTCGAGGCCATCGACGGGTTTCCGGTTGGTGCGCAGAAGATCCAGAAGGCCATCTCCGTAGACTCGCATGCATGGGTTGTCACAGGCTATCCGCGCTACGCGCCACAGATCGTGGACATCGTGACCATCGACGACCTGGTCTACGACGTCGCAGTGCGCACCGCCAACTACGCGCCGCTCATCTACTCCAACGGCAAGTTCAACCGCGATTACATTGTCTATTTCTGGCGGGATATCTGGCCCATTCTGCAGAGGCCATTCAGCTACCAGTTCGTCGCCGACGTCGACCCCATGGTAGGTGGCGATCCGCATCAGAGCGGGCCCGGCTCCGGCGGCAATTTCGACCCTGGACCGCTCTCCATTCCGCCTACGCCCGACGAAGATCCAGTAGAACGCCAGAACAACGCCCGGCGCCGCAATTTCCTTTACAACGTGCTGCGCAAGCCGGGCCGCGAGAACAGCCTGTATTCCGATGTCGATATACCCAACCGCACCATGTACGCCATGCCTCTGCTCTGTGGCGACAACCCGCTCTCAAACGATGTGCCCTCAAAGTTCCTGCGCTTGACCGATACCATGCTTTTCCTGCTGCGACAGTGGGCCGATGGCAAATTCCTCAACGAGAAGTTAGAGGATATTCAGCCCGAACCGTTGCCAGATGCCATAGCGCTCGACCGGGGCGTATTGGGCAATGGACTGGGCGGTGCGTTTTGCCCCGGCGCCGAAACCTGCTGGATCATGCGCAATCCGGCGATCTACAGCGAGCCTTATCGTATCCATCTCGCCAACCCGATTGTGCCCGGCTCGCTGAGTCAGCCCGCCGTTGTGACTGGGGCTGATACGCCGGCAAGCATTGCAAATGGGCTGGAGCCCGGTGACCTCACAAAGTACAGCGCGGTACCGTGGCAGGCCGATTTCAATGAGTGCACCATCCAGCCCATCGATGTGACCTACGAGAATTGGTGCGTGATTGAAGCCGATTCCACCGGTGACATCTTCACCGACAAGACATGGCTCACCTACTGGTGGCCCGCGCATCGTCCTGTCATGGTCAACGGTGCCGCTTGGTCGCCCACTGCCGATACTAACTCTGGCGATCTCACGATGGTCAATATCTGGTGGCAACTCGGGTTTGTGGTGCCCGCTCCGGACTGGACCCAGGAGACGCCAGACTTTATCATTTCCGAAAACCAAATTGGGGGATAAGAATGTATTGCCTGCTTCGTTCAACCTGTGGAGGCGCCTGAATGGCCGCACTGAAAGTCGGTTTCCCTTTGTACGATGGCTTCGATTCGCTCGACGTGGTCGGCCCTTTTCAGACATTCACATTCGCGGGCATGGACCTCTATCTGCTCGGCCCGAGCAAAAAAGCGGTCACTTCGTTTGAAGGCATCGCTCTCACGCCCCGCGCCACATTCGACAATTGTCCGCAACTCGATCTGCTCTTCGTACCCGGCGGTTCCAATCCCGTCGCCGTACTGGAGCAGGGGCATCCCGGACACAATCCCTATCTTGACTTTCTCTCCCGTCAGGCTCCCAAGGCGGCACTTGTGTGCTCTGTTTGCACAGGCGCTCTCCTACTGGCTGGAGCGGGCTTGCTCGATGGACACGTCGCCACCACCCATTGGGCATTCAAACCTGTGTTGAGCCTCTTTCCAGTCAAGGTTGTTGACGACTATCGGCGCTACGTGAAGAGCGGAAACCGCATCACAGGCGGCGGCATTTCTTCCGGTCTGGACGAGGCGCTATTCATTGTCTCGCTTCTCTTCGGAACCGACCAGGCGCGCCAGGGACAACTGGCGATGCAGTATCACCCGCAGCCCATCTTTCATTGCGGCGACCCGGACGATACGGATATCAAGGATAATCCCGAGATGGTTCCCGATCGCATCCTGGCCTTTGAAGTCCCCCAGGCGATTAAGAAGGTCAAGCTGTGGCTGAAACGCTAGAGAGAACCCGCTATGCAGGCGCAGTCACAGCGTGGCGTCTGGCCCAAAAAGGCGACGCCGGCCAGCGCTGCTCTTCCCTGTAATAGGCCCGCCGGGTCTGCTCGTACTCATCAAATTCCGCGCGCGCCAACTTGGCGTAGCGATCGTGCGTCTCCGCGCCGCGCAGCAAGAAGTCTGCGGCAACAAACGATGCCATCTTGCCGCTGCGTAGCGCCTTCACAATTCCCTGCGAAGACAGCGGGTCAAAGGTCATGGCTGCATCACCGGCCGCCACCCAAGCGCGCCCGCCGAACCGGCTGAGTCTCTGCGAATGCGCCGCGAAGATCATAGGCGTTCCTCGAGGCACCGCGCCCCGCAACCTCTGCCGCACCTGCACACTCTGTGTCAGAAGGGTGGTCCAGTTTGCGGCGTTCTTCAACCTCATCTCGCGAATCAAATCCGTGTCGCTCATCCAGGCCACCACGGTGGTCGAACCTGGTACCGTGGTTGAGTACCACCAGCCGTTCTCGGCTGCTTCAATCAGCGTGTCTCCGGCGTTTGCCGTCTCATAGAGAACAAAAACTCCGGCAAGCTTGTCGCCTGCGAGCGGCTTTGCTCCTCGCTGCATGGCGAAGCGCGCTGCACGGCCAGTGGCGTCGACGACAAATCGCGCACGGCATCGCGCGCCCTGCAGTTCAAGTTGCCAGCCGCCGTCCACCTCTGCGGAATCCATTAGCTGCGCACCGTGCCGCACCTGTATCCCTGCGGCCTCGGCGCAGTTCAGCAGCATTGCATCGAAGCGTACGCGGTCCAGCCGCCAGCCATTTCCATGCAGGGAGTAGAGAAAATCATGCTCGTACGGCTCCGCTCCGCCCCAGACCGCGAGGGTTCCAAAACTCTCCAGCACCGCACCCTCTTCACGCAGGTTTTGCAATGCAGCTGAACAGCCCAGCGACTCAAGAATTGGAGTAGCTCCCGGCGACAGCGTCTCACCCGGCTTCCATCGACTTTCCTTCCCGGCGTCAAGAATTGCGATCTTTGCCTCCGGGACCAACTGGCGCAACGACAGCGCCGCTGCCGCCCCCGCTGGTCCGCCACCAATGATGGCAACGTCGAGCATTCTTCCCCGTTGCCTCCGCATCGGAAAGTGAGTCGCTTGCCACCATCCTTTCATAACTTTTCAAAGCCTGCTTCGATCATTGGGATGCAGGTGAGGAGTCATGGGGAAGGGGTCAAAAGGTGCGATCGGAGGGTTGTTCTACATAGCCGAAAAGGTGGCCTATCTGGTTACAAAACATGCGAAAAGGCTGCTCAAGTGGTTGCATTTCGTTGAGACATGCACCTTGTGGGCAGCCTTTTCGATGTGTTTCGATTGCCGAGAATTGAACTAAACGAAGTAAAGGATTGCTTAGAATTGAACATGTTTTGCAGAAATGCGCTGATTTTGCACGATTTATTGGCGCAACTTATTGATAATGCATTTGTTATTGTGATTTTGTTTTCTATGCAATGCGCGCGGAAATGGGTCATCGCTGGCGTCAAAAATTGAACTTCAAGGCGCCCTGCAGAATGCGCGGTGCGGCTGCGCTGATGGCATTGCCGAATGTCGAACTGCCAATGTTGCCATCGACGGAGGCCGGCCCGTTGAACTGGGTATGGTTGAAGACATTGAAGGCTTCAACACGGAACAGCAACGACTTTGAATCGGTGAGCGATAACTTTTTGGCAAGCGCCGTATCGTAGTTCTCCGCACCGGGGCCGTAGAAGAAACGGCGTTTGGATGTGCCGGGATCGCCGAGCGCATTCATGCTGAAGTCGGCGGTGGAGAAATAGTTGTTCCCTTTCGTCCGGGGATTGCGATTGAGATGCAGCGGCGCGCCGTTGTAATCGGGCTCGTCAATGCTGCTGTTGTTGACGCCGTTCGGATTGGTTCCGATCAACGAGTTGTCGCCCTTGTTGACCATGGTGATGGGAAAGCCGGTGGTGAAGCGGGTAATGCCGGAGAGCGACCAGCCACGCGTGAGCCGGTTGGGATGCAGATAGCGGTCAATGGATAACTGATACTCGTAGCTGAGGACGAAGTTCTGCTGGACGTCGAAGGATGAGACAGCGTAACTCAGCGCAGGGTTGAAAGGGTTCACTTCCTCGCCGATGTTTGAGGACTCATCAAGGGATTTGCCATAGGTGTATGCGCCGGAGAACTCGAGGCGTCCGCTGGTGTGGCGAGCGCTGAGCTCAAGAGCGTTGTAGTTGGCGTGGCCAATATTCGACTGAAGTGCATTGCTGCCGAAGTTAGAACCGAGCGGGCCACGCGTGCCGTTGACCTGACCACCAGCGATTGGGTAGTAGACCGTGTCCTCGCCATACGCGCCGCAGGTGAGCGTTCCCGGCTGTACTTCGCTGGGCTGGCTGAGACTGAGGCAGAGCGCCGGATTGCCGGGATTCGACTCCACCAGAACGCGCTGGCGGTGACTCGACGTGCCGACATAGCTGGCGCTGAGAACCGTGTTGGGGCCAGCCTGGCGCTCGACGGAGAGCATCCATTCTTCTGTGTAGGGCGCACGGTTGTGAATGTCATAGCCGGGAATGCCGCTGATGGGGACAAAGTTGCTCCAGTCAAAACTTCCGTCGGGATGGCTGCGCGAGGAATTCAACGGAGCGAAGGTGTAAGGGAATGGCTGGCCGTAGTTCTGTCCGCTGGCCGCCGAGACGAATGGCGTTGCAAAGAGCGGCGGGGCGGGACTGGTGTAGGTGGTGCCATAGGGCGCATTCGCAGCTAACACGCCGATGGATAGCGCGTCGATTGCGGTATAGAAATTGCCATAGCTGGCGCGGATGCTGGTGGTTCCGGGAGCGCCGAGAAGTCTCTCGACCCAACTGCCGGCGGTCTGCGGAGACCAGGCAAGACCGACGCGTGGCGCAAAGTTCAGTTCGCCGATGGGAGCGAGCGTATTGGAAACTCCGGGATCTCCGGGAAAGAGAATGCCCGCGGGTGCGCCGGGGAAGACATCCGATTGCGCTCCAGCGACGAACGTGGATACCTGGTTGTATTTTTCCGACCAGGGTGCGACGCGATCCCAACGAAGGCCGTAGTTGAGGGTCAGGTTGGGACGAAGGCGCCAGCTATCCTGCGCGAACGCGCCTACATATTTGTTGCGCGCGTAATACGGGTTGAGCTGGCTCTGGTTGTATTGGCTGGGCGTGCCGATGAGGAAGTCGGCGAAGTCGACACCGGTCTCGGTTCCCGAAAAGACAAAGCTGCCGTTGAATTGCGCAATGGCATGGGCATTGACCTGGTCGGCATGAAACTCCGCGCCGAACTTGAGGGTGTGATTGCGGATGACCTTGGAGAATGTGTCGGTGACCTGGTAGGTGTTGTTGGTCTGGATTAGTTGATTGGCCGCGGCGCCTGTGGAGTAGCCGTTGAAGTTGAGATTCTCGACACTCTGGCCGTTGGGGTCAAGCGCGACGATGCTGGGGGAGCCATCCGCATTGGCGAAGCCCTGAGATAGCAGGCTGACGTTGCGGCCTCCTACGGGCTGGCCGAGATTGGTGAAGTCGCGCAGATAGCTAAGGTGAAGATCGTTGACGGCGGTTGTGCTGAGGGCCTTGGTGTCGCCAAGGGCGATAAGCTGGGCGCGGCCCGTGGTAAGGGCGTCGAAGCCGGGAACGCTGGCGCCGCTTTGTGCAACCGGATAGGGATTGTCAAGCGTGAATGAGTCGAAGAAGTAATACGCCGAAAGAAGGCCCAGGCGGGTGTTTGCGTCGAGGCGCAGGGCTTCCTTGTTGTCGTTTACAGTCTGGTTATAGGCAGAGGTGGCAAAGCCATTGGCAGTGTCGGGGGCCGGGATGTATTGAAGCAAACGCTGCCCTGGGACGGACCAGGCGCTTGCCGGAATGGCTCCAGTGGGAAAGACGGCAGGACGGCCGGGCGTGCAACCGGTCGACTGCGAGGAATAGGGGTCGTTCGAGGCCACATTGGAGCCGAGGTCCTTTGAAAGGATGCCTGCCAGATAGGGCCCGCTTACGCATCCCGTAAGTTGGCTCCGGCCAGTTAAGGGATCGATGAAATTGCCAGCACGTTGCGCCTGGGTGGGAACTGAGATTTCGCCCGTATCGATTCCCTGCGTCTGGCGGGTTCCCTGATAGTCCGAAAAGAAGAAGACCCTGTCGCGGTGAAGCGGGCCGCCGAATGTGCCGCCGTACTGGTTCTGGCGGAATGCGCCGCGGGTAGGGGAAAAGTAGTTACGCGCATCAAGAGCAGTGTTGCGCAGGAAGTTGAACGCGCCTCCGTGAAACTGGTTGGTGCCGGACTTGGTGATGACACTGATCTGTCCGCCGGAGAATTCTCCGTATTCGGCATCGAAGTTGCTGGTGATGATGCGGAACTCGGCGACGGCGTCGAGGTTGGGAATGATCGCGGTGCCGGCATTCATGTCCTCCTCGACGTCGCTGCCGTTGACGCCGAAGTAGTTGGCGAACTCGCGCTGGCCGTTCACTGAAATGGTGCCTGGATTCAGGGTTCCCGAAGGAGACAGGGTGGTTGCGCCTACGTCCTGCACAGTGCTGGAGGAAATTGTGCTGGCCGGGGCGACGCCTGCCTGCAGAGAGAGCAGGTCAGTGAAGCTGCGGCCATCGAGAGGAACGGCTTCCATCTGCCGGCCGGTGATGACCTGGCCCAACTGCGTCTCGGTGGTTTCGACATGGAGCGCGTCGTCGTTCACACTCACTGTCTCATTTGCGCCGCCTACTTCGAGGGGCACATTGATGGTGAGCGCCGCATTCGTATCGAGGACAATCTGCTTGCGGCGGTAGGCGCGAAAGCCTTGGGCCTGCACTTCAAGGTCATAGCGTCCAACCGGCAAAACGGGAAGCGTGTAATATCCGTTGGCATCGGACTGGGTTCGGTACACGAGGCCCGTATTCAGTTCCTGGACGGTCACTTTCACATTGGGAACAGCGCTTCCGGATGGGTCATTGACCGTGCCGGAGATGCTGCCGGTGACGGAGCCCCATGCGGCTACGACCATAACAAGCAGAAAACAAATGAGTTCCACAGAAAAACGGCGATAGGAGAGGGACGAACTCACTTTGATTTCCTTTTGTGGGCGTTTTCCTGCCGGAGGGACTGTTTCAGGGGCTCCCTCGATACGGCGGCGATATACGACCAATCTGGTCTTCATTCAATATACGACAAATTAAGTCGGATATCTTTGCAGTGATTTAAATCACACCAAATCGCGGTACGGTGCGGTGGGAGATTGGGCTGGGTAGTGAGGGTCGCTGTTTTGTTGAGAGATTTGCTGATTGGTCGTTTCAGAGTCGGGCAGAAGGCATACCATCATGCGTTGGCCTTTATTGCGGAAGAACCAGCACGGCGAGGCACGAAATGCAAGACTCGACCAGCCCGCGGAACACACAGGAGATGAGGGACGCATACTTTGCGATGCGCCTCTCCCTGATGTTTGGCATTGCCATGCTGCTGGGCAAGACGACTGCCTATTTCATGACGCACTCGGCGGCTGTGTTCTCTGACGCGGCCGAGTCAGTGATTCACGTCATCGCCGTGGGGTTTGCCAGCTTCAGCCTGCGGTTGAGCGCGAAGCCGGCTTCCGATCATTTTCATTATGGGTACGAGCGGATCACATTCTTTTCGGCGGGCTTTGAAGGCGCGTTGATTGTGGTGGCCGCGATTGCGATTCTGTTTGAGTCCATCCATGAATGGATGTCCGGACTGCAATTGCAGCATCTGGGATGGGGCGTTGGGCTGATCCTGGTGGCGGGGATTTTGAATTTCGGACTGGGCTATTACCTGATCCGCACCGGGCGCAGGACGAACTCGCTGATCCTGATAGCAGACGGCAAACACGTGCTGACCGATAGCTGGACCAGCTTTGGCGTGGTGGGTGGACTGGGGCTGGTGATGCTGACACACTGGAAGCCGTTCGATCCCCTGGTGGCCATTGCAGTGGCCGTGAACATTCTGTGGTCAGGCGGGCGGCTGGTGTGGCAGTCGGCGGTGGGGCTGCTGGATTACTCCGATCCTGAGACCGGCAAAAGGATCCGCGAGAAGCTCGACAGCATTTGTTCCGAGCTGAATATTCAGTACCATGGCGTGCGATTCAGGACTACGGGATACCGGCAGATTATTGAAGTGCATCTGCTGTTTAAGGAAACCACAATGGTGAGCGAGGCGCATAGGCTGGCGACGATGCTGGAGGAGCGATTGCCGGATGAGCTGGGGATACCTGCCGAGGTGACGACGCATCTTGAGTCTCTGGAAGACCACGCGGACGTGCATCACCACACGCATTACACGGGGAAGCCGGATTAGGGCGGATAAAAAATTACAACGGCTGGCCGTCACAAAGCAGGGATGCAGCCCACTCTAGCGCAGACAATGCCCGCGTGAGCGGGATGCGCGAACCCTCCACCGATCCGCGGCGTATGCGGATACGGAAATCCCCGGGGTTCCTTGGAAGGCTACTTTCCCATGACGACAATACAGGTTTATTCGATTCGAACAGGCTGGAAGCCGTTGGCGTTGGCGGCCATGGCGCTGGCAGCGACAAACAGCATATTGCAGGCAAACGCATCCCCCACGCCTCCTCCGTCCGCAGCGGTCATCAACGCGTGCGTGACCAAGGGATCCGGGGTTGTCCATATTGTTTCTTCGGCAAGCGAGTGCCGGCACGACGAGTATTTTGATTCCTGGAACGTGACCGGGCCTGCGGGGCCGGCGGGAGTGGCCGGACCTGAGGGACCGGCTGGTCCGGCCGGTGCCAAGGGTGCGACTGGGGCTCAAGGCGTTGCGGGTCCACAGGGACCGGCTGGACCAGCTGGCGCTACTGGAGCAACAGGGGCGGCCGGACCGATTGGACCTGCGGGAGCCGCGGGCGCAACGGGAGCGACCGGTCCAGTAGGGCCTGCGGGAGCAACTGGCGCAACAGGAGCTGCAGGGCCAATTGGGCCTGCTGGTCCTGCTGGAGTTGCTGGAGCCGCTGGAGCGGTGGGACCTGCTGGACCTACCGGGCCTGAAGGGCCTGCTGGTCCTCAAGGGCCCGCTGGGACGGGAAGCGTTCCAGCCAACCTGACTGCGATTTCCGCGGACCTGAGCACCACGGGCGGAGTAGCTGCGCTGGGCAACTCCGCGTTTACTTATCCCGCGGGCGCGAACTGCGTCCTCGGCGACATCGTTCTTTCCGTCAATGGGTACGGCGCGGGCGCACTGCCAGCGGACGGGCGCCTGTTGCCAATTGCATCCTATACTCCCATTTTCTCATTGGTCGGTATCACCTTTGGCGGAGACGGTACTACCAACTTTGCGCTTCCCGATCTGCGTGCATTTGCCCCGAAGGGCTTGCAGTATTCCATCTGTGTGGAAGGAATTTTCCCAGCCGGAAACTAATGCCAGGTTCGAGTCGGCATATTTACAAGAGCGGCCCGCAGCAAACTTGCGGGCCTTTCTTTTTCGAGGATGGCCTGGCTGCGCGGCTTTCTCCAGGGCATCAGGCGCGAGCCGCATCGGACGGGAATCCTCACCTCTTTGCACCTGCTCCGTGAGACAATGCTCTCACTTGCTATTTCATAGAGCAAAGTGCCAATGAGCGTTAACTGCAGCGATATCCCTGGATCGTGGACCCCCGATGCAGCCATGGACAATGACCGTCTGGTCCGGGCCATTCAGGAGGGAGACAGTGAAGCTGAGCACGCTTTTGTGGGGCGCTATTTGCGGCCCGTGAAGGCGATGCTGCTGGCTCGCTCGCGCAACCCCGATCTGGCTGCCGACGTCCTACAGGATGTGATGATGGATGCGATTTGCGCTCTGCGGCGGGGACAACTGCGCGAGCCATCGAAATTGTCATCGTTTGTGATTGGCATTGCGCGGAACCGTCTCAATAACCATTTTCGGAACTCAGTTCGCCAACCGGAGTCGCTGGAATTTCCCGATCTTCTGCCGGATTCGTCGTTGAGCGCGGAGAAACGGGAGGAACAGGAGCGGGAGAATTTGGCGATGGAAGCCATTTCCAGCCTTGACGAGCTGGACAAATCGATTCTGCAAATGACTCTTGTGGATGGACTTAAGCCTGGCATCATTGCCCAGCGCCTGCGTTTGAACCCGGACGTGGTGCGGCAGCGGAAACTGCGGGCTACCCGACGCGTGATTGATTTTGTGAGGCGCCAGTCACAAAGTGAAAATCTGCACCACAATGTTGTAGGAAAAGTAACATGACCGATTGCACTTCAACCCTGATTGACCGATGTCTTGAGCGCTACATCCAGGGAACGCTTCCGGAATCTGACGCTCGGAGGTTCGAGGAGCATTATTTTGATTGTCCCGCCTGCCTGGCCCAGGTGGAGGCATTGCAGGCAGTTGCGCAGCAGCTTGGCAACCAGCCGCAGAAGGCCCGACGGGTGATGATTCCATGGCCGGTTCGCATTGTCGTGCCCGCAGCTCTTGCCGCGGGGGTGGTTCTTGCCTTCGTTGGTTACCACCCGTCGCGTAAGCCTGTGCAGCAGGCCAGTGGCGCTGACCTGCGCGATGGCAACTTGAAACTATCACTCGACAAGGGCGGGCAACTGCATGGGGCCGACGGCCTTCCGCAACAAGATCGGGATGCGCTTCAGGCAGCGCTGGCTACGGGCCGGCTGGAGGCAAGTGTGCCTTCCGCACTGGCCGGAAGCAAGGCAGAAACCATGCTGGGCGATTCGGCTGCAGCACCACTGTTCAAGGTGACTTCGCCCGTGGACCGGGTGGTGAGCGATGATCGGCCCACTTTCACATGGGAATCGATGACCGGCGCCAGCGGCTACCGAGTTCGTGTCTATGCGGGTGGGTATCGCAAGGTAGCTGAGAGCCCGGTGCTGCATGAGCTGAGCTGGCAGTGCCCTGTTGCCCTGACGCGTGGTGAGAACTACACCTGGACGGTGACCGCATCCAGCTCAACAGGCGAAGTAAGGACTCCCGCGCCGCCTCAGCCTGAGGCAGTATTCCAGGTGATGGCTTCCAGTGCGGCAGCGGACATTGAAAGCGCCCTCCACGGCCCGGCAAACGGCCATCTTCTTCTTGCCGTGCTTTATGCCAAGGCAGGCGACGTGGACGATGCGCGGGCGCAGTTGGATCTGCTGGAGCAAGAGAATCCCAATAGCCCGATCGTGGGGCAGCTCAAAGCGTCGCTTAATCAGGCGACGCCATCCCCCATCAGGACAAAGGCCGCCCAGTAGAACGGGTGCGCATACTTATCGCTGTGCATGACCTGTAACTCGGCCATGCGCAGCGCTTGTGCTTTGTTGAGCCCGCGCAGCATGTTCCGGTGGAAAGCGATCATGAGTTCTGTAGTGCTGGATGCCTCGACTCTCCACGCGCTTGCCAGTGATCCGCGCGCGCCGGCCGCGAGGGTGGCCCAGCTCATTCCGACCAATCCTTCCCCATCTTCAAACGAGCCCTTGCCGGTTTCGCAACCTGAGAGGACAACCAATTCGGCCTCAAGCTGCATGGCCTGAATTTCGCGAGCGCGCAACCAACCCGCTTGCGGCGTACCCCTGGAAGATGCGAGCAGCATGTGGGAGGACATGGGTTCGTGGTCGTCGAAGACTCCATGGGCAGCAATGTGCACCACGTCGTAATCAGGCGAGGTTTTGAGGAACTCTTCCAGCGTTGCGGCTTTGCCAATGAGCGTGCGCGCGTTTTTGGGACCGTAAAGTTTAGCGACGGCGAGGGTTTCATTGGCCTGTTCCTGCGTTTGGCCGCCCGGATCGCCCATGGCGAGCACTGTGATTGCAGGATGCTGCCGTGGGACAGAGGCTTTCAATGCCTGAAGAACGGCGAGAGAAGGTACGTAGTCGAACGCTGTTTGCTCAAGCAGGTAGTGCCCATCGGGCCGCTGCAGGGTTTGAAAAGGCGCCTGCCAGAGGATGCCGTCGGGCACCACTACGATTGCCTTGGCATTGCGCAATTGCGCCTGTGCCGGGGCGATCAGGGCGTCGTAAAGCCAGCGCGCGTTGGCCGCAAATTCCGGATCGCGGCTGGCAAGCTGATCGTGATATTGCCTGACCCGCCGGTCCAGTTCAGCATGAGTGACCGCGAGTTTGTAGCCGTGGATCGCGGCTGTTTCTCCCAGGCCACGAGTTACGACATAGAGGTAGTTGCCACTGTCGGTTAATTCGTATTCCAGGAGCACGGTGGCTGGGTCAGGAATGAGAGCCTGCATATCACTCAGGGAAAGAGGGGTAAAGTCGGCACGCCGGATACGCAACTCCGGATGGTGCGCGTAGAGCTGCTGACGATATGCGGCCAGGTCGCCCCGGGCTTTGTCGACAGCGTCATCGAGCGCCATTTTCTGAGTGGGATCGACTTCCGGCATACTCGCCTGCCTGTCAGCCTGCATGTCAAGCGAGACAAAACTGTTACGCAGCTTAGCCTCCTGGGCCCGCTCGGCATCGGACAAAGCAGCGTTGGTGGTGAGTCCGTTACCGGTGTACACATCGAGAAGAATGCGTCCCTTGCCGCGCTCCGAGCTGTTCAGCGCGACGGGCCAGTCCTTCTGCATCGACGCAACGAGCGCCAACAGACGATACGGTTCGGTTCTCTTCTCCATAAAGCGCTGCCGCGCCGCCGCGCCCCCGCTCACGTTGTCACGCATGCGCTCGATGGTGGCAATGGATTCCTCAAGAGCGGCGCGCGCCTCCTTCAGTTGCTTTAGTGCCAGGTAGGCGCGAGCGGCTACGTAGTCGGCGCTGTACAGTTGTTCAGCCATACTCCAGCGCCGGCAAATGTCCCCTGCAATCTTGGCTTGCCTCAGGCTTTCCGTATAGTTCTTGAGATCGTACTCGGCTTCGGCCATAAGGCGGATGGTCTGTGCAAGGCCCTCCTTGTCTTCAACGTCGGCTCCAAGATATCTGCCCTCCTGAAGGTACTTGAGGGCAGCCGCAGGATGATGGTGCTCGAGTTCAATAACCCCCATCTCTGCTGTGGCCTTGGCCGTAATCTCTTTCAACTTGATGTCGCGCCCGATCTGCGCTGCTTCCATCAGCATGCGGTTGGCGTCTTTGTCGCGCTTCTCCAGGTCGTAATAGTCGGCCAGGTTGATGAGGGATGTGGCGATATTGAATTTGCTGCCGAGTTCGCGCTTGATGGCCAGGCTTTGCTCGCAGAACTTAATCGCCGTGGGGTAATCGCCTTCAAGCTCGTGCAGCATGGATATGTTGTTGAGCACGAAGGCCTCGCCCAGCTTTTGATTATTTGCGCGTGCAATGCGCAGCGCATCGTTAAAAGCTGCTTCCGCCTCAGTGAACCTGCCCAGGTCGCGCAACGCATTACCGAGACCGTTTTCTGCGCGGGCGACTGCTACTTCGTCTCCAAGCTGGCGATTGATGCGCAGAGCTTCGTTGTCGTCGTCGATCGTCGATTGGAAATCTCCCACATCGAGGTAGGACATGGCGCGATTCAGAAGAGTGGCAGCACGTTTCTGCGGCGGAGCATTGGCTGCCAGGTACATGGCCAATGCCTGGTTGTAGACGGTGATGGCCTCATAAGGATCGCCATCGAGAGAGATCTGGCGGGCTAAGTTGACATGCGAATCCGCGGCCAGCAACTGCAATCCCGCGCGCGTGGCCACGGCTTCCGCCTCCATGAAGATGGTTCGGGCCGTGTGCGGGTCATTCTCCGATGCCTTCACCCCAATCTGTCTTACCGCGCGAAAGAGCCCCTCCGTGATGCGCGCAGCATCCGCTTCCTGAATGGCCTTCAATGCATCCTCTTGATGCATAGCAACAAGTTGCTTGGCAAAGCTCATTTCGGCGTCGGTGAACGCAGGCGCAGGAGGCGTGGCTGGAGCTTTCGGCGCAACGGTGGCGTTCGGAGTGGCCGGAGCGGGCGGAGTGGCCGGAGCCTGCGGTTGCTGAGCCTGCCCCGCCAGAGAGGAAACACCGCCGCCGATTAACGCAATAGCCGCCAAAGCCGACCCGAAGATCAGCCGGAAATGTTGGGAGGATCGATCTTGTTCGCGCATCAGATCTCTCTTTCGGGCAAGTTTCACCCGGTTATGAACTGTGAGTTGGTTCAGAGGGTAGCTGGACCCTCTCAGCATACATCCAGTTTGGGTTTCGTGGCGGCGCAATACTGGGCAACTGCGATGGCTCCGCAACACAAGCCACAAAAAGTGAGGCCTGCCCGCCGGACCCTTGTGGGGCACGGCGGGCCGGAGGCCATTGCAAGGGTGGGGGGGTGCCTACCCTTACAATCCGGGGAACTCATTTCAATTCGATAGCTGCTAATCTTCCCAGGCGGCTTCCGGAGACTTCCGATTCCGGCGCGCCGGAAATGGCCACAACCTGCTCCTATGCGGGCGTGGCACGGTGAGTAGTGGGAAGCGGATGGATTTTGTGACACAGATAATTTATCGTTCTGGGAATTCTGGCTATTCGACTCATTCATCGACCTTGAAGGCCCGAAATTGTTGATCGGGATTCAGGCAGGCGATGATCGCCTCAATCACACGCTTGGTATCGTGGGGATCGCGCACTGGAATTCATCTCCAGCTATTGAATCGGGTGCGGTTTCAATTCAGCCGCCGACAAAGATTTAACCTGGCGCGCTTGCAGGCACAGCCGGTTGTTGATGTCCGCCTGGTACCCACGCAAGGTCTCCGCTGATTATGTAAATTGCGAGCGCCCCCGCCATCAGAATGGCGCCTACCCAGAATCGCCAGTCGCGATGCATTCGACGCCAGTAAGGACCGGGATCAGGTTCACCCGCGTCACTGCTGTTTCCTTCGGGGTTGTGCTTGTTTCCAGTCATCAGTTCTCCATTGCCGCGATGGTCCAGCGACCGAGTTCATCATCGATGGAAGTAGTCTAAGACATTCGAACCCATCTCATAAACCAACTGCGCCGAGTCGCCATGGACTTTCGACCCGCTTTGGTACGGGTCTCATACTGCCGGATTCAGCTGTGCGGCTACTTATGAGATGGGTTGTGGAGATCGCGACGCGCTTCTATGTTGTGAAGAGCTTTTCATCTTTCTCGTATGCCTTCACTGTGTGCGAAGCCTTCTCTGCTGCTTTTTCTGCGACGCGCTCAATGCGCTTCTGTGCTGTGGCGTCCGAGACCGTTTCGTTTTCTAGCTTTGTGACTTCTGGATTCTCAAATGGCTCCGGCATGTTTGATTTCTCCTGTCTTCACCATGAACCGCGATCCTTTGAACTTCTGGTCAGTTTTGCTCTCTCATGCCGCGACCGGGGAGAGCGCGACGATTCAGGATTACTGCCTTCTCTACCACCACTCCATCAACCGCCCGGACCCAGTCTTTGTGCCTGTGTCAGGCTTTGGAGAGTGAAGGAGCAGCAGCGGGCATTGAACAAGCCTGACCACCTTTTCAGCGATGGAGCCGAACACCAGCGGATGCCACCCCGTGATGCCGTGCGTGGAAATTACAACCATGTCAATGTGCTCCCGATCGATTACGTCCATGATGTTTCCTGCCACATCATTTCCAACTTCGACGCAGGAGGCTGACTTGACTCCTCTCTCTGTAAGCGCCTGATGGCATTTCGCCAAGTTGCGCTCGGCAGTGGATCTTGCGTCCTGAAGAAACGACTCTTCCGGAATAAAGTCTGCCAGAGTTGTGGTTGGGAAGAACGGAATAACATTCACAAGATAGAGCTCGGCTTGAAAATGCTTAGCAAGGTCAGAAGCCATCTCCAGCGCGGCTTCAGACGACGGGCTAAAGTCGATTGGCAACAAGATCCTGGTGGGGATCGAAGACAGAGCATGGCCCTCAGGCATGAGACTCTCCTCGCCGCGTGATTCATTCGGCTGGAGACCATTTTTCTCCCTCTTCAAGAGCCGAGGCTGTTCTTTATTGACCATGTGCGAATGAGGCGGACAAACTGAGGCAGACAAGGCGATGCGCCACAAAGAGTGGAGAGTGAGCTTTGTTGCACAGCAGCCGGATGTGAGGACTGAAAGAATGGCGATAGAAAGATTGACGGCTATTCTCATCCACGGGCTCATGAGCTAAACAAGGCCGTCGGACGCGTGTCCCGCTGAGATGTCAGCGCACCGGCTTCTACTGCCCGCCCTCAATAAAGGGCGAGTGCCTCCGTCAGGCAAAACAAACGCAACGCAACGCAGGAGGGCAGAGATTTGCCCGCGGGAGATCGTGTGAAAAGCATTTATTTGTCAGCACTCGGATGTGTACTGAGTTTGGGCGCCGTTGCCCAAGCTAACTCGCAAGTGACAGTGGTCGAGCCGAACGCGCCCTCGACGATGTTTCACGTGGTTGTTATCAGCCGCACGGTGCAAGCAGTCAATTACCGGCATCGCCAAGGAACCTCCGAAGTGGGCTTTGCCGGGACCCCGTTGATGTCTACGGCCGAAGGAACAGCGCGGGTGCGCAGCGAGCGCGGCACCATGAAGGTGGAAGCGGAGTTCGCTAACCTTTCAAGTCCGACGAGCTTCGGCAGCGAATACCTCACTTATGTGCTGTGGGCTATTTCTCCTGAAGGACGCGCAGTGAACCTTGGCGAGGTGCTGGTGGGCGGCAATGACCGGAGCAAGCTGACGGCAACCACTGACCTGCAGGCATTCGCATTGATTGTTACGGCCGAGCCGTACTATGCGGTGCGCCAGCCGAGCAACGTTGTCGTGCTCGAGAATGTGATTCGGGCAGACACCAAGGGAACCAGCGAAGAAGTTGACGCGAAGTATGAGTTGATGGAACGCGGCGGGTATCTGCCCACCGGTTACAAGTTCGATCCCGTGGTGCTGAATGCCAATTTGCCGCTGGAATTCTACGAGGCGCGCAATGCGTTGCGCATCGCTAAATCAGAGGGTGCGGAGCAGTACGCCGACGAAAGCTATCAACATGCTGTGCAGTTGATGAAGACCACCGATGATTATGCCATTGGCGGGCATGGGGACAGGAAGCCGCTGATTGCCGCTGCGCGTGAGGCGGTGCAGACCGCGGAAGATGCGCGCGAAATCGCTGTAAAGAAGATTGAGGAGATGCGCCGCGAAAACGAGCGGCTGGCATCGCGCGATGCGCAGGCAGCGTCGCAAGCGCAGGCAGCAAACTCCGCCCTGGTGGCGCAGCAGGCGCAATCGGACGCAGCCAGGGCGCAGGCCGAAGCAGCTAAGTCGCAGGCTGACGCGGTAAAGTCGCAAGCCGACATGGCGGCGAACCAGACAGCATCGGCGGCAGCAATTGCCGCGGCGCAGGCCGATGCGGAGAAGGCTCGCCTGCTTGCACAGCAGACAGCGAACCAAGCTGACAGTGATAAGGCGGCCCTTCGCCTTCAACTGTCAGTGCAACTGAATAGGATTCTTGAAACGCGCGACAGTGCCCGCGGTTTGATTGTCAGCATGTCCGATGTGTTGTTTGACACAGGACAGTACTCGTTGAAGCCCGGCGCGCGGGAGAAGCTGGCGAAGGTTGCCGGAATCCTGATTGCCTATCCAAGCCTCAATATTCAGGTTGGCGGATACACCGATAATGTGGGCGGCGACGACATGAACCAGAAGCTCTCAGAGAACCGCGCAGGGGCCGTCCGCGACTACCTGGTGGTGCAGGGCGTGACGTCGAACTCGGTGAGCTCAATAGGTTACGGCAATAGCCAGCCGGTTGCTTCGAACGATAACTCGGCCGGGCGCCAGGAGAACCGGAGAGTGGAACTAGTTGTCTCCGGCGATGTAATTGGCAGCCCTGCCAACGTTACTACGGGAAGCTTGCGCTAGAGCGGATTGACTTCTGCGGCGGCCTTTGACGAGGCCGCTGCACACTGCACAAGTTCGCGCTGCAGACACTTTGATTCGAAAGCAGGCAGCATGACTCACAATGGCGCCAATCCCGACGGAAGCTTTTCAAGGGCTCAATCAAATACTCCTGTGCAGCCTCTGCACGCGGGTTGCAGCTTGCCCTTGCCTACACGCATCGCTTTCGTCGGCAACTATTTGCCCCGTCAATGCGGGATTGCTACGTTTACGACGGATTTATGCAACGCTGTGGCGGCGGAGTACGGAAGCGATCGGCTCTTTGCGATTCCAGTGAATGATCCTGAGTCAGCCTACGATTATCCGCACCAGGTGCGTCTGGAGCTTGAGCAGGAGGATTTGACAAGCTATGAGCGGGCTGCGGAGTTTCTCAATTTCAACGGCAACGACCTGGTCTGCATTCAGCACGAATACGGCATCTATGGCGGCGTTGCCGGCCAGTACATATTGACACTTTTACGCAAACTGAAGATGCCAGTTGTGACCACGCTCCACACCGTTCTTCGCGAGCCGGACGAGGATCAACGGATGGTTCTTGAGGAGGTCGCGCGGCTTTCCGATCGAGTGATTGTGATGAGCGAGCAGGCGGCGCAATTCCTGATTGAGGTATATGGCGTCCCAACGGGAAAGATCGATGTGATTGCGCATGGCGTGCCCGATTTCCAGTTTATGGATCCCAATTACTTCAAGGATCAGTTCGGTGTTGAAGGCAAGTCGGTGCTGCTGACCTTTGGATTGCTATCGCCGAACAAGGGGATTGAAAACGTGATTCGAGCGTTGCCGGGAATTCTTGCACGGCATCCCAACGTGGTTTACATCGTCTCCGGCGTGACGCATCCGCATATACGCCGGCGTGAAGGCGAGCGATACCGGGAAGAGTTGATTGCCCTGGCCGACGAGCTTGGGGTTTCATCCAACCTTATCCTTGTGAACCGGTTTGTGAGTGCAGAGGAATTGGTTGAGCATGTGGGTGCGGCGGATATTTACATTACACCTTACCGACAGGAGGCTCAGATTGTTTCCGGAACTCTGGCCATTGCACTGGGCGCGGGGAAGGCGATCATCTCTACGCCGTATTGGCACGCGAAGGAGTTGCTCGCGGATAAGAGAGGCGTGATCGTACCATTTGAAGATCCTGCTGCCATTGCTGAAGCTGTGCTGCATCTGTTGGATAACGATGGTGAGCGGCATGCGATGCGCAAGCGGGCCTACCTGCACTCACGCGAGACGATCTGGCCGAAGGCCGCACAAAAATACATGGCCAGCTTTCAGCGCGCGCGCTTCGAGCGCACATTGCGCCCCAGGGCTGCGCACAAGGACGACGTGGCCATGGATGCAAGCGACTATTTGCCGTCATTGAATACGGATCACATGCTGAGGATGACCGATGACACCGGGATGCTGCAGCATGCAATTTTCTCAGTGCCCAATTCAAGCGAAGGTTATACGACCGACGACAATGCGCGTGCGCTGATCGTGTCAACTTTGCTGGATGAAGGCCACGCCAACGGCGCAGGACAATTGTTCGCAAATCTGTCTCATCGTTACCTGGCGTTCATGTGGCTTGCATTCAAGCACGATACGGGGCGGTTCAGAAACTTTCTCAGCTATGACCGCAAATGGCTGGAGGATTGTGGCTCGGACGACAGCCATGGGCGCGCTTTGTGGTCGCTGGGCAACGTGTTGGGACACTCCCGCAATGCGGGTTTGCGTGGCGCGGCAGGAAGGCTGTTTGAAGCGGCAGTCCCCGCGACGCATACGTTCACCAGTCCGCGCGCCTGGGCATATTGCATTCTAGGAATGCAGGCGTATCTTGATTGGTTTCCTGGAGACAGGGTTATTCAGGGTGCGCGCAATGCGCTCGCGAATCGATTGCTTGATATCTATGAGCGGACCCACTCGACGAGTTGGCGGTGGTTTGAGAAGAGCCTCTCCTACTCGAATGCGAGGCTGTCGCAGGCACTGATTCTGGCTGGGTGGCGCAGCGACAACCACAGGATGATTGAAGTTGGGATGGATTCGCTTAAATGGCTTGTTAGTGAGCAGCACCGTGACGATGCGGAGATTTTTGTACCCATCGGATCCAACGGCTTCTTTGTCGAAGGGAGTGAAAAGGCACGCTTTGACCAGCAGCCTGTTGAAGCGTGCGCGACCATATCGGCCTGTCTCGAGGTATACAGACTCACTGAAGAAGGACTATGGTTTGAGGAGGCGCAACGGGTTTTCCGCTGGTTTCTAGGGAAGAATGACCTGCAGGTGCCGCTGTACGACACGACGACAGGCGGCTGCAGAGACGGCCTTCATCCCGATCGCATTAACGAGAACCAGGGAGCGGAATCAACGCTTTCCTTCCTGATGGCCTTGCTGGAAATGCACGAGGCCAAGGTGACAAACGCACGCGAACGGCATCTTGAAATGAGCTCCACTTCTTGAACACCATTGCTTTACCGGTTGTAAATCCAGATTGCGGCTCCTCTGAATCTCACGTGGAGACGCATACAGGGCTTCCCTTGTTCACTCGCTGTGGATCCAATCCGATCCTGACTCAAAACAACTGGCCCTACCCAATCAACAGCGTCTTCAATGCGGCTGCAACAAAGCTCGCCGATGGAGATACCCTGCTGCTTTGTCGCGTGGAAGATCGCCGAGGCCTGTCGCACCTGTGCGCTGCACGGTCGGCAAATGGAATCGATGGCTGGCGGATCGATCTGAAGCCGACGCTGCCGGCGAATCCTCGCGACTATCCTGAAGAACTTTGGGGCATCGAAGATCCGCGCATTACATACGTGCCGGAGCTAGAGCAGTACGCCATCGCTTACACGTCCTATGCACGCGGTGGTCCTGGAGTGTCCCTGGCTCTAACCAAGGACTTCAAGAGCTTTGAGAGATATGGCGTCATCATGCAGCCGGAGGACAAAGATGCCGCCCTGTTGCCGAGGAGAATCGGTGGCCTCTGGGCTTTGATTCACCGTCCAGTGACCACGCTTGGCGCGCATATGTGGATATCGTATTCGCCCGATTTACGTCACTGGGGCGGTCACAAGATTATTATGGAGGCGCGCCGCGGCGGGTGGTGGGACGCGAACAAGATTGGCCTTTGCTCGCCGCCAATTGAGACCACCAGGGGATGGCTTACGATCTATCACGGTGTTCGGCAGACGGCCTCGGGCAGCATCTATCGCCTCGGCCTGGCGCTGTTTGACCTGGATCGGCCGGAGGTTTGTCTGCAGCGCGGAGACTCGTGGATGTTCGGTCCTGAAGCTGCATATGAGCGCGGTGGGGACGTAAAGGACGTTGTGTTTCCCTGCGGCCAAACGATTGGCGATGATGGAGACACCATCAATCTCTACTACGGTGCTGCGGATTCGTCGATGGCTTTGGCCACCGGAAGCATACGTTCGTCGCTTGCATGGCTCGACGCCAACTCGAGCCCGTTGGAAGGAAACACGCAGCAGCGAAATCTTGTTTCCAGCCGCTAGAGGTGTTGCATGAATTTCTCAAATCGGACCTGGCCTGGGTGGGTACCACACTTTGTGTGGCTTAGGCGGGAGTGCCCGCGCTGCAATTCGATCAAGTTCAAACCGGCCGAGCTGAGGCCTGTTGACAGCCTGCTGGCGATGATTGCGCTGCGGCCGGTCCGTTGCATGTTTTGCTGGCGACGGTACTACTGGTTTGCGTTGCAAGACGCAACTTCGCAGTAGGGCGGGGGCTGGCAAAGCTGGATAACCCAGCAAGCGAATGGGTAGAGCTTGCACCGTGGAGTTTGCGGTTCCTGCTGCAATGAACCGCATCTCCGGGCGACAAGTTTTTCTGGCGTTTTGCTCGGTTAGATGACACCCAGCAGATAGCAGATGAGAAGGATGAGGAGCACTGTGCCGAGCCCGATTCCGGCTCCGCCGCCGGCACCCCACCGGCGATGGCCGTAGTAGCCGCCGCCCCCGCCGAATACGAGCACCAGCACAATAATGAGTACGATGAGCATCTTTAATCTCCTTCAGCCCGGGATCTGACTCCCGGATTCTGTCATCATTTCGCTGAGCGGGCCCATGCGCGTGCGGCAGATCAACGAACCAAGATCAGATTGAAGCAATGGGGACGACAAGAGATGCTCAATAATGACCACGTCCTCTCTTCTGGCACAGTTCTGCCTGACTAGCACGAGGGAAGGCAACGGTTCGCGCCCGATTGCTTAAGCCATGCTGGGAGCGGGCTTTGCGAGCAGGACGCCGAGGGCGCAACTTGCCATTCGCGCCAATTCTCCATCAGCGCGGCTGGTAAGGACGATGGGGACTTTAGCCCCCACCACGACTCCCGCGGCCAGAGCTCCCGCCAGGTATTGAAGCTCCTTGAAAAGAATATTGCCGGCTTCGAGATTGGGAACCATCAGGAGATCGGGGTCGCCCGCCACGGGCGATTTGATCTTTTTGATACGAGCGGCTTCGCTGGATATCGCGTTATCGAATGCGAGCGGACCGTCGACGACCGCTCCGGTAATCTGCCCGCGGTCGGCCATCTTGCACAGGGCGGCAGCGTCAAGGGTGGACGGTATGGCGGGGTTCACTGATTCAACCGCTGAGAGGATTGCCACCTTCGGTTTCTCAACTTCGAGGGCGATCATCATGTCGATGGCATTCTGCAGGATGTCGATCTTTGTCTCGAGGTCCGGTTGGATATTGATTGCCGCATCGGTGACGAAAAGGGTCTTGTGATAGGACGGCACGTCCAGCGCGAACACGTGGCTGATGCGGCGGCCGGTGCGCATTCCGCCTTCGCGTGAAACGACGGCACTCATGAGCTCGTCGGTGTGCAGAGAGCCTTTCATGAGCATCTGGACTTCAGTCTTGCGCGCCATCTCCACGGCGCGCACGGCGGCAGTGCGGCTATCGGCGACGTCTACGATTCGGATTTCACCGAGGTCAAGTTGCATGGATTCGGCGAGGCTCCGGATTTTTGGCTCAGAGCCGACAAGAGCAGGAACGATCAACTTGTCTTTGAATGCCTGCATAGCGCCGCCGAGCGATACTTCGTCGCCCGGCCAGACAATCGCGGTCTTGACGGCAGGCTTTGAGGTCGCCCTCGCAATTAAGCCATGGTAGCGGCGATAGGGATCGTTGACGATGAGTTGAGGCACGGGCAGCGTGGACCAGCGCAGTTTTGTTTGGGGAGCAAGGAGGTGTGCGGTACCCGAGAAGATTGGTGTTCCGGCGCCATTGGCTGCTTCACAATCAAACGCGATGCTCTTTGTGGCATCCTGTTTGGCCGTAACCTGCACCTTGACGAGAATCCGATCTCCAACACGGATCCGATTGTAAAACGAAAGCGCAATGTGGGTGAGTGTGCATCCGGGTCCGGGAATATTCATGCTGAAGAGGCCGGAGACAAGCGAAGCGCACCACATATTTGGGCCTGTTGGAGGCACGCCCCCGGCACGCTCAATTAGCTCATCCGATCTGAGAACCGAGTGAAAACCGGAGATCGAGGCAAAGGCCATCGCGTCTTCCGAGGTCAGGACGTGCTCTGTCTTTGCTGTATCGCCGACGCAAATCTCTTCGTATGTTTTGCTTTCGATGAAACCCAGATCCATCGGAATTCCTCCCCCGCTCAAGTGCCGGTTGAATTATACCCACGGCTTCATCGTATTATCGGCATGCGTTGTCCAAAGTGACTTGAGTCACGCATGGAGAACCTCTGAGTGGCGCCACTCGAAGCCTAAGCGATGCGTGCCAGGCCACATTTCGGCTTGAAAGCAGCTCCAAAAGCGAGCAATTTCGCACAGTTTTCTCCGCTCAACTATGAAACGCTAGAGGGTTGCCCCTGTAGACGCGAGAATCCGCGCGCTCAATGAGTCCATCCGAGCCAGTTTTGCCCCTGCCGGCTCGGCCTTAATCGCCGTGGGTGAACCCAGGCCTTATTTGATTTCCGGAAAAGAGCGATCGGTCCCGATGGAATACGCGAAATTAAAAACCTTGATCCGCCAAGTCATCGTGGTTCCTATGGTGGTGACAACAGGGCTTGGTGGATTGCTGTTGTGGGAAACATTCGATTTGAATCGATCGCTGGAGTGGGTTGACCAAACCGATCAGGTCCTCGACCAATCCGGGCACCTTCTAAAGCTTCTTGTGGATATGGAGATGGCAAAGCGCGGATATATCGCAACGGGCGACGAGAATTTCCTTCGTCCCTACATCGAGGGCACCGGGCGTTTCGACTCCGAGTTCCATGCCTTGAATCAGTTGGTGGCAGACAATCCGCCACAACAACTGAAACTGAAAGACATCTACTCCGGCTTTAAGGCGGCAGAAGAGTACGACAGCCGGGTTATCGCTCTTCGCCGCGCGGGACAGGCCGACCCGACTCTACTTGAAAACCAGTTGCGAAAAAGCAAGATGGATACGCTTCGAGGGCAGGTTGCGGAATTTCAGGGGACTGAAGAAAGACTGCGAATCCAGCGTGTCGAGACTGCGCATCAGCGATGGCTCCTGATGGTTACAAGTTGCCTGATCCTGGGACTGGGATCCGGCGTATTCCTCGCCCTGTTCACGCGACACCATGTGAAGAAACTTGGGACCAATCTACTCGAGAGCGAAGAGCGATGGACAGCAACGCTGGGCAGCATTGGCGAGGCTGTCATCGCGACAGACAGCGACGGACGCATCACGTTCCTGAACCGGGTGGCCGCCACTCTTACAGGCTGGGAACCCGAGGAGGCTCTCAACCAGCCGATCGAAAATGTGCTTAAGCTCATCAATGAAGCTTCCGGAGAAACTGCGGATAACGAAGTGATCCGCGTGCTCACAGACAAGCGGGTTCTGGCAGTGGCCAACCATGTTGACTTAGTGACACGGGATGGCCGTGAAGTTGCGGTTGAGCATAGCGCCGCGCCTATTCTGGCCGGCGAAGGAAAGGTCATAGGCGTTGTGCTGGTGTTCCGGGATGTTGCAGAGCGGCGAACGGAGCAGATTGCAACGGCGGAGCAGGCTGCGCTGCTGGAACTCACGCAGGACGCGGTCTTCATCATCGATATGGAAGGCAGGATCCTGTTTTGGAGCCGCGGCGCCGAGGTGATGCTGGGATATACCAAGGCCCAGGCAGTGGGCAGGATCGCGCACGAACTGCTGCATACTGACCTTACGCAACCGTTCGCGGAGATACGGGCAGAGCTGTTGCAGATGGGACATTGGGAGGGGGACCTTATCAAGACCGCTTCCGACGGCAGGCGCATCAACGTATCCGGCCGCTGGGCGTTGCAATGGGGCAAGCGTGGCCATCCGCCGCGGGTGCTGGTAGTGAACAGCGACATCAGGGAACGGAAGCTTGCAGAAGATTTGCTCGTGTTGCAGAAAGAACAGTTGCGAGCTCTGGCTGAACGCCTGCAATCGGTCCGCGAAGAAGATCGCAAGATGGTGGCTCGCGAACTGCACGACCAGATCGGGCAGATTCTGACCGCGATTAAGATGGACATGACCTGGATGGCGCGCCATTTGCCGCAGTCGGAAGACAAGGTTCTTATTCGGCTTGCGGAATCGATCCAGTCAATCAATGATGGAGTGAAGGTTGTGCGCGCCATTTGCAGCGGTTTGCGTCCCGGAGTTCTGGACGACCTGGGCCTGGCGGCTGCGATTGAATGGCAGGGCAGCGACTTTGCTTCCCGAAACGACATCGCGTGCCGGGTCACAGTGCCCGCAGTGGATTTACACATGGATGGGGACCGGGCCACAGCGGCATTCCGCATCTTCCAGGAGTGTCTTACCAATGTGATTCGGCACGCGCAGGCTAAGTCGGTGCGCGTTGACCTGTCACAGGAAGATGAGTACATCCTGCTGGTTGTTGAAGACGACGGAATCGGTTTTTGTGCACCCGACGTATCGAACACCCTTGGGTCCCTTGGACTGCTGGGCATGAGGGAAAGAGCGCAGTTCTGCGGAGGCGACGTGCAGATTTCAAGTTCTCCCGGTCATGGGACAACTGTCACTATCCGCATTCCCGTTGATACCCCACGTGCTGAGAGGGAGGAAATATGCACATCCTTATAGCGGATGATCATGGCGTTGTGCGCCGCGGCCTGAAAGGGATTCTCGCGGAGGCTCTGCCCGGCGCCGACTTCAGTGAAGCAGGCAATGGCGATGAAGTAATGGGCCACCTGAGCAAAGCAAAAGTCGGCTTGCTGGTGATGGACATCAGTATGCCCGGACGCAGCGGCATGGACGTGCTGCGGGATGTGAAGCACGCATACCCGCGATTGCCGGTCATCATCCTAAGCTGCCATCCGGAGGAGCAGTATGCCGTACGCTGTCTGCGTGCCGGCGCGGCCGCCTATATCAATAAGGAGAGCGCTACCGAAGACCTGGCGCTTGCAACGAAGAAGATACTGGGCGGCGGACGTTACATGAGTGCCGCCCTTGCCGAGCAGCTGATTGCCAATCTCGATGAGCCTGGCGACAAGCCTTTGCATGAGTTGCTTTCAGACCGGGAACACGAGGTGATGAAAATGATCGCGGCCGGTGTGCCTCTGACCGAAATCGGCGATGCGCTGCATGTGAGCGTAAAGACGATCAGCACTTATCGAGCGCGCATCATGGAGAAAATGCAGATGAAGAGCAATGCAGAATTGGCCCGCTACGCGATGACGCAGGGCTTGGTGGATTAGTCCCGGATGCGTGTGTAGGAATAACCCTACAAGCGCATCAGATAGACCTTACAAAGAACACGGACTACGCTGATATTTATTCATTGTCGTGTCATGTAATGTTGCTTCAGGTCGAAGTCGCAACTTGGAATTCGGATAAAACTATGGACATTCTGATAGCAGACGATCACGCGAACGTGCGACGCGGCCTGAGAGAGATATTGCTCGATGCGTTCTCCGAATCTCACTTTTCCGAAGCCGCCAACGGCGATGAGGTGCTGGTGCAACTGGCCGGTGCTCAACCCGACGTTCTGCTGCTGGACATCAACATGCCGGGGCGCAGCGGGTTTGAAGTGCTGAAGGATGTGAAGCGCATTTATTCCAAACTCCCGGTGATCATGGTGAGCGTCCAGGCCGAGAGCCAGTATGCGCTGCGTTGTATTCGGGCCGGCGCAAGTCAATATGTCAACAAGGACAGCGCTTCTGAGGAACTTGTCCCGGCAATCAGGAAGATCATGGGAAGTGGCCTGAGACCTGCGTGAATCTCGACTGCTGAAACGGATACACCCCCTAACAATTGACGCTTGAATCACCCAGGGATCAACACGTCCCGAACGCATTTTCATCGTAAGGTAAACCCTACAAAATCAAAGTGGCAAAGCCTACAGCGATCCCAGCATTCGCCGATATTCACCCTGTTTCAGGCTCGGTATGTTGGATATATCGAAGTCGCAAGGAATGACAGTAACTCAAACCGTCGCTCAAACAAAGTAAGTCTGAAAGGTATCGATCATGGCTACTAATTTTGCACCTGTGAAGAGTTCAGCATCGAGGTTTCCAATGAGTCAACCGTTTCCTAAGCCTTCGGCTTCGCAGCATGGGCTGAAGATGGTTCCGAACCCAATGGCCGCCGCGGCGGTGCAGGCGCCGGCAGTCGATCTGCAGCTTCCCCTCAACAAGCTGGTCGCAGGCAAATCGCGTCGCGAATACCAGGTTGATGAAACGATTTTTTCGCAAGGGGACCAGGCCAATGCGATTTTCTATATTCAGAGCGGCAGGGTCAAGCTTACCGTGGTATCGATGGCCGGCAAGGAAGCGGTCATCGCGCACCTTCCCGCCGCCAGTTTCTTCGGCGAAGCAGCATTGGCTGGTCAGCCGACGCGCATTTCTTCTGCCAGCGCTCTTGAATCCAGTTCAATTATTCGCATCGAAAAGACGGTGATGCAGGACCTGCTGCATCGTGAGCCGGAATTCGCCGAGCGCTTCCTTACTCATCTGCTGTCCCGCAATATCCGCATGGAAGCTGACCTGGTGGATCATTTGTTCAATTCCTGCGAGAAGCGTCTAGCCCGGTTACTGATGCTCATGGCAAACTTCGGCCAGGAAACGAAGCCGCTTCCCTTCATCACGAAGATCAGCCAGGAGACGCTCTCGGAAATGATCGGCACAACCAGATCGCGTGTGAGCTACTTCCTCAATCGGTTTCGCGATCTTGGCTACATCGACTACGACTGTGCCGGAATGCGCATCAACAGTTCGCTGGTCAACGTTGTTCTACACGACTGAAACTGCCAATTCAGGGCATGTTCGGGCTCACGATTAGTTTTTTGATTTCTTGTCCACTCCTCTCTCAGGATTTCCGGCGTGGACAAGCTCCGGCGTCGAAACGGCCTCCAGTGTCATCTTCTGCCGTTGCGTGTCTATTCGCCGCGACCGTTGGAACGGCTCAAGCTTTTGAGGTTGACCGGTTTCCAATGCCTTCAGGATTCCTTCCAGGACTCGCACGTCGGCGTATCCCTCTTCTCCATCCGGTTCAGGATCCTCATTAGCGAGAATGCATTCAGAGAAATACTTCAGCTCTCCGCCGAATCGATCGGTGTTCTTAAAAGAGTGCTTTTCCTTATATTTGCCAAGCGCGACGGCCTGAGTCAGCGCGTCACCAAACGCATATGCCGGGTTCAACTCCAGGGTTCCCGCGCTACCCACGGCGATGAGCGAATTCGACGCGTTTCCAAAGTACGAGACGTTGAATTGTGCAAGTCTGTTGTTTGGGAAGCGTAGAGTGACGGCAACTGTATCGAAGAAGTCCTGGCTAAAGCCGGATTGAGGATGCCTGGTGCCAACCGCAGAAACCACTTCCGTGGGCTCGTCGCCAAATATATAGCGTGCCGCATTGACCGGATATGGCCCCATGTCGAGCACCGGACCGGCAAGTTCGCCATGCTGAGCGCGATGGTTTTTGGGATCGACCAATTGCGTGAAGGTGGAGGCGAACAGATGAACTTCACCCAACCCACCCGAGCGGATCTTCTGGATACTATCGAGCGTGGCGGGTTCGAAATGCAGCCGATAACCGACCATGAGCTTGGCACTCGACGCGTACGCCGCCTCCAGTATCCGCGTGCATCTCTCCGTCGAAACTTCCAGCGGTTTCTCAGTCAGCACATGAATTCCAGCCCGCAATGCCGGAATAATGAATTCGGCATGCCGCCAATTCGACGTGGCAACGTAGATGGCATCGAAAGTGCCCGAAGCAAGAGCCGCATCGAATTGTTCGTAGCTGAAGACCGTGTGCACGCCGTATTTCTCACCCAGCGTTTTCGCCTTGACTGGATCGGAGGTGACGAGCGCAGTAATTCTGGCCTGACCGACGTGATCCACTCCAGGCATCATGTCTTCCTGAGCAATGTCTCCGAGCCCGACAATGGCGTAGCGCACGATTCCACTGAACTCAACTCCCGGCAGCCTCTTGATTCCCATGGTTTCATCTCCTCTGCGATCCTCTTCGCACCGTTGGATGCGCGTAAGGTGGGATGCGTTCCCCCTGGTTGGAGGGTTGCGCACAGATCATCAGCGCGGAAGATGGAGCCGCCCAGGGCAACGTCCTAATAGTCCTAGTGAGGATGGTTTCCGAAGGGGAGAGAAGGAAGCTGGAGTGGATCCATTGGACCCCGACTCGCCTGTAGGTATCTATCGCCATCCACTCCTAAGTGTTTTGGAATGAATGGCGGGGACGACGGGGCTCGAACCCGCGACCTCCGCCGTGACAGGGCGGCGCTCTAACCAACTGAGCTACGTCCCCAGCTCTTTTCTTCGACTTTGGATAAGTCTAAGAACTTGCTTTAATGCGCGATTGCAGACCATCGCAACCCGGAACATCTGTCCATATCCCGTGAATCAAATTGTACCAAACAAATCGGGTGCCTCGCCAAAATCCCATCCGCGTGAAAAATGCGCACGCTCCCGGAATCCAGGAGGCAATTTATATCTGATTCGACAGCAGATCGTTATTCTAGCGAGGCACAGCTCACTCGACGACGCAAAGATAATCTCCAAAGTCGGTATTCTTATACCGGAAAATCTCAGATGCAACGATGCGATAACCGTAACTGGTCAACAGCGCAAAGAGGTCCTCTATCTTCTGCCCCTTTGGAAGCCACGTTGGATGAGTTGCGATGATCAGAGCTGGGTGGTTCTCAGCTAGAAGACGCTTTGCCCCCTCACAAACCCACAGCTCCGCGCCCTCGGTATCAATCTTGATCATCGTGGGCACGAGTCCCGTCTGCTGCGTGTAAGAGTCCAGGGTGATAGCTTCCACCTGGATCGGGTTGCTGCCTCGCGGATCGCTCTTGACTTCCTCAATCTCGACCAACGAGTTCATAACTGCATCTCCATTTCCGATGAGGATAAACGGCGTTGTGACTGCGTCATCTCTGGTGACCGCTTTGGGTACGATTTCCATTTGGGTAAGCCGGTTGACGCGCTTGTGATAGCGGAGGAAATCCACTGATAAAGGCGAAGGCTCAAAGGCCACCACTCTGCCGTTCGATCCAATTCGACGGGCCGCAACCATCGACATCCACCCGTGGTGCGCCCCAACATCGAAGAAAACATCTCCCGGCTTCAGGCACTCCGTGATCCAACGCAGAACACTATCTCCCCATACAACCCGGTTCCATAGCTGGACATGGGTCCAGACGGGCTTTCCCCAAAGCATCTTTGGCAATGGCAGTCCTGTGCGCTGAACGCCACTCTTGAGCAGTTGATGAAGACCAGGAGCATGTCTTTTGAGAATTGAATTGACAGCAGCAGCCACTCCGCACCTCGATTCCGCGCCTCTTCTGGTCTGGAGCGTTTCATTGTTATTTATCTGAACGAAAATGTTGTCCGCAAAATGTAAAAAGAGAACAAAGGCAGCCATAGAGATTTGATGGCCCTCAAGACGAAGACTCTAGAACCACGGTTCCGGCCATCGTTGTTTCGCTCGAGGGTTGCGCTTGAACGAGAGACGCCAACCTCGCCTGGAGGGACTCTTGATTGACGCGCAATCGCATCCTCGATCCGCTCAAGTATCCAAACGCTCGTTGGCGAGACTAGCACGGGCTGAAAGTTGATGCTGTCGATCTCCTCAATCCTCTTCTTTCTCGACAATTCCCAGGTGCGGAATTCTGCCTACAGGAATGGAAACGGTACGTGACACGCGTCTACACACTGGACGTTTGGCAGGCTCCTCTTAATGACAATTAACTGACAATTCCATTGCAACTGCTAACCCATTAGGGCGTTACGCTGGATCTGTCTTGGGGAGTGCAGATTGCGACAATCAAGGAAGATCGTCTTTTTCTTCCCGTCATTCGCGAGTTCCGAAGCAACGGCGCCGTTGGGGATTCTCGCTGTGGCCACGCCCTTGAAGCGTGCCGGATTTGAAGTTGTCCTGATCGACTCGACTATCACTCCGAATTTCAAACAGCGCGTTCTAGAGGAAGTCCGAGACGCACTTTGCCTCGGCGTTTCTCTCGTCACCGGGCCGATGATCCGGGAGACTGTGGATATCGCGCGCTCCGTCAAGGCATGGAATCCGGAATTTCCGATCATTCTCGGCGGGTGGCACCCCTCGCTACTCCCGAAGCAGACTTTGGAAGCGCCCTATCTGGACTACATTGTGCGGGGCCAGGGAGAAGATTCTCTCCTCGAACTTGTGCAACATATCCAATCGGGTGCGGCGCCGGACTTTATTGCCGGCATCGGTTTCAAGCGCGAGGGCCGGCTGATCATGACGCCTGAACGTCCGCTACGCCCTTTGGTCGAGATGCCGCCGAAAGCTTATGAGATAGCTGACTTCGACGCCTATGAGCGTTCCTGCGGCCGTCGCTGGGCCATGTATACATCAAGCCTGGCCTGCCCATTCAACTGTGGGTACTGTACGAACTCGGGTGTGTATGGTCGAAAATGGAATGCCCTGCCTCCCGAACAATTTGTGGAAGAGACGGTCGACCTTAGCCGACGCTATGCGCTGGAAATGCTTTGGATCGTCGATGATAACTTTCTTGTGGACCTTGACCGTGCGCGCGGAATCGCGGAAGGGCTGGTCAGGGAGAATTCTCACTACAGATGGAGTGTTCAGGCTACAACTAACCTCACGTCGCGATTGTCCTCGGAAGACCTGAAGCTGCTGCGGCGCGCCGGACTTCACCAGATTTGCCAAGGAGTGGATTCCGGCTCACATACCGTGCTCCAACAGATGGGCAAAGACTGGCAGGATTTCGAGCAGATCTACGAGTGCGCAGCACGTTGTATCGAGGCAGGAATCCGGCCTTCCTTCAATATCATTTTCGCGTTTCCAGGCGAGGGCAGAAAGGAACGCCGCGAGACCATTCAATTCATGATGGATGTTTGCCGGCGATTTCCCGGCGCAGAATTCTGGACCAACATCTTTACGCCGTATCCTGGATCGCCAATTTTCGCGCGCACGAAAGAATTAGGTATCGAGGTACCAACTTCACTTGAAGGATGGGCCGACTTCTTTCCACGGTACACACAGTTGCCGTGGCTAAAGGGAACGGAGCACAGGCGTCTGCAGGTGACGCGCGATTATCTGAGGGTTGCCTTCGATCGCATTCCCATCGGCGCGGACAAGCGCGGGAAGATCGCACGCCTGGTACAGAAGACAATCTCTTTTCCGGCTCGCTGGCGCTTGGATCACGACATGTATAGCGTGCCGGTGGAATTGTGGGTTAATTCGAAGGTTAAGCAGTACGTGGCGAGCAAGCCCGCAGTTGACGCGAAACGGCTCGCCAATACGCCCGCCGAGGCGGCGTGTTGATGTTGAGGCTCCGTTTGATTCTGGAGTGCGCAAAACTCGCGAGGTGACCATTGGCGGATGTCCTTCTGACCCATTCCTATCATCTCCCGTACGACTCGAAGCAAATCCGCAAGATGCAGCCGTATCCGCCACTCGGTACCCTGTATGCGGCTTCAGCATTGCGCGCCAGGGGCATGTCCGTTGCGGTTTTCGATTCGATGCTCGTTGAGCCGGCGGCACACTTTGCCGCAGCACTTGAGATGCACAGGCCGAGAATCGTGGCCGTTTACGAAGACGACTTCAATTTCCTGTCGAAGATGTGCCTGACACGCATGCGGGAAGTGGCCGCCGAGATTGCGCTGGCCGCGCGATCGGTGGGTGCGACGTTGATCGTGCATGGTTCGGATGCGACCGACAATCCGGCTTTGTTTCTGAAAAGCGGATTTCACTACGTGTTATGCGGCGAGTCAGAGGAAACGCTTGCAGATCTGTGTTCCTCGCTCCTGCGTTCCGAAGATGTTGGCGATGTAGATGGCCTGGTGCGGCTTGACGAGACGGGAAATCCAATGTGCAGCGCAGTTCGTCTTGCGAAGAATCGGTCTTGGCAGGCCCTGCCCGCACCCTCGCGCGACCTGGTTGACTTGGAGCCATATCGGGCGGCATGGATGAAAGCGCACGGTTTCTTTTCCACGAACATGGTCTCGAGTCGCGGATGTCCGTACCGATGCAACTGGTGCGCCAAGCCTATCTCTGGCAATAAATTCCACCTTCGCGATGCGGGAGAGGTAGCGGAGGAGATGCTTCAGCTAAAAAAACGGGCAGGTGTCGAGCATATCTGGTTTGGCGACGATGTTTTCGCACTGAACGCAGCATGGGCAAAGCAGTTTGCCAACGAGGTCCGTGCCAGGAATGCATCTGTGCCGTTCAAGATTCAATCGCGCGCAGACCTGATGAGTGAAGAGACTGTAGATGCTCTCAGAACCGCAGGATGTACCGAAATCTGGATGGGTGTGGAGTCCGGCTCGCAGGCCATCCTCAACGCTATGGACAAGGGCGTGAAGCTTCAAACGATCGTTACAGCCAGGGAACGGCTAAGGCTGGCGGGCATTCGCGCCTGTTACTTTTTGCAGTTCGGTTACCCAGGTGAAACCTGGAATGAATTGCGGCAGACGGTCGGATTTGTTCGCGAGACGCGTCCAGACGACATAGGCATTTCATTTTCTTATCCGTTGCCAGGAACTGTGTTCTACGAGCGCGTACAGGCCGAACTTGGATCGAAACGCAATTGGACCGACAGCGACGATCTTTCTGTCATGTTCACGGCTAGCTACACGACCGAGTTTTATCGTGCCGTACGCGAGGCACTTCATGCCGAAGTTGATTCATGGTCCGTACCTATCGGCGACGATGCAGAAGTGGCGCGGATTGGAAAGCTTTGGCAGCGAGTGTATGCGATGGAGCCGGACAGCAGAAATTCGGACGCGCACTATGTATCGTGCGCAACAGGTTCGCGGGACGAAACTTCTGAGCTGGTTTCCATTCGGCAACTTGCTCCGGCGGTGGGGGCATAGATGCGGGAATTGCTGCTTGCGCATGGGTACTTTCTCTTCGAGGATCCGAAAGAACGGCAGATCATGAAGCCGTATGCCCCGCTCGGCATTCTTTACCTGTGTTCGCACTTACGCAAGAAAGGGTTCGATGTCGATGTCTTCGACACGACCTTCTCGAGCCGCGAGGACCTGTTTCGACTCCTTCGTTCCGAGACGCCGTCGGTTCTAGGCCTCTATGCCAATCTCATGACGCGCTCCAACGTAATCGAGATTCTTGGCGTAGCACACGAAGCCGGCTGGACGACGGTGGTTGGCGGGCCAGAACCCGGTGCATACACAGCCGAGTATCTGCGGGAGGGCGCGGATTTCGTAGTCGCCGGCGAGGGCGAACTTACGATGGAGGAGCTATTACTGGCACTTCGCAACGGTGCTTCCGATCTGTCGAGCATCGCCGGGCTCTCTTTTATGCGCGATGGCCAATTGCACCAGGGAATGCCAAGGGAACAGATTGCCAACCTGGATTTGCAGCCCTGGCCTGCAAGGGATGCTATTGACATCCAGCGTTATGTCGAGACCTGGCGCACGCATCACGGTGCAGGATCGGTGAACCTGATTACAGCTCGAGGCTGCCCGTTCCGCTGCAATTGGTGCAGCCATCAGGTCTTCGGGCAATCGCATCGCAGGCGTGATCCTGTCCTTGTTGTCGACGAAGTTGAATGGCTTCTGGGCAAGTACCAACCAGACATGATCTGGGTTTCGGACGACGTCTTCACCATCAATCATGCCTGGTTGCGGTCCTATGCCACCGAGATGAAAAGACGCGGTCTACATATTCCGTTCGAGTGCATTTCGCGCGCTGATCGCCTCAACAGCGAGATGTTGGACCTTCTCGCCGAGCTTGGCTGTTTCCGGCTTTGGATAGGCTCGGAAAGCGGTTCGCAGCGCATCCTCGATTCCATGGATCGCGGAGTCAAGATCGAGCAGGTTCAGAGCGCAGTGCGCATGTGTCGTGAGCGCGGGATTCAGAGCGGGATGTTTCTCATGTGGGGTTATGAAGGCGAAGAACTGGGGGACATTGAAGCGACCATCCAGCATGTCAGCGTTTCCAAGCCTGACATTTTTTTCACGACCGTTTCTTATCCCATCAAAGGAACCCCCTATTACAAGAAGATCTCAGACCGTCTGATTCAGTTGGGTTCCTGGAGTTCCACCTCTGATCGCGAACTCAGGATTAAGGGAAGACACACGCGGCAATTTTACTCGCATGTCGATAGGTTGTTGAGGGACGAAGTTGCCAAGGCACGCCTGCTTCAGGAACCACTCCAGGAAGAGTCCCCCGCTCTGCTGACGCTCGATAACAGCATTCGCGAAGCGCGCGAAGCCATGAGAGCAACCTATGCGGAGGTGGAACAGTGATTGCTCTCTCGAACCCCGCGAGAACAGCCTGGCAACTAATCGGCGGCTCGCCTGAAATCAGAATCCACGGCAATCACCTGCTGTTGTACCTGGAGAGAGGCTAGGTATGGAAGCCTCTCTGGACTACGCAGTCTCGGCAGATAGACCGGATTTCCTGAGCCAACTGCAGTGCCCGCGCTGCGAAATGCTCTTGCAAGGGGTAACCTGCAATCGATGCGGCTTCGTACTGCGTTCCGAAAACGGCATCTGGAAATCGATGCCCGAGGAGCGGCTCGAATATTACGCGCAGTTCATACGCGACTACGAGCGGATTCGTTCAGCGGAAGGTAGAGGAAGTCCGACTCCGGACTTCTATCTGAATCTTCCATACAGAGATGTCTCAGGAATCAACAACAAACAATGGGCGATTCGCGCACGCACCTTTCAATATCTGATAAATCATCTCCTCAAGCCCACAGCGGACCGCCAGATGCGCGTTCTGGACATTGGCGCCGGGAATGGATGGCTGAGTTACCGCCTGTCTCTCCACGGATTTGAACCCGTCGCTGTCGACTTGCTGACGAACAGCTTTGACGGACTTGGTGCCGCCGAGCATTTTCGAAATCAATTGCCTAAACTCTTTCCCCGGTTTCAAGCGGAGAGCACACACCTTCCTTTTGGCGGTGACGAATTCGATGTAGCCATCTTCAATGCATCGTTTCACTATTCGGAAGATTATCGTGCGACCCTCTCTGAAAGCCTGCGTTGTGTGAAAACCGGTGGGCTGGTAATCATCTGCGATACGCCCTGGTATGCCGCGGATGAAAGTGGAAGGCGCATGGTAGCGGAACGGCATCGGCACTTCATTTCAACATACGGAATCGCTTCAGACTCCATTCACAGTTTGGAATACCTCACCGATGAACGGCTCGAGGCTCTTGAGAGGCACTTCTCCATTCGATGGAGTGTGCACACGCCATGGTACGGCTTTCAGTGGGCCGCACGGCCTCTTGTCGCCGCCGTACGCAGGCGCCGCGAGCCCTCCCACTTCCGCATCTACAGTGCCTGGAAAGTCAAATGATCATTCTCTTTCATCCCCGCGCAACAAGGCCCAAGAACTGCCGTTTGCCTCTTGCCGTGCTTGCGCTCGCCGCGGTCCTTGAAGGCCGTGAGGAGTATGAAATCGTCGATGGAAATATCAACGATCGCCCGCTGGAGACAATCCTCAAGCTCATCGACAGTCATCCCATTGAACTGGTTGGAGTCTCTGTAATGCCGGGCCCACAGATGGTCGCCGCCATGGAGACATCGCGCGAAATCCGGCGACTTCGCCCGCAGGTAAAGATAGCATGGGGCGGCTATTTTCCCTCAATCTATCCAGACGCGGCTCTCAATGCGAAGTACATCGACTTTGTCGTCCGCGGACAGGGTGAGGACACGCTCCTGGAATTGCTGGACGCAATGCGAGGCAACCGGTCCTTTGACTCGATTCGGGGACTCTCCTACAAGGATGCATTTGGATTGCATCGTAGTAATCCCGAACGGCCCATGAAAGGGCCAGACAATTTTCCCTGGTCGCCATTTCATCGGGTCCCGGTCGAGCGCTATCTGCGGCCCTCGTTCTTCGGCAAACGCACCGCGGTACATCATGCGAGCATCGGCTGCCCGTTCAATTGCAGCTTCTGTGGAGTCCATGCAGCCTACGGACGAGACGAGAAAATGGAATCTCCGCAGCGCACAATCGCCATCCTCGAACATCTTGTCTCGAATTATGGTGCGGACTCCGTCCAATTCTATGACATGAATTTCTTCCTCCGCGAAGATCACACGGTCGATCTAATGGAGCGCCTTGCCCCTCTGAATTTGCGATGGTGGTGCGAGGCGCGGGTCGATATTATGTCGCGGTACTCGAATGCGACGATGGCTGCAATTAAGCGTGCCGGCTGCACTATGATTTTCTTCGGCGCGGAGTCCGGTTCTGATTGGGCCTTGCAGGAGATGCAGAAAGGGATCACGACAGAACAAACACGTATCATGGCGCGGCGAACGAGAGAATTCGGAATCATCCCAGAGTTCTCCTTCGTTGTCGGCAACCCAAAGGATCCAGAGCGCGATACCCGTGAGACACTCCAATTCATTCGCTCGCTCAAACGCATTAATCCCGGCTCAGAAATCATCGTGCAGCATTACACACCGACTCCCCAACCTGGGGCGATGTATGGGGACGTGGACGACAAGGTCTCCTTTCCCGATTCGCCGGCCGAGTGGGCCACGAAGAAGTGGATGGACTTCACGCTTCGCATTGATACCCGCGCGCCCTGGATGAAGCGCAGGACGAAGACCCTGATTGACAACTTCGAACTTGTTGTCGCGTCCCGCTGGCCCACTGTGCAGGACACCCGCGCTCCGCGCTGGAGCCGATTGCTGCTCAAGGCACTCAGTTCCTGGCGCTATGCGCTTGGTCTTTACGGCTTCCCATATGAATTGCATCTCGCTAACCGCTTCATCAACCTTCGTAAACCAAAGCGCGAGAGCCTATGATATCCGACCGGGATTCCCTCGTACTTACTCCGGAGGCTGTGCAGCGCAATCAGCAGGCGTTTGCAGCGTGGGCACCGGTTTACGATGCTCAACCCAATCCCTTGCTCACGTTAGAAGAACGGTATCTCAAACGCGTTCTCCCAGGAATCGCGCAGCGGGATGTGCTCGATGCAGGATGCGGCTCAGGAAGGTGGTTGCGGTACCTCGACGATCGGGCTCCTCGCAGTCTCAAAGGAATCGATCTTTCGCAAGAAATGCTTTGCGTAGCGGCCGGAAAAGAAACTTCGGCAGAACTCTTCAATAGCTCGTGTGAAGAAACGCCATTTCCAGATCTGTCTTTCAACTTGATCCTCTCTTCCTTCGTCTTGAGTTACGTCGGCGACCTATCTCGGTGTGCGGCGGAACTGAATCGTATTGCGCAACCCGGCTGCGATCTGTTTCTGTCTGATATGCATCCCGAAACGCAGCAACAGCTTGGATGGAAGCGTTCGTTTGTCGACGGGAATCGCAAGATCGAGTTGAGTATCGGAAACTATAAGCTAGACGAAATTGTCGATGCCTTCACTCGATCCGGTTGGATGTTATGCGCGACGCTTACCCCCAGGTTCGGCTCTTCCGAGCAAACGATCTTTGAGTCCCTTGGTCGTCAGGAGCACCTTCGCGCTGCTTCCGGTTATCCAGCGATCTACATTCTCCATCTGCAAAAGCCCGGCAGTGACGAGGCTACCGGCTTGGATGTAGGGAACGAATCGATTCCACTAGATACGATCCATCTGCGTGGCGGGAGCCGTGCGCTCGGCCCTGAGGAGCTTCAAACCGAATCATCCATCGAGATGGGATCGCCCATCGCATACGCACCCGGCCCGCGCACGGAATCCTCGTTGACCGCGCATGCAACGAAGGTCGACCTCGATCTGAGTGGCTATCTACTCCTGCCAGGTCTAATCAATGCTCACGACCACCTGGAATTCGCACTTTACCCGCGGCTCGCGACAAGGCTCTATCAGAATGCCACCGAGTGGGCGGAGGACATACACAAGCAGTTTCCAGAAATCATTGCTCTTCACCGATCGATACCACGACGTACACGCCTGCTGTGGGGAGGAATCCGAAACCTTCTTTGCGGTGCGACCACAGTCTGCCATCACAACCCATACTCACCTGACTTCGACTCTGATGACTTTCCCATTCAGGTTCTTAAGCGCTACGGATGGGGACATTCTCTCCATTTTGGAGGCAATCTCAAGGCGGCCTATGACGAGTCGCCGGAAGGCGCTCCATTTCTCGTGCACGCCTGCGAAGGGATCGACTCTGTTGCGTACCGAGAACTCAGCGCGCTGGACGAAATCGGCATTCTGAACCATCGGACCATCTTGATTCACGGACTCGCACTCGATGTGGAGGGCGCTAGGCTTCTGCGTAGCCGAGGTGTGCCCCTCATCGTTTGCCCATCCTCAAATAGTTTCCTCTTCGGGCAGGTACCATCGCTCAAGATTCTCAACACGGTGGATGCGATCGCACTTGGCAGTGATTCTCCGCTTACGTCGTGCGGAGATTTACTGGACGAGATCCACTTCGCCGCCCGACACTGCGGGCTCACTCCGCAGCGTATCTATTCCATGATCATCGAATCACCTGCCGCAATGCTTCGTCTTCCCGATCTAAACGGATCGTCTCGTAACTCCACGTCAGGCGACGTGATCGCCGTGCGCGATTTGGGGCTCTCGCCTGCTGAAACGCTCTGCACACTGTCGTATGAGGATGTCGAACTCGTTCTTCGCAATGGTCGCGTCGCTTTGGCTTCAGAAGAGATGGTCCTGCGACTGCCGGCTGAAACGAAAGACGAGCTTGAGCCGCTCTCCATTGGTGGAACCATTCGATGGCTTCGCGCGCCTGTTGGCGAAATGCTCAGGGAGGCGGAATCGGTTCTGGGAAAAGATCACGTGACGCTCGGCGGCAAACCCGTGCGGTCTGCCGAACGGTATTCGGGCCCGGCCCGGAAGGAGCAAGGAAGGGAGCTCACAGGTGCTTACCAGTAGCGAAGAGACGATTCGCGATTTGGCCATTGAACCTCAATGTCCGGACACTCGCTCGCACCGGCTGACGAGTATTCCGATCCTCTTGCTTCACGTGCATGAGAACTGCAACTGTCGATGCGTTATGTGCGATATTTGGCAGCGCGAAAGTGGACGGGAGATCGATCTGAAGTGGTTGGAGAGCCAACGCTCCGCGATCAGCAGACTCGGTGTCAAACAGGTCGTGCTGACAGGCGGCGAACCCCTTCTCCATAGCAACTTTGAGAACCTATGCGCTTTTTTGAAGAGCTGCGGAATCCGGATTACGCTTTTGACGACCGGACTACTGCTGGCAAAGCGAGCTGAGACTGTTGCCGGTTCGATCGATGAAGTCATCGTTTCGCTCGACGGGCCAGAAGACGTCCATGATCGTGTACGGCGAGTCAGAGGCGCCTTTCGTCTCATGCGGGATGGCATTCGTGCAGTGCGACATCACCGTCCAACAATACCCGTCCACGCTCGCAGCACAATTCAAAAGATCAATCATCGGCGGCTGCGCGAAACTGTCGCTGCTGCGCGCACCCTCTCGCTCGACTCGATCTCATTCCTGGCCGCCGATGCCACATCGCAGGCCTTTAACCGAGAACTTGTATGGCCCGGCGAGCGACAGCGTGAGGTCGTTCTGACACAAGTCGAAGTTCAGGAACTGGAGAACGAGATCGAGGCACTCATCGCAGAGAATGTCTTCGAAATTGAAACGCGATTCATTCTCGAATCTCGAGAAAAGCTGCGCGGCATCTCGCGCCGCTTTCGCGAACAACTTGGTGAGTTCGTACCGCGCGCACCACTCTGCAATGCACCATGGGTTTCGGCAGTTGTCGAAGTCGGTGGAGCAATTCGGCCCTGCTTCTTTCATGAGAAAATTGGCGACGCTTCCCTAATGTCTCTCGATCACGCGATAAACAGCGCAAATGGGCTGAACTTTCGAGCGTCGCTCGACGTGGCAAATAATCCGACCTGTCAGCGCTGCGTCTGTTCGCTGAATTACAAAGGGGAGGCTTAGTCGAATATCAGTGAACAATCGAGAGCGGATTTGGTTTAGATCATGCAAGTAACTAGATGCTAGCGAGCAAGTGCCCCATTCTGTCCCTTTTGGTTCTCAAATACTGCAAGCCGTGCGCGGTCGGGACAGTCTCACACGGGATTCTCTGCGTGACTTCGATATCGGCGTCGATCAACGCCTGGATCTTTTTGGGATTATTCGTTATTAACCGCACTTTCCGAATTCCTAAGTATTGAAGAATCTGAGCCGGAAACATAAAATCGCGGCAGTCTGATTTGTATCCCAGTCGTTCGTTCGCTTCAACCGTGTCGCACCCCAGATCCTGTAGTTCATATGCCTGAATCTTTGGAATCAGACCGATCCCGCGCCCTTCCTGTTCTTCGTAGATGATTAGCCCCGCGCCTTCCTTGGCGATCATTGAAAGCGAGATCTGCAGCTGTTCCCCGCAGTCGCAGCGCAGCGAGCTGAATGCATCGCCAGTCAGGCATCGCGAATGGATTCGCAACAGCGGCGGTTTATGTGCGAGATTCCCCATAGTCAATGCCACCGCGGTCTCGCGCTGCCGTTCTTGCTGCGATTCGCACTCCGTCTCGAAGCCAAGAATGCGAAAACGCCCCCAGCGCGTAGGGAGTCTGGCGGAGGCAACCTGACGAATTGAACTGTGCTCTGTTTGCATCCTGATATACCGTTCAACAGCGAACGTTCTTCGCCCGCCGAGAATACCTCGGCACGTCTCTCCCGTTACTGCGAATCAATAAGACTTGCGAAGACGCATGCCTTCCGGACTTGAATGAGAGCTACCGACAACTCATCGGCCTTAGAGGAATTGTGACCTGCTCATTTGCGACCAGCGATGATACAGACTTGCTCAAGCTCAGAAGTTCATGTCTGCGATTCGCCTGGATCGCCATGCATTGCAGCATGACTTATGTCGTCTCAGCATACAAAGAACCCTATAGAACACTTGTCATCGACTTGTCTTTGCATTGTCATTGAACACCACGCTCGATGAGGTCACTTAGCCACCGACCACCCCAATCCTACCGCTGACAAAGGCTGTGCGGATACTCCAGGTTTGCAATCTAACTACAGACTTAATGCGGCAGTAGAGAACTTACCAACGGATGGCAATCTGCTTTCGGGAAAGTGTTATTCTTCCAATCTATGATGCCGACGTTCTTCATTGCAGGCGCGCCGAAAGCCGACACGGATTTGTTGTACTACCAATTGGATCAGCATCCGGAAATCTACATGAGTCCGCTCAAGGAACCGAATTTCTTCGCGGAAGAAATTCGCCCTGAGAACTTTCATCCATCGGTGAAATCACACGCGTTGCAAATGATGGAGAGGACACGAAGGGACTTGGATACTGGGACCGCGACCAAGCGCTTTGGCGGGATCGTCTGTGGATTATCCGACTACGAAAAGCTGTTCACAGGCGTGCGTTGTGAAATCGCAATTGGAGAGGGCAGCGTATGCTATCTCTGGTCGCCATCAGCGCCGTCATCCATCGCAGGGCTCATCCCAGATGCAAAGATCATTGCTGTGCTGATGGATCCTGCCGAGCGGGCGTTCCGCCAATATCTTAAGAGTCTTGCCGACGGAGATGTAACCCACTCTTTCTCAAGGCATCTGGATCTGGCGTTCGAGGATCTGAGCAATTCGCGGACTCAACTCCGATTATTCAATCCGTTTCTTGCTTTCGGAGCATACGCCGATCAAGTCGGAAGATACCTCAAGCACTTCCATCGAGAGCAGCTGTTTTTCTCGCTCTACGAAGATCGGGAGCCGGACTATCAGCATTGGTTCGCGAAGGTTCTCGACTTCCTGGGAGTGCGATCGGACTTTGTAGCGGCACCGGTTGAAGTGCATTCAACTCCCAGGTTTCGCGGCAGACCTGTGCCGCAGCTCGGTCCAGAGGATCGGGCAAGACTGGTCAATTTCTATCGCGACGATGTTGATCGCCTGCAGGATCGAATTGAGAGAGATCTTAGTGCATGGCTACGCTGATGCGCCTCGTTCGATGCGGTACACCCGCTCCCACTCCAATGCGTCGGGAGCGCGATAGAGACCCCAATCCAGTCTTCGTTTCTCTACGAAACTGAATAGACGGGTGAACATTCCTTCGAGAGCTTCGCCTCTCTCAGGAGTGAGGTCGCATCCGATATCAACGACATACCCGGTGGTGAAGCAGGCAATCTGCTTTAAGTAGATTTCTTGAGCTTGCTGCGTCAAATCGGAGATAACATGCGAGCTAAACGTGAGATTGGCAACACCTTGTTTCAGGCTGCGCATCTCCCATGTCGGCATAAGAAGGATGTCCCGGTTCTCGAAGGCATCGATGGAAAGGCTCTCTTCGCCGTACAACAGCATTCGTCTTTCTGGAAGGGACCGGCCGAGATAATACGCGGCGAGAGCGAGGCTCTCCGGTATGTCAAAGTCGAGATACTTGACTCCCGGCGCGTCACGCAGGAGATAGTAGGCCATGTGGCCGTACCCACCTCCTATCTCGACAACTGTGGCATCATTTTCAATCAGCGAAAGGATATGAACCGCGCATGCATGTTGATACTCCGAACCGGCAGTTACGAATACTCCTTCAATCGTGGCTCCGAATGGGTTGCCGACGAGCGCATCCTGGAGGACAGTGAGTGGGTAGCGGCCTCCAGTCAATGCACGCCAACATCCGATACGATGCAACATCTCTTCGCCAATGAATCGGAGATCTTCGTCGTTCAGACTCAGCCCAACATCGGAGTTCGTGCGATGCGGTGGTCGCCGAACGAGGCCCTTCCCGCAGGCGTCGAAGAAGAAATTGCGATACATTCCGCGAAGGGCGCGAAGGTCAGAGGATAGAAGAGCTTTTTGAACGGGACGCAGATGCTTTGACTGTACTTCCTGCCACCAGAGGGTAGGGCGAAACTCGGATACCTGATCCGCGGCACTCTCCACAGTCGCTTTGTACGCAGCACATATCCTCTCGAGCAGCGCTTCTTCACCTCTCTCGAAGGACGTAGCCATCGAAGGTCTTCCCGGCTTTGGATAAGTTGGACATGCAGAGGCTTCCGCGTCTGCGCTTGAGCCAGGAGCCGTGGTGATTGCGCCAGCGGACACAATTGCTTCAGTATTGGTACTCGAACTCGGCAAGGTAGCCAATCGAATGGGTTCTACGATCTACATGAAGAATAATGGAGGTTGTCGACGGATGTTGTCACGGATTTGTCATCCCTTTGAGCAGACACGCAAGTGGAACTGCTTTCACATCCCCGTTTGACTATCCATCCTCCATGACAGGTGTCGCGACGCAGAGAAGTTCTCGGGCTCCTGGGCAACTGAAGACGTACATTCAAATTATTGGAGATAGGGCCAGCCGTCTGAGGTCCAACTGAGGACGTTGATGCCGAGCGCGGGGTAGCCGTTATTGTTGCCGTCGTAGTAGTGATAGACGAGGAGAGCGCCATCAGTATCGGTAAACAGGCTCTCGCCGCCAGGGCCGTTGATGTTTCCGTGCGCGCTCAGCACAATCGTTCCTCCGCCGGAAGTGAGGGCAACGCCACCGCGATCGGTGTAGGGGCCCGTGACGCTGGTCGACCGGCCCACTACGATGCGATAAGTGCTGCTAACTCCCTCGCAGCATGTATCGATGGATGCAAAGAGATAGTAGTAGCCGCCATACGGGTAGATATACGAACCTTCGATGCCGGTTCCGGAAGAATGATAGGCTAACTGGGTGCAGGCCGCGCCGGTTGGAATCCCAGTGGTGTTATCGACGGGCACAATCTGAATGCCGTTTGACCATGATCCAAAGGCCATCCACGCCTTTCCTGATACGTCCACAACCGAAGTCGGATCGATGGCGTTGGAACCTGCGCAGTCGGCCGAGGTGTAGACCGCTGCTCCGGAATCGACGTAGCTGCCGGGCGTTCCCGTGGGACTGGTGGCCAGGCCGATGGCAGAATTAGTGCTGCCGAAGGTCGATGCTGCGTAGTAGAGCCAGTAGGCGCCGTTGTGTGCCGAAGCGTCCGGTGCCCACAGGTCACCGCTTCCGCCGGTATAGCCATTTGTCCAAGATGGCAGCGAAGGAAGCGCGTAGCCATCGTCCGAAAAGCTCGCGCGGTCAGAGGATGTGTGAGCATGAATTAAGCCATGTGTCGAGAAGAGATAGTAAGTCGAGCTGATCTTCAGGATCGAGGGATCGTGAATTCCAATGGAGTCTGAGTCGGAACCCGTGTACGAGACATTGACGGAAATGGGCGCAGGATAAGGCGATGTGTTGTTCGAGGTGAGGACCCACTCCTGGCAGGTGCAGCCGGTTCCGCTGGTAGCGCGCGCACCCTGGACGATGGTAGCGGCCGATGTAGATCCTGAATCGGCGTCTTCCAGATAAAGTCCGCTATTCACGTTCTGGATAAGATAGTTCCCATCCTTGAGAAGGTAGAACTCCCACAAGTGATCATTGGTTCCGTTGTCAGCCCACTGCACGACTTGTGCTCCAGCCTCGGTGGAAGAGTTCTGAACCCCCATCACCTGATGCGTGAGCATGTTCTCAATATTGTATTCACTTTTATTCATGGGCAGAAAGTGCCAAAGCGCGTCAGATGATCCGCTGTTAGCTTCTTGCGCCACGTCGGTGCCTGCGGTCTGGCTCTGACCCGCAATGCCAAGCACGAGAGAACTGGCGGCATTCTCAAGAGTGTACTCATAGCTGTCGCTCACGGCGGTAAGGGTGCCCATGTCCGGTGTCGGCGTGGTGCCGCCTCCACCACTAGATCCGCCAGAGCCGGGGCCTCCACAGCTCGCCAGAAGAGACCCTGTGATGACTGCTGCTCCCATGCAGGCAGAGCGAGCAAATCTCGCTGCCTGCCCAAAATGACGATTCGAGTTTTGACCTCTCAGAAGTGGGAGCATCGCCCTATTTCGATTCTCCGGTTGTCCCCAGAGTTGCATGCGGCCAACCGTTGTCCCAGGTGAGCGTTGAGATTTGCAGTGCCGGCTTGCCGGTGACTGCATCGTAGGCGTGGAAGACGAGAATGTCGCCTTCCGGACGCTCCAAAACAGACTCGCCACCAGGGCCAAGCCAGCGGCCATTGGCTGTGAGCAGTTGGGTGCCACCGCCATTTAGCATCGGTTTGCCTTCCTCGTCAACGTACGGACCAGTGACTTGTTGCGAGCGGCCAACCATGGTTCGATACGTGCTCTTCGTGCCGCGGCAGCAAAGGTCGAAAGAGACAAACAAATAGTAATAACCGCCATGGCGGACGATAAAAGGGGCCTCAATGGCTTGCCAGTCCGCGGGCAATCCGGGTTTGGGCGGATCGGGATGTTCAGGCAGGGCGCGCGCAGCCAGAGAGTATAGTTTGGGATCGGCGGGCGATGGCTTGCCTGTAACTGGATCGATCCGGCGCATCTTGATGCCGCCCCAGAAGCTACCGAAACTCAACCAGGGTTGTCCCTCGGCATCGAAGACAATGTTCGGGTCGATCGCATTGAAGTTGTCCTCGCGAGTGGACTTCAACACCAGGCCCTCATCGTTCCAGTGATACCTGGGGCTCAGCGGGTCTAGTGTGTCATTGGTAGCAAGGGCTATGCCGGAGGTGTTAACGCCAAAGGCGGAGTAAGCGTAGTAGAGGTGGAATTTGCCTTGAAAATAACTGATGTCAGGTGCCCATAGTTCCTTCGTTGTAGGGCTTGCTTCGCGAATCCAAGCAGGGATCGTGTCGAAAACGTGGCCGCAGAGCTTCCATGCTTGTAGATCGGTGGAGCAGCGGATAGGAAACTGGCCTTCGCTCGCCTTAGAAGTTGTCGCGAAGACGTAGTATGTGTTTCCTTCGCGGGCAATGGAAGGATCATGGGTAATTGGATAGTCACCGCTCAGGGTAAACGCATGGGGCTCCTGACAAAATGACAGTGGAGTGAGCAACAGAGTAAATACAGCGAGCGGAAGAAGACGGTAACGCATGAGGACTCTCTCTCTGGGTTGAAAGACCCTTTGCCTTGGAGCATGCACAAAGCCGATGTAATGCACCACGACCTGATACGTATGCAAGGCCTTGTGGATTCTCCGGCCCATGCGGGCATGGGCCGGAGATATGCGGGTTAGTAAGTAATCCTCATCGTGAACTGGACATTTCTCGGGCCAAGCAATGTACTCGTAATTTGCCCGAAGTTATCGTCTTGGACGCCGGAGTCTGGCTTGTTGAACGAGTGACGGTTGAATGCGTTGAACAGTTCGCCGCGGAAGTCCATCTTGAGTTTCTCGGAGATGGGGATGGCCTTGTTAATGCCGAAATCCTCGTCATAGAACGCGAAGCCGCGGATATCAGCCGAGTTGCGTGGCATGTTGCCGAATACATAGGGAACATTGGGGCCGGGATGAGGGTTGGGATCCGTGAAAGCGCCGCAGTTCCAAAAGCCGGTAGTGCAAGCGCCCGATGCATGGTTGTAGCCGCTGGTGCCGGTATTACTGAAGTCGAATGGGTTAAATGGTCCGGATCTTTTCGCCGACTGGCCGGACACGAAGTTGGGACGAATGCCATTGTCGAAGCCCGGAATACCGTTCGCTCCAAAGAAGCTGATAGGTTGTCCACCCAAGTAGCGCTGCACGCCACTAATACGCCAGTTAGAGATCACCGCATTGACCGGCTTCGGCGAATCAGCAAGCAACTGCTTGCCTTTGCCAACCGGCAACTCATAGAGGTAGCTAACTACAAAGTTGTTGGGGATGTCCTCATTACTGACAGCCTTTTCGGCTTTGTGGTCATAGGGGTTTTGTGTTCCACCCTGATTTTGCAGGGTGCTGTAGTAGGGTTGGATGGCGTCGGCGTCGGTCAGGGTTTTGGAGAAGGTGTACGAAGCCAGGACGTTAAGGCCGTTGTGGAAGCGGCGCTCCAACTTAGCCGTCAACGCGTCGTAACTGGCTTGACCGACGTTTTGCAGATAGCTGTCCTGGTTAACATACCCGTACTGCGGGAATGGACGAAGGGCCTGCGACACGTTGCCTCCACCGCCCCAGGTGTTCTGGAAGTTCGCGTAGGGCAATTGCGTGCCGGACGCAACGTTGAATAGATTGGTTCCCAGCGCAAGACCGCTGAGCGGCATGTCATTGGGATAGTCGATCAGGCCGTGCAGACGTACAGAGTGCATTCCAAGATACCCTAACGAAACAAACAGATTGTCGCTGACCTGGTACTGATCTTCCAGGCTCCATGTCTCGACCATAGCCGGACGCCCGAAGGGTTTTCCGACGCTATCCACTCCCTGTCCATTCAGCTGGGTTGGATCGAGGTCCGGTGTGGTGGATAACACCGGCAGACCTGCATCGACCTTCGGTCCGTCCAGAGGGTCGGCGGTAAATAGGGTCTGATTAACCGTAAATCCCTGCAAGGTGCCTTGGCCGAAATCGGCATAAACCAGTGGACCATAGTAGATTCCCGCACTACCGCGAAGAACATCTTTGTGCTGGAATATCCCGGGGTCCCAGGCGAAGCCGACACGCGGTTCAAAGTCCTTGTGATAGACGTCAGCCCAGGTTTCGTTCTTGCTTCCATTGCGGCCAGTGCCCAGACCTGCAAAAACCAACGCGCCGGGAATGCCGTTGGCCGCCGCGTTGGGAGCGGTCGGACTCATGATTGCCGTATCGCCGTCCGCTTCGTGACGCGGCGTATCGTAGCTCCAGCGTATTCCAAGGTTAACGGTGAGGTTGGGGCGCAGTTTCCAGTCGTCTTGCGCGAACAGGGCGCCGTAGTGGGCCAGCCAGCGAGGAGAGTGCAGTTGTTCAAGGGCGTTGGCTGTGCCAGATTGGCCGATGAGGAACGCAGCGAAGGAATTGCCGTCCCGTCCCCAAAAGGTTGTGTCCGATGCGGTTTGATTGTCCCAGAAGGTGAAGCAACCGGAGGTGCCGCTGCAGGTGCCACCGATTTTGCTCACGAAGGAGAACTGGTGATATTGGTCTTCGCCACCGAACTTGAAGCTGTGGTTGCCGTGTTGCCAATGCACGATGTCGTTGATCGCGATTACATTGTCGACATCCTGGGCGTCATCGTTCTCGCCGAAGTTTGGGTAAGGGCTTCCTATGAACACAAAACCGGGAAACACTGGTCCGGAACCATTGGCGATGCCGAGCGTACTATCCCAATCCGGGTTTAGGTTCACCGCGCGCGACTGATTGTAATTGTTGGAGCGGTTTGTGCCGAAGGTCAGTGAATTCACCAGAGTCGGGGAAGCGATCCATTCCCAACCTAAGCGGAACAGCTTGCCGAGTTGATTCACCTGTCCGCCGCCGCCGCTGGTAAGAGGCTCCGGCAGATTCAATCCATTACCCTGGTCGGTGTTCTGCCGAGAGCTCCAAAAGCCCCAGACTTTCTGTTTTGCTCCGATGTTCTGATCAATTCGGAAGCTGTAGACCGTCTGGGCAAGGGTGTCCTGGCTGTCATAGACATAATTATTGGTGCCACCGCCGGTCAGATTTGGCGTCGGCATGTACTTCAATACCGCCTTAGCCACCTGGCTCTCACGTCCAATCGGAATCTGATTGTTTGGGAAAGGTGTGTTGCGGCATTGGTTTGTTTCGGACTTCGGATCGAAGATCTCGCCGAAATAGAGCTGGGCGTTGCAGGCATCGGTGCCTCCAGGGATTGGGCCGCCGAGCGTCGATGAGAAGTCGAAGTATTGGCCATTGCTACCGAGTTCAGCAGGAGTCGGAATCAGGCTGGTGATAGCTGAACCGGTGGAATAGCGCAACTGCTCCCAGCTAAAGAGGAAGAAGGTCTTATCTTTGCCGTCATAGAGGCGAGGAATGCGAACCGGGCCGCCGAGACTGCCTCCGAAATCGTTCTTGGTGTCTGGTGGGCGTTGCAGAAGATCTCTTGCCGCTGCATTGGATTCGGGGGTTTGAGCAAGGTATCCATTGTTGAACCAGTTGTTGGCGTCCAAAGCGGCGTTCTTGTAAATATCGAACACCGCGCCGTGGTAGCTGTTGGTGCCGCTCTTAGTGTTGAAATTGGCCAAACCGCCGGTGGTTCTCCCAAGTTCCGCGGGCAGTCCGGAGAGAGTGATATGAAACTCATTGACCGCCTCAATAGAAGGGGCCACGATATCGAACGAGCCCGAACCATTTTCCATGCGGTTGGTGGTGATGCCATCCACCAGGTAGTCTGTTCCTTCTTCCTGGCCGCCGTTGATCTTGGTCATCTGGAATCCGGAACCGCCTGAGGATGTGCCTGGACCCACGGTGCCGGGGACAAGAAACTCCAGCGTCGACAACGAACGCAGGTTCCCGGAAACCTGGAGCGGAAGATCCGCTACCTGTTCAGGCGCAATGTTCGCGTCGATTTCAGAGGTATCCTTTTCCAGCGTCACCGTCCCAGCCGAAACGTTGATCACTTCACTGGCTGAGCCAACCGCGAGCGCCATATCTCGCGTTGAACTTGTGCCGACGGCCACCACAACACCCGTATAGATCTCGTTCTTGAATCCCGCCGCACTGACCTTGAGCTCATAGGTTCCGGGATGCACCGAAGGAAACGTATAGTATCCGGTTATGGAAGTGGTTGTGGAATAGGTTGTCCCGGTCGTGGTTTCGTCGGCCATGACAGCAGCCCCTTGCACCATCTTCCCGGCTGGATCGGTGACCACGCCGCTGATGGAGCCGGTGTCCAGCTGGGCAATCGCAGACACCGTTAATACCAGGACCATCGTGACCAACGCCAAACATGCTCCCGGTGACGGGAGCCGTGACTGAAGCAAATTCAACCATCTTCTGTTGAACTGAATGGATGCCAAGCCATGAATCATATATCTGCCTCCTGAACAAACGCTTTCTGAAGAATTGATTGTCGATCGAACCATCTTTTTCCTCTGCCGCCACTCAGCTTTCGCACCTGGAACGCCAATAGTGCCTGGCACGAGCGGCTATCGCTCCAGGCAAAAGATCAAAGACTTCATTCGTTAGCCGAGGCCGTCGCTGCGACCTCGTCGTCATTCACTGGGAGCTCCGTGCGCCTCCGCACCAGTTCCGCGGATTTGCTGTCCTGGCGGGCCTTCACATCAGCCCGCATCCGCTGGTAGTTCGCCAGCGCTGCTTGCGCGTCCTGGGCTTTGTGAAGTCTGCGATAGATCAGCGCCAGCCTGTAGTAAGAGGTCATGGCGCGATCACTCGCCGGATCTGCCGCAATCGCGGCTTCGAATTCCTGGATCGCCGCCGCATCCTGGCCTGCGCCCACTAGCCCTTCACCCAGGTAATAGCGTGCATCGATCAGGGAAGGGTCGAGCCGTAATGCGCTGCGAAGGAATGGAATACCGTCAGCCGGCGAAGGCCCCTTAGCCAGAAGGCTGCCTAGCTTGTACATGGAAGAAACCGCGTTCGGATCGATGCGGAGTTCTTCCCGGTAAGCCTCGGCCGCTTTGTCGACGTTGCCAACGATCCAGTATTGGTCCGCCAGTTCCTCATGGAGTCCCGGCTGTCGCGGCGCCATCTTCACTGCCACCTCAAACTCACTGATGGCGTTTTCGTTGCGGTACCCCTGGGCGTAAGCCTCGCCCAGCACCTGGTGGACGCGCAGGGAATCGTGATCCAGCTTGAACATTGCGTCGTAGGAGGCGTTAGCCACTAGAAGGTAAGCCCGCCCGCGATGATAGAGAATGTCCACGTCGGAGTGGTCCAGCGCGAAGGCTTTGTCGAGCGGGGGAATCGCCCCCTGCGGGTTGTCCTGCGCCAGCAGGCATACCCCTAACCACATGAAAGCTTTCGCGTTCGATGGATCCATCTGGGTTTCCTTCAGCAGGCTGACCTCGGCGTCCTTGAAACGATTCTGACGATATGCGAGGATTCCAAGAAACAGGTGCGCGCCACGCAGAGCCGGCTTCAACCGTACTGCTTTTTCCAGTGCAGCGCGCGCCTCGTCCGACCGGCCAGCCTGCTCTTCGGCCAGTCCAAGGTTGAAGTACCCCTCGGCAAAACCCGGCTGCAACTTGGTCACGATGCCATAGGCCTCCGCGGCCTGAACAAAGTTCCCTGCCTTCATCTGCGCTGTGCCTTCCTGCATCGCTTGGTTGACAGCTTCGTTCGGCGCCGTCTGAGCCAGCGCGGGAACAATCAGGACGATCAGCATTGCGCAGCGTGGCAAGCTCCAATTCCGTCTAAGTTTGCCCATCGCTTCCCTCCACTCCGGTTACCTGGTATTGCCCCGTCAGGAAAACGCCCGTTTGCTCTCAAATCACAAACCCGCAGAAAAATACGATCTATAATTCGGTAAGCGTTTTCTCCTGTCTCTCGAAACCTGGAAGCATGCCTTTCAAAACACGGGGACAATCCGTCTCGCGAGCGTCGCGATTCAAACACTCGAAGAACTCAAAATACAACGCTATTAACAGCTTCATGGGACGTTTGTTGTTTTAAGTGCTTTATTTGCTTAACTTTTGATATACGCTTCCGCGGACGTCACACCTCCGTTTTCCCGTTTGTTGGTGTCATCTACCCGGAAAATCGTGCGGTGCTATAGTGAGGGATCGAGACAAGCGCCCGGGGCAATTGATTGAGCTATGTCGACAGGCCATCCACCCGTAACCCGGGAACCGGCAGTGCCCAGCCCGGAACAGACCGAGCTGATCCGGCAACACCTCAAGCAGGTACTGGCCAGCCACGTTTTTGCTGGCAGTAAGCGCGCCCAGGACTTCCTCGAACTCATCATCACCCACACTCTGGAAGGCGAATTCGATCTGTTACGCGAGCGCATGATCGGCGCCGAAATGTTCGGGCGACCGGTCAGCTACGATACAGGGAGCGATTCTGTTGTCCGTGTCAAGGCCACCGAAGTCCGCAAGAAGCTGGTCCAGTTCTACGCTGAAGCCAAAGAACACTTCGCAGTGCGTATTGAGCTGCCCAGTGGCTCTTATGTGCCAACGTTTCATTTCGAGCCGCCACTGGCCGCAGCCCGCTCTGGCAACGGAACTGAGGTCCAAACTGCTCCGGGCACAGCCCCGCATCCGGCGATCGCGGGGCCCGTTAGCGCCAAAGGGGATGGCGTCCCCTCCCCAGTGCGAACAGCTCTGCGTTCGTGGCGCTTGGCATCCGGCATCGCGCTTATCGTCCTTGCCGTGATCGGCTACGCCGTATACAAAAAATGGTCCAGCGATTCCCGCCCCAGATCGGAGCTTCGCTCAATCGCCATTCTGCCGCTCAAGAACCTCTCGGGAGATGCCAGCCAGGAGTACTTCGCCGACGGGATGACAGAAGAGTTAATCAACGACCTCGGCCAGGTCTCTACTCTCCGTGTCATTTCGTTGACCTCCGCTATGAGCTACAAGGGCACAAAGAAGAATCTCCCGCAGATTGCCCACGAGTTGGCTGTGGACGCGGTGGTAGAAGGCGGCGTCCTTCGCGATGGCAACAAGGTACAAATCAGCACACAACTGATAGATGCCCGCAGCGACCGCCCGATCTGGGCGCGCACCTATGAGCGCGACTTTACCTCCAGCCTTGCATGGCAGGGAGAAGTGGCACAGGCCATTGCCGGCGAGATCAGGATCAACGTGACGCCACAGGAGCAGGCGCGCTTCGTGCGCAATCGGCCAATCGACCCGCAAGCCCAGGATTTATACTTGCGCGGCCTCCTCCAATTAGAGGCGGACGATTGCAGGAGTGCCGTCGATTTTTTCAATCAAGCGATCGATAAGAATCCAAACTACGCCCAGGCGCATGCCGCGTTGGCCAACTGTTACGGACGCATGGGTGAGTCCGGCCGGATGGCGTACAAGGAGGCGTTTTCCAGACAGAAGGCCGAAGCCACCCGCGCCATCGAGTTGGATGACTCGCTGCCCGAAGGACATGCCGAACTCGCTAATACGGCCATGACCCTCGATTGGGACTGGTCAACTGCTGCAGCGGAATTTCACCGCGCCCTCGAACTGAATCCGAATTCAGCGCCTATCCATGAGAAATATGCGTTTTACCTGGTTCGCACCGGCCACTTGCCGGAAGCTCTTGCCGAAGTGGAGAGAGGAGTGGACCTTGATCCCGTCTCCTGGCATTCCTTCCACTACGAAGGCTTTGTCTATTACTTCTCGCACAGATACGACCAGGCGCTTTCGCTCATACTGCGGGTTCGCGCGCTGGACATCAAGCCCCCCGACTGGAGCTTTCTCCTCGGCGACGTTTACGCGGAAAAAGGTAAATATAGCGAAGCAATCTCTGAATTCATCAGGTCAGGCACCGGACCGGATTCCCTTGGCCATCTGGGCAATGCCTATGCTCGCGGCGGTCAGCCCGCCGCCGCCAGGAAAACCATCGCTGAATTACAGGAGACTGTAACAAAGGATGGTGTAGGAAGATACGAAATAGCTCTCGTCTACGCCGGCCTCGGAGAAAAGCAGGAAGCATTCAAATGGCTCGAAGAGGCTTACAAGGCGCATGACGTCGGTCTCTTATATCTAAAAGTAGACCCCTGTCTTGATCCCCTCCGCTCTGACGCTCGCTTCGATGACCTCGTCCACCGCGTGGGACTCGACAGATAGCCGCAGCGAACGCTCAATTCAATGGTTTAGCGCAAACATTGTCCTTTTTTTGAAAGTGAGGAGACGGACGCAGAGCCCTGAGAACCAATTCGCAACACGCAGTTCCGGGTCGTTTAACGTCGCATGCTATGAGCTGTTTAATCCAAACAAACGTTGACAGCCGATCTCAGATACTCCTAACTTCCGTACCGACAAGAACGGGCTTGATTAGTTAGCGGTCACCTCCTGATCATTTCCCTTCTCGAGACGTTCCTGATCAACGAATCGACGGAGAGTGCTTTGATTAGCAGTGTCTGCGTCAGATTCGCGATCTCATCAACATCGTTTCCGATGTGCGTCCATTTCTTGCCGGTTGAGGTTGTTCATAACCTAAAGGCCGCTGGTTCAAATCCAGCCCTCGCAACCACATGAATCAATAACTCACAGATTCTGGTCGCTTCCGGCAAGTCCCCGTTATCCCCCAAAAAAGGAATAGACTGCAATTTACTGGACCGTCGCGGTGGCCGCATCTGCCGGCAAATCCCGCGAGTTTGGGCCGAACACCAGTCCCACAACCTGACTGTTACTTCGCCTCAGTGGCTTGGAATTACTCCGCCCTTGACATGCGGAGAATTAGCCGCCTCTTCGCGTAACGCGTTTACCAAGCGCAGCGCGAGGTGGACCGATAGGTTCTGCAGGTTCTCAGGTTGCGGTGCTTGCGGAGGTAGTCGAGGTAGTTGTCGATGGCTGAGTTCATGGTGAGACGCGCGGACTCATCGACAACGGGAGCATCGTCAGGAGGCAACAGGCCGGCTTTGAGAGCGTTCAGTTGGATGGATTTTGAGCGAGCCGCGCTTCCCTGCCATCGAGACGTAAAGTTCCCGCCGGAAGATGGCAAGGATCGCGCGATTGCCCCTGCGCTTAAGCCGTCCAGTCCGTCCCCTGCTCCAGGAATTCACCGCTGGCTCTGACGGCATGTCGCGTGGGTCTGTCCTCGACTACAATTCGTTTACAGTAGAGAAGCCGCGGGAGCTGATAGCCAAGCAAAACTTTAACATCAGATTCCGGCGCAATCTTGAGCGAGTCGACCCAAACAATGACAACCATCCCGCAGAAAAAAATTCGCTGGGGCGTGCTCAGCACCGCCGCAATCGGCCTCCGCAAGGTGATCCCCGGCATGCGGCTGGGACAATTCTCCACCGTTGATGCCATCGCTTCCCGCGATTTCGCGAAAGCTCAACAGGCAGCAGCGAGTTGTGGCATCGCCCGCTCCTACGGTTCCTACGAGGAGCTGCTCGAAGACCCGGAAATCGACGCCATCTACAACCCGCTTCCCAATCAACTTCACGTGCCCTGGACGATCAAGGCCGCGGAGGCAGGTAAGCATGTATTGTGCGAAAAGCCGCTCAGCCTCAGCGTCGCCGAAGCCGAATCATTACTCGATGTTCGCGCGCGTACCGGCGTCAAAATCGGCGAGGCGTTCATGATCCGCAGTTATCCGCAATGGCTTCGCCTGCGCGAACTGATCAACGAGGGGCGCATCGGCGAACTGCGCTCCGTCGTCGGTTTCTTCAGCTATTTCAACGTTGATCCGGCAAACATCCGCAACCGCATGGACTCAGGCGGCGGCGCGCTGATGGACATCGGCTGCTATCTCGTCCATGCATCGCGCTACGCATTCGGCAGCCAGCCCACGCGCGTCGTAGCTTCCATTCATCGCGATCCCGAGATGCACATTGACCGCCTCACCTCGGCGATACTCGAGTTCCCTGACGGCCAGGCCATCTTCACCTGCAGCACGCAGTTGATTCCCTATCAGCGCGTCCATTTCCTCGGCACGCGCGGACGCATCGAGTTGGAGATCCCCTTCAACGCGCCTCCCGACCGACCGACTCGCCTGTTCATCGATTCGACCGGAGATTTGTTTGGGCATCCCGAAGTGGAAACCTTCCCCACCTGCGATCAGTACACCCTGCAGGGCGATGCCTTCTCAAGAGCGATCCTCGACGACACGGAGGTTCCCGTTCCGCTTGAAGATGCAATCAGAAACATGGCTGTGATAGAAGCCATTTTCAACTCTGGCCGTTCCGGGCAATGGGAGTCGCCATCGGCTTGAGGAGAATTGGAAAGCCTGCGACCGGTATCATTCTGATTTGCAGAGCTTGAATAAGCAACGGGAGGAACAGCAATGGCGCGTGTCGCAATTGTTGGAGTGGGTGCAATCGGGGGCGCGCTGGCTGCGCTGTTGGATGTTACAGCACGGCATCAGATCACGCTCTGCACGCGGCGTCCATTGCAGTCTCTGACCGTGAAAACACCGGAAGAAGTGGTCCAGGTGAAAGCAGCAAATCTTACCGAGCCGGCAAAGGCCGAGCCCGTGGATTGGGTGCTCGTGGCAACCAAGACCTACGACGCCGCGGACGCAGCCGCATGGCTTCGGTTCCTTTGCACGGACAATACGCGAGTCGCAGTGGTGCAGAATGGCGTGGAGCATCGAGAACGTTTTGCTAACCAGACTAAGCAGGAAATGACGCTGCCCGTGATTATCGACTGCCCAGTGGAACGGCGGGCCGATGGCACGGTGCACCAGCGCGGCGTTGCAAAAATGCAAGTGGAGACGGGCTCCCTCGGCGATGAGTTTGTGCAGTTGTTCGCGGGGAGTACTGCGAGAATCGAACTGACAGTGGATTTCACTTCCGCCGCTTGGCGCAAGTTATGCACCAACGCGGCGGGCGCGATCTCCGCGCTCACCAATAAGCCATCAGGAGTGCTGCGTAAAGAAGCTGCAGGTCAACTAGCCATGGACATTGTGGCGGAATGTGTCGCCGTTGGCCGGGCCGAGGGGGCGCGCCTCGATGAAAATGTCGGTCAGCAGGTTCTGGATGGATACCGTGCGCAGCCTGGAGACTCCATCAACTCCATGCTTGCGGACCGCATGACAGGACGCAGGATGGAGATCGATGCGCGCAACGGCGTCATCGTCCGCAAGGGCGAGAAACATGGCATCCCCACTCCCTTGAATCGGATGGTAGTTGCGCTGCTTCAGGCGGTCGAATAACACTCACAGAGAGGCCCGTCTCCGCCGCGGCGACCACCTGAGGATGCGACGACGGGCCCTAAGCCGACCAGGCCGTCCGATTGGCGCGACCCATCGACGTGTATCCCATATCCGAAGCGATGCCGCGTACGCATTGGAGCAGTTGATTGGCGATCGCGGGCAGCTTCTGAGCCGTCACGCGGAACGAAGGCCCGGAGATACTCACCGCGGCCACCGGCAATCTCTGCGCATCCAGAAGCGGAACGGCAATGCACCGCAACCCTTCCTCGAGTTCCTCGTCGTCCACCGCATAGCCGCGGCGGCGGGTCTTCTCCATCTCCGTGCGCAGGGCCTCAGGCGTGGCGATGGTGCGATGCGTGAACCGCTCAAACCGGGTCCGCTTCACCACATCCGCCGCGCGCTCTTCCGGCAGAAAGGCCAAAATCGCCTTTCCAACCGAGGTGCAATGCACCGGGTTGCTGGAGCCGATGCGGGTAATCATCCGCACCGAGCGAGCGGGCTCAATCTTGTCGATATAGATCACGCGCGCCTGCTCAAGAATGCAAAGGTGCGCGGTTTCCTCGGTCTCCGCAACCAGCCGCCGCAGATGGGGCTGGGCGCGGTCGCGCAGGTCATATTGTTCAATGGCCCGGTTGCCGAAGTCGAATAACCTCAATCCCAGCCTGAACTTACCACTTGGCGTCCGTTCCACCATACGGTGCCGCTCCAGCACCATCAGAAAACGATGCGCTGTGCTCTTATGCAGTTGCAATGACGCTGCAACCTGCGCCAAACCGAGCGGTGTTTCGCTTTCTCCCAGCAAATCCAGTACGGCAAAAGCCCGGTCCAGGGCCTGAACTTTATAGGTGCCTTGCAGTGTTGTTTCCCGCATTATGGTCCCCTATTCCGCTTTGCGAAGCTGCTTCCAGTTTGAATTCAAACGAGTCTCGTGTCAAGTTCTGAGACGCTATTTCCATCCATGAGACAGTTCTTTAGGCCGCTCTTACGGGTACAGGACTACAACAGAGAATGGAAGAACAGAGAAAGATCAGTCAGACAGGAGATCCATGCGCTTCGTACGTTACGCCTATGCTCTGTTGGCAGTTGCCGGAAGCCTCTCCGCCCAGACCGCGCCTCCCTCAGTTCCCCAGGTGCATCAGACCGCGGACCAGGACGGCATCTATTATGTCGGGCCTGAAATCTCCATCCCTAAAATGGTAAGCACGGTCTCCGTTCCCTACCCCTATAACGTTGCCGCAAAAGATATCCAGGGCATGACCGTGATGGCCATGGTCATTGACGCCAAGGGCATTCCCCAGCACATCCAGGTTCTGCGTTCTCATGGAGCGGCATTCGACCGCGCCTCCCTCGCAGCGCTGCGGGCTTCGAAGTTCGAGCCTGGATTGCTGGCGGGAAAACCAGTCCCTGTATGGATCGACGTGCGCGTGGTCTTCACGGCGAACCGCAGCGAGGCCGTCCCCCAGATCCTGATTACGGAACGCGACCTGCCCGCCCCGGATGCCTCATTGCTGGAGGACAAGCACCACAAGCCTCTGTCCTACACGCCGCCCTACCCCATTCATACGGTCGACGCTGATTTCACCGATCCGTATACCAGGCACCCGTACGTCGAGGTTGCCATCGTCTCGGTAGAGGTAGGAGCGGACGGCTCTCCCAAGGAGGCACATGTCCGGCGCGGTCTCGGCTTCGGAATGGACGAGAAGGCTCAGGCCGCGGTTATGCATTACAAGTTCTTTCCCGCCACCAAAAAAGGCACGCCCATTGAGGCGCGTCGCGACATCATGGTCGACTTCGCCAAGTTTTAAATATCGGTGAATGCTGGAACCGCGCCGTCCGTTTCCTCGTAGGGGTGAGTGTTGACGCGCATTGCGCTGCGCTACGCGTGCGGACCGCAAGGCTGCGTCTCACATGAACCGCGAGGAGCAGACCATGCGCTATTCCCCCTTCGTTCTCATCGTACTGGCTTCTTCAGCAACAGCCATGTTGGCGCAGCAAACATCTCCGGCTTCCGCTGTTGCCTATAAGCCGGCCGAACAAACCAGCACTGTGCCCGCGCCCACCTGTCCCCCTACTTTCGAGTTTCACCCGGAAGTGGATGGCATTTATAACGTTGGCGGCGACATCAAGGCGCCCAAACTCAAGCACTATGTGCCCGCGCAGTGGTCCAACGAGGCCAAAACCCGCGGCGCCTTCAATCCCTTCAAGCCGGAACCCAGCGCGGTCTCGTTTGTCGTCGATACGCAAGGCCTTCCGCAGGATGTATGCATCCTGAAGCCCGCCGGCTACGGGCTGGATGCGGAAGCCGCAAAGGCCGTATGGCAGTACCGCTTTCAGCCGGCCACCAAAAGCGATGGAACCGCCGTTGCCGTGCGCGTCTCAATCCATGTGGCCTTCAATGCGCAGCCCTAATGAGAGACCGAAGCGTGCGCGGTTTTCAATGAATGCTCTCCGGCGTTGGCGCCCGCGGAGGGTGCGCAGCGTGTGCCTGGATGCGCATGAAAACGTGAGAAACAGTTTGCTAATACACGCGGAAAACCATGTTATTTCACTCCAGAGAGTGTCGGAAAGAGATTCACAACCCTGTTTAAAGAGGCTTTTGAAAAACTGCCATTGCGCTTGAATGCACATGCGCGGGCCTTTTGGGCGGCAGAAGAATCCCGATGGCTACCGATTGATTCAGACCAACGATTTGAATGTCAATAGATGACGCCGTTCAATTAGTGCTTAGCGTGGACGACATGAAGACCTACGTGTCCGGGCGCGAGCCCTTGAATGGCGCGGCCGAACCTGGATGCGATCTCCTGGAAACTGATGTCTTCGAGGTCACAAAATCCGTGCGAGCGAAGAATCGCAGCAATGCCGCCCGGCTCGAAACGGGTGTCCGAGCGTTCTCCCATTTTCGCAAGCTGTTCGGCCCGCGCATTTTCTATTTGCCTTAGCTCTTCTGAGAATGCCTCGGGAGGTTCCATGTAGTCGAACACCACCTCCGAGTTCTGGATTGACGACATGTAGTCCAGAGTGCGGTCAATCGCTTCCTGGGTCAGATAGGGCACAACTCCGAGCCAGTTGAAAAACGTGGGCGCGTTTTGCTGAAAGCCTGCGCCCGCGAGCCTCTCTCCCACATCGTCCCGCTCGAAATCGACCGGCACGAAAAAGAGCCATGGCGGAAGTGCGATTTGAGCTTCAGCCAGGCGCTCGAGTTTACCTGCCTGCGTAGCGGGGTGGTCCACCTCATAGATGCGGATCTCCAGTGCTGCATGGGGATTCCGGAGGGCGAAAGTGTCGAGACC
>Ga0187847_10000054_pt1 | contig 122261 bp, 90 predicted proteins | sample June2016WEW_4_10_FD_132458 | JGI IMG/M metagenome (GOLD analysis project Ga0187847, IMG submission 132458) | Peatland microbial communities from SPRUCE experiment site at the Marcell Experimental Forest, Minnesota, USA - June2016WEW_4_10 | ecosystem: Environmental > Terrestrial > Soil >...
CGCCGCCCTTCAGCTTCAAGTGCTTGAAGAGTTGGCAGAGCATGACCAGGATGAGTCTTTCGCCGTCGCCGAGCCGGATGTCGTGCTTTTCCGGCTTGCCTTCCGCGGCCAGGCCCTGCTCCATAAGGCGCCGCACGGCTTCAGAGCGGGACGGGAGGTCCGCCTGGCGCGCGCGCCAGGCATCGAGTTCATCGAGATCGGACTGGCCGAGCCGCATCTCAAAGCGTTCGGTCAATACTTGCGGATTCATAAGAAAAACCCTCTCTTCCTGACGGTGGCCGTAATTACCGTACAAGTGTACGTATATTACGGTCTTGGTCCGGATTATGTCAAATGCCCCGATATGTTTGGTGTGCCCGGTCTGGCTCTACTCGCCCGCCGCACGGGCTCACCGTGCCGCTCAGAATCTCGGCCTCGCGGTGACCATCCCTCACAGGAGCTGTGACGGCGCGCTCCAGCTGCATGCTAGATTGCTGTTATGAGCGACGGCCGTCAGATCGACGAGAAAACCGTGCACGCCATGCAGGCCTGCGTGGATCACGCCTGCGCACTGCTCGATTCGGCGCGCGCTGTTCGCGCCGCCGGTCACCACAACATCGCCTACCACCTCGCCACCCTTGTTCTGGAAGAGATTGGCCGTCGCGAATTGATTGCTGTCCAGTCGCTCGCCTCCCAACAGGCTTTGCCGCCTGCATGGCCGGAGCGGCACAGCCAGGACCACATCAAGAAGCTGTTCTGGGCGTTCTTTGGCGGGAGCTTTGTACATGAGGAGATTTCGGGAAAAAAGCTCGAGGAATTCAGCGTCCTAGCCGAGACCATCCACGCGACCCGCCTTGCGGGTCTTTATGTCGATGCGAGAGAAGACGGTCTCAGTACCCCGCAGCAGGCCATAACTCCGGAAGAATGCGACCGGTTGATTGATCTGGCGGAAGCCAGGCTCGGAATGGCGGAAAGCGAGAAACGCCGGACCCACGTCGGGGACGAAGAGCTTGAGCTGCAGACATGGTTCTTGACCGCTGCGGAAGACCCTGAAAAAACGCGCATGATCTTCTCGAAAGGGTCGATGGCCAAACTGGGCGAACTGAAGGACGCGAGGGCCTGGGCCCAATGGCTGAAGGATCAGTTCGACACGGCGGACGCGACGGCGCGCCTTGCTGCGGAGGAGGAGCTGAAGCGGAGCAAGGATCTTCCAGGAACCGGCACAAAACCGAAATGGAAAATTCGCGTCAGAATTCTGAGCGCGTCGCACAGCATCAGGCCGAAGGCGCTCTCCGCATGGAACAAGCAGGTCGAATGGGTGAAACTCGTCTCGGTGGGCAAGAAGGAACTCATCTTCGAACTCATCCTCAAGGACAACGTGCCAGTTGAAGCCCTGTGGTGGTTCGGCTGGGGCTTGGCGCGGCATTTTGTCGTGGCCCTGAACATCGGGAGTATGGGCTTCTGGTGGTGGTGCCTGCCCGAGCAAATCAGCCGTTTCTACGAGAGCATCGAGGATCTGGACAAGAGGATGAAAATCTTCGTCGAACGCAGCCCCGCCCTCAAGATTGACTGGGGCCCCAACCGCGTTCTCACCGAAGAAGACCTTCACCGGGTCGCGCTCTGCATGGCAGCCTTGCCCGGTCCGCATAAGCGTGACCAGCACAAGGCCTACAACTATTACATCGGCGGACTGACTTTCCTGTCACTGAATGACATTCACTGGCAGTGTGAATCGACTGTGTTCGGGAATTTCCTGGAATGCCTCAAGGCCATGATGGAGGAAGAAGGCGACTGGAAACCGGCTACCAGTTTTACCGACGCCATGTTGCGCTTCCTGGATGACATGTTTCCCAAAATGGATGAACGTGAGCACTTCGCAGAATTGTGCGTCCGCTTTGAGGCGAAAAATCTCGACGGCCTTGTAGTCACTCTAAAAGACGCGACCTTCATGAAACTGTTCTGCGATGCGTACTTCCTGCGCACCGCGAAGCAAAAAGCCGAGCGCCGCCAGGGCAACGCGCTGCAGCCCTTGCCCAAGCGTCCGAAGCGTCCTGAAAGCTGCCGTGCCGTCCCTGCTGAAGGGTTAACTTTTTAGAATGAATCATTCCGGGCGCAGCTAGGCGGCTTGGTGCGAATCGATACCGCTAAACGGGCTTATATTGATTGATCCGTCGAACTTCCGGATTTGTCGGGAACTCGGAAGTTACAACAACCGCGGTTCGACGGATCTGCAGTGCGTCAGATGCGAAGCAAGTCACTGTACCCAAAATGTACCCAATAGGCGGTAATGGTGCCATTGTCGGCCTTTTGGTCGACATAAGAATCAATAACTTACATTTTATCAACACGCATGAATAGTACGATCCCGACTAGCTCCACCATTCCTTTCAATACCTTGGCGAGATTTGGTGATTGCTTCACGGCATTTTTTCCCGAGTTATTGGAACACCAATGGATCGCTCCACGAAGGCCCGAAACTGCTTGACTGCCTGCTTCTGTCGCTCGGGAACGAACTGTGCCCAGATGTCCATCGTGCTCGAGATGCGCGAGTGTCGCATCTGTCCCCGCACCGATTTCGTTGTGGGAGGCGCAGGATCGCAACCGTAGTAACGAAGATTGGGCGGTAATGGTATTGCCAATCTCGGAGCACAGGCTTAACAGAACCTTGATCCTCGACCGCAAGAAGACTATTCCAAAAAGCGTCACTGCAGCTTCGCGTACTCGGCTTGAGCTTGCCTCAGAACGGGGATGTCGAGGTCGGCGTCTTTCCAAAGCGCGAGGAAATCTTTATAGGCCGCGAGCGCCCGGACGCGGGCGGCATCGGCATCCGCTCCTTGCGAGGTTCTCGCTTCCAAGGCATTGGCACGAGCCGCTCCCAGGTGCGCTAACGCTCCCGTCCAGCAATTCCAGACGATGCCGCTGTGGTCGAGAAGTTTCTGAAATTCGACGGCGGCAGCGCTACCTTGTCCCGCCGACAAGTATGCTTCTCCGCGTACATACGCATGATAGAGGCAGGACCCGTTGTTGATGAACGGCATGGAGCCGAACTCAATGGTTGAAGCAGCTTGCAGGGCATCAAGGGCAGGAGTCGGATTCTTTCTGTTCAACGCCAATTGCGCCTGAATCGCAGGCAACCAAAGCGCCTGGATCTGTGTATCCAGCGGGAAGCGTTTCCTTAAGTTCTCGGCCAGGGATTCAGCTCTTGCAGCATCGCCCGCCATTGCAAACGCAAGCGCGGCTTCGCTTTCGGCGCCCTGACTGGCGGGAGCAAGTTTCAAAGCCTCTACCGCTAACTTCCGAGCTTCCGCAGGGTTCCCGAAAGCCGCTTCCCGTTGAGCCGCAATCGCTTGCCATATTGCCCCATTTTCCTTGCCATCAGCTCGTACGGCGGAGTCTACCGCCTGCTTGGTCAGTTCCCGCGCCTTGGCCAGATGACCAGCGTAGGCCTCGGTGTCGGAGGCGAGCGCAAGTCCAACGTTCTCATATCCGGGGGTGCCCGCAAACCACTGTTGCTGTTCCCCCATCGCGGCAGAGTCCACCCCAAGAAAGCCGAGAGCATAGAGAGTGTAGTGGAAGACCGGATCATCCATTTTGTGAGCTTGTGCCTCGTGGATGATCTGGCGCGTTTCGCCAAAGCGTTGCAAGGCGATGGAATCGTTAGCAAGATTCGTGTAGCTTGCTACAGAATCCGGCACAAGGCGCAGATCTCGCGACTGATACTCTGCGGCTTTCTCATACTTCCCCTGTGCGGCGTACACCAGGCTCAAATTGCCGTACGCTGAGCCGTCCCGCGGGTAGCTGCCAATCTCTTCCAGGTAGGTCTGGGCAGCTTTATTCAGTTCTCCGGTCACGTTCGAATAGTAGTCGGCGGCGATCGTCAACTTTTCACGTTCGCTGGCATGTTCCCGCAACTGAAATGCCTTGGTGTAATACTCGCTGGCCCGTCCTAGCTGGGAGAGGCCATTGTAGTCGTTACCCACTGCATCGTAGCCCATGGCAAAATTCGGATCGAGTTGGATGGCGCGTTGATCGTAAGGCAGGGCTGCAAGGACGCCTTTCTCCTGCAACGCCTTTCTGCCGAGGCTGTACGCTCTTAGAGCTTCGAGCGAAAACGTGGTAGCCTCGGCCAGTGGAACATCAAACTTCTGCACCGTAGCCAGTGATTCGCCTAGTTCGCCGCGCAGTTTGGATGCTGCCCTGCCCAGCGCGTCCAGCACCTTTTCCTTGGACGTGGCGGTCAGTTGCCCCTGCGCCAATGTGTCTCCGTTCTGACAATTCACCGCCCTCAGCTCCAGCACATATTCGCCGCCTAGGCTACCGATCGACCCGGCCACGTAGGCTTTGCTTTCCGCCCGCTGGCAAAGCTCGTGGGCGACTTCGGGGGTGAGTTTCGTGCTGGCTGGTCGGGTCATCTGCTGCAAGGTTGCTGCAACTCTGCTGTCGGAGAGTACATTCAGGAAAGGCGATTGCCGTAGGGAGACGCTGAGCGCCGTCTTCAGTGTGTCATCGAACACCGCATCGCCCGTACGGTTGGTAAAATCTGCGAGAACGACGGTGTCGGCGCCGGTCAGGCCCTTGGTCTCATGCCGCAATCGTCGGTTCGCTCCCCAGGTACCTACGACCGCCACCAAGGCAAGCACAGTGATAACCGCTGCGACCGACTCTTTATGCCGGCGGAGAACTTTGCTAGCACGGTACGACGCAGTGGGCTTGCGGGCCCTTACCGGCAAGCCTGCCAGGTAGCGCTCGATATCCTGAGAAAACTCCTGCACGGACACGTAACGGCGTTCCGGCTCCTTGCACAGCGCCTTCATCACCATGGTGTCGAGATCGCCGCGCAGCCGGCGCCGCAATTCAGCCGGATGCAAACCGCGCTGAGCGCTCACGGACTCCGCCGTAATTGCAGTGCGCGCGCCGCCTTCGCGAGCTACTTTTTCTTCGGTCCGGTCAATAACAACGCTCGCTTTTTCGGGATCAGTTTCGTAAACCAGCCGCTCCATTTCCAAAAGAGACTGGCCCGTATACCGATACGGCCGGTGGCCGGTCAGTAATTCAAAGAGCAATACACCCAAGGAATAGACATCGGTTGCGATCGTAACGGCTTGCCCGCGAATCTGCTCTGGGCTCGCGTATTCGGGAGTCATCGGACGCCAGTCCGTTCGAGTGACCGGTGCGGTTTGGAAGCATTCGGGATTCAGCAGTTTGGCGATGCCAAAGTCCAGCAGTCTGGGCGCGCCGTCTTTCGCGATCAGGATATTGGCGGGCTTCAGATCGCGATGAATCACCAGCTTTTCATGCGCATACTGCACCGCAGAACAGACCTCGCGAAACAGCCGCAGACGGTCGTCGATGGAGAGCCTGTGAAGATCGCAATACTGGTCAATGGGGAGGGCCTCCACATATTCCATCACTAGATACGGCAAACCGTCTTTGCTGCTGCCGCCGTCGAGCAGCTTTACAATGTTCGCGTGGTCCAGCGCCGCCAGCGTCTGGCGCTCGTTGCGAAAGCGGTCCAGGACTTGCTCGGTGTCGATTCCGGGCTTGACCATTTTTATCGCAACTTGCTTTCGATAGCTCTGGTCGTCGCGCTCGCCCAGATAGACCACCGCCATGCCGCCCTGCCCGATCTCGCGGATGATGCGGTACGCTCCAATCCTTCTTCCCTTCATTGCATGCGACCGCGAGGACACGAGATCGGCGATGGGGCCATCCTCAAGAAAGGAGTCGGCGCCGTCGAAGCTTGACAGCAGCGATTCTACTTCGCTGCGCAGAGCGTCATCGCCCGCGCAAGCGTGGCGCAGGAAACTGCTCCTGTTCCCGGGATCTTGCTCCTGAGCCAATGCGAACAGCTCCTTTACCTGGTCCCATTTCTCAGGCATTGTTCTCATCGTCTCGGCGCAGTTCACGCGCCAGCCAGGCCTTGGCCAGGTTCCAATTGCGCTTCACTGTCGTGCGCGAGACTCCCAGAACCGCAGCGGCCTCGTCAAGATCCAGGCCGCCGAAAAAACGCAACTCCACAAGCCGGGCCTGCTGCGGATCGAACTTGGCCAGCCGGGTGAGAGCTTCATCCACGGCAATGACATCCGGGGCCTTTCCCTTGGAAACGACTTCTGCCTCCTCCAGGAAAACCTTTTCGAACTCGTTACCGCGTTTCTTGGCGTCATGGCCGCGGCTGTAGTCAACCAGAATGCGGCGCATCAGTTGCGCCGCGACGCCCATGAACTGCTCCTTATTTTTCCAGTGCGCCTCTCGCTGATCGGTCAAGCGAAGATACGCTTCATGCACGAGGGCGGTGGTTTGCAAGGTGTGATCGCTGCGCTCCCGCCGCAAATAACTGGACGCCAAACCTCGCAGTTCCGAGTAAAGCAGCACAACCAAATCTGACGCTGCCTTGTCGTTGCCCACATCAAGGGCGCCAAGAAGGGCGTTGATATCCGTTGGTGCATCCATGGGGACCTCGAAGCGATGATCGGGACCATTTAAAACGGAAACAAAAGCCGTGGTCGCAACCACTTCAATTTAGAAAATAGACAAAGATGAAAGCCAGGAAGGATTGCACGTGAACTGGCAAACATTCCCCGTCTGCCCGGGAATGGCGCCCTCTATGGCCGTGAAGTATATACCGTGTCGAATGATAAAACCAACAGGGGTTACGCCTTTGTTTTCCCCCCTTGGAGCCTAATGACTCAGAAACCCGGAGCTCCGCCCTGCGCCGGCAGAAAAATATGAACCTTTTTCCGCGCCTTCTTCGCGTTACCAGATAGAGGGCGGTTTAGATCTTGGGGACGGGAGACAGCAAGGAAACGTCAGGCTCCATGACCCTGTAACCAACGTGATCACGTCCCAAACTTCAACCAACCAAACAGGAGAATACTATGAGCAGGCTCTCGAAAGTGACGTTGTTGGCTTTCGCTGTTGCATCGTTCAGCATCTTTTCCAACGCGCAAGCCGCGAAGCATGTCCTCCAGGGGACGTACATCAGCAATGGGAATTACAACGCCGATGTCCCAGCCGCAACCTTTACGCCGATCGACACTCAGCTGATAGTGTCCTGTCCGGGGACAACGGGGACCTGTACGATCGAAGCCGACATGTGGGTTCAGAATTCCAACGGCACGCAAGCCACGCCGAATTCGGTGTGCCTTTACGTCGACGGCGTAGCTTCGGGTGGTTGCCCATTTGCCGGCGGCGCCACGGACCCGGGCTACTTCGAGACCATGACATCTTCTTGGCCTGTCTCGGGCCTGGCTCCCGGTGACCATACGGTCCAGACCTTTGTCTATACGACCCATGGAGAGTTTGTCGGCTACCACACATCAAACTACCGAGTCTACAAGCCTTAGCCTCGCCCGTGCTTTGCCCACTCAGTGGGAGTGAGCGGATTGACGGCAACACCGTCCCGTGGAACCCGGCTGTTCCACGGGACGACCGCATGCAATTGGCCCAGAGGAAGGCAGGATTCCCGTAAGGTAGCTTCCAGCCAAGCATTCACAATCATGCGTCTGCCAGCCATTCCGCGTTCGCCGCGGACGCATGGTCGAACCAAAAGAAATGTGGACCTTTTTCCGTGGCCTCTTCGCGTTACTAGATAGAGGCCGAGTCGGGTGCGGAACCAAGACATGGCCGTGAAAATTGGCCACGAGGCTCCATGTTTATCAAATTTCAACTCAAGGAGTATGTTATGAATCGTGTGAGCGAATGCCAGGGAAACAATGTGCGCCGCACGCGTGAGGCGCTTTCGGTTCTTGCCGTAATGCTTTTCGGACTCGTATGCATGGGTTGGGCCACTGCAACTGTCGTGCGTTACGCCTACGTGCCGGGCAACAACGGTCTCTCCATCTATACCGTAAACGGCAAGACCGGCCAACTGCGGAGCAACGGCTATTTCTTTCCGGGATCGGCGCTGGGCTATGCGACCATCGATCCCTCGCAAAAGTTTGTTTACGCTCTCGGGTCCGCTACTCTCGGACCCAACTCCATCTCGGCTTTTGCCATCGATGCCACGACCGGCGCCCTCACCGAAATCAATGGCTCCCCATACGCAACGGGAAACGGGCCCCTCTCGGTGACGGTCGATCCACTGGACAAGTTCGTTTATGTTCCGAACGGCAACTCCAACAATATTTCGGCGTACACCATCGATAGCGATACCGGCGCGCTGACTCCGGTACCAAAATCGCCTTTTGCGGCGGGCGATGACCCGCTATCGGTGGTAATCGATCCGTCGGACAGCTTCGCCTATGTCAACAATGTGGACGACAGTCCGGGTGGGGACGTCTCGGGCTACACGATCAACGCCACGACCGGCGCGCTGACTGCCATGCCAGGCTCCCCTTTCTTGTCTAGGTCCGGTGCGTTTGCGCTGGTGATAGCCCCTTCCGGAAGATTTGGTTATGTGTCCCAACCCGGCGAAGTCACGACTTTCAGCATCAATCCCACCACCGGCATCCCCACAGCTATCGGATCGCCTTTCGCCGTGGAAGGAACCAGTTTTGAGTCGATGGTGATGGCTCCTTCAGGAAAATTCATATTTCTCCCTGGGTTTAGTAATCCAGGTACGGTTGCTGCCGTAAAGGTCAACCCAACCACTGGCGCCCTGAGTCTGGTATCGGGCTCACCCTTCGCTGGCGGCGACTTTCCTTCCTCCGCGACTGTGGGTCCCAATGGCAGCATCCTCTATGTGACGAATAGTGGTTCGGAGGAAATCTGGACATACAGCATCGCCACCACTGGAAAGCTCACTTTATTGAATGGGGTCCGCACAGCGGGGGCATTTGCTCCCGTGTCGTTGATCACCGGCAGTGCTGCGGTCGCCTACACACCCAAGTTCGCCTATGTGGCAAACCAAGGGTCAGAAACTGTTCCCAGCACCGTCTCGGCTTACACCATTGCCTCGTCGGGCCACCTCTCCGCAGTCAGCGGCTCTCCGTTCGCGGACGGAGGTTCGGAAGTATTTGCGCTTGCGAACTCGGTGACGGTCGACCCTTTCGGCCGGTTTGCGTATGTGGCAAACGGGAATACCAATGACGTTGCCGCCTATGCCATTAACGCGAGCACCGGCGCTCTAATCGAAATCAGCGACTCTCCGATCGCGGCGGGAACAAATCCGTTTGCGGTTGCCGTGGACCCCTCAGGCCGATTCGTCTATGTGGCGAACAACGGCTCCTATGACATCTCGGGCTTCGCTATTAATTCGAGCACCGGCGCCCTGACTCCAATCAGCGGCTCACCGTTCTCGACCGGAACTACCTCTGCGGGACCGGTCTCCGTGACGGTGGATCCAACCGGTCAATTTGTCTACGTCGCAAACAGTTCTCTCTTCAACGGTAGCGTCTCCGTTCTTGTGATCGATCCCGCCAAGGGTGGACTGACGTCGGTCTCCGGTTCGCCGTTCGTGGATACAGAAGATCCAGGCTCGGTGGCGGTGGACGCTTCGGGACGTGCCGTTTTTGTGGCGAACTTGGAACAGGTGCCCAACTCCGGTGGTCAGTACAAAATGTCGGCGTTCACGATTGATCCTACTTCGGGTGCCCTGACGACCTCAAACTCCAGCCCGAATCTGGGCGAGACCACTCCCTCGGTGGTGACCGATCCGCTGGGAGATTTCCTGTACTCACCGCAGAACGCGGAGGGCGGAATCTTGTCGCTCAGCTTTAATACCGAGGCAGACGAGTTTTCCTTTCCGATCGACTCTCCAGACCTCTGCGTCGATGAGACTCCCACTTCGATGACAGTGGATATGTCTGGCAAATTCGTGTACGTGGCAAACTTGAGTACGAACAACGTCACCGCCTGCAAGATTGACCAAACCACCGGTGACCTAAACAATATTGCTGGCGAATCCACGATTCCGGCAGGTACAAATCCTGCATCGGTGGTCACGACGGGAACAATTCACTAGAGTTGTGCAGAAGGGGACGGGTGGAAACGTCCTTTCTTAGCGAGTAACAAACGGGCGACCACAACATTACTGCCGGGTAGTCCGGCAGGGCCTCCCGTTTGTCACTTTGACGAACGCAGTAACATCCCGGCGTTTTCTTCTTCGTCGCGCCCGGAGAAATCGAGGTCCATGGCAGCGGTTCTGCCGCGCCGCTGGTATAGCCCCGCCGCCTGCGAAGGCCGAGAGGTGTTTCGTAGATCCCGGTGCAGGGCCTGGAGGTAGCGCTCCGGCGATTCATTCAAGCAGTCATTTCTGCTGCGGCGAGTTTTCCTCAGCCTTACCGTTTACCATGAGCATAGGGTTGCTCATGGCTGATCGAAAGAATCTCCCCCCTGAAATACTCACCCGCATCGCCCAGGAACTGAGCGTTCCAATGCGCGGTTTGGTGGCCGTCATTGAACTGCTCGACGAGGGCGGAACCGTCCCTTTCATCGCGCGCTATCGTAAGGAGGCGACGGGGAACCTCGACGAGGTTCAAATCCGCGCCATCGAGGAAAAACTGACCTATTCTTACGAACTCGTCGCGCGGCGCGAGACGATTCTGGCCTCCATCGCGGAGCAGGGCAAGCTTACTGACGAACTCAAGCAGCGCATCGAAGCCACGCTCGACAAAAGCGAACTCGAAGACTTGTATCTGCCCTACCGGCCCAAACGCCGCACCAAAGCCACCCTTGCCCGCGAGAAGGGGTTGGAGCCGCTCGCGATGTATTTATGGGAGCAGGCGAAACAGGCCTACACGCTCGAAACATTCGCGGCCGGGTTTGTGGATGCGGGAAAGGATGTCGCCAACGCGGGGGAGGCGCTCGAAGGCGCGCGCCACATCGTTGCCGAAATGATCAGCGAGAACTCCGCCGTGCGCAAGGCTCTGCGTCAGTTGATGTTCAATGAAGGCGTGGTCGTCAGTCGCAAAAAGACCGTCGACGCGGCAGAAGAGCAAGAAAGGTTCAAGATGTATTTCGACTATCGCGAGCCGGTAAAGACGATTCCGTCGCATCGCATGCTTGCCATCCGACGCGGCGAGACGGAAAACGTCCTGCATTTCCTGATCGACCTCGATTTGCCGCGCGCGCTTTCCGTGTTGCGCTCGCTCGTTTTGCGAGTGCCCGGTGACTGGACGCCACATCTGGAACTCGCCATCGAGGATGGCTGGCAGCGGCTGCTGAACTCGTCCATTCAAGGCGAGATCCGGCTTGACTTGAAACAGCGCTCCGACGCCGAAGCGATCCGGGTTTTCCGCGAGAATCTGCACAATTTGCTGCTCGCGCCGCCCGCCGGGCAACTCTCCGTTTTGGGCATCGACCCCGGCCTTCGCACCGGTTGCAAGGTCGCGGTGGTAGATGAGACCGGAAAATATCTCGCGCACGATGTCCTCCACCTGCATCGTTCGCAATCCGAAAAGGCGATTGCGGCAAGAGCGCTGGAGGGACTGTTGCGGAAGTACGGCGTCCGCGCTATCGCCATCGGCAACGGTACAGCGTCGCGTGAAACCGATGCCTTCGTCCGTGATTTTCTGCACGATAAAGGGCTGGATGGCGTTTTCTCGGTCACCGTGAGCGAGTCCGGCGCCAGCGTGTATTCGGCCTCTGAGGTCGCGCGCCAGGAATTCCCCGATCTCGATCTGACGGTGCGCGGAGCGATCTCGATTGCGCGGCGCTTGCAAGACCCTCTCTCGGAACTGGTCAAAGTCGATCCCAAGTCGATGGGCGTCGGCCAGTATCAGCATGATGTTGATCAGCGCCAACTTCAGCAGTCTCTGGAAAGCACGATCGAGAGCTGCGTGAACGGGGTTGGCGTCGATCTCAACACGTCCTCGTGGACCTTGCTGCGCTACGTGGCCGGAATTACGGAACGGACGGCCCTCAACATCGTCACCTTCCGGAACGAAAACGGACGTTTCCGTTGCCGCGCTCAACTCAAAGAAGTGTCGGGCATCGGGCCGAAGACGTTTGAGCAGGCAGCCGGATTTCTGCGTATTCGCAGCGGCGACAATCCGCTCGACATGACTGCCGTCCACCCCGAGTCGTATCAGATTGTGGAACAGATCGCGAAGTCGTTGAGTGTTCCCATCGAGGAGTTGATCAGGAACCCGCAGTTGCTCGAGAAGGTAGATCGCAACCGGCTCTCGGCGGGGGCCTACACGCTGAATGACATTCTGGAAGAACTGCGCAAGCCGGGGCGCGATCCGCGCGACAGATTTGTCGCGCCCAGCTTCAACGAGCAAGTCCGGGAAATCTCCGACGTGCAGCCCGGAATGGTTCTGGAGGGCGTGGTCACCAACGTTACCAAGTTCGGCGCCTTTGTCGATGTCGGGGTTCATCAGGACGGGCTGGTCCACATCAGCGAGCTTTCCAGCCGCTACATTAAGGATCCTTCCGAGGCCGTGAAGGCCGGTCAAATCGTGAAGGTCAAAGTGCTGAATGCCGACGCGAAGACGAAACGCATCGCGCTGTCCATCAAGGCCCTGCAAGGCGGGGAGCCGCAGCGTCACCAGAAGCCGGCGCCAAAGCAACCAGCTACGCTCGACAGCAAACTCGCTTTGCTGTCTTCGAAGTGGAAGGTTCGCTGACGTGTGTGTCGGCTGAAAACATAGCCTTTGTGGCCGGACAAAGCGCCTTTTTCGGAAACGACTGCTTTATGGAAGTCGCGAATCAGCTTTCGGCCACCGACGGGCGACTCATCACGATCATCATGCAATAGATAGCCATCGCAAAACTATGGCCTGAATCTTGCAGCTCTATTCTTCCTGCTCATTACTTCCTGCTGGGAGGTCGCGTAGAGTGGGAATGGAAAAGCTCATGCTCGCCATTTTCTCAAGTCGTCTTGAAGCGGACTCCACAATGACTGAGAGTGTGCCATCGACTGAGATGGGCAATTGATGGCAGCCGGCAGCAGCTTTCATTGAGCAGAACGCCGCAAACGGTAGCCCGTTCTCCCTGCGGTCTGCAATGAACGGCAAATTGAGCGAAAGCATTTGCCGTATCCGAAGCGAATCGCGGGTCGCGACGGCTGACACTTTGCCATGGGCAGCGGCGTCAGGTCATCCGCCATACGACCTTTGCGTTGTTTGGCCTTGAGCCTGGGCCGAAAGTCCGCCAAGTTTCGGTGGGCGCAAACGCGTTGCACAGCCCGACAAGAGGTTATCCAACCGGGGATGCACCACCCTAGCACCGCCTGGGTTAGATTTTTTGTCGCCACCGCGAACGACAAATTCCTGCTACAAATAATCTGCTATGAAGATCCTCTACATCGGCGGCACCGGAATCATCAGCACAGCCTCCACCGCACTCGCCGCCCAGCGCGGCATGGATGTCACCCTGCTTAGCCGCGGTCAGCATGCGGCGCAGCTCGCTCCGGGCGTCAAGACCTTGGTCGCCGACGTAAACGATCCCGCCATGGCCCAAAAGTTGGAGCGCGAGTCGTTCGACGCCGTCGTCGACTGGGTCGCCTTTACTCCCGCCGACATCGAGCGCGATCTGAGACTCTTTCGCGGACGCACTCGCCAGTTTGTGTTCATCAGCTCCGCCAGCGCCTATCAAAAGCCCCAGACGCACTACCTAATGACCGAGTCCACACCACTGGCGAATCCGCATTGGGATTATTCGCGAAACAAGATCGCCTGTGAAGGACGACTGATGCAGGCCTATCGCGACGAGGGCTTTCCAGTCACCATCGTGCGCCCGTCGCTCACTTATGGCGAGACACAGATACCGCTCGTGCTCAATAGCTGGCTGAAGTCGTACACCGCTGTCGACAGAATGCTTCGCGGTCAAAAGCTGATCGTGCCCGGAGACGGCTCTTCCCTGTGGGTTGTGACCCACAATACCGATTTCGCCAAGGGACTGGTCGGGTTGCTTGGTCACCCGCAAGCCATCGGACACGCGTTTCACATCACGTCGGATGAAGTGCTCACGTGGGATCAGCTGTTCCGCATCGCTGGCGCAGCCGTTGGCGTCGAGCCGCAATTGCTGCATATTCCGTCCGATTTTATTGTCGCCTGCGTCCCTGAAAAAGAAGGCACATTGATCGGCGACAAAGCCGTGAGCGTAGTTTTTGACAACGCCAAGATCAAACGGTTTGTACCCGGTTATTGTGCCACAACCACGTTTGCCGAGGGCGTTCGACGGTCTCTCGCATGGTTCAACGCCGACCCGTCGCGCAAGCAAATCGACCACGAGCTCAATGCCACCACCGACAAGCTGATCTTGGCCTATGAAAAAGGCATGAACGAAGCCGTCAGCAGCTTTGCCTGAGCAAGTAAGTAGGTGCCCCGCCTCCGTCGCACCTTGCCGGTATCGCCAACTTGAGTTGTGGCGATGCGCCCGACTGCCCGGTTTGAGAATGTGACATCGCAGACTTTGTACGTTGGGGGACCGCCGTGAACAGCGCAAGTACGCCCCTAGGTCAACGTCAAAAGCCGACAGGATAGGTGGGTCGGCTGGTTTCAGGGACCATGAATTCGCGGCATCCGAAAGTGACAGACTGAGGCTTATCGAGCATTTCCATGCAAAAACAAGACATCATCCTGGACCTGACTTGCGGTGGCGGCAGAGCCGTGGAGCAAGTTGGCCACCATCGCGAGGAATTAAAGCGGCGGGATTAGTGCCTGGCCCATGTTCGTTTGCACACGCCGAAGGTAAAAGCCACCAGATTCTAGCGGATCGGGATCGCGTACATAAGACCGCCCTTTGTCCAGAGGTTGTTTGCGCCGCGAGCCAGCTTCATCGCCGATCCTGAGCCGAGATCGCGCTCGAACATCTCGCCGTAATTGCCCACGGCTTGGATGACGCGAGCAGCCCATGCGTCGTCGAGTCCAACAAGTTGGCCATAACCGCGGTGGACTCCGAGCAGGCGCCGAATGACTTCATCATCGCTCTTCTTCATCTCGTCGAGGTTTGCCTGCGTTACAGTGCTCTCCTCGGCCTGGATTAAAGCTTCGACCGTCCAATTGACGATGGTGGCCCATTGCGGGTCGTCGAGGGTATAGGCGGGCGCCAGCGGGTCTTTGGCAATCACGTCCGGCAGGATTTCAAAATTGCTGGCCACGCTCTTGAATCCGAGCCGCTCGTAGCCCAGTTGCGAAACGTCGGCGGTGATGGCGGCGCAGTTGCGCGTAACCAATGCCGCTTCCATCTCGCCTTCCTCCTGGAAGGGAAACGGTAGCCACTGGATCCTCTCGCGCTGCATGTAACTTGTGAGCTCGGTCTCGATCTCGGTGCCACCGAGGAAACAGATTTTCTTGCCGGCAAGATCCTTCGGGGAAGCGATTCCCATGGTCCGGTTCACGAAAAAGGCCTGGTAGTCATAGAAGATGGGACGGGCAAAGCCGACGCCGGAGTTGGACGTATTAATGAAATTGGAAGACGCCGTGGCAAGAAGCGCGATCTCGCCGGAGCGGAGGGATTTCAGTGCGTCTTGTTCGTCGCGGAACGCTAGGACCGTGACTTTGGCATTCGGCCCGAGTACGGCGACTGCCATCGCTTTGCAGATATCCATGTCGAAAAGGGCGTGATTTCCATGTGCGTCGTGGGTCGAATACTCGGGCTCTTCGGTGTTGATTCCGCAAGGGAGTGAACCGGTGGTTCTGATCCGATCCAGTGTGGCGCCGGCGTGGGCCAGAGTGTTTGTAACCAATGTCATGCATGCGGTTAAGAATATGAGTGCCGGGATTTTGCTCATCTGTCCTCGTTTCTTCCAATGCGCCACTGAAGGTCATGCCTGTGAAAATCCGGCGACCGGAGAAATCCGGTCGCCGGAGTAAATGGAGAGGAAAATTCTTAGTTTGACGGCCAGCCTCCCAGGTACGGGGTACCCGGGTTCGTGCTGGGACGAGGATTCACGTCCTGTGGGGCTGGGTCAATCACTCCGCCCTTGGATACGTCAGTCGGAGTGATCTGCAGGACGCGGCAACCTTGCCCACCGAAGTGCGGCAGGCTAAATTCCGATGACGGAATTGTCGCATAGGAGGCAGGCAGTGGCGACGTTTGACCAGCTAACCGACCATTGTCGAAGGCGGTAAAAAGATCGCCCACGCCAGGAGTGTTAGCGTCCGACGGCCCCAGATATTTCTGGCCGTATGTCTTCTCGCCGAGCGCTCGCATCGCCGCCTCGTCCGGAAGATCGCCCAGCGGAGTCAGGTTGAAGAGCTCATCAACGAACTTGATAACCGAGCCATGTTCGGTGGCTTCATGAGAAATTGCGTGAACGATTCCATACGGCGAGATCACGATTGTCGGAATCCGTGGACCCTGATCGAGAGCGTCGCCGACGGGATCCCAGGAACGAATCGCCGGTTGGGTGTGATCGTAGAGGCCATCGGTTTCATCATAGGTAATGATAATGGCGCTCTGCGGCCAATAAGGACTATTGGCGATGGCGTTGATCGTGTCGCCGAGAAGGGCTTCGCTGATCTGCGCGTCGGAGTAGCCTGGGTGGTCGTCGTTGCCCTGATAGGCGGCTTCGACCGCCGGGCTGGGGGAGCGAGGAATGAGGCCATCGAGGTTGCCATATCCGCCGCGGACATAGAACACACCGCCCTGGGCCGGGAGTGCGTTATTGGTGATCGCGGTGAAGAAGTCGCCAAGACCCTTCATATGGGCTGCGGTCTCGTTCGGGTTGTTGGACTCATAGCCGAAATATTGCACGGCGTTGTGATGCGCGACATAGGTGAGATTGGTGGTTTTTCCCGCAGGATCGGTTGGCTCATGATCATAGCCTTCTTCGAACCAGGCCCAATTTACCGGCCCATTCGGGCTGCCGGCGATTTTCTTGATGTCCGCTTGGACGTCGAGCAGATCGAACGCTGGATTCAAATCATTCGCCGTGATGCTCTCAATCTGGTTACCCATGAACGAGAGGCCCAGGCTGGCAAACGTCAGGTTGGAAGCCGGGTTCGTGGTTCCTGGCGCCCCTTCTTCAGTAGGCTGCCGGTGACCCACAGGGGTGGGATCCAGAGCGGATCCCCAGAAGGGCTGCGGATCGCCGACCACGGGTAGTGCGGCATTTGTGCTGTTGATATTCAGGCCTAACTGCGGATACTTCACCCACTGTGTCACCCCCGACTGACCGGCAAACAGGGAGAGAGCGTTCGGCGTCGAAGGCCCGATCACGGTATCAAAGAAATTATCGAAGAGCGTGAAGCGATCCGCGTAATTCCACAGGAAGGGAACGGTATTGCAGTCAATATGACTGACCACGAGTTCACCCTTTTGCACCTGCTGCTCGGTCGGCGCCGGTCCACTGTAGCTGCAGGTTCCGCCATTGCAGGTAAGTGTTCCGGAGAGCCCTTCTTCGGTGAAGGCATAGCGATCGTTTTGGGCAACGTTATTTGCGTTCAGATCCAGCTTGGCATCGATCGCGGTGTGTCCGTGATTGACCGAGTCGGTGTCCTCGGGATACAGGAGGACCGTGTCGCCGTTGACGCTGGTGATCGATTGAGGCATCAGGAATGGAGAGATCGTGCCGACCGAACCATCCGTCAGCACGATCGGCTGGACAAAGCCAGGTGTCTGGCTGGCGGACTGGGAAAACAGCCCCCGGGCCCCGGGGTAGGTGCCGAAATGGAAATCAAAAGACCGATTCTCTTGGAAGAGAACGAAAACGTATTTAATGTTCTGCCGCAGTAAGGCAAGTTTCTGAGCATGGCTGAGATTCGGCATGCTCTCCACGCTTCGAGTGTAGCGGGCCACTTCAGCGCTTGACCTTGGTGCGATTTCGACAACCTTTTTCTGGTCGGCAAACCCGTCACCCTTCGGGTTTTCCGCCAGTGTGAAGAGAGGCTGCATCATCAACGCAGCCGCTAACAGCGAAGCCAAACTAGACTTCGCCCAGTCCTTGGAATTCATAGGTTTTGTTCCTCTCTGGATTTGTGATGAAATGAAAGCTTCGTGCTCATGCGGTTTTCGCCGCGATCACCAGTGGTGACCATCGGGAAGATCGTGTCCCGGACCACGAATAGCAGAGGTATGTGAATGAGAGGTTATGCTGGCGTTAAAAATTTCCCCGAGTCTCGTCTAGGGCAACCGCTCGAAAGTGTCTGATGTCACAGTGACTGTGAGCCACGCCATCCGTACGTTTGCTCCAGCCGGGAGGTGGGAGGGCACGCGCCAGACCGTGGTTCGGAGGCAAGGACGCGACGGCGGGTCCTTCCCGTCACCCGGCTCTGCGGGAAACCCGGATCAGCCTTTCCTGGAAAATAGTCCAGCAGGTCGCGGCCGAATCGGCCGATCTCACCCGGGCGGCTTGCAGCAATTGGGTGGTTATCGACTCCGAAATTCGATGCAGCGGTGGTCTGATTTACTCACCGCTGTCCGGTTCGGAAGCAAGTCCGTTCGGCACACTGGGAGGGAGGGATCGGGGCTGAAGGTGGCAAATTCAGCCCCCGGCGACAAGCTGAAGAAATTAATCTCCCTTTAACAATGCTCCCTTATATTTGCGCTCGATACAGATTCCAGGCCGCTCGGTGGGACAGGCCGGTTCTCTCCGGCTCAATGGGTGGGGCTTAGTCGGTATATCCTTAGACGATCCCAATGTCAGACGATCCCAATGCCCGCTGAGCACACTTCCGCGATCAAGAAAAAGCAGCGCGTTGGGCGACCGCCCAGCAAAGCCAAGCAAGAAGAGTGCGACCGAGCAGGGACCTCCGACGCTTCTTCGCCGCTGGACGCTCCACGCTTCTACGTGAATCGAGAGCTCAGCCTGCTGGCCTTCCAGAAGCGAGTCCTGGACGAGGCCCGGGATCACAACAATCCCCTGCTTGAGCGTGTGAAATTTCTCTCCATCGTCGGTTCCAACCTGGACGAATTCTTCATGGTGAGGGTGGCCGGGCTGAAGCGGCAGGCGGAGAGCGGTGTGCTCGAATGTGGCCCTGACGGGATGACGCCCAAACAACAACTGGGTGCCATCCGTGAAAGCGTTTCGGCGCTGTTCAAAGTTGCACACGAGTGTTTGGGTCGGCAGATCTTTCCGGCCCTGAAGAAGGTTGGTTTGTCGATCGTCGATTATTCTCAGCTGACCTCGGTACAGCGCACTGGCGTGAACAAGTACTTCTCGGAGACGGTCTTTCCCACGCTAACTCCCCTGGCGTTCGATCCCGGCAGACCCTTTCCGCACATCTCGAACCTCAGCTTGAATTTGGCCGTACTGATCCGCGACCCGCAGGGTACCGAACATTTCGCCCGGGTCAAGGTGCCCGACATCCTGCCACAGCTCATACCGGTGACTCCGTTGGTCAAAGAAGCCGGGACCAAAAAAAAGAAAATGCTTGCGCCGCAGCACTTTGTCTGGTTAGAGCAGCTCATCGTGGCCAATTTGGAGAGCCTGTTTCCAGGAATGCGAATCATTGAAGCCCATCCTTTCCACGTAACCCGTGACGGGGACAGCGACATCCAGGAGCTTGAGGCCGGCGATCTTCTCGAGTCGGTTGAAGAGGGCGTGTGGCAGCGGCGATTTGCGGACGTGATCCGGCTGGAAGTGAACGATGACATGCCGCTGGCAGTTCTGGAAATTCTGCAGAAGAACCTGGAAGTCGTACCCGATGATGTCTACCTGGTGGGACGGCCCATTGCCTTGTCACGCCTCAAGCATCTTTCGGCGGTGGAACGTCCCGATCTGAAGGATAAGCCGTTCATCCCTGCGGTTCCGGCGGCGCTGCACCCCGAGGAAGAGGGCGAGGACATGTTTGCCGCCATTCGACGCCAGGATGTCCTTCTGCTCCACCCCTTCGATTCCTTTCAGCCCATAGTGACGTTTCTCCAGCAAGCGGCTCGAGACCCGGCGGTCCTGGCGATCAAAATCACGCTGTATCGCGTGGGGCGTAACTCTCCGGTCGTGGAGGCGCTGCTGGATGCCATCGGCGAGGGAAAACAGGTTGCCGCGCTGGTTGAACTTAAGGCCCGTTTTGACGAAGAGAGCAACATCGAGTGGGCGCGTGCTCTTGAACGCGAGGGGGTGCATGTCGTCTACGGGTTGCTCGGCCTGAAAGTCCACTGCAAGACGGCTCTGGTGGTTCGGCGTGAAGGCAACGCCATCCGTCGCTATGTACATCTTTCCACCGGCAACTACAACAGCGTTACTGCGCAACTCTATACCGATATTGGAATGTTCACCTGTGACGAAGCGATTGGCGCCGACTGCACCGACTTGTTCAACTACTTGACGGGTTATTCCGCGAAGGTCGACTACCGGAAGTTGCTGGTAGCCCCGGTGGACATGAGGCAGAACTTTGAGCGGCTCATTCGTCGCGAGATCGAGCACCAGCGCAACGGCGAGCGGGGCCAACTGATCTTTAAAATGAACGCCCTGGTAGACAAGCGCATGATTCAGCTTTTTTACGAGGCCTCACAGGCCGGCGTCCAGGTCGATCTTCTGGTACGCGGGGTCTGTTGCCTGCGTCCCGGGATTGCCGGTATCAGCGAAAACATCAGGGTGACCAGCATCGTGGGACGATTCCTTGAGCACAGCCGGATTTTCTACTTCCGCAATGCCGGGCACGAGGAAATCTATCTTGGCAGTGCCGACCTTATGCCGCGCAATCTCAATCGCAGGGTGGAAGTTGACTTTCCGGTGCAGGACCCCAAGCTGGTGCGGTTTCTCCACGATGAGGTGCTCGCCACGTATCTCGCGGATGTGGTCAAGGCCAGGCATATGAAATCCGACGGAACCTATGATCGGCCGGCCGATCGCGAGGGCGCCCGCAGCATGAACAGCCAGGACTGGTGGCTCAAAAAAGTTGCAGCCAGTTCCGGTTGCAACGAAAAATCTCGTGCCTGATCGACGTGAACCCACCGTGGGGTACGACTTGGTGACGGAATCCACAATCGCGGGTTTTCCGGACCCCGACGACGCGTGGCGGGGGCGTTGGAGATGGGAACTCCGCCCCAAACGACACTTTGGATGGGCCAGATCGGACCGGTAGTTGCCTCTTTCCAGAACTTCCGCGGTTACCCTCATTTCCAGTTTTGTGCAGTGCTCGCCCTAAGCCAGACATCGCGGCCGTCGCGCACGATGCGAATCAGTGCCCGGCGGCCATGGTTCACGGTCGCCGCCCCCACCGTAGAGCGCGCTTCTCTGAGGCCAACCCCCACTTCGACTGATGAATTCGGCGTCGCCGCGTTCTGCTTCGCGGTCGATCGCAGCCTGGCAACGCACTATGGAGGCAACCGGTCCGGTAATTTTCAGAGCGGGTATTGCCGAGACCATGAGTGACCTCAGCAAGGGAAAAATGATTTCTCCGGCTCGTGCACGTTCCCCGGCCAGTCGCAATTGATTATCGGCCGGGTGGATGTCGGCTCTTGCGCGGATTCTCGGTCTGATCCGCGGTTCCACCTGATGCTCGAACACCCGTACCGCTCCCAACTTGACGGTCTACACGACTTTACCGATGGCTTCATCCACCTCCGACCGTTACAGTCGAAATCTGCGAATGAAGGGAAATTTCCGGGAAGGAAATCGTCATGAGGAATTTTGGAATGAGGAATGCGAGAACAACAAAGAACACGATGACGGATTGGCTGCGTCTGGCTGCCCGACTGAGCCTCCTGTTTACCGAACCCAAAGTCCGAGCTGCAGTTGGAAACCGGATCAAGGATAGCGTAGATGACATAACCGATACTGTCAGCGGAAAGTATGAAGACATAAGCGACACCGTCGCTGCCAGATACGATACGGCTGTCGATCGGCTCGAAGCGGCTGCCGATGCTTTTCAGGGCAAAGGCTACTGGCCCTCGCGCGCCACCGGCTTCTTGCTCGGCGTCGGTGTCGGAGCGGGATTGGGAATCTTGTTGGCGCCCGCTTCCGGCAGCGAGACCCGGGAATCAGTTCGCGAAAAGGCGGTCGACGTGACAAACAGGATTCGTCGATCCGTAACTGCCATGCCATCAACCGGGACCGAGAGATGAGTTCCGAGATGAATGTGCCTCCCAATAACGAAAAGCGGAGAAAGCCAGCGGACCATTGAGCGAGCGCCAAAGGGAGTTTTTCGCGCGACAGCGTAGGCTGGTCGCGATGCGCCGCTAAATGTTAAGGCCCTTATGAGCGAAAAACCCAGCACCATCTTGACGGCCACAGTCGAAAAGATCATTCACCCTCTGGAGCCAGGGGACCCAGAAAAGGCCCAGATCGCAATTGAGGGGGCCGATGACTTATACAGAGAGATTCGGATTGAGAACCAGTTGATTGACGAAAATGGCGACAAGGTACGGCTCAAGCAGAGTGCCGAAGTGGAAGTGATCGTTGAAGCGCCACCCGAGGCCACCACTGCCAAGAGCTGTGACGAACAGGCGTAGCATCCGGGGGCGCCGTCTACAGGATCTACCCGAGTTTTTTCGAATGCGCGGTTGTATAACGTATCCCCTCAGAATACCCGCTTCGATAGAACACTCGCATCGCTCAACCTCACCGCGGTCCCGGTATCCGGAGGCGCGTCTGTTGTGTTGCGGGGATTGGAGACCCTGATCATGGCCGCACCTATGCCAGCTGCATACGGAATGTATGCGAGCGATGTCGCTCTTCAACAAGTCGTGCGAAGTTTGAACCAATCCGGAATCAGCAATGAGCAGATTTGCCTGATGGTTTGGCCCCGGCATCATATTGCCAAAATCATGCGCGAGGCGAACCTTCTGAACTCCGAGCGAAGAGGAACTGCGACCGTAGAAGAGTTGATGGGGTGGCTTATGAAACTCGGAGCTGTGATTATCCCGACGGCCGGATTCTTCATACGTTCGCGGGCTTTCCTCCACGCCTTGGTCATGAGGAAGGATTCCCCCGGCCTCTGCGGCAACTCAGGAGCCTTGGTAGGATTGGGATTTTCCGAATGTGACGCGGAGCGACTGGAAGACCAAATCGGCGAGACGGGAGTGCTGGTGTATGTCGAAAGCCCCGAAAGAGAGCGCACGACTCAGGCAGTGGAGATCTTGCGTCGGACCGGGGCCATCGAGACCGCCACGCTTGAACAAGCCTGGGCCCGGGAGGCGGTGGCCTGACCCAGGCGGGCAGTGATTCCCCGGAGTTCTCAGGGGTCGGTTTTTGACTTCAGTTCCGGAGGTCCTTGCCGAACCGGGCCTTGGATCCGACAGGGAATCTACGACCGCAGAGGGCTGGCTCTGTCTCATCGTCAGACTACAGCAAATACCCTAGAGTCAGCCTGCAGCTTTTCAGGTAGAACCATCATGTTTGGATAGCAAGTCCTCTAAGTGGCATTCAGCAAATGCATGCAGAGCGATGCCGATTCCGGTGGTGCGCCCATTTTCAGCAACCTACGGCGAGGTGCCTGCACACGCATCCCCTTCGAAATGGTGGCCCCATACCCTTCGGCCCGGCTTGGCCTTGCACGGCGTTCCCTCCCTAGGAGAGCACGATGAAAAGAAACAGCCAAGACGGGGCGAGTGTGGTTGCCACTGGCAAGCCTCACGCCCGGGAGAAGAGTAACGGGAATGCCGTTCTGGTAGCCGAGCCTGCTTCTCCCGACCTAAGCGCGATTCTCGCCAGCCTGCAAACCATGCGCGATGGCGACTTTTCGGTAAGGCTCCCAGGGTCTTGGACCGGGTTGGAAGGAAAAATCGCCGACACTTTCAATTCCATTGTCGCTGCCAACCAGCAGATGGCCCAGGAACTGAAGCGTGTTGGGCAGGTAGTGGGCAAGGAAGGCAGAACGCGCGAGCGAACGCGCTTTCATGAAGCGCGAGGCGCGTGGGGCGACATTGAAGTTTCGGTCAACACCCTGGTCGAAGATCTGCTTCGTCCCACCGCCGAAGTTACCCGCGCCATTGCAGCCGTTGCCCAGGGCAACCTGACGCAGACCGTTCGGTTGGACGTGGATGGTCGGCCGCTCGAAGGCGAGTTTCTGCGTTCCGCCAACATCGTCAACACCATGATCCAGCAGCTCGGCGTTTTTACCGCCGAGGTAACGCGCGTCGCGCGCGAGGTCGGAACCGACGGAAAACTGGGCGGGCAGGCACAGGTGCCAGGCGTCGCCGGGACCTGGAAAGATCTCACGGATTCGGTCAACTCGATGGCCAGCAATCTGACCGGTCAGGTTCGCAACATCGCCGAAGTCGCGACCGCCGTTGCCAGCGGCGATCTCTCCCGCAAGATTACCGTGGATGTGCGCGGCGAAATCCTTCAGCTTAAAGAAGCCATCAACACCATGGTCGACCAGTTGCGCTCGTTTGCGTCCGAGGTGACGCGCGTGGCCCGGGAAGTCGGTACCGATGGCAAGTTGGGCGGACAGGCTGTCGTTGTGGGCGTGGCTGGCACCTGGAAGGATCTCACCGACTCGGTCAACGCCATGGCTGGCAACTTGACGGCCCAGGTTCGAAACATTGCCGAGGTCACAACCGCCGTCGCCCGCGGCGATCTGTCGCGCAAAATCACGGTCGATGTGAAGGGGGAAATCCTCGAACTCAAGGATACGATCAACACGATGGTGGACCAGCTGAATGCCTTCGCCGGCGAGGTGACGCGCGTGGCACGCGAAGTCGGCACCGAAGGCAAGTTGGGAGGACAGGCGCAGGTGCCGGGCGTGGGCGGCACCTGGAAGGATCTCACCGACAACGTCAACTTCATGGCCAGCAACCTGACCGGCCAGGTGCGAAATATTGCCGAAGTGGCAACCGCTATTGCCAACGGTGACCTCTCTCGCAAGATCACGGTCGACGTGCGGGGAGAGATCTTGCAGCTCAAGGAAACCCTGAACACGATGGTCGATCAGCTCAATCGTTTCGCGGGCGAGGTCACGCGCGTGGCCCGCGAGGTCGGCAGCGAAGGCCGTCTTGGCGGACAGGCCAATGTTCCTGGGGTTGCCGGAACCTGGAAGGATCTCACCGATTCGGTGAACTCCATGGCTGGAAATCTGACGGGTCAGGTGCGCAATATCGCCGAGGTGACCACGGCTGTGGCCCGTGGCGACCTGTCGCGCAAGATCACGGTCGACGTGAAGGGCGAAATTCTCGAACTCAAAAACACAATCAACACGATGCTCGACCAGCTCAACGCGTTCGCGGGCGAAGTCACGCGCGTGGCCCGCGAAGTCGGCACCGAAGGCAAACTCGGAGGACAGGCGCAAGTGCCCGGTGTCGCCGGCACCTGGAAGGACCTCACCGACAATGTGAACTTCATGGCCAGCAACCTGACGGGCCAGGTTCGAAACATCGCCGAGGTCTCGATGGCTGTGGCCCGCGGCGATCTGTCGCGCAAGATCACGGTCGACGTACGGGGTGAAATTCTTGAGCTGAAAGACACGATCAATACGATGGTGGACCAGTTGCGGTCGTTTGCTTCCGAAGTCACGCGCGTGGCCCGCGAAGTGGGTACGGATGGCAAACTGGGCGGGCAGGCGCAGGTGCCCGGCGTGGGCGGTACCTGGAAGGATCTGACGGACTCGGTCAACTCGATGGCGAGCAACTTGACCGGCCAGGTTCGCAACATCGCCGAGGTTTCGACCGCCATCGCCAGTGGTGACCTTTCGAAGAAAATCACGGTGAACGTCAGCGGCGAGATCCTGTTGCTCAAGGAAACCATCAACACGATGGTGGATCAGCTGAATGCCTTCGCCGGCGAGGTGACGCGCGTGGCGCGTGAAGTCGGTACCGAAGGCCGTCTGGGAGGACAGGCGAATGTGCCCGGCGTGGCCGGTACCTGGAAAGATCTTACCGACTCGGTGAACTCGATGGCCGGCAACCTCACCGGTCAGGTGCGCAACATTGCCGAGGTGACGACCGCTGTCGCGCGAGGCGATTTGTCGCGCAAGATCACGGTCGACGTGAAGGGTGAAATTCTTGAACTTAAGAACACCATCAACACGATGGTGGATCAGCTGAATGCCTTTGCCGGCGAGGTAACGCGCGTGGCGCGCGAAGTCGGCACCGACGGGAAGTTGGGGGGGCAAGCGCAGGTACCCGGCGTTGCCGGTACCTGGAAAGATCTCACCGACAACGTCAATTTCATGGCCAGCAACCTGACGGGCCAGGTCCGCAATATCGCCGAAGTTGCGACCGCCATCGCCAACGGCGATCTCTCGAAGAAAATCACGGTGGACGTGCGCGGCGAGATCCTTCAGCTGAAGGAAACGCTGAATACGATGGTCGAGCAATTGCGCTCGTTTGCCGCCGAAGTCACCCGTGTGGCCCGCGAGGTGGGCAGCGAAGGCCGTCTGGGGGGACAGGCGAACGTGTCCGGCGTGGCCGGCACATGGAAGGACCTTACCGACTCAGTCAATGCCATGGCTGGAAATTTGACCGGCCAGGTACGCAACATTGCCGAGGTGACTACGGCTGTGGCCCGCGGCGACCTGTCCCGAAAAATTACCGTCGATGTGAAGGGCGAAATTCTCGAACTGAAGAACACCATCAATACCATGGTCGATCAGCTCAATGCCTTCGCCGCTGAAGTTACCCGCGTTGCCCGCGAAGTGGGCACGGAAGGCAAGCTGGGCGGGCAGGCGCAGGTGCCGGGCGTGGCCGGCACGTGGAAGGATCTTACCGATAACGTAAACGTGATGGCCGCCAATCTGACGGAACAGGTGCGCGGCATCGTCAAAGTGGTAACCGCGGTGGCCAATGGCGAACTCACGCAGAAGCTGACCGTAAACGCGAAAGGTGAAGTCGCGGCGCTCGCCGAAACCATTAACAACATGACGGACACTCTTGCCACTTTTGCTGATCAGGTGACAACCGTGGCCCGCGAAGTGGGGGTCGAAGGCCGACTCGGTGGACAAGCCAACGTGCCGGGCGCAGCCGGTACTTGGAAAGATCTTACCGGCAATGTCAACCTGCTGGCCGACAACCTGACCAACCAGGTGCGCGCAATTGCAGAGGTGGCCACTGCGGTTACCAAGGGCGACTTGACGCGTTCGATTCAAGTGGAAGCGAGCGGCGAAGTGGCTGAGCTGAAGGACAACATTAACACCATGATCGACAACCTTCGGTTGACCACCGACCGCAACACCGAACAGGACTGGCTGAAGACCAATCTGGCCCGCTTCACCGGCATGCTGCAGGGGCAGCGCGATCTGACAACGGTCGGACGCATGCTCCTCTCCGAACTATCCCCCCTGGTGAACGCGCAACAGGGAGTGATCTACCAGATGGGAACCGAAGAATCCGCGGAGATGGTACTCCTGTCGGCGTTTGCCGGCGATGGCGAAGATGGACACTTGCGCCGCTTGCAGATCGGAGAGGGGCTGGTGGGACAATGCGCGGCGGAAAAGCGGCGCATGCTCATCTCCGAATTGCCGCCCAACACGATTTCGATCCGCTCGGGATTATTCGAGGCGGTTCCGCGAAACGTAATTGTGCTGCCCGTGCTTTTCGAAGATCGCGTCAAGGCGGTGATCGAATTAGCCTCGCTCAGCAACTTCACCACGTCCCACCTGGCATTTCTCGAACAGTTGACGGCCAGCATTGGCATCGTCCTCAACAGCATCGAGGCCACGATGCAGACCGAAGGCCTGTTGAAGCAGTCTCAGCAATTGGCCACCGAACTGCAAATGCAGCAAAAAGAGTTACAGCAGACCAACGAGCAGTTGGCGCAAAAAGCGCAGCAGCTCGCGGAACAGAACGTCGAAGTCGAACGCAAGAACCAGGAAATCGAGCAAGCCCGCCGTGCTTTGGAAGAGAAGGCCAAGGAGTTGGCGCTGACGTCAAAATACAAATCGGAATTTTTGGCGAACATGTCGCATGAGTTGCGTACGCCCCTCAACAGCATCCTCGTCCTCGGGCAACAACTCAGCGACAATCCGGACGGGAACTTGACGCCAAAACAGGTGGAGTTCTCGCGAACGATTCATGGCGCCGGCACGGACTTGCTCAACCTCATCACCGACATCCTCGATTTGTCAAAGATCGAATCGGGAACGGTTTCCGTGGAGGCGGAAGAAGTCTTCGTTGCCAGTCTGCTGGACACGGTGGAACGTCCCTTCCGGCATGAGGCCGAGAATCGGCGCCTCAGCTTCGAAGTGCAGACCGATCCTCATCTTGCCCGCAGCGTGGTAACCGACTCGAAACGCTTACAGCAGGTATTGAAGAATCTGCTGTCGAACGCCTTCAAGTTCACCGAACTGGGGGGGGTGCGGCTTTCGGTGTCCGTGGCCAAAAGCGGATGGAGCGAGGATCACCCAATCCTGGCGAACGCCGCAACCGTGGTTGCCTTTGAGGTCACCGACAGCGGCATTGGCATCCCCTACGACAAGCAGCGCATCATCTTTGAGGCCTTTCAGCAGGCAGATGCCGGTACCAGCCGAAAATACGGCGGCACCGGGCTTGGGCTTGCCATCAGCCGCGAACTGGCTAGCCTCCTGGGCGGCGAGATCCAGCTGCGGAGCGCCCCCGATCGGGGGAGCACTTTCACTCTCTATTTGCCGCAAACCTACGTAGGACCTTCGGGCGCTTCGACGATGGAGCGGAAGTATACCGCCGCGATTTCACCGGCGCAGTTGTCGGGCGTGAGCACGGTGGAACTTCCGGTCGAAAAAATTCCTGACGATCGCGAGAATCTGCGGCCCGACGATGCCCTTCTGCTGATTGTCGAGGATGATCCCCATTATGCGCGGGTGCTGTGTGATCTTTCCCGGGACAAGGGGTTCAAGGTGCTGGTGGCCATGCGTGGCGCCGAAGCACTGGCACTGGCGCGCGAATTTCACCCTACGGCAGTGTCGTTGGACGTGTTCCTGCCCGACATGCTGGGCTGGACGGTGTTGAACCACCTGAAACAAGATCCGGCGACCCGGCATATTCCCGTGCAGATGCTCACGCTCGACGAGGACCGTCACCATGGCCTCGCCCGGGGCGCGTTTGCCTTTGTCACCAAACCTACCACGCCACAGGGGCTGGAAACCGCATTGACCCGCATCAAACAGTACGCCGCGCCGCGGCGCAAACGATTGCTTGTGGTCGAAGACAATCCGGCGGAGCAACTCAGCATCCGGGAATTGCTGGGCTCCGACGACATCGATGTGACGGTCGTCTCCAGCGGCCAGTCGGCAATCCAGACGGTGAACGAGCAGTCGTTCGACTGCGTCGTTCTGGATCTGCGGTTGCCCGACATCTCCGGCTTTGAGGTGTTGGAGCGTTTCCGCGACACTCCCTCGCTGAGCGATTTGCCGGTCGTCGTGTTCACCGGCAAGGAGCTTTCGACCGAGGAGGATGCACGTTTGCATGTCCTGGCGCGCAGCGTTGTGGTCAAGGGAGTCGAATCGCCCGAACGATTGCTGGATGAGACGGCCCTGTTCCTGCATCGCGTCGTCGCTGACCTTCCCGACGAAAAGCAGCGGATGCTCGACCGGTTGCATCACTCCGACGATGCGCTCGTCGGCAAGAAAGTGATGGTGGTCGACGATGATGTGCGCAACATCTTTGCTCTCAGCAGCGTGCTCGAACGCCGCGGGATGGATGTGATCACCGCCGGAACCGGCCGGGAGGCGATCGCGAAACTGGAGTCGACACCGGATGTTGCCATCGTGCTGATGGACATCATGATGCCGGAAATGGATGGATACGAAACGATGCGGGTGATTCGGCAGAACATCGCGTTCCAGCGCTTGCCCATCATTGCCCTGACGGCAAAAGCAATGAAGGGGGATCGCGAGAAATGCCTTGAAGCCGGTGCATCCGAATATCTGGCCAAACCCGTGAATACCGAGCAGCTACTCTCATCGCTGCGTATGTGGCTTCACAGATGAGCGTGGGGCAACGCCGGCCTGGCGCTCGTGCGGTGAAGGGAGAGAAAAATGAGGAAAGACGAAAGAGTCAATATTCTCATGGTGGATGATCAGCCCGCCAAGCTGCTCAGCTATGAAGTCATGCTGGCGGAACTGGGCGAGAATTTGATGAAAGCGGCTTCCGCCAAGGAGGCGCTGGAGATTTTGCTCAAGACCGACGTGGCCGTGGTGCTGATGGACGTCAGTATGCCCGAGCTCGATGGTTTTGAGTTGGCCACCATGATCCGACAGCATCCACGCTTTCAAAGAACCGCCATCATCTTCATCTCGGCTGTGCACCTGACGGACCTGGACCGGCTCAAAGGATACGAGCACGGAGCAGTCGACTACATTTCGGTTCCGGTCGTGCAAGACCTGTTGCGAGCCAAGGTCAGAGTATTCGCCGAATTACATCGTAAAACCAGACAGCTCGAAGAGTTCAATCGTGATCTCGAGCGTCGGGTGTTGGAGCGCACGGAGGAGTTGGCGGCGAAAGCGGAGCTGTTGCTGCAACTCAATTACGAACTGGTGGGCAAGAATCAGGAACTCGATGCCATCGTAAGCACCGCTCCCGATGTCATCTTTAGCAGTCAGGGAGACGGAAGCTACGAGTATGTCAGCGATCGGTTTTACGACTATACCGGCGCTACCGCCAACGGCAACCGCGTCAGTTGGCTGGATTATGTGCATCCTGACGACATTGAGAACAGCAAGTCCGGCTGGAAACAATCGGTGCATGCGGGGGCACAATACGAATCGGAGTATCGCCTTCGCTCGAGAGACGGCGCCTACCGTTGGTTTCGGGCCCGTGCGGTCCCGATTCGAAGCCCGGAGGGGAAGATCGTAAAGTGGTACGGCACCTGCTCCGACATCCAGGACAGCAAACTGCTGGAACAATCGATTCGCGATAACGCCGTCGAACTGGAAAAAATGGTCGACAAACGCACCGACGAACTGCGGCGTCTTTCCGTTCGCCTCATGTCGGCGCAGGACCAGGAGCGGCGTCGCATCGCACGCGACCTGCACGACGGGCTCGGTCAAGAACTTGCCGTGGCGAAGATGATTTTGGACAAGATGCTTTTCGAAAATTCGTCGCAACCGCGGGAAGCATGTGCCCAGGCCAGCAGCATTATCGATCGTGCGATTCAGCAAGTGCGCACGATGTCTCACCTTCTCCATCCCCCACTGCTCGATGAGGTGGGATTGCTGTCGGCGCTTGCCTGGTATGCGGAGGGGCTTACCAAGCGAAGCGGCATTGAAGTGCTGCTCGACGTCCAGCCGCCTGATTTCCCCAGGCTGGCACCCGAAGTTGAGACCGCAGTCTTCCGCATTGTGCAGGAGGCACTGACCAATGTATTCCGGCATGCGGAAGCGCGGAAGGTGTGGATCACGTTGCATCGAAGAGACGGTTCGATCGTCGCTTCCGTGCTCGACGATGGCAAAGGAATCGATCCGCGGATTGCGGAGCTTCGCCCAGAGAAATTGGGGGTTGGCATTGGCGGCATGAACCAGCGCGCCCGCGAATTTGGCGGGGAATTGCGGCTGAGGAGCGCCAATCCGGGGACCCTTCTCGAACTGATGATCCCTGCGAGTTCGGTAGTGCGGGAACCCAGTGCGGTGCTGAACGGATGTGCCTGAAGGAAAGGGTCCGTACTCTGCCACTTTGCGCCGAACCACGGTTCTGGCGAAGTCAAAAGGAAATGGTCGGGGAAACCATCTCCTGCGACCGCCTAACTCGCAAGTGGGGATCGATCGAGCGAGTGCCCGAAACTGGCTACTCGAACCGCTAGAACTCGCCAATCGGGGGAATGCGGTAGAGGTTTGGATCAAAATTTCCCCGCCCTGCACGGCCTTGGCTCGATTCTCGATGGGAGGAAGAGCCGACCTCGTAAACCACTTCCGGCGTTGGCGCATCTATCGTGGGGTCAGAGGTGTCCGCTGATACCGCGAGAGATGAAGGAGCGTTCATGCCGCATCCGCCAGAACCCGCCCACGCGCTGTCTCCCCTTTCGACATCCGAGGTGCTCGACGTACTTTTTCGCGCTCAAGGACCCTCTCGGCCGATGGGGCGAGAGAGGGTTTCGCCCGTGAACCCGAGGTCCAAGTTTGCAGCCGAGAAGCGGACCGGGCCCGATGCGATTTGGGGACATTACAACAACTATCGATCGAATGGTCTGGTGGGCTCAGCGATTGTGCACGTGGCACTGGTGGGCTTGATTCTGGGCGTCACTCTGCTCGCTCCCAAGCAGGTGCCACGGGTCCAACCCCACGAGACCGTAACTCTGGTTGCGCCTTCCCTGGATTCCTATGCCCTGCCGGTCTCGACCAAAGTGGCCAGCGGCGGAGGCGGTGGCGGAGAGCACGACCGTCTGACCGCACCGAAAGGCAGACTCCCAAAACCGGCGATGGTGCAGATTACGCCGCCGCAAATTGTTGTTCGCACCGAGCAACCGAAACTGGTTGCTGAGCCCACGGTGGTTGTTCCACCCCAACTGCATTTGGCCGACAATCGCATGCCCAACCTCGGTAACCCAGCCGCCGTCCCTCTGCCTTCGGCTCCGCCTTCAAACGGAGTGGGCTCGGGGGGTGGGATTGGTTCTGGCGTCGGTAGCGGAGTGGGAGTCGGTCACGGACCAGGTGTGGGTTCCGGCAGTGGGGGCGGCATCGGAGGAGGGGTGTTCAAAGTCGGCGGTGGAATCTCGGCGCCTCAGGCCGTGTCTACCCCAGATCCCGAATACACCGAAGAAGCTCGTGTGTCGAAGACCCAGGGAAAATGCATTCTCTGGCTGATTGTTGATGAAACCGGCCATCCCCGCAACATACGAGTCGTCCACGGTTTGGGTTACGGCCTGGACGCGAAGGCCGTGGAAGCCGTTCAGCGTTGGCGCTTCCAGCCCGCCATGAAAGATGGAAGGCCGGTCAATGTGCAGATCAGTGTAGAAGTTGGGTTTCACCTTTTTTGAGCATCCCCTCCCCTCAGAAGCCGGATACAGCAAGTTACGCAAGCGATTACAGGAGCGTCCCGATGGGCCCGGCGCCATCGTATTGTTAGTCTCCTCCTCGTAAGATGCATCTCCCGGAATCGGGGAGAGCAAATCAGACATGCGCTTTGATCGAAGGAGACTACTGTGGCCACTTGCGTGATATCCGCGTCGTCAACCAATCTGCCTCCCGTAGGAGTTGTTTCGCCGAAGGATGAAAGCCAGGGAAAAGATTCCGAGGCCCTCCTTATTCAACTTGCACAGCGTGGCGATGAGCAGGCTTTTGCCACACTCTACCAGTTGCACAAGAAGCGTGTGTATTCGGTTTGTCTGCAGATGACAAGGAATGTAACAGACGCAGAGGACCTGACTCAGGAAGCGTTCCTGCAGGTGTTCCGCAGCGTGAACTCGTTTCGCGGTGATTCCGCTTTCTCTACCTGGCTCTACAGGATTGCCGTCAACACGGTGCTCATGAAGTTGCGTCGTCGCAAGTCTCCGCCGTTAGTCTCTCTGGATGAGCCGGTGTCGACAGAATCGCCATCGATCAAGCGCGACGTGGGGAAAGCCGATCCCAACCTAAGCGGGGTGATTGACCGCATTGCATTGCGTCGGGCGGTCGCCGAGCTTCCGGCCGGATGCCGGCAGATCTTCGACCTTCATGAAGTCGAGGGCTACCAACATCAGGAGATAGCGCACCTTCTGCAATGCTCCGTCGGAAACTCCAAGTCCCAGCTTCACAAAGCCAAGTTGAAAATGCGCGATGTCCTGTTTCCAAAAAGGAGGACGCCGCGGCTGAAGGCAGATGACAAGTCCGCAAATCGCGTGAAATGCCAGGCGGATAGCAATCGGTCGGAGATTTCGCTGGCGTGCGGCGCGTTGTAATGAAGAGGAGTCTCGACTCGGCGAAGATCCGCGATTCTGGTTCGCGATCTTTCTCCGCGTTGTGCCTGCGGACGAGAACGTGCGTCGCCGGAAGCCTTGCTCGACGCCAGGAACGAGGGGATCTCGTTCGCACTCGTCCTCACTCTTCCCGGAGGTTCAGGCCCGGGCGTGATCCGGAGCGCCTGCGATGGCAGGCTGGCGACTGTCTGCCTGCAGATTTCTCCTGTCTGGTAAAGATGCTATGAACCGCGCGAACATCTGCACGCGACATCTCACCCTTCTTTCACGGGCGTTGTTGGGAACCGACGGCGTCCGCAGCACGAATCGAGCCGCGAGCCCGGTTCGGCGAGACGAATTCTTCGAGCCGCTTGCCGAGTCAGTTTCCGGCGTGGGTATCGATGAGCTTCCCGAACTTTGGGCGCTCGCCAGCTCCCATCACGTGATCCTGCGGGCTTTCCCCGGTCTGCAACGCGTCTGGGGATCGAAAGACAGCGCCACGGCGGAATGGATTGAGCAGGCGCTGGTCAAGGAGCAGGCGCGTGCGCATCATGCCCTGGCTTTTTTGTCTCCCATCTGCCAGGCCCTGGAGGAGGCGGGAGACGTCATTGTGATCAAGTCTCTCGACCACTGGCCGGACCTCGGGAGCGACCTTGATCTTTATACCAACGCGAAGTCCGCCGACGTCGTTGCTATCATGCGCGAACGTTTCCATGCGCACGTCGCCAAGCGAAGCTGGGGGGACCGATTGGCGGACAAGTGGAACTTTGTCGTTCCCGGTCTGCCGGAACTCGTGGAAGTGCACGTGGCGCGATTGGGCCAAACGGGCGAGCAAATCGCCATTCCTCGGTCTCTGGCCGCGCGCGCCGATACTGCACCGTTCGGTTTGCACACTTTCAAGGTACCAGCCCCGGAAGACAGAATCATCATCAGCACCCTGCAACGGATGTATCGCCACTTTTACCTCCGGCTCTGTGACCTCGTGGATAATGCAAAGCTGGTGGATTGCGCCACCGTCGATTACGGGTATTTGAAGTCCCTGGCGAGCTCGGCCGGAGTGTGGCAGGGAGTGGCCACCTATCTGGTGATTGTGTCGGGATACGTCAGGTCCTATCGTGGTGAGAATCTCTCCCTGCCTGCTTTCGTCACCGATGCGGCGCGATTCGGGAATGAGTTGGTCCACCTGCAACGAAATTTTCTGCGCATTCCCATTTTTCCCCAGGCGGCGAGTCTCTACGCCTCACAATGGAAAACCCTGCTGTTCCAGGGGGACATTCAGAGCACTTTGCGCCTGAGTCTGCTCCCGGGTCTGGCCACTGCGGCTGCCCTGGAATTTAGGATCACCGGTAACGACAAGGGAATCTGGTGAAGAGAAAAACTGGATCAGCGGGGCGGAAATTTCCTTTTCCGCAAGCGATGGGCAGCGCACCTGCAAATACCGGAAATCGATGATACCGTTTCGCGATCCGACCGGGAGCCTAGCGCGGGTGCGGCTGTCCGCTTTTGACCTCATGTTGTAAGCGCTGGGATACAGCAATCCCTGTATTCGGCTCCTCGGCCGTTCCATGCTAGTCTTGCACAGTTTCGCTAATCGCTCTGAAACCAGGGGATTTGCGGACGCTGAAACCCGGAGGGAAGGGGTCGGCAAGCGGCGGTCTGAGGAGCCGGGAATAATCATGGCAGTTCGCATTCTGCTGGTGGATGATCATCCCGTCGTGAGGCAAGGGCTGCGGACTTTGTTGGAGGGGCGATCGGAGTGGGAAGTAGTAGGGGAAGCATCGGACGGAGTCGAAGCCGTCGAGAAGGTCGGCCAATTGCAACCCGATGTCGTGGTGCTCGATGTCACCATGCCAAGAATGAATGGTATTGAAGCCTGCCGGCTGATCCAGCAAAAGACTCCCGGACGCGAGATTCTGTTTGTTACGCAGCATGACTCGCCGCAGATGATGCGTGAGGCCTTGGCTGCCGGGGCTCGAGGCTATGTCGTTAAGTCGAATCTGGCGCGGGATCTGGTGGAGGCCGTCGAGGCCGTAAGCCAGCATCGGTCATTTACCGCGCTGGCGCGAGATCTGCACGCTGAGCATCGAGAATCAGGCCAGGGTCGTCTTTGAGGACTGGGAAAACTCTGCGCTAGGAGGATCAACCATGAAACTGCGTATCCTGTTGGCCGATGATCACGAGATTGTGCGGCGGGGTTTATGTGCGCTTCTGCAGAAACATGATGGCTGGGAAGTCTGCGGCGAAGCGTCCGATGGCCGGCAGGCGATCGAAATGGCCAAGCAGTTGAAGCCGGACGTGGTGATCTTGGACATTGGCATGCCCAATCTCAATGGCCTGGATGCCACGCGTCAACTGCTGCAGCACGATCCGCATTTCAAGATCATCGTCCTCACCATCACCGATGCCGATCAGGTCATCCGTGAAGCCCTCGACGCTGGCGCTCGCGGCTTTGTTCTCAAATCCGATGCTGCTCGCGATCTGGTTTCTGCGGTCGAAGCCTTGCAGAGCAAGCGAATGTTCTTTACGCCCCGCGTGAACGATCTGGTGTTGCGTGGTTTCCTGGACAGGGGACACGCCATATCCCGCAATGAGCCGCCGAGTTTGCCGGAGCTAACCGCACGGGAGCGTGAAGTTACACAACTTCTCGCCGAAGGCAAAAGTTCCAAGGAAGTCGCTTCATTTCTCAATCTGAGCACCAAAACGGTGGAAACTCATCGCAGCAATATCATGCGAAAGCTCAGTCTGCATTCCATCCGTGATCTGGTGGTCTACGCCATCAAGAACAACATTATCCAGATGCCGCCGCCGGCCAGCAGTGCGTCACCATCGACTCCGGCTTGATCTTGCTCGGTTCTCTTTTTCAACGCGAGGTCTGCGCACGGTGGCAATATTCGCTTTCGGGTGCGAACACAGGGACCGAATCGTAGCAGGGTCGGATGTTCGAGTTTGTCTGGCCCGCTCGCTCCTGACACGCCGCAATCGAGGGCGCCGGGGAGTCGCCCCAAGCCGCGCCCATACGGACGAGATCCGACTCGCCTATGCCGGGCTGATTTAGGCCCTGGAACTACGCCGGCACGAACCAGGAGAGCGCTTCACATTGCCCTCGTGGAGCGATGAAAACGAAGTCCCGGCCAGTTGGGCCGGGACTTCTGGAGTTTGACTGCCGAAACAACTAGGAAGCGCGACGTTGACGATCGCGATTCTGGTCATTTTCTTCGTTCTCGTACTGACTCTGTCCACCTTTCTTTGGCTGCTGTTGGCCGGACTGCTGCTGGCCGCTCTGCCCGCCACGCTGTCCCTGGTCCTTTTGCCCAGACTGCTGGCCGTGTCCGGATTGACCGCTCTGCTGACCCCTCTTCTCTGTATCCTCTGACATGAAAACCTCCTAAAAGGGACGAGTCACCCCGCGCCCTGAGAGAATTTATTGACCACCTGGAACTTAGTTGCTGCAAGAGATTGCAAGGTTGGGAAGCTCTTGGTCGCAAATGCTAGGGAAGGCGAGTCTGTCCGGCGGGTGCGTGCTTGTTCATCAAGCCAGCCTGGACCGAGCCCCAACCGAGCGCGGCCCAAAACCTCTCCCAATGCTTTCTCTTAAGTTGTTGCCCATCACATCGTTACGTGCACTTTAACGCTCTGGTCCCCGGGCGTTTGGGCACGGCGAGCGGGAATTGGAGCCGGTTCATGCCGCCAACCGTGAGTGCGCACGTTACCTCTATCGGTTTGGCGCCGACGATGCCCGCCGCAAGGAGGATCGAAGCCTGGCGAAGGATCGTGGGCCGCCGCGCCTGGGATCTCCGAAGACGAGGACGGAAGTAAGCGGACGGGCAGCGGCATTGCCAAAATCGGCTCCGTCGCGCGGTTCACTGAAAGCGATATCCCGGTTTCGGCGTGCAGCGATAGATTCGCCCTTTGTCCGGATTAACGCCTGCATCGCAGGTGGCCCAACTCAAGAAAAGTGACGGTCCCAACGGAAAAATGATGGTCTGCCCGTCGAGGTCCGCCTCGATGCTTACGCTCTGGGCCTCGGAGGGCAGCGTGAAGGAAAGTCCCGCCCCGAAAATGACGGGATAGGACCAGCGCTCGGCTTGGCTCACCATGGGACGAAAGACCTCGGCCTCCAAAAGAAAAGTAGCCGTGTCGGACCAGTTGAGGGCCGACACCATAAAGGCTTGACCGCCCTGCGCCAAGTGATCCTCTTCAATCCTTGTGAAGGGACAGGGGCCGGCGATGCAGGAGGCGCGGGCGCCGCGAAATTCATTGCCGGCGCCGGCATCGAGGGTCGCCGAACCGAGGGCCGCTTTCCATCTGCCGTCGGGGGAGCATGGCTGTTGACCCTTACACGCCACGTTGCCCCTGTTTTCGACGTCGAAGGTTTTGACCGCGCTTCCCACATTCAACTCGGTCATCGCGCTGACCGTATACCTTACCCGCACGTTGGAGACTTTGACCTCCGGCTGATTCTTGGGAGCGGGAGTGCTTGACAACGGAACCAGACGGACGACATAGAGCTTGCTGCTGACGACATCGTTGAGCTCAAGCGGGCGGAACTGCGGCGCGCGAAAGTTAAGGACAATGGGGTGTCCCTTCCGAACTGGTTTGCGGAGCCGGACAATGAACAGCCCGGAGGAGTCGGACTGGGCAGGGGAGATGGCCAGATCGCCAGCGGAAATCGTAACCCCGGTGATGGGCTGCTGCTTTCGAGGGTCGGAATCCTCGACCAGGACGGCCCCCCGAAGAGAAAGCGGCTTTTGTCGCTGCCAGCGGATGAGCGCAACGACGCTTCCGGCAAGCAGAATCGCCACGAGCACAGCAATCCAAGCCTCGATTTTGTGGATACGAGTCATGCGTACAACTTTATAATGATCACAAGGACTAGGGCAGGGGGAGCCCTGAAATATGATGAAGGTCACGCCGCAAATGTTTCCGCAAATGCGGGCAATTGCGAACACTTTCCCTGCATCCTAGAGGGCTTTTGAAGCGTCAAACTATTAGAAACATTGGTCCTTCACTGGGTCCGCAGATTCACGTTGAGTTGTGCAATTTCCAGGTTTGGCCACAATCGACGAAAATGCAAACGCATGACTGATCCCAAAACGAACCTGCTCTCCCGGCGGCAGATGCTCCGTCAGGTTTTGGGAACAAGTCTTTGCCTCGCTTCAGGTGAGGTCGCGGCCGCATTGCCCGCCGCGGGGCGACCCGCTGCTACCCAGATCGCCGTCACGCCCGGTTTATCCGAGGAAGATGATCAGTTTCTGAACGACGTGGAGGCCGCGAGTTTTCTTTTCTTCTGGGAACAAGGCAGCCCGAAAACGGGCATGGTGAAGGACCGCTGCGATGTTCACAACAACGATCGGGTGGTCGCCTCCAGCATTGCGGCAACCGGCTTCGGTCTTACGGCGCTCTGCATCGGAGATCAGCGCGGCTTTATATCGACCAGTGCGGCGGTTGAGCGCGTCTTTTCCACGCTCCGCTTTCTCTGGAAGAAACTGCCCAACCACCGCGGATTCTTTTACCATTTCGCCAATCCCGAAACCGGGGAACGGATGTTTGATTCCGAAGTGTCTTCGGTGGACACGGCCATTCTGCTCTGCGGGGTTCTGGCTTGCCGCGAGCACTTCCGTCATCCGGCGATCGCAGAACTTGCGGATCTGATTTTCAGCCGCGTGGACTGGAGCTGGCTCTCGGAGGATACGTCGCTGCTAACCCACGGATGGACTCCGGAAGTCGGATTTCTGTCCTCGCGGTGGGACTACTACAGCGAGCTGATGATGATGTACCTGTTGGGCATGGGGTCCTCGGCACATCCCTTGCACCCGGAAACCTGGAATGCATGGAAGCGGCTGACGTTTGAGTATGATGGCATGCGTTATATCGGATCGTTCGCGCCATTGTTCGTGCATCAGTACTCGCAGGCATGGTTTGATTTTCGCGGCAAGCGCGACAAATACGCGGATTATTTCCAGAATTCTGTGATTGCCACCGAAGTTCACCGGCGTTTTTGCATTGAATTGGGCAAGCAGTTTCCGGACTACAGCGACGACCTCTGGGGAATCACGGCCTCGGATTCCCAGCATGGATATGTGGCCTGGGGGGGGCCGCCCGCGATGGGACCCATCGATGGCTCGGTTGTACCGAGCGCCGCCGGGGGCGCACTGCCGTTCCTGCCCGCCGCCACACTCCGGGTCTTGAAGTCAATCCGCAGCCGCTATCCGTCTGCCTGGACCAAATACGGATTCGTTAACGCATTCAATCCGCTCAAGAACTGGTATGATTCCGATGTAATTGGGATCGACACCGGAATCATTTTATTGATGGCTGAGAATCTGCGTACCGGCTTTGTCTGGGATACCTTCATGAAGGCCGCGGAAGCGCAGCGGGGAATGGAGCGAGCGGGGTTCAAGAAATACTAGCAGTTCCTTCCCGCACGCATCTTTCACCTCCGGCCCAACCGTAGGGGCGGTTTTCTCATCCAAGTGTGGCTTAGCAATTGAGCTAAGGCGGTCTTGATTTTGCCTGCAAAGGGTCCGCCTTCACTGCGAAACCTACGCCGCTGCGATTGATGCTTGGGCCGACGTCGTTTCGAGTGCGAGGATGGCATCCTCAGGCATGCGAGGCCCTGATGGATGCAGTCATGACCGGAAAACCAGATTTCTGGAACGATTGGCGAGATCGTCTTGCGGCTCTCCGCAATCTGCCGGCCGTGCTCCGTTTTGTCTGGGAGTCCGGCCGCACCGTCGTCGTGCTTGGACTGCTTTCTCGAATTCTTGCCGCGCTGGTTCCGCCGGCGCTGTTCTGGGTTTCCAAGCTCATCATTGACGCCATCTTCCGCATTATCACCACCCACCAGCCTGTGGGAACCAGGCTGTGGTGGCTGGTCGCCACAGAGTTTGCGCTGGCGGTTGCCTCCGGCGTACTCAGCCGAATCATCGACTACCTCGATGCCCTGCTCGCCGGCAAGTATACCCACTACGTAAGTGTTCGTGTCATGGAGCACGCCGCCAGCCTCGACCTCCTGGCCTACGAAGATCCCGTGTTTTATGACCGCTTGGAGCGAGCGCGAGTGCAGGCGACAGACCGGCTGTACATGATCCAGGCCATCGGACGCTTGGTGCAGCAGGTCATTACCACCATTACATTGTCCATCTCGATCATGGTGTTTTCGCCTTGGCTTTTGCTGTTGCTGATTGTCGGTGTGATTCCCGCCTTCGTTGGAGAAACACACTTCGCCTTTCTCGGATATGCCAAGAATTTTCATCAGACTCCGATTCGCCGCCAGCTCGATTACCTTCGCATTCTCGGGGGTAGTCGAGAGGCCGCGAAAGAATTGAAGTTGTTTGGTCTGCGAGATTTTCTGACCACCCGATTCAAGGTGCTGTCGACCCGGGTCTACGAGGAAGACGTGGCGCTCGCGCGAAAAAAGGTGGTCGCCGGTTCCGTTCTTTCCGCCATCGGTACCGCCGGCTATTACACGGCCTTCGTGTTCGCGGTTTGGAAGACGGTGACAGGCGTCTTCAGTTTCGGCACTCTAACGTTACTGGCGAACGCCATTCGAGAGGCCAGCTCGAACCTGCAGCAGACTTTTTCCACGCTTTCCACCATCGCCGATCAGGCGTTGTTCCTGACGGACCTCATCGCATTCTTCGAAATGCGTCCCACCATCCAATCGAAGGCCAACGCCTTGCCCGCACCGCGTCCCATCGCGCGCGGATTCGAATTTCGCAATGTCTCGTTCCGCTATCCGGGATCGTCGCGGCTGATTCTGAACCAGTTGAATCTTCACCTGCATCCCGGCGAGCGCGTGGCTCTGATTGGCGAAAACGGAGAAGGCAAGACCACCATCGTCAAGCTGTTGACTCGCCTCTACGATCCGCTCGACGGGCAAGTCTTGCTCGACGGCGTGGATCTGCGCGAATACGACCTGGAAGACCTGTACCGCGAAATTGGCGTCATCTTTCAGGACTACATGCGCTACGAGATGACCGCGCGCGAAAACATCGCCGTCGGCCGGATCGAACAGATCGACAACCTGCCGCTGCTCGAGCGGGCGGCACAGAAGAGTATGGCCGACGAAGTTGTCGGCAAACTCCCCTCCGGGTACGAACAGACGCTCGGCAGGCGCTTTGAGGGTGGGGTCGATCTCTCGGGAGGCGAATGGCAGAAGGTGGCCCTGGCCCGAGCCTATCTGCGCGACGCCCAGGTCCTCATCCTCGATGAGCCGACCTCGGCACTCGACGCGCGCAGCGAGTATGAGGTCTTTCAGCGCTTTGCCGAATTGACGGCGGGGAAAATGGCCCTGTTTATTTCGCATCGATTTTCCACCGTGCGCATGGCCGATCGCATCATTGTGCTGGAAAATGGACGCATCGCGGAAGACGGCGATCACGATACCTTGACGCAACTGGGCGGCCGCTACGCGGAAATGTTCGAACTCCAGGCTGCGAGCTACCGTTAAGACAAAGGATCGAAGTATGGCTTCACCGAGCAAAGACGGTTCACTGAATATGAGTCCCAGGCTTGATGTCGAAACCGAGCAACGGCCTTCCCGGATGGGCAACGAGGCGGAGGTTCAATCCTTGCGCAGATGCGCCAAGGAACTTGCCGCCAATCTGCATTGGCTGCCTGGGGCGCCCTCGTCGGATACGTTTTCGCGGCGTTGCCAAAAGCTCGCCGCCGCCTTCAAGGCGTTGTTCGAGGAGGTGGGTGCCGCTTACGCCAAGGCCCCGGATTCGGAAGATTTGCTCTGGCTCCGTGACAATGCGCAGGAGCTTCGTTCGGCAGCGCGGACCGGGGCGACGGAACTCCGTCCTTTAACCAGCCTGCCTCTGGTCTCCGACAAAACAGAGATTGAGCCGCGGGTGCTGGCGATCGCCCAGGGCTTTCTCGCCGCCGCCGGCGACAGCTTCAGCAAAACCGAGTTCACGGCATTTTGTTTGGCGTTTGAGGAGCACACTCCCCTTGCCTTTCACGAGGTGGGTGCCCTGGTACCTGCCCTGAAGCTGGTGCTGCTCGAGCAGATCGCGGCGCAAGGCCGAAGTCTGATTGAGGATCCCGCCCGCAAACCCTCGAAACGCATCACCACCTGCATCCGGACTTTTCGGCATGTCGCGCAAACTTCCTGGAAAGACGAACTGGAGATACTCATCCCCTTTGACCGAATCTTGCGTGACGATCCCTCGGGCACCTATGCCGCGATGGATATCGAGAGCCGGAACGTGTATCGCGAAAAGGTAGCGAAGATCGCCCAACGCTCGGATCGAACCGAGTTGGAAGTCGCCGAAGAAGCGCTGGCACTGGCTCGGCAGGCTCGCAACCGCGTTTTCGGCGATTCGCGGATTCGATTGCGAGAATCTCACATTGGCTACTATCTGCTGGCCGAGGGGGCCGCCCTTCTTTGCCAGAAGGTGGGCTTCCACCCCCGCATGGGCGACCGCCTGCCGGCGCTCCTGCGAAAGCATCCCGAGGAATTCCTTCTTTCCGGGATTGCCGTCCTGACTTTCTGCATTCTCACGGCATCGGTTTGGCTATTGACGCCGGCGACGACTTCGCTGCTGCTCGTCCTGCTCTCGATGCTTTTCCTTCTGCTGCCCGCTTCGCAAGCGGCGGTTCAGGTAATGAACTATTTGACCACGAACCTGCTGCCGGTCGATTCACTCTCCAAGATGGATTTTTCCGAGGGCATTCCCGACGATTGCATAACCCTGGTTGCCATTCCCACTCTTCTGCTCAATGAAAATCAGGTGCATGCACTGGTCGAGAACCTCGAGGTACGTTTCCTGGGTAACCATGACCGCAATATGCACTTTGCCCTGGTCTCCGATCTGCCGGACTCGCAAAAGCCCGCTCCCGAGGACAGCGCTCTGGTGGCCTTGAGTTCGAGGCTGATTGGCGAACTCAACGAGCGATACTCCGGGAAGAACATGGGCTCCTTTTTCTTGCTCCATCGGCATCGGGTTTACAATCCGCGCGAAAGAGGATGGATGGGGTGGGAGCGCAAGCGCGGAAAGCTGCTCGATCTCAACCGGCTGGTGCGGGGGCAATATGACAGCTTTCCAGTAAAGATCGGCGATCTCTCCATCCTTTCCAAGGTGCGGTTCGTAATCACGCTCGATTCCGACACCGAGCTGCCGCGGGGGTCGGCGCACCGCATGGTCGGGGCGCTTGCCCATCCTTTGAATCAGGCGATCGTCGATTCGGTCAACAACATCGTGGTTGCCGGCTATGGCATTTTGCAGCCTCGCGTCGGAGTGAGTGTGCAGTGCACGGCGCGATCGCGACTGGCCGCCATCTTCGCCGGCGAGACTGGCCTTGATCCTTATACCCGCGCCGTCTCCGATGTCTATCAGGACCTATTCGGCGAAGGCACATTTGCCGGAAAGGGAATTTACGAAGTCGACACCATGGTTCGCGTTCTTGGCCACCGCTTTCCTCGAAATGCCCTGCTCAGCCACGACCTGATCGAGGGCGCCTATGCACGCGCCGGACTTGCCACCGACATTATGGTGATCGAGGATTATCCCTCCCATTACAGTGCCTACAATCGTCGCAAGCACCGTTGGTTGCGTGGCGACTGGCAGATCGTGGAATGGCTGCGCGACCGTGTGCCGGACGAGTCGGGCGCACGGGTTCCGAACCCCATCTCGCTCGTTTCACGCTGGAAGATTCTCGACAACCTGCGCCGCAGCCTGGTCGAACCGGCAACGTTTGCCTTGTTCCTGTTCGGCTGGTTCGTGATGGATTATCCCATTCTCTGGACCCTGGCCACGATCTGCATCCTCTTTGTGCCGGCATGGGTGGAATTTGGCTTCGGCCTGTTTCACGCCATCTGGGCGCGAAATCTGCGCATGGCGCGCGACGCGGCGGGCAATCTGTTCACCGCCAACTTCACGTCGTTGCTCACTCTGACCCTGCTGGCGCACCAGACGCTGCTGTCGCTCGACGCCGTGACCCGCGCCCTGGTCCGTCGCTTGCTGACACGCGAGCGCCTGCTCGAGTGGGAGACGGCAGAAGAAGCCGAACTGGGCGAGCGCCGGACTACCGTGGACCGCTATCTCGATTGGACGCCCTTTCTTGCCATTGGCCTCGGCTTACTGATATGGCTGACGCACCGTCAATCCTTGCTCGCCGCCGCTCCCATCCTCATTTTGTGGGCCTGTAGCCAGCAATTCGCCATCTGGCTGAATGCTTGCCCGATCGAACCGCCGCCGAAGATTACGCGCAAAGATGCCAGGTTGCTTCGGAAGTCCGCGCTGCATATCTGGCGATACTTTGCCGAGTTTTCCAGCCCAGAGCACAACTGGCTTGTGCCCGACAACATCGAAGACAAACCGCGAAAGGTGGCCCCCAGCGTATCCCCGACTAACATCGGGCTGCTTCTCAACGCACGGCAGGTCGCGAACGAGTTCGGCTACCTTACGCTGCCCGAGATGGTCGAGCAAACACAGGAAACCTTGCGAACTATCCTCCGCCTGCAGAAATATCGTGGACACCTGCTGAACTGGTATGACACCCGCACCCTCGAAGTGAAGCCGCCCTTTTTTGTTTCTTCGGTCGACAGCGGGAATCTGGTCGCCTCTCTCTGGACGCTCGAGCAAGGGTGTCTCGACTGCCTGCGTCAGCCCCTGGTTTCAAGAAGCCTGGCCGAAGGCTTGCTCGATCATCTCCGCGTGCTGACCAGCCTGCGAGTGCTTCCGAAGCGGGAATTGTCGCGCTGTAAGACAGAGTTGCAGGAGGAGGACTGGCTGGCCTCCATGGTGAAGTTTTCTGAAGAAGCGCTGAACCCGAAAAGCTCCAAGCCGAAGTCCGACCTCGCCAGCGAGGCTCTGTGGTTTCGTGAGCAGGCACAGGCGCGGGTGCGAAGCGTTGACCATCTGGTGCGAGCGTATCTGCCGTGGCGGCTTCCCGAGTTCGAGGGGCTTCGAAGCGCACTGGCCAGTGGTGGTGTACTGGTGGACGATGTGCCATTGCTGCAACTGCCGGAGTTCGTCTCCGAACTGGAGCGACGCTTGGGGCAAAGCCTTCGCACGGCTCGCAACGGAAATGGAGTCGCCGGCGAACTGCTTATGCCCATGCTGGCGGAGGCGCGGCGGAATGCGCTCCGTCTCATCGCCGAGCTTCGGCAAACCAGCGAACAGGCGCGCCAGTTGGCCAACGCCATGGACTTTGCCTTTTTACTGGATGAGCAACGTCTGCTGTTATCTGTCGGCTTCGACGCCCAGTCCGAACAACTGCAGCCCTATTGTTACAACCTGCTGGCTACCGAACCGCGCACGGCGGTCTTTATCGCAATCGCAAAAGAGGACATCCCGCAGGATTGCTGGTTTCGCCTGGACCGGCCCTTCACGAGCGACCACGGGCGCCCGGTTCTGCTCTCGTGGACTGGAACCATGTTCGAGTACCTGATGCCTTCCATCTGGATGCGTACCTATCCGAAGACCCTGCTGGACCGGGCAAGCGTGGCCGCCGTGCGCTCCCAACAGGCCTACGCAGAGAACAAAAAAATACCGTGGGGTATTTCCGAATCGGCCTGCGCCCGGCGCAACGAAGCCGGCGACTACCACTACGAAGCTTTTGGCGTGCCCAGCCTGGCGCTGAAGAAAAGCGAATCGGATCCCCTGATCGTTTCCCCCTACTCGACCTTCCTGGCCCTGAGTGTCGACCGCAAGGCCGCACTTTCCAATCTGCACCGGATGGATGCTCTCGGATGGTTCGGCCCCTACGGGTTCTATGAAGCAGTCGACTACACCGACTCGCGCCGCTTCCGGCTCGGTCCCCGCTACGATCTTGTCCGCTCCTGGATGGTTCACCATCAGGGGATGAGCCTGCTCGCGTTGGCCAATTTTCTTCGCGACAACGTGGTACAACGCTGGTTCCACTCCGACCGGCGCGTGCAGGCGACCGAACTCCTGCTGCAGGAGAAGCCGGTCTCCCATGTGGGTGCGATGTGAACCTTTCAGTGCGAGATTCCTCACTCAGAAAAGACAGGCCGCACCAGACGGACTCATTTTCCAGGCTCTGACTGCGCCTGGCCCTACCTCGATTGCCAGATACATGAATCACAGTAGTGGTGATGGATCGCGGCCGGTATAGAGTGGATTTCGCAAAGGGCGAAGATAAGGGTTTCTTACCTCCAACCTTATCCCAGCCCATCGGCGAATCCGAGAGCGGGATACTCCCGAGAAAGGAACGAACCATGAAGCGCATCGAAGCCATGCGACCGAACCAAGCGAGCCAGCTTACCCCCACGCTCGAGGAGGAAATCAGAAATCGCGCTTATGTGCTCTATCAGCAGCGCGGGAATGAGGGTGGTTTTGAGCTGGAAGACTGGCTCCAGGCAGAAGCCGAGGTTCTCGACGCCCATCGGGCCCGGAAGGCGGCGTGAGCCCCCAAGTCGCCCCGGCCGAGCGGCGAGTCGGGCGCCAGCCTTTGGCTTTCGAACCGCCTCTGTAAACGGAGTGCCATGATTCGCAAATTGAAATCCGGCCAGTATCGTCTCTATTCCCGCAAGAAAGATCCTAAGACAAACCGACGTCGCAACCTCGGTACTTTTGGCACCAGAGAAGCTGCCCAAGCCCACGAACGTGCGGTGCAATATTTCAAGCGTAGCTAAGACCAGTCCGGTACCCTTCTTAGGTCCTGCGCTCTCCTCCATGGGCACCCTCGGTTCTGCCAGCCATTGTGGCCCGGGGGAACCGGAACTAAACTACGCCATGGCGGTCGCTTGCTCTGCGTATGTATGCTCCGTCATCTCCAGTGATTGGAGGGGAGCGAATGGCGCATGGAAGTGGATGGGGTTTCGACAGGAGTGCTCTCGCTCCGCTTTGATCCAGGCGAGCCCTTCGAAGCTGCGAAATGTCGGACCCATACCAAACTCGCTAGCCCACGGTTGCGGTACGGCATCATCAAGATCCGTTTGGCGCTCGATTCGAGGCGGCACTCAGGCCGATCCGGAGAAACTTAAGCAACGGAGGATGCGAGAAAATTCGGGGCACCGGCCGGAGCCGCAACGTTCCGGGCTGGACGCCAGGCTCGCGAGTCCGCGGTCGAAGAGCAGATCCTCCCTTAGGGCAGCATAGGGCGCGAGCGCGTGGAGTTCTGGTATGAAGGTCAAGCAAGCCCGAGAATCGGCCCGGCGGTGGGTGATCGAGGAGTTTAGCAGTGTTCCAGGATTCCGCGCAGCTTACACTGCCGGCTCGACGAATTGGCTTTCCGATGACGCCGACCTTGCGACGACGTCAGATTTCGATGTCATGATTGTCCTCGCCGACCTGAACCGAGCCGGCAAGCGTGGCAAGTTTATTTATCGGGACACCCTTCTTGAAGCCTCGTACCTGAGTGAGGATCAGGTTCGTTCCGCTGATCTGGTTTTGAGCGATTACCACCTGGCCCCGAGTCTCCGCACGACGAATATCATTTTCGATCCGTCGGGCCATCTGACCGCGCTCCTGGCGGCGGTGCGCTGTGACTATAACAAACGAGGCTGGGTCTACGCGCGTTGCGCCAACGCCAGGAACAAAGTCCTGAGATATCTCCGATCGGTCAATGAGGAATCGCCCCTTTATGATCAAGTGATTGCGTGCCTGTTCGCGGCAGGAATAACGACCCATGTCCTGCTCGCAGCCGGCCTGAGGAACCCGACCGTGCGTTCACGGTACATGGCGGTGCGTGAGCTATTGGCTGACTATGGTCATCTGGAGTTCCAGGAATCGCTGTTGCAATTGCTCGGTTGTGCTCGATTCAGCAGGGGGCAAGCGGACCGTCACCTGGCCGTGCTCACGCAGCTGTTTGACGCAGCCAAGGAGGCGATGACGACCCCCTTTCCGTTCGCTTCAGACATTAGCGACAGCGCCCGCCCGGTAGCGATCGATGGAAGCCGGGAGTTGATCGAGCGCGGCTACCCCAGGGAGGCGATGTTCTGGATCGCCATTACCCACGCCAGGTGTCACAAGGTGCTCTGCCGCGATGCGTCAGAGGAAATCAAGCAGAGATTCAACAACCTCGACAGGGACCTGTTTTCCGATCTCGGGGTACCCTCATGCACTGAAATCGGCCAGCGCTGCAGCGAGATCGAGCGAGCCCTTCCTCGAGTTTGGGAGGTAGCAGAAACCATTATGGCGGCCAACCCGGGAATCGAGGAGGACTGATGCTCGACACCGGTTACCCTGATTCCGCCAGCGCATGCAGGCTGGCCGAAAACCCACCATTGGTCCCGCGCCCGCCTGCCCTTTGCAAGTAGGTGAACGAGCGCGGAGATTCGGCACCCGATTCCGGCGCTGAAGCTGAACCGGCGCCCTCCCCGGGGCGAGTCGAAGCGCGAAGAGTGACCATGGCGAGTCGGGGTGACGGGCAGGGCCGCGTTCAATGGTCAGCTCAACAGGCAAAGCGCAAGCGGGAATTCGCCACAAATGGCCGAGAGGCGAACGCTGCTTTGACCGTCGGTTCGCGTCACTTCCACAACTTTTCCGGTTAAAACATCCCGACACTCGAGGCCCGGCGCACAGGACGGAAGCAGAACCTGTGTATCCCCCCAGATTTCGTATCCGAGGGGCGCGACATCAGTGTCATGAAGCAGGCCAGCCAGCAGGCGCGGAACAACCACAAGCACCTTCGTAGTTCCCGACTCTCTGGCGAAGGCGACGACATGATCGCCTTTCGCACCGGTAACCGCCAAGGGCAGGTACTCACCCTGCTGAAAGACGTTGGCGAACTTTTGGCGCAAGCACAGCGCTCGCCAGGTCAGGTACAACTTGATGCGGCCATCCTCGGGCGTTCCCAGCAAATCAGCGAGAAAGAACTCATCCGTAGCGCTTGCCTTCCCGCGGATCCCCTGCAACAACTGCTGACGACGGCTATAGTCGACAGGACGGCGATTGTCGGGATCCACCAGGCTGAAATCCCATAACTCATTTCCCTGGTATATATCGGGGACCCCGGGGCAAGTTAGTTTTAAAAGGGTCTGCGACAGGCTGTTCCACTCACCGATGCGAGCCACGCGGCCTTGGAAGGAAACAAAATCGGCAAAAAAGCGGTTCTTGGGAGCGGGATTCAGCACTGCCTTCACAAATGACGAGACGGCCGCTTCGTATTCCGCATTTCGATTCAGCCAACTGGTATTCTGCTTTGCCTCGCGGATCGCTTTCAACATGTAGGCTTCGATCCGCTCGCTAAAGGTCCTCCAGTCGTGGTGGTTGTATTGGTCGCTTGAGGCTTGCGCGGGCCAAGCGCCCACCAATGTCTGATACAGCAGGTATTCGTCGTTCGCCGAGGGTGCTGGACGGTCGTTGACCAAATGCTTGTGGCGACGATTAAAGCGCTTCCAGTCGCGTATCCGAAGCCTCCATAAGGCCGGTATCTCGGAGAGCAGGTTGATCCGGGCGCGTACATCCTCGGAGCGCTTTGAGTCATGCGTGCTGGTGGCCAGCATGGTGTTGGGCCACGAGCGCAGCCGCTGCTGGTTCGCAGAATGAAATTCAGCGGTGGTGATTCCGAAGCGATGAAGATCGCCACCTACGTCATTCAGGGAGATAAGGCGGTGGTAGCGGTAAAAGGCAGTATCTTCCAGGCCTTTGGCCATGACCGGGCTGGTGAACTGCTGGAACTTCATGGCAAAGATGGTGACTGCAGTCCGGTAAGCGGCGTCTTGACCTTCGGCAATGCGAGTCAGAAGCACTTCGCTGAGGAAATCGAAGATACTGGTGTCCGCCGCCGGACTCCTCCATTTGGCGGAGGTGATCGCCACTCGGATGTAGTTTGCATCCTCTTCCGAAACGCCCGCCGCGCTCACGTAGGTGCGGTAAACGGGAAAGTTGGCGACCACCTCCGTGAGTGCATCGCGCAGGTTGTTGAGGGTGAAATCACAAGTGCGCCGCTTGGAGAGGGCGATGCGGCTGAGTTGATTGGCGAGCACGTTCAGTTCGCTGGCCAAGGCAACCCGAATCACAAGTTCCCGGCTGCGATAGGCGAGGTCGTCAAAATGGAGTTCCTCGGCGATGAAATTCCGGTAAATGCGCTCGCACCGCTTGCCCGCTGCCGGGTCTACAAACAGGCCATTGACCAGATTCGCGAAATCGTAGCCGGTCGTGCCGTTCACCCGCCACTCGGCACGCAGTTGTTCGGAACCGGTAAGAATCTTCTCGATGACCACATAGCCTGGGTTTTCGCTTGACTCACTGCCCGGTCGGTCGCTCGAACTGTTGGCGGCGACGGCCATGCTGCGCCTGAGCCGTTCGAAGTATTGTGCGGGGTCGTACAGGCCGTCGGTATGATCCAGGCGGAAGCCATCCACCTTGCCGTCTGCCATGAGGCGAAGAACGAAACGGTGTGTGGCTTCGAATACCTTCTCGTTCTCCATACAAATGCCGGCGAGATCGTTGGTATCGAAAAAGCGCCGGTAGTTAACGTCGTCGGCGGCAACCCGCCAATTGGCCAGGCGAAAAGCCTGCGCTTTGATGAGTTCGTGAAGGTCTTCGAAACTTGCAGGATCTGCGGGGTTCCCGTTGGTCCCGTCGACGGCTCGCGCGATGCAGGTGGCGATTTCCGGAGAGCGGGCGCAGAGCTCGGCCAGCCGGCGCTTGTGGATTTCCTTGTCGCGGTTGCGTTCAGCGATCCGGTCCTGGCTGAGCTCGCGTCTTCCTGGCAGGTGGCGGAAAGCGGTCATCAGGCTCTGAAATTCGAGCAGAGCCGGGTTCTGTTCGCCGAGCGACTCCATCGCTTGACCGGCGCAGCGATCGAGTACCCGCGGATATTCTCTGGGGTCGACCGGGAAACGGTGTTCCCGATAAACAATGGCGAATTCACCGTGCGCAGCCTGAAACGTAAGCTTGAGTTCGCCGCTCTCGAGCACTGCGCCGTAATGATCGTGAAGCACAGGCACCAGCACTTTTCCGTGCAGCTCCTCTTTCAGAGGCTGCCAGTCAATATCGAAAAAATTGGCATAAGTCGAGGATTCGCCGTTCTCCAACACGTCGAGCCACCAGGCGTTGTCGCTGCCCATCACGCCCATGTGATTGGGCACAATATCGAGAATCAGCCCCATACCGTGCTCGTGAAGGGCAGACACAAATCGGTCAAAATCTTCGGCGCTGCCGACCTCGGGGTTGAACGAGCTGTGATCGACGATGTCGTATCCATGCAGGCTGCCGGGGCGGGCGGTCAAGCAGGGTGAAATGTAACAGTGGCTGATGCCCAGTTCTGAAAGATAGGGAACGATCTCGGTGGCCTGAGAGAACCTGAAGTCGCGATTGAGTTGCAGCCGATAGGTCGCGAGCGGTATGTGTGTCCCTGGCTTCATGATTCCAGAAACCATGCGACAGACCAGCCCGGCAGCGTTCCTCGCTGCCGAGCGTCGGCGCCCAGTTCGGCGCTGGCATAGAGAATCTGCGCCGCCGGGAACGTCAGGCCCGAAAGGGAGGAGTTTCCCAGATTTGCGAGAAGTGCCAATCTGGAATGATCCGCAAACCGCCAAATCGCCGTCAGACCATGATCTCCGTGGACCTCGTAACGCGCCTCGATCCTGCAGGCGTGGCCAAGACGGGAGACGATGTGTTCGGATCTTAGCCTCAGCAGCCGGCGATAGAAGGCGAGCCACTCTTGTGGTTGCGGCTGTGTCAGCATGCTCCAGTTGAGCCGAGAAGCCTCGAAGGTGGAGACTTGATTCGGATCCGGAATCCGATCCCGTTCGGCAAGGTCCCTGAACCCCGTAAAATGCGCGAACTCATTTCTCCGTCCCGCGGTGACCTCGGCAGCCAGCGCTTTCTCAAAATCGCAAAAGAAAAGAAACGGAGTTTCTGCTCCGAACTCCTCGCCCATGAACAGCAGCGGTGGCGAAGGGGCGAGCAGAAGAACTGCCGTTGTCGCGCGGAGGGCCGGTACCGGCGCAAGCTTGCTGATCCGTTCGCCGAACGCCCGGTTTCCGATTTGATCGTGGTTTTGCAGGAACGAGACAAACGCACTCGGCGGCAAACCCTGCGTTCGCTCACCACGAAGGGCTCCCTTTCGATGACACGAGCTCTCGCCCTGATAGGCAAAGCCCTCGACCAGACAACGTCCCAATTGCGCGAGAGGATGTCGGGAATAGTCGGAGTAGTATCCATCGTTCTCGCCGGTCACCAGTACGTGCAATGAATGGTGTATATCGTCATTCCATTGGGCGGTATAGGTCCGCGGCTGGCAGCGCTCGGCGGTCGTTCGTTGAAGATAACGTGACTGGTTGCGGTCGTTTTCGAGAACCAGATGCACATGCCGTTCCGGCGCAACGGAACGGCGAACCGTTTCCGCCAGCTCGGTGAGAATGTCCGGTACGGAGTCGTCTAGGATGGCGTGAACGGCATCCAGACGGAGCCCGTCGAAATGATATTCGGTCAGCCAGTAGACCGCATTGTGGATAAAAAAATTACGGACGGCGCGGCTCTCGCCGCCATCGAAGTTGATGCCGTTGCCCCACGGCGTTCGGTGCCGATCGGTAAAAAACTGGGGAGCGTAAACGGCAAGATAATTTCCTTCCGGCCCGAAATGGTTGTAAACGACATCCAGCAAAACCATTATTCCACGGCTGTGGGCGCTTTGTACCAGTTCTTTGAGGTCCTCCGGCCGCCCATAACAGCTGTCGGGAGCAAAAGGGTAGACACCGTCATAACCCCAGTTCCGCTCTCCGGGAAAGTCGGCAACCGGCATCAGCTCGAGGGCGGTGATTCCGAGTTCAGCAAGGTAGTCGAGTTTTTCGAGGGCGGCCGCGAACGTACCGCCCGCGGTGAACGTTCCCACGTGCAATTCATAAAGGACCGCCTCTTCCCACCTGCGGCCGCGCCAATTCGGATCCCGCCAGCAGAAAGCGCCCGGATCGATGACTTCGCTCGGGCCGTGCACATCATGAGGCTGAAACCGCGAGGCCGGATCGGGGACCTCCTGCGCACCGTTGATGCGAAAACGATACTGCGTCCCAGGCCCTGCGGCATCGGTGGCCAATTCGAACCAGCCGTCCCCGCCCGAGCTTAGAGCCATGTGCTTCGGTCGGTTTGCGTTGCCGAGAGAGAGTTCTACCTGCCGTGCCGCCGGCGCCCACAGCCGAAAGCGCACGCCGCCCTGGTCAAGGCATTGGGCGCCGAACGGCATGTCATGACGACGTTTCACTGGGCTCTTCCTTTTTCCCATTCTTGCGGCGCTCCATGAGCACCACCAAGGAACGAGCCTGCAGGGGGTAGACGGCGCCGGCATCGTAGCTCTCGGCGGCGCGCAAGCCAGCCTCTCTGGAGGTGTCCATCCACGTGAACCAGCGCTTACAGGGACAGGTCGCTGGTAGTGTAAATCCCACGTCGCCATGGTGAGCGTTCAGGAGGACGAGGAAGTTTTCGTCAACCAGTTTTCGACCCCGCTCATCGGTTTCGTCCAATCCCTGGCCGGAGAGAAACATTCCCAGGCAGCGGACCGAAGCGTCGCGCCAACCGTCCTCACCCATCTCCGTGCCGCCCGGCGTAAGCCAGAGCACATCTTTTGCATTTGCACCCTTGATCGGGCGCCCCTGGAAGAAACGCCGGCGCCGGAACACCGGATGCTTCTTGCGGAGATTGATCAAACGCTGCACGAAGGCCTCCAGATCGCGGTCCTGGTGCTCGAAATTCCAGGTCAGCCAGCTGGTTGGATTGTCCTGGCAGTAGGCGTTGTTGTTTCCGAGTTGCGTGCGACCCATGTCATCTCCCGCATTCAACATCGGAACTCCCTGGGAGAGCAGCAGCGTCGCCAGCAGATTCCGTTTTTGCTTCGCCCGCAGTTCCTGGATATCGCGATCGTCGGTTGGGCCCTCGACTCCACAATTCCAGCTGAGATTATTGTTGTTGCCATCACGGTTTTGCTCGCCGTTGGCTTCGTTGTGCTTCTCGTTGTAGCTCACCAAATCCTGCAGCGTGAAGCCATCATGCGCGGTCACAAAGTTCACGCTGGCATAAGGGCGCCGGCCACTGTGGGCATAGAGATCGCTGGAGCCGGTAATGCGATAGGCGAGATCCCCGACCAACCCGCCATCTCCTCTCCAGTACGCACGGACCGTGTCGCGATAGCGATCGTTCCACTCCGCCCAACCCACGGGAAAATTTCCCACCTGATAACCCCCTTCGCCGAGGTCCCAGGGTTCGGCAATCAGCTTCACCTGGGAGAGCACCGGGTCTTGATGGATGATATCGAGAAACGCCCCCAGTCGATCGACTTCGTGGAGTTCTCGCGCCAGAGTTGCCGCGAGGTCGAAACGAAAGCCGTCCACGTGCATTTCGAGCACCCAATATCGCAAGCTGTCCATGATCAATTGCAGAACGCGGGGATGCCGCATGTTCAGCGTGTTGCCAGTGCCCGTATAGTCTTTATAGTAACGGAGATTATCGGGTACGAGCCGGTAGTACGTACTATTGTCGATCCCCTTCAGCGAGAGTGTCGGGCCGAGATGATTGCCTTCCGCCGTATGGTTATAGACGACGTCGAGAATCACTTCCAGTCCCGCGGAATGCAGAGTCTTGACCATGGTTTTGAACTCGCGGATGGAGTTGGTCGCAAGGTAACGAGGTTCTAGCGCCAGAAATCCAATCGAGTTATAACCCCAATAATTGCGGAGACCTCTGTCTACGAGTTGCCGGTCGTCCACGAAGCTATGGACCGGCATCAGCTCGATCGATGTCACCCCCAGGCGGGTAAGAAATTCGATCACCGGCGCGGTTGCCAGACCGGCGTAGGTTCCCCGCAGGTGGGCCGGAACATCGGGGTGACACATCGTAAACCCTTTGACATGGAGTTCGTAGATCAGGGTCTGGTGCCAGGGAATCCGGGGTGGTGCGTCGGCTCCCCAGGTGAAGGCGGAATCGATGACTCGGTTCTTTGGCATGCCGGGCGCATTGTCCCGACGGTCAAACGACAGGTCCTCTTGTTTGTGTCCAATCCGGTATCCAAAATGCGAGTCGGTCCAGCTGATGGCTCCTTGAATCTGTTTGCCATAGGGATCGAGAAGTAGTTTATGGGGATTAAAACGATGACCTTGTTCGGGGGCATAAGGGCCATAAACTCTGTATCCATACAACTGGCCGGGTCGAACCTCTGGCAAATAGCCGTGCCAAACCATGTCGGTTTGTTCGGGAAGCTCGACCCGCACCGTCTCCCGTTTCCCGGAGGGGTCAAACAGACAAAGCTCCACTTTCTCCGCGTGCTCGGAGTACAGCGCGAAGTTGACTCCCTCGCCGTCCCACGTTGTTCCTAAGGGATATGGCCGGCCGGGCCACACGATTCTTTGTACTTGACTGGGCATTGTTTTAGGATTCATCCACCTGACGGAGCGTAACCAGACACACTGGCAGCTCCCGCCGTTGACTATACGCAGCCCTCGATTTGCGGTACATAGGGGGTTCTCTGTAGCTCGAAAAGCAACACTCGCAGAGGGCGCGTGCCATCAGCTCGCGCAGGCGAAAGGGTGTTGGGGATGACGGCCCTAAAATGTCGCGCCTAGGCATTCTATTTCTACGTGGGAGCTGCCCGTTCCGGCCATCCGTTATACACCATGACTTGACGCCGGGCGCTGAGCCAGCCATGCAATCTATCCCGTCGCGTTCCTCTCACGGAGAGGATGTGACCGACGTTTGCTGTCCGTCTGGCTGGTTCCTTCTTTCGTTTTCTTCCTTGTTGTCTCTCTCTTTTCTTCGGTTGGATGTGTGAGTCGAGTCCTGAGCTAAATCGGATTGACGAGTACCGCTATCACAAGCAATGCCGTACCCGGCCACGAAATCGCCGCTCTTGCTGGGGGGGGACACGTTGGACGCCCGGCTCGAGAAAAACTCCAAGTCTTCGATCCGGTTTTACGGTAAATTGCTAGAGTGGATGGATGAAGCGATGGGAGCCGGCCGCGCTGACCAGGTCTTGGTTTCGATTGCGACCCGGTCCACCGATTCCCGTGTCCGTGAAATCAATGTTTGCTGCCAGGGCTATCCGCAATATCCAAACTGCATCTGTACACTTACCGAATTCATCTCGCCTATGCAAGATGGTTGGGGCCATTGCTTTGCAGCTTGCGCTGGCCGCATCGGTTGGATGCGCCCGCAGCCGGAAATTTGCGCTCCAGGGCGAAGTCGTCGGCAAGAATGCGGTGACCAGCGAGATCACGGTGAAGCATGGAGATATTCCGGGATTCATGCCTGCCATGGCCATGCCGTACCGTGTCCAAGACCCGGCGATGATGCAGGAGTTGCAGGCGGGCGACAAAATTTCCGCGGTCGTCGTCCTCGGCAAAGATGCAAACGACTATTGGCTGGAAGGCATCCGGATCACCCAGGAAGGGCCGCGCAAGCCCGCAGCCGCTTCCCACATGCTGATGCCGGGGGAACGGGTTCCGGCCGTGGCGCTGGTCAATCAGGACGGCCGTACCATCCGGCTTTCCGATTTTGCAGGCAAGGCGCTGCTCGTGACCTTCATCTACACTCGCTGCCCCATGCCGAACTTCTGCCCGCGCCTCAGCAGCCAGTTTGCAAAGATTCATGATGAACTCAAGAAGAATCCCGCTGACTACGCCGCAACCCATCTGCTTACCATCAGCTTCGATCCGCAATACGACACTCCTGCCGTGCTGCGCAAGTATGGTCTCGCCTATCTGGATGACGACGCCAACGGCTTTGCTCACTGGGACTTCGCTTCCACGAGTTCGCCCGACTTAGTCCGCCTCGCCCAGGCATTCGGACTGCAATACGAAGAGCAGGACAGCCAGATGTCCCACACCATGAATATCGTGCTGATCTCTCCGGACGGTACGGTGGCGAAGTTCTGGTCAACGGAGTGGACGTGGACCGAACTGATGGAGAGCATGCGGCAGGCTGTCCATGCCAGCGGTTCAAGCACTGAGGTCCACGGCCAGGCGCTCTACAACGAGCTATGCGCAGCTTGTCACGAAGTACCAAATCCCGAGTTGCGCAAGCAGCCTCCGAACCTGCACGGCTTATTTCAGGCCAAGACCCTCCCGAGCGGTGCGCCGGCAACCGATGAACATGTACGCCACACCATCATCACAGGTTTGCACACGATGCCCGCGTTCAACCAGATGTTGAGCCAGGCCGACGCCGACGACATTGTTCGTTATCTGCGCCGCGCCTATTGAACGGGACTCGGAGAACGAGCCCGGATCGAGTGATAGGACTCATTGAACCGTGTTTCCGTAGGTCGCGACTCCGCCCTGCACCAGGAACAGCAGCGTTTGTCCGCGCGCCGACCAATCGCTCTGCGGGTATTTCGAAATCAACTCCTGGGCGAGTGCGATCGACTGGTTCCGGGACTGGTCGGATTTTTTGGGTTGCTCTTCCGTCTTATAAATCTCGATCAGCGCGGCTCGCCGAGAAGCGGCGTCATACAGCGCTTCCGGTGCCGCCGGGGATTCCGGGTGTTCCCGCACATATTTTTCGTAGATCTCTGCTTCCTTGTCGGGACATTTGGAAGAACCCTGCCAGTCTCCGCACAGTTTGTTGTCAATCAGGTGGAAGGCCGCCAGTTGCGACCACTTGCTGTCAGGAAATTTCTTCATCACCAGCTTCATCGACTGCTCGTCGATGCCCTCCCGCAAAACCGGGTCTCTTTCGCGCGCCGATGGACGAGACTGCATATCTGATTTTTCGATTTGCCACTTGATGTCGGCGGCCCGATACAGCCCCTCGCCCGCAAGCGGAGAGGTCGGGAAAATGTCAAAAACCCGCCGGTAGAGGCGCAATGCGTCCTGGGCCGCTCCACGGCGTCCGTGTCGGCGGCTGGCCTCATCTTCGGCATCAACGGCCGCGCCGAACAGAATCCGGTCGCCGCTCGGAGTCGATGCCCATACCACTCCGCTATCGAACAGCCATCCGCTGATCGTCTTGCCCTCCTCCTCGTCATCCATGACAAAGGCCGGGTCGGGCGCCAGTCTGGAGCCGAGTAGGGCTTCCACGTGCAGCCAGTTGCGGCTCTTGTCGAGCAAAATCAACTCCCGTCCCCGTTCAACGTTGGCGAGTTTGTTGGAACTCGTGTCGGGAGCCAGGTAAATCACGGCCTCGCGGACCAGCGTCCCCCGGTCAGCCGCCAGGAGCAGGGAATTGCCGAACACGAGTAAAGCGACCAGATGCGAAAGCTTGAATATCGGTTTCACGACGATATTGATCTCCGCTTCGAAGGTAGCACGCAGATAGCGATGCGCGGAACAGGCAGCCAAGTCTACCGGTTCTCCGTCCTCCATCCCCCCAGGCATAGTGGGAGATCCAAAGACCCTATGCGGGGGACATTCCGCGTCCCGCTGGGGGACCGACGTCACGCCTCGGGGCCTGCGGGAGCGAGTTTGCGCCAAGCGTGTTCGGTGGTAAGCTACCCCACTCGAAGCCCTGGTTCAAGAAGGCCATGGTTCATATTGACAAGATGTACCCCGTGCTGTAAACCCTTGTTTTTTGATGAAGGACTCTTGCGTAAAGGTGAAAATGCCCGGCCATCCGTGGAACATGAAGCCCGCGAAGGGTCCGCGATAGTGACCCAACCGAGCGCATCACCGATTGAGGTTCGCGATCTCGGGGGCATCGAAGATCTCAGCCAGCTGAGAGCCGTCGAGAAAGAAGTCTGGGGAATGACCGATGACGACACCCTGCCCCTGACGTTGGCCATTGCCTTGAAAGCCGCCGGCAATATTTTTGTCGGAGCTTTCGACAAGAGCAAGATGGTGGGTTTCGCGTTTGGATTTCTCGGTCGCGAGCAGGGAAGACTGACGTTCCACTCGCACATGCTGGCCGTGCTCGATGCCTACCGGCAGCATGACCTTGGCGCGCGCTTGAAACAGGCGCAGCGGGAGCGCGCTATGGTCGCCGGCGTTCACGAGATGACCTGGACCTACGATCCGCTGCAAAGCCGGAACGCGCACTTCAATTTTGCCAAGCTGGGTGTTGTTTCCGATACTTACAAGGTTGATTTCTATGGCCCGGAAACTTCCAGCATTCTTCATCAGAACGGGACCGACCGGCTTTGGGTGCGCTGGCTGCTGAATGCGCAGCGGGTGCGCGACCGGTTGGGGGGCAAGAGCGCCAATGCGCGCGCGGAAACGCTCGACGCCATGCGGCTCCTTGCTCCTCTGGTGCGTTTTGATCCCAGCGGCAAGCCTGCCCGCGCCGAGCTCGCAGAGTCGCTGTCGCGTCAGCGCCTGAGCATCGAGATCCCGGGCGACATTCTGCAAATCGAGCGGGCCGACATGGGATTGGCCCGAGAGTGGCGGGAAACTACCCGTTGGGCGTTCCGCGAGGCCCTCAATGCCGGATTCGTGGTCGCCGAGTTCTGCCGTTCGATTCGCGGACAGCAGGGGCCGGGAGCGTATCTGTTACAACGGGCACTGGTGAGCGAGCTTGTTCCTGGAGCGTGAGAAAGCGGGCAGGCTGAAGGAAACAAACAACGGAAACGCTGGTGTGCAATCGGCGATCCAGGCCGCACCTGGAAATCTGTTCCATTCCAGGCCGGTCTCGTGGCGGCAAGCGCCTGTGGCCAAGACCGATGAGATTCGCTTTCCCGTCGAGACTGAGAGTCCTTCCGGGATCACGGACCCCAGGTTGTCACCTAAACTTCTACACCGGGTTGCGAGTCGATAGATTGCCGCTGCTCCCGCATCTGCTGTAAGAAGATCTCGACCGGTGCCTGAAATTCGTGTCGAAACAAGTCGACGAGCGCGTCTTCGACCTCGGAAGCTTCGGTTTCCGACCCTGCCACTCCGGAAGTCTCTTTCGCTGTGACCTCGAACTTCGCAAGTCCTTCGATCGGAGGCAGCCGTTCCAGGCTGTCCGGTTCCACCTGGAGCTCGGGAGTTGCACCCCCATTGCTGCGCAGGGTCGTAATCATCCGGTGCACCTGCTCCCGCTGCTCGCTTGTGGTCTGCAGAAATTCCACTCCCATCCCGAATTCCGGATGCGCGACCAGCACCACGCCTCCGGCGCGGATCTCGAGGCTCGTGGTCTTGATCGAAAGCGTAACCCGCGTTCCCCGCGGGAACGGTGAGGCGGTCGTAAGATAGCAGCCTCCCAGGCTCAGGTCGGTTAGGCGGCAACTCACCGGAGGATCGTCCTGTTCCAGTTCAGGTAGCTGATTGTTCAACCACTGCCGCAGCGTGTTGCGCTGCTCTTCGGTGGCGTTGCTGAACCGCACCCCGGCCTGGTCGCTGTTGCCCTCCCAGGCCAATTCGCCGCGAATCTCCAACTTTTCCTTGACGCCGGGCAGCTCCAGCGAAAAGCGCAGCACACTTTCTTTGGCAACGCGCCCGGAAAACTGGATCGCCATGCCCCCTTCGCAAAGATCAATGGTTTTCGCTTTGTATCGGTTGGTCCCTTGGCACTCCACCGGGATCTGCACCGGAACCCTCATCTGTACCCGTCGCTCCCTTTTCATCAGAGCGCGCACGGCGCGAAAACTGGACTTGGCGCGTTCCACCGCAAACGGTTTGTGCAATACGAAATGAGCCCCCATTTCGAAGCCGCTCTTGAGTCCGCCGACAGAATCCACCAGTACGATCGCCAGCGCCCGCTTGTTGACCGGAGCGGCCTGGGCTCCTCGTAACACGCTGGCGGCCTCCTCCCGGTTGCCCGCGTCCACAATAATGGCTTCATAGCGCTGACGGGTGATAAGCCGTATGGCGTCTTCCCCGGCTGCGCAATGTTCAACACCGATATCCAAGTCGCTCAGAACCCGGCGCAGGATGCGCACTGTTTTTTCGTCGGAACTCAGCAGCAGAGACTTTAAGTTCATGCTTTACACCGCAATCCGAGTCGAGTCCTTGCGCCGTATCCCAGCTTGGCGGCGTCGAAGACCCCCCGTTAGAACTCTAAGTCCCTGTTACTCGGTGGTCAACGCCAGGGTCCCTGTTCCGGTTACGGTGGTTATCGGCCCTAGTCCGGCGACTCAGCCTCGCCCCCCGTTTCCGGCAGAACTACCTCTGCCGGGGCAGACCGCAGCCGGAGGAACGGGGTCAGGTTTTCCTCGGAATACTGCAAGTCGCTGTGCACAAAGGGGATACGAAAGATCCTCAAGTAGGGCCAACTTTACTATTGACTTCCATAGAAAAACCTATTATTATCAATAGCTTCCATGGGGAACAAGGGGTCGATCTCTGTGCTGGCTGCCTTTCATATTTGCAGGTGAATCGCCCAAGCTCCACTTGGAATCAAAACAATAGGCAAGCGACTTCGAAGACGAAAGTCCTCATTCCAACAAGAGGGTATATTTTTCATGGCAAAACGACGCGGCAATCCGAACTGGGGCAAGCCCGAGCCGATCGGTCCGGTTACTCCCACAATCACCGAGTTCGAGCAGGTTGTGCACGAGTATAAACTCTCCCCCGACCAATATTTGCGTTCCACACGTCTGCGGGAGTGGGCCCGCCGCAACAAGAACTCGAAATATATTCCCGAACCGCTGCTCGAGGCTTGGGGTTTCGAAATCGAATCCACCCTGTAAAGAACAGCAAAAGGACTTACCGAGGGTCGCCGATGGCGGCCCTTTCTTGTTGTAGCATAGATTGGCCAAGGGCAAATTGGCAGGGAGGCTGGGCACTCAAATGCTGGCAGGCATGAAGTTGGGCGCACCCCAGCTCGTCGGCTCAGACCTGGTCGGTTTGATCGTCGCCATAAGCTTCGCCGCGGGCCTCAACGTCTACGCCACGGTTGCCACTCTGGGGCTGCTCGCCCACGCCGGCATGCTCGACTTGCCGGCGGGCCTCCATTTAATCGCCAGTTGGTGGGTCATAGCTGCTTCCGGCGTTCTTTTCGCCATCGAATTTTTCGCCGATAAGATCCCCGCCTTCGATTTGTTCTGGAATGCGCTGCACACTTTTGTCCGTATTCCCGTAGCCGCCCTGATGGCCTACGGCGCCACCTCCCAGCTGTCGCCGGAAAAGCAGTTGCTAGCCACGCTTGCCGGCGGCGCGATAGCCCTGGCAGCCCATGGAGGCAAAACGGCGGCGCGCGTCGCCGTCACCCCATCTCCCGAGCCGGTATCGAATTTCGCGCTAAGCGCCGGAGAAGACACTCTGGCCGTGGCCTTAACCTGGTTCGCCAGCCGTCACCCCCTCGCAGCCGGTGGTATTGTGGTCTTATTTCTGGTGGTGATCGTCTTGGTTCTGCGCTGCGTGACCCGGGCCCTGAAGAATCTGTTCCGCGGCGCCGACCGCGATCTGGTGCCTTCGAAGCAGCGCAAGTTCACCGCTGCCTGACGTGTTGTTTTGGCTGGCCGCGGTTTCGGTGCGTGCCCGGGAATTGATTCTTGGCAAACGCACGGAACCCAAGAATCGGGCGCCGGAAGGGCGAGTGGGGGCGGAAAGAGGAAGGACAGGATTCAAGTCGCATTGGATAAACGGGTCCCGTCAGGATTTTAGACACTTAAGCGGAGCAGTCTCCTTATGACTCTTCAATTACCCTTTACCGACGTTCCCACCGCCATCGAAGAAATTCGCGCCGGCCGCATGATCGTCGTCGTCGACGACGAAGACCGGGAAAACGAGGGCGATCTGACCTTGGCCGCCGAAAAAGTTACGCCCGAAGCCATCAACTTTATGGCCAAACACGGACGCGGCTTGGTCTGCCTGGCCATGACTGAAGAACGCCTGGATCACCTCCGCATCGGTCCCATGACCAGCGAAAACACTTCGCAATACGGCACCGCCTTCTGTGAAGCCATCGACGCCCGCGACGGGGTGACCACCGGAATCTCCGCCCATGACCGCGCCCGAACCATCAAAGTCGCCATCGATCCCGCGTCCCGCCCTTCCGACCTCGCCCGCCCCGGCCACATGTTTCCTCTCCGCGCCCGCAAGGGCGGAGTCCTGGTCCGCGCCGGCCAAACCGAAGCCTCCGTCGATCTCGCCCGCCTGGCTGGCATGGTGCCTGCCGGAATCATTTGCGAAATCATGAAAGACGACGGCACCATGGCTCGCGTCTCCGACCTCAAAGACTTTTGCAGCACGCACAACATGAAGATGCTGACGGTCGCCGAGTTGATCCGCTACCGCATGCAGCACGAACGCTACGTCCATCGCGTCGGCGAGGCCATGGTGGAAACCAGGCACGGAGAGTTCCGCCTCATCGCCTATGAAAGCGAAGTCGATGGCGGCGGGTCGCACATGGCCCTGATCCGAGGGGACATTGATGATTCGTCCGAGCCCGTCCTCGTCCGCATGCACGCCCATTGCCTGCTCGGCGACGTCTTCGGAGCCACCGGCTGCGACTGCCACCAGACGCTCGAAGCTTCCATGAAACGAATTGCCGAGCAAGACCGAGGTGCCTTGATCTACCTGCACCAGACCTCGAAGGGCTTTACCGCGGAAAAAATCGGAGAGCAATCCTTCCTGACCTTCCATCGCGAACGCCGGCTGCCGTCGCTGCCTGAGAGCGAGAGAAAAATTCATCGCGAGATCGGCCTGGGTGCCCAGATCCTGTTTGACCTGAACCTCAAGCGCATAAGACTGCTCACCAATCATCCAAGAAGAGTAGCCGCACTCGAAGGCTTCGACATCGAAATCGTCGAGCAGGTTCCGGTCAAGCTCTCTCTCCCGAAAGCGTAAGGGTGTCCCGCTCGGTGACCGAAGCCTCGCGATCGAGGTTTGGGGTTCGTCTGGCGCCGACAGAGCCGCACCCTGGTGTGTCCGTCCGGGCGACGCTCGCCCGTTTCCAGGAGCAACTTACGGGCCCGAGGCTTCGCGCCGGCGCATGGCAAGCGATCGACGCGATTCTTGGCTATGATGTTTTCCAACGGCAACGCCGTGAAGTTGCAAACTCCGTCATGTCCATCACCATCGGCGAGCTGCGGCGCTTCGCCGTCGCCCGCAGCTTGCCCAGGCCCAGCCCGCTGAAGCGCGCCCTCGACAGGCTGGGGTTTGTGCAGGCCGATCCGATCCGTGCCCCCGCACGTGCTCAGGACCTGATGCTGCGCCATCGCGTCGTAAACTACCATGCCGGTGATCTCGAGCGCCGCTACATGAAGCTCGGCATCGAGGAAGACTTCTTCATCAACTACGGCTTCGTCACCCCTTCGGTCCAGGCGCTGATGCACCCGCGTCCGGAGGCCTGCGTGCCGGCCGGAGGCCTGCGCTCCTGGCCAGCGGCGCGCAGGAAGCTGGCCCAGCTCCTGCTCGCCTTCGTGCGCGAGCGCGGGGCCGTGCACCCGCGCGAGGTCGACGAATATTTCGCGCATGGTACGGTGAGGAACTACTGGGGAGGTTCTTCGAACGCCACCACGCATTTGCTGGACGCCATGCATTATCGCGGCATGTTGCGTGTGGTGCGCCGCGAGCGGGGCATCCGCATCTACGCCGCCCATCAACACGGGCTCGGGCCGGGCGACGCCTTCACCTGTCACGCCAGAATCGATGCCCTGGTCGACATTGCAGTTCGCATTTACGCCCCTCTGCCCGGTCCCAGCCTGTCGTTTCTCATCCGCCGCCTGCGCTTTGCCGCGCCGCAGTGGCAGGCGGAACTGACGAGCGCCATCCAGCGGGCCAAACATCGGCTCTCGCGTGCCCGCGTCGATGGCATCGATTGGTATTGGCCAGCCAAAGAGGAAGTGGCTGGGGCTGAGACCCGAGACAAGGTGTGCCTGCTGACGCCCTTCGATCCGCTGGTCTGGGATCGCGACCGCTTCGAACTCTTGTGGGGATGGGTGTACCGTTTCGAAGCCTACACACCGGCTCCCCGACGCAGGCTCGGCTACTACGCCCTGCCGCTGCTTTGGCGTGACCGTGTGATTGGGTGGGGAAATCTCGCCGTGAACCAGGGCAAGCTTGGCTATGCACTGGGCTACGTCAAATCGCACGCTCCGCGCGATCGCATCTTCAGCCGGGAGCTCGATGCGGAATTGGATCGCATGCGAGCCTTTCTGCAACTCGAATCCTGAGCGCCGGCAGGAGCGAAGCCGCCGGTTCAGCGCAAATGTCGCCAGGGACGAAGAAGTTCCATCCTAGAACGGCTTGCGCACGGTAATCACCTCATCTTTGATAAAAAACTGTGCCGAGCACTGCGCGGACCCACAAATCGTGGGCAGCAATCCCGCCATCTGCTTCCGCGTAATCAGTCCCAGGGTGCCGCATGAGGGGCAGGAGAGTACCGCCCAGTATGGATCCTCTTTTTCCCCCACCTCCCCCGCATTCTCCAGCACAAACACGGTACCGGGTTCCATCTGCTCGGGAATCCATTCGTTGATAATGCTCAACTCACCGATCATCATGCCTCGCCCGCCTTTCTGCTTAGGTACTGTGCTATGCCGTCCGTGCCCGGCCTACCACCCGAAGCCGTTCCGACTCCACATTCTTCTTCCGTGACTGGATCTCTCCTCGCACGCGCCTGACTTCGTCGCTCAGGCATATATCGAACATCGGCTGCCGCGCGTTTTTTAACAGGTCCACGACCTGTCGTGCCGAAGTGCGCAAATAGAGACGCGTCCCATCGGTCAAAAGGTGGTATTCCGAAGAAGAACCAACCGTAGCCGCCAGACTCGTGCCGAATTCCTGCTGCAAGAACGCAATTACCTTACGCATGCGCTGCAGAGAAAAGCCCCGGCGACGCAGTTGGCAGATGACCGCCACCGTAATCAGTTCGTCCCAGTTGTAGATCCGGCGATGTCCCTGTCGACCCGGTGCCACAATCCTGCGCTCATCCCACCATTGCAGCTGCCGGGCCGTGATCCCGGTCAGCGCGATCACATCGTTGGATGTGAATTGTTGTTGCATCCAAGCCCGTCCTGTTCCAAACAATAAAACCAGGAAATGTTTCAAACATTCTAGGCGGCACAAGCACAAATCGGGCAACGTTTCGTTCGTGCTTGTATTGACTAGGCGGGTACCACTCCGGGGTGGGGGACCGCCGTCCGGGCGTTGCCAGGGCGGCTGAATCTCGGCCATCCCCCGCTCCGGCACGATGCCGTTGTGCCTTTCCGCCGCAGGCATTACCATGAGCGAACAATAAAAAATTCTCTTCGCGGGGCATTGAAATTCATGATGCAAAGAGTAGATGTGCGCGCCACAAGGTTCGCCCTCGCCGTCCTGTCGTTTGTCCTGTTGACTGGCGTCTTGATTTTCTCCCAGCAAAAGGAGCGGAGCCGCAAGTTGGAGGCCGCGCAAAAAACCACGCAGGCCGCATCCGAATCGGCGAGTGACGATAAACAGAAGCAGGAAGGTGACCCGCTGTTCAAAGGCATGAAGTACCGCTCCATCGGTCCCTTTCGCGGGGGGCGCTCACTCACCGCCGCTGGACTTCCCGGGGACCCCAGCACCTACTATTTCGGAACCACCGGTGGCGGCGTCTGGAAGTCCACCGACGGTGCCAATACCTGGTCTCCCATCTTCGACCGAGACGGAGCCCCCGCCATCGGCAGCATCGCGGTTGCGACGTCCGATCCGAATGTCGTCTATGTCGGTACCGGAGAAGCCTGCATTCGCGGCAACATCTCCCATGGCGACGGCATATGGAAGTCCGTCGACGCCGGCAAATCCTGGAAATCTGCTGGCCTGAAGGATTCGCGTGCCATTGGCAAAGTGATCGTGAATCCACACAATCCCGATATTGTTTTCGTGGCTGCGCTAGGTCATCCCTACGGACCCAACAGCGAGCGCGGCGTTTTCCGTTCGACCGATGGCGGTAAGTCCTGGGACAAGGTTCTCTATAAAGACGAAAACACCGGAGCCATCGACCTGGCCTTCGATCCGCAAAATCCAAACATCCTATTCGCATCCCTCTGGGAAGCACGCCGCACTCCCTGGTCTCTTTCGAGCGGTGGCCCCGGCAGCGGTGTCTATCGTTCGACCGATGCCGGCACAACCTGGAAACGTCTGGATGAACACGGCCTTCCCAAGGGTCCCTACGGCCGCATCGGAATTGCGGTGGCGGCGAATTCGGATCGCGTCTATGCCATCATCGAGGCCAAGGAAAACGGCGGACTTTACCGCTCCGACGACGGAGGCGACACCTGGGAAATGGTCAACGGCAGCCACGGACTGTTTCAGCGCGCCTGGTACTACATGCATGTGATCGCCGACCCGCAGGATGCAGAGACGGTCTACGTGGCGGATGTCGAGTTTTTCAAATCCACCGACGGAGGCCGTAACTTCAATAAAGTGAAAGTTCCGCACGGTGACAACCACGGCCTGTGGATCGATCCCAAAAACACCAAGCGCATGATTGCCAGCAACGACGGCGGGGTCACCGTCAGTCTCGACGGCGGCAAGTCCTGGACACGTCAGGATAACCAGCCCACCGCGCAGTTCTACCACGTCATCACCGACACCCGCACCCCCTACTACGTTTACGGTGCGCAGCAGGACAATTCCACCATCGCCATTGCCAGCCGCAGCGACGACGGTGCCATTGGCCGCGACAACTGGTATGAAGTTGGAGGAGGGGAAGCGGGCTACATCGCACCCAGTCCCACCGATCCCGATATCGTTTATGCCGGCGATTATCAGGGCAACATCACGCGCTTCGACCGCCGCACCAATCAAGTCAAGAGCATCGCCGTGTGGCCCGAACTGACAGACGCCCGCGGCGCCGCCCCTCTCGAGCACCGCTTCCAGTGGACGGCACCCATTGTGTCCTCGCCCTTTGACCCGAACACGATCTACTACGGGGGCGAGCGTATTTTCAAAACCACCGACGGTGGCACGCGCTGGGAAGCGATCAGCGGCGACCTCACGCGCAACGACAAATCAAAGCAGACACCATCAGGCGGTCCGATCACGATCGATGACACCGGCACCGAATACTATGACACGGTCTTCTCCATCGCTCCCTCGCCGCTCGCCAGAGGCCTGATCTGGGCTGGCACCGACGACGGTTTGATCCAGATGACACGCGACGAAGGCAAAAGCTGGACCAATGTCACGCCCAAGGATCTCGCCGAATGGAGTCGCATCAGCCTGATCGAAGCGTCTCCCCACGATGCCGGCACCGCATACGTGGCGGTCGATCGCCACCAAAATGACGATCTAGCTCCCTACATCTACAAGACGACCGATTACGGAACGACGTGGACCCGCATCACCACCGGCATCGCCCCAGGTGCGTTCGTCCGCGCGGTACGAGAAGATCCAAAGCGCAAGGGCCTGCTCTATGCCGGCACCGAGCGCGGCATCTTCGTCTCCTTCGACGACGGAGCCAACTGGCGCTCCATGCAGCTCAATCTGCCCAACACGCCGGTCCACGATCTGGTCATCAAAAACGACGATCTCGTCGTCGCCACGCACGGACGCTCATTCTGGATTCTCGACGATGTTTCCCCGCTCCGCCAGTTCGCCGACGCGGTAGCTCAGGAAGAGGTGCATCTCTACCGGCCCGCGACTGCCTATCGCATACACGCCGGCGACGCTCCTCCCCACTTGTACTTTGCGGGCAAGAATCCGCCCATCGGCGCCGTCATCTACTACTATCTGAAGCAGGCGCCGAAGCCGGAAAGCGGCCAGGAAGTCAGGATTGAAATCCTCGATGCCGCGGGCAACGTCATCCGCCACTACTCGAGCAATAAATCCGAGCTCCTCGACGAGCCGCTCGATCCCGATGACAAAAGGCCCGAGAAGCAGGTCAAGCCGGAAGACGGTTTGAACCGCTTCGTTTGGGATCTGCATTATGACGAAGCAGACCGCGTCCCCGGCTATTTCTTATGGGAATATAACGATGGCGCCAAAGGTCCACTCGCGGTGCCCGGCAACTATCAGGTGCGCTTAACCGTCGCTGGCAAGACGGCAACGGCTCCGTTCGAAGTGAAGATCGATCCACGAGTCACCACTGCGCAAAGCGATCTGGAGAAACAATTCAAACTCGAGATGAACGTGCGCGAACAGCTCAATCGCGTCTACGACGCAGTCAACCAGATCCAGGATGTTCGTGACCAACTTGCAGGTCTGAGGAAGCGGCTGGTCGCGGGAGAAGCAACGAAAGTCCTTTTCGATGGTGCGATTGCCCTCGACCGCAAGCTGATCGGAGTCCGCGATCCCCTGATCAATTTCAAAATCAGCGCCAGCGAAGACTCTTTGGCCTACGCGCCGGGAATCGACGCCAAACTCGCCTTTCTTTCCATGGGAGTCGCCGGCTTTTCCGATTCCGCCCCCACCGAATCCCAGGATCAGGAGTTCGCGAAGCTAAAAAAGCAGACCGACGAGCTGTTAGCCAACTGGGAACAGGTGCGGACCACAGATATAGCCGATTTTCAGAGGCTGGCCAGCGAACAAAATATCCGGCCGATCAACGTTCCCGACGTAAGAAGCCAGCGAGTTGCGGGTGGCGAGGAATAGTCGATAATGGAATCGTGGGTGAGTGTCCCGTTGACTCCGCAGTGCGGGTCGTTCGCGCTTTTTGCCGGCCATGGGCTCGACCCGGGAAGCAACCACCCCAAGCCCAAGGTTAAATAAACATCTCGTCCTGCGGGACGCCGGAACCATTTTTCGGATGCCGTCTCTTCTGGCCGAGGAACACTTCCACTCCGGTACTGAGGGCGGCCATCAATCCATTAACCTGGCGCAGCGGAGACACCACCGTCTTGTGCACGATCTCAGTCGTATCTTCCACCTTATCCATGGTGCGATTCAGCAATTCGTCGGCGCGAATGACCTGAAGCCGGGTTCTATCGAGCGCGTCGGTCAGCGTGGCGTCGAGCCGTCCCAGTTGATTGCGAACCAGAGAGCTGGATTCCTGAATGTTGGTGCTCACCAAGTCGATCTTCGGACGCAACTCCACCAGCAGATTCTGCACCGACTCGATCGCGGGCAGAGCCCTGCCCGTCACCTGCTCGGCCAGAGCCTCCATCTTCGCGGTGCTCTTGCGGACGGCAAGGTAGAGGCCCACCAGAATTCCCGCCTGCACTACGACGGCAAAGGTTGTGACTGCAATAAAAACCTTGAGCCAAGTGTCATCCATAACAACTCCCTCTTCGTCGCAGCGGGCGCGCTCTCCGGCCGCCAGCAGGCGGAAAAACTGCGATTCGAGCGGCGACCCGGAAGCACTTCCATCATGGCATTGGGGGTGGAGGATCCGTCGGTACTGCTGCGCCCGAAGTCTGCTTCCGCGCTCTCGCCGACCGCTTCAGAACCCTAGAGATTCTTCTGCGGTTCCGCGTTGGCGGCTGTGGTTTCATTGTATGCCTGGCGCCCCGCCTCATAAGCGGAACGAAAGCGCTCTTTCTGCTGATTGAGCACGTCGCCGCCGCGATCCATCCATTCATTGGCCTGTTCGCGTGCCCGGCGAGCGCTGTTACGGGCTCGCTCGCTGCCTTCCTGCGCTTTCGAGCGAATCACGTCGCGCATCTCATCGCCCGACCGCGGAGCGTACAGCACTCCCACCACTGCACCTACACCCACCCCCGCCAGGAACCACAAGAAGCCGCTGCCATCACGATCCGCCATAACTGCCTCCTCGATTTTCTCTCTCCATCGGATGGTAGCACCGTGATATCTGAAAGACAATTCACATGGCGACCGGTTCACCGGCGCACTTAGAGTATGCTTCCAGCAGCAGGGTTGCTCTTTCCTCGGCAAAACCTACAAACTGGAGCTCCCGAAAGAAACCCTTGTGCCCGGCCCGCCAAAGGCGGACAATGAGCCATTTCCCAGGAGGCACCAGTTGTCCGACCGCAAGTATCGCCAGCGCGGATACCAGGATTCCGGCGGTGGCGCAAAAAAAGAGTTCGACAGGGCCGCCCCCGCTCCCAAAAAAGAAAATACCTTCGGGCCGCGCCCCCTCAACATGCCGGGAACGCGCACCGTCTCGCGCTGCGCCGAATGCGGAGCTCTCCTGCAAAACCTCACTACGCCCCTCGGCCAATGCCCCAAATGCGGATTCGACCTTCATGCGTGCAAACAGTGCGAGCACTTCGATCCTTCCAGCCGCTTCGAATGCAATCAGCCGATTGCCGCCCGAATCTCCCCCAAAGATAAGCACAACGATTGCGCGCTCTATTCCATTCGCGTGATGGTCGAAAAAGAAACCTCGAGCAAACCCAACCAGCGTCCGAACGACGCGCGCGCCGCGTTTGACAATCTTTTTAAAGACTGAAAGGACGGAAGAAACCCGCGTCTTCTGAGGAATTCGCTGCCGATCCCGTCTCCTCCGCTTCCCGGCCGCTGCGGACAAAACTCGGCCGCCGAAAATCGACCGGCGGCGGGGAAGGGGTTCGCGCGAGCTACCGCTCTTGCTTGCTCGCAAGGATGGATGGGGCAGCTCTTGGCCGTTGCCGGGGACAAAGCGCAAATCTCAACCCCGGGCTGCCAGGCGAAAGGGCGAAAACCGGCGGAGCAGGGAAGCCGCGCCAGGCCCGAATTGCGACCCCTAAGGTTTCTGCGTCGGTCGCAGCAAGATCTCGCTCGCGAACGATTGCGGAGCCTGGGTCACCAGCATGGCCACGACCCGCGCCACGTCGGAGGCTTGCAGCATCTTTCGGCTGTTCTTACCCGCATGCGGGCTGAACTCGGTATGCACGGATCCCGGACAGATGACCGAGACGCGGACGTTGTGCGGACGCAGTTCTTCGGCAACCGAGCAGGTCAAACCGTTCAATCCCCACTTTGACGCGGCGTAAGCGGCGCCGTTGGGCAGCGGGTTCTTGCCGGCGAGGGAAGAGATGTTGATGATGTGTCCGCTGTGCGAGCCAATCATGAGGGGTGCAAGGCTGCGGATGCAGTAGTAGACGCCGCGCAGGTTTACGTTCATGATGCGGTCCCAGTTTTCCGCTTCCAGTTGATGGAGCGGGGCATCGGGGCCCGCGATGCCCGCATTATTGACCAGGATGTCGAGGCGCCGAAAGGTCCGTTCCACGCGCACGGCCATCGATTCGACCGAGCGCAGATCGGTGACGTCGCACTCGATCGCGGACGTCTTTGCGCCCACGTTCTGAATGGCAAGCGCCGTTTTCTCCAGGCGGTCGCGCGAGCGTCCGCAAAGCACCGTGTGGGCGCCGAGTTCGGCAAGGGCAAGCGCGATGGCTCGGCCAATGCCCCGTCCGGCTCCCGTGATAACCGCGATTTGCCCGGCCAAAGCCGGTCGGATCGACGACGGCTCGACCGCGGGCAGGTTGGAAGTGTCTTCTGGCAAATCGTCCTCCTTCGCGAGCAGGCAAACCCGGGTTTGGGTTCCCTGGATGATCCATTTTGCATCAAAGCTGACGGGGGAAAGCAAAATCTGCACGGAAGGCAGGTATTGCGGTGAATTTTGGAGCGATGACGCAAGCAAGGCGCTTGCCTTCGCGGGATTCCATCCTTATAATCCGCTCACCGGAATAATCCTAAGCCGCCGCTTATCAATAGGTGGCCGCGTGAGTTTCGGACTAGTCACTGATGTACTGCTTGATGGTACAAGCCCGACGCCAGTTGCCGTGGCAGGGCGAGATGTGAAAACTCCCGCTTCCCCGAAGAGTTAAGGAGCCATTGGAATGAAGAAGATTGTTCTTGCGATGTTGCTGGTAGCCGCAGTTGCCGCCGTCGCTCAAACCACTCCCGCGCCAGCGCCCGCTGCGCCAGCCCAAGCCGCCACGCCGAGTCCGCAGGCCGCGCCCAAAAAAGAGATGAAAGACCCGGCCGAATATAACGCCTACATGGGCGCGGAACAGCAAACCGACGACAACGCCAAGATCAGCGGTTTTGAAGCCTTTGTGACGCAGTTTCCCAACAGCTCCTATAAAGAAGATGCCTTGGAACTTCTGATGGGCGCCTACCAGAAGATCGGCAATTCGGCGAAGACCATGGACACCGCGCAGCGCGTTTTGCAGGTGAACCCCTGTAATCTGCGGGCCCTGGCGGTGCTGGCCTATACCAAGCAGCAGGCGCAGAGTTTTCCTGAGGCCGGCCAGTATGGTGAAAAAGGCTTGCATTGTGTGGATACGGCGACCAAGCCGGCGGGTACGCCAGACGCCGATTGGGAAAAGCTGAAAACGCAAACCAAAACCATCTTCAACGGAGCCGCGGGGCTGGCCGCTTTCCAGGCGCAGGCTCAGGCCAAGGGGAACGATTACGCCAAGGCAGAGAAATATCTTCGGGCCGCGGTCGAAGCCGACCCCACGAATCTGCTTGATGTTTATGACCTCGCACTAGCCTACCTGGCCGTAGGACCGACTGAAAAGGATGTCGATGGCCTTTTCTTTATTGCGCGCGCTTCCAATCTGGCGCAAGGTCAGGGCAAAGAGCAGATTGCCAAGTTCGGCAAGAGCCGGTACACCAAGTACCACGGAAGTGACGAGGGATGGAGTGATCTGCTGGCCAAGACCAACACCACGGCTCTTCCGGCTGCCGATTTCACAATCAAGCAGTATGTGCCCCCCACTCTGGCCGAACAGGCCGCGGATCTGGTGAAAAGCAAGAAGGTCGAAGAGATGAGCTTTGCAGAATGGCAACTGGTCCTCTCCGAAGGGAAGCCGGAGGACGCCGACAAGGTGTGGACCACGCTGAAAGGGAAGCCGTTGCAGATGCAGGCTCACATCATCACCATTGACTCCTCGAGCAAGACTGCCACGAAGCTGACGCTCGCCGGTAGTCAGGATGACATTGACGCCAAGCGCGCCGACATCGATCTGACAATGTCCGCAGCGATTCCACCCAAGCAGATGCCGAAAGAGGACTCGGACTTCCAGTTCCAAGGAACGCCATCCTCCTACGTGGCGAAGCCCTTTGTCATGACGATGGACGACGGAGCCTTGCTGGTGCAGAAAGCGGCGCCCAAACCTCCGGTTCACCGAAAACCGGCGCAATAGGCGGGATCAAAAACCGGGGCGGTCCCGATCGGGACCGCCCTTTTTGCTGCCTCGGAAAGTCGGGGAGCGCAGCTAGCGAGCCTGCTTTCGCTCCAGGCTCAGAGGACGAGCGCTGCGCGGCGGCCGTTTCGCGCCGGTGCGCAGGGGCCGCACATCGATCTTCAGTTCCTGCATGGTACGGCTGAGCGTATTGCGATGCATTCCCAGTTGCCGCGCCGCCTTGCACTGATTGCCGCGATTCTCTTCGAGCACGGTGATGATAAAACGCTTTTTGAACTCTCGGACCGCTTCCGAATAGAGGATATTGCTCTTGTACATCTGAAGAATAAGTGCTTCCAGTTGATCTTTCACTTCCAGCCTCGTTTCCGCACCTTCACAACCTAAGAGTTTTTTTCGCCGCTTCGTTCCCTAGAACGATTTCGGCGGCCCGGATGACGGCGCCGCCATGACATCGCCTGCCGAATGCACGTGGCGCATGTAGTCCAAGCCCTGGTAGAAACGTTGGCGCAGTTCCGACGGTGCGAGCCAAACCGCTGCCCTCCCGCCTACCAGGAAATACGGAGCCAGCTGCGATCCCTCAAGCCACTTCGCAGCGGGTGCAAAGGCGGCCATGGCGGTGAGGACAATGGCCACGACCAGCACGCCCCGCAACAAACCGAGGACCGAGCCCAGAATCCGGTCAATCGTGTTCAGGCCCGCCTTCCTCATGGTCCAGCGAGCGATCTGTCCAGCGAAGCCGGCAACCATCAGCACCGCAAAAAAAATAATCAGGAAACTCGAGATCTCGCCCAACCACGGCGATTTCAAATGGGGCGCGAACCAAGCCGACAGGCGATGATATTGCCATGCGGCCAGCAGGTAACCCACAACCAAGCCCGCCAACTTGAAGACCTCATGAAAAAAGCCTTCAATGGCGGCCGCAGTCACGGAGAACACCAGAAATGCCACGATGATCCAGTCCGCAATGCTCATCTTGCAATGCTCACGCTGCGAACTAAATCTCTAACTCGCGTCCCGTCAGCTGACGATACGCCCCGAGGTACTTTTCGCTTGTCCGCAGCGCAACTTCTTGGGGAAGGGCGGGCGCCGGGGGTTGCTTGTTCCAGCGAATTTCTTCGAGGTAATCGCGTACATACTGCTTATCATAGGAGTCCTGTGCCTTGCCCGGTTGATAGGTGTCGGCCGGCCAGAAGCGCGAGGAATCCGGTGTTAATACTTCATCCGCCAGAGTGATGCCCCGGGCGGTCTGTCCAAATTCAAACTTGGTGTCGGCGATAATGATTCCACGCTCGCGCGCGTAATCGGAAGCCCGCTGGTAAATCCGCAAGGTGAGGTCACGCAGCTGGTGGCTCAACTGGGGATCCACCAGCTTGCACATTTCCTCGAAAGGAATGTTGATGTCGTGTCCGGTGGTGGCTTTGGTGGCGGGGGTAAATATGGGTTCCGGCAAGCGCTCGGATTCGTTCATGCCCGCCGGAAGCTTGATGCCGCAAACCGAGCCCGTGGCGCGGTACTCCTTCCACCCCGAACCGGACAGATAGCCCCGGGCGACGCACTCCACCGGAAACATCTCGGCGCGCATCACCATCATCGAACGCCCGCGCAGCTCGTCGGCGTGGCTGCGGATCGCCGCCGGATAACGATGCACGTCAGCGCTCACAAAATGATTGGGAACGATGTCCTTCAGAAAGTCGAACCAGAAAAGCGAGATCTGGGTGAGAACCCGCCCCTTGTGCGGAATGCCGGTCGCCAGCACATAGTCGAAGGCGGAAATACGATCGGTGGCAACGAACAGCAGGTGGTCGGCGTCGAGGGAATATACGTCACGGACTTTCCCGCTGGCATGCAATTCCAGTTCGGAGTAGTCCGTTCGCAGAAGAACGGGATCAAGGGTCTGGGGGCTCATATCTAAAACTCACCGGTGAAAAGCTTGGCCATTCTAGCTGTCGCTGGAAATTTGTCAACGCTTTCCATCACCGGAAGCAGTTTGTTTCATCCGCTCCCCAGTCGAAAAATGTTGACAGCTCCAGTGTATTCGAGAAGCCTCGCCCGGCAAGGGTTTTCGAGGGAAACCAATGTGGAAAAGCTGAGGAAGGCTCTGGAAAAAAAGACGGCGATTTCCCACCCCGAGAAAGCAAAAACCTGCCGATCTGTCAACGTAAGTTTTTGCCCCAGCCTCTGGAACCGGCCTTGGAAGGCCCGAAGGCAAGCGCGTCCGGCGCGGCTTGGAGTGGACGACGTTGCTGGCCCGGGCCGGCTCGTGCGGATCGGTTGGGCCGATTCTCTCGCGGTTTGCAACCTGCCACGGTGCCCGCCCGGGTAACTCATGCGGATTGCCGGGGCGGGGAGCGGGGCGTTGATTACGCGGCTCCAAACCGGACCGACACCAGCTTGGATACGCCCGGCTCCTGCATGGTCACGCCATAGAGCACGGGCGCAATGCTCATCGTCCGCTTGCTGTGGGTAATCAGAATAAACTGCGTCTGCACGCTCATCTCGCGCACCAAGTCGGTGAAGCGAGCGATGTTGGCTTCGTCGAGCGGCGCATCGACTTCGTCAAGAATGCAGAACGGGCTCGGCGTGTACTGGAAAATTCCCACCAGCAGGGACAGCGCCGTCAGCGCCTTTTCGCCACCCGAGAGCAGCAGCACATTCTGCAGCTTTTTGCCCGGAGGCGATGCCACCACGTCAATGCCGCTCTCTGCGCTGTTTTCGAGGTCGGTCAGCCGCATAAAGCCATGTCCGCCTCCAAAGAGCTTTCGGAACGTGGCCTGGAAGTTGTCGTTAATCTTGTTGAACGCCTCTTCAAATTTCTGGCGTGAGACCTGGTCGATCTCCTTGATCGTCGCCGCCGTGTTTTCGATGGCGTCGAGCAGGTCCTTGCGCTGGGTCGAAAGAAACTCGTGGCGCTCCGCCGTTTCCTTGTACTCTTCGAGGGCCATCATGTTGACCGGACCCATGGCGTCGAGGCGCCCGCGCATTTCGCGGTGCGCCTGATCTTCGATCGCCAGTTCTTCCGCCGTAATCAGCGGGATGGTCGAATCCGCCAACAGGACCGGGGGTTCGATGCCGAGTTCGTTCAGGCAAGTCTCCGTCAGATGGTGCAAGTCCGATTGCAGCTTGGCCGCCGTAGCCTGCCACTCGCCGCGGCGGTCGCGGGCGACATCGAGTTGCTGCCGCGTGCTCCTGAGCAGTTCGTCGATCTCAGCAAGTCGCGCGCGCACCTGCTCGGATTCAAGTTGCAGCAGCCCTTCGCGCGCTTCTCCGGCATTGCTTTCGGTTTCGAACTCGACGAGTTGCCCGCCCAGTCGCACATTTTCGCTCTGCCGTTGCGCAATTTCGGCACTGGAGGATTCCATTTGCGCCTGCAGCGTGCCCGTGCGCTCCCGCATTTCGGCAACCAGCGTCTCGATGCGCTCCAGCAGAGTGGTGGCGGAGCGGTGCCGCTCGGCAAGCGTGGCCACCCGCGCCGCCCGCTGCGAGCTTGATTCCGCAGCCGCGTCGCGAAGGGTGCGTAGAGTCGAGAGACGGTCTTGTCCGGCTGCCAGCCTCGCTTCCAGTTGCGCACGCGAAAGTTCGCTGCTTGTCAAATCCGCCTGGCGCGATGCGATCAGGTTCTCCTGGTCCTGCCGTTCCCGCCCCAGCCGCTGCAGTTCGCCTGCGCTCACACCAATGCGCTCGCGTACCCTCGACATCTCCCCTTCCAACTGTTGCAGTAAATGGCCGGAAGTCATGGCCTGCTTTTCGGCATCGCGCTTGTCCTCTTCCAGCCGATCGAGCAGGGAGGTGTGCTCCTTGATCTCGCGCCCCAGCGTAAGCACGAGAATTTCCTTCTCCCGCAATGCTCGCTCCAGTTCCTCGAGCAGACGCAGCACGTCGCGCAACTCGCGTTTCATCGAAAGCGGCCCCTCGCTGCGCTGCTTGCCTCCGGTCACGGTCACGTTGTGGAAGCATTCTCCGGTCTGTGAAAGAAAGAACGCGTCGGGGCTGGAAAGCGCGAGCTCGCGCGCCACCGCCGGATCTGGCACGATGTAGCCGTTGCCCAGCTTGGGCAGAATGACCTCCAGCGATTTCCCAAATCCGTTCAGCACGCGAATGGAGTTCTTCAGAGGCAGGACCGTGTCGTTGAGGGGAGCGTATTGATGGCTGGCGTCGGCGAGGAACGAGAATTTGGCTTGTGAGTCCTCGGGATGCACCAGGAAAGTGGCACGACCGTCGACATCGGAACGCAGCAGACGCAACCCTTCATCCGCCGCGCCCCAGGACTTGACCACGACGTAGTTCAGTTCGTCGCGCAGAAAGTCCTCGACCACGCGCTCGTACCGCGGCTCGACTTCGAGAAAATCGGCGAGCACGCCCGCAGGTGTGTTGCCGCCCTGCATGGCGCCGGACTGAAAGAGTCGTCGCACCGACTCGGTCGAATATCCGTGCTCGGCAATCATCGCTTCCAACGAACCTTTTTTCCCCAGGGTCGTCGCGTATTCGGAACGAATCGAGTCGAGATGCCGTTTGGTCTCGTTCTCGGCCACGCGTTTGCTCTCCACGGTTTCACGCAGGCTTGCGATTTCGACCGTCAGGCTGGTGAGACGCTGCGAAACGCTTTCAAACTCCATTGCGATCTGGCCGTGTTGTCCGCCGAAAGTCTCCGCTTGCGACGAAGCGGTCGCCATCTCGGATTGCAGCCGCTGCTCTTCGCGGCCTATGCCCGCCAGCCGCTCCTCAGACTGCGTCAACTGATTGCGCAGGTTCGAGGCCCCCCCGACCACCTCGAGAATGGCGGCACGATGCGATTCCTGCTCGTCTTCGAGCAGCGCAAGATTGATGGCGGCGTGCGCCGCTTCCTGCTGGCTGCGGTTGTAGTCCTGCTGCGCCACTTCGAGATCGGCGGCAGCGGAATCGAGCACCTGGCGGTGGCCGTTGCGCTCTTGTTCGAGCGCGGCCAGACGCTGCTGCGCTTGCCCCAGCTCCGATTCCGCGGCGGCGGCGCGAACGATCAGTTCCGCGCAGCGTTCTTCATTGGTGCGGATGCGTGCTTTGCCGCGGTCCCGTTCGAGGGCGATCTGGTTCAGACGTTCGCGATTTTGCCGCGTCTCGGCCTCGATCGCATATCCGCGCTGCGTGCTTTCGGAGTGCTCGGCTTCCGATTGCTGCACGCTCTCGGTCTGCTGGCGAATTTCCTCGCCCAGCTGCTGGATCTGGTGATCGAGAGTCGCGCTTTCCTGATTCATCTGGCTGAACTTGCTGGCCAGTACAATCCGCAGCTTGGCGCGCATCTCGTCGCGCAGCCGAGCATAGCGCTCCGCCTTGCTGGCTTGGCGCTTCAGCGAGTTCATCTGCCGCGTGACTTCTTCGAAAATATCATTCACGCGGCTCAGATTGGTCTTGGCATCTTCGAGGCGCGCTTCGGCCAGCCGCTTCTTGGTCTTGAATTTGGTGATCCCCGCCGCTTCCTCGATGATCGCCCGACGATCGGTGGGCCGGCTGCTCAGAATCTGCCCGATACGCCCTTGCTCGATCAGCGCGTACGACTCAGGACCAAGGCCCGTGCCCATGAACAGTTCCTGAATGTCGCGCAGGCGACACAGTTTTCCGTTGAGCAGGTATTCGCTATCGCCGCTGCGGAACAGGCGGCGCGTCACGGAAATTTCTCCGGCATGATGTTGCTGCTGGTTGAATTTGCGGCGGCGAATCTTCAGCACGACCTGCGGCCCGGCCACGGCCACGGCGGAGTCGGTTGGCGGGGTTTTGCCGGCTGCGGCTTCAACCGCACCCGGGACGGCGCTCTCGCCTTCAATTTCTTCCGTCCTTCCGGGTTGGGCTTCCTCGACCGCCCGCTCCGTTTCCTCGGCCGCCTGCGCGCGAATCTCGGCTTCGTCCCAATTGTCTGCGCTCGCCAAACCCGGCGACAGGAGGTCGTCCTGAATCTCGATCTCGGTGGGCGCGTTCGGGTCCGGACCGTTATAGATCTCCGGGTCAATCAGAGTCAGGCAGACTTCTGCCATTCCCGTGGGGTTCCGGTCGCGCGTGCCGGCAAAGATCACGTCTTCCATCCGCGCGCCACGCAGCGACTTGGCCGACTGCTCCCCGAGCACCCAGGCAATGGCGTCGGAGATGTTCGACTTGCCGCAGCCATTCGGTCCGATGATGGCAGCAATGCCTTCGCCGTGGAACTTGAGTTCGGTGCGATCGCAGAAGGACTTGAATCCCAGAATTTGCAGCTTCTTGAGTTTGAGCAAAATGACTCCTTCGTAGGCGGACCGACTGGTCCGCAGACTCGTTTTTGCGCTGGCTGGAGTGCGCTGCAAATCGCGGCTGCCCGGAGTTGAGCTTTCGCTATTAACTCCCGAGGTTCCTCGCCGATCCCATCAAATGGATGCCGTCCCTGAACCAGGAAAGTCACCCACGCATTGGACCAACTCTAACGGCGAAGATAGCGACGGGTCAAGTAATAAAACACCACATATTGTGGCACCCATCCCAGTACCGCTTTCCATTGCACACACCATGCAGCAATTGGGCACAATTTGCGGGTGAGGACGGAGAAGGCGGGAGAATCGCGAGAGCATCCCTACTCTACTGCCAGCGAGGCATGCGATTCAAGCGAGCCAGTCCGTTTCGAGTGAGAATTCCAGGAGCCTGGCAGACTCCCTGGGCCGAGGCCGCTCGCGATCTCAAAAACGCTCGGTGCCCGAGCTTAAGTCGGCAAAGTAACCCTTGCGGGAGAACACCCTGAGCTTGCGACCTTTTTTCACGGCGGCAATGTCGATGGCGTGATACTGCCCGTCGCGCTTGAAGGAGGAAGGTTTGTAGGACACCAGATAGCGGCTCCGGATGACCTGCTGAAGATCCGCGAGACTGCCGTTGAGGCTGCGGGCAGACTCGGGTGTGAAAGAGGCTCCGCCTGAAAGCAGGGCTAAGGTCTTCATGGCGTGGTTGCCCACCTCAGAATCCAGGCCCGGATCGGCAGCATCCCGCGTGCTCACCGTATAGACGGTGACCTCGTCGTCTTGTATGTGCTTGATCGCCTCTTTGAACGTTATGCTGCTGGAATTGTCGGCTCCGTCACTGATCACCACCAGAATCTTGGCCACTGGAGGGTCACCGGGTCGGCTGACGAGCTTATCGGACGCAAAGGCGAGGGCGTCCCAAAGGGCGGTGCCCCCCGAGGGCACGAGTTCACCGATGGCGTGGGAAATGAGCCCCTGGTCGGCAGTGAAGTCCTGAACCAGGAGGACGGAGTTGGCAAAGCCGATCACGAAGGCCGAATCGTGCGATCCGGTCATGACCCGATGGAGGAAACCGATCGCCGCATTTTGTTCGAACTTGAAAGACTCAGTGACGGACTCACTGGTATCAATTACCAGACCCATTTTCAGCGGCAGCTCAGACTCGCTGCGAAACCCGCGAATCGAGGCAGGTGGCACGTAATTGTCATGGATCAGGATGTCATCGCGGGTAAGGTCAGGCACGGATCTTCCGTGATCGGTGGCCGCGAAGAATACCGAGACCTCGTCGACCGACGATTGAAACGTAAAACCGCGGTCCTCAGTGCTGGGGGCACTTGGGTTGGAGGGGGTCGAAACTCCGGCCCCGGTTCGGAGCGCGGCGCCGGAGGTCCCGCAGGTCGGGCATGCCGATTCCCCCCCCCGTTCCGCGTCAGCTTCCACTTCCGCCACCTGCGCATTTTCCTTCGCCGCCTGCATCAATTGCTGTACGCGGCCGGCCATCTGACCTGGGTTGGATGGGCCATTGCCTTCCTCATGAAAGGAGATCTGGGCCTGCGCGGGGGGATGAATCTGCTCTTCCTTCATCTGGTCGATCATTTGCCGCGCCTGTTGCTTTACCGAGGACTTGGGATCCTCCCGCAACAGGGTCTCCAATTCCAGCTGCGCCTGCGGAAGATTGTGTTGAGCGCGCCAGGCCGCTGCGGCGTAAAAGTGAACCATCGCGGCGCCCTGGTGTTTGCGAGCGTGGACCAGTTGCGAGGTGCCGATCACCCCCGGATAGTCGTGGTTCATGTACTGCGCATAGGCGAGCGCGGTGAGCAGTTTAAGATCGAGCGGCGCGATCGACGAGGCTTTTCGAATAGAGTCGAGAGCGCCGGGATAGTCCCGGAGCACCAGCTGGGCACAGCCGAGATTGAAATAATGCCCCGGCAGGTGGTCGTCGAGCGAGATAGCCTGGGCGAACTCTGCGCGCGCCTGCTCGTTCTGACCGAGATGGAGATAGGCAGAACCGAGTGCTTCGTGGGCTGCCACGAAGCTTGGGTAGAGCGACGTGGCCGCGGTCAGGTGCCCGACCGCGTCCGGAAAGTTCTTCTTCAGCAGAAGCTCGTAGGCTTTGTCATATTCCCGTCGCGCTTTTCCCGGCGCCTGAAGGTCCAGCTTGGAGACCGACGCGCTCGGGCTCTCCGAACTGGAGTCGCCATTGCTCAAAACAAACATATTGATGTCCATCCCGGCGAAGGCGTTAGCGTTCATGGCCATGGTGCCGCCGCTGGGCTGGGCCAAGGCCGCACAGGAAAAGAACAGAAGCAAAAATGCCCCAGACGCAGCACGGCTGATTGTGACAAAACGCCCTTGCGAGAACATCGAAAAGCAACTCCCCCGGATCAGGACCCAAGTGTAATGTGGTGGAGGAGGATTGGCAATTTACCAGTAGCGCGAAGGCGGGGTGTTTGCAGGTGACTAGGGTAACGTGAGGTCGCGCGTGTCTGTGCGGTCCAGCTCCGGATCTCCACCCGCCTGCTCAACCGGCATCGCGCAGCGATCACGCAGCGGGCCGTCGAACAACTTCTTGCCATTCCAAACGATACGGAATTCCCCGGGCTTTGGCAGCAGTTCCGCCCTTAAGTGCAGGCGAATTCTCTTGACGTCATGACTGTGGATGTCGATGGTGTTGTCGGGCTTGACGCGAACGTCGACATCCGATTTGCCGGCTTTGCCGTCCAGAATCTCCACCCAATAGGCGCGGGCTGCGAAGGCATCGGATTCGCTCAAGTCGACCGTGCGCGGGAACGGGTTGCGGATCTTGTTCTTGAAAAACGCAAGCGTCAAGCCGTCATCGGATTGCAGCGTGATATCGTGCTCGTGCTTGGCCAGGATCTTGAGCTCCGGCTTGAACGCCGGATTGAGCTCCAGCAGTGCGGCATGCGTGCTGGTGGAACAGTCGGGAGCGATGATGGGGTCATTCTCTCCGTGAACGAAAAGTAGCGGCAGGTTCCGCAGATTTACCAGACCCGCCTTGATCTGCTGGTTGCATTGTCCCGCACCCATCAGCGAAACCACCGCGGCGAAGCGCTGCGGCCAGAGCGTTGCGTAATAGACCGCTCCCGTCCCGCCATTGCTGAAACCGGTGATGTAGATGCGATCGCGGTCGACGTTGTAGCGTTCGACGACATCCTTGAAAACGGCGTCGAAGCGACGGGTGACTTCCGGGGACCACCAGTATGCGGCAGCGTGCGGATAGAGGACGAGATATCCGGTATCGGAGACGACGTCCTCGGCGGTGTTCACGCCGTCAATGGCGAACCCCGCGCCGCCACTGAGGTAAACCAGCAGTGGCGACGGGCGATCCTCCCGGTAACTGAGCGGAGTACGCAAAAAATACGAGATCTGCGGATCGTCTTTGCCGGTTGCGGCCACTTCGACGGTGGTGCCGAACTTTGGCGATGGCGATTTCAAGGGGAGAGCCCGGTGGCATTGGTCTATGAACGGCGGCGCATCGCCGGAATTCGCATGGGCCGCCAGCAAGCCCAGCTGCGTTTCGACCAGTTCTGTCCTGGCACTTTGCCGCAGTTTGCCGAGAACCTCGGACGAAAGTTCGATCTTTCGCTGGGAAACCAGGGCCAGGGCAAGCGCCTCGGACGCCGGTTCGTCCGAAGCAAGAACCTTGGCGAGTTGCTCGGAGGAGATCCCCGACCCGGGACTGACCAGCAATGCTTGCAGTGCGCCCTGGCGCGTATCTGCCGAGTCGAGCCAGCCTGCGATGGGCTCGCCACGCACCCGCGACTCCAGTTCCATCCGCGCCGTTTCGTGTACGGTGCTGCCGTAAAGCGAATAGTTTCCATCCAGAACCACCTGCTCGAGGACGCCCGATTCCGGGGACCACCAGTAGCTCAGCTTGAGCGACCCGTCAGGCATCTCCGCTTCCACGCGATGGCACAGCGTGCCACGAATCGACTCGTCATCGACCCAGCGGAAATCGAGCCCGGGCACCGTGCTGTCCCGCCAAGCGTCTCCCTTGGCCACCGCGACCGGCGGAAGGGGCATCACCTCGTGCAACGCGCCGAGGATATGACTCGAACTCTCCCGTGCGATTTCCCAGGAGTAGCGCGGCTTGCCGGTGGGCGAGATTTCCATGGCTTCAGAAAAGCGCGAGCGCCGCTTCTTCATGCGCTCCTCGAAGTTGGGGATTTCCTTGGCGAGCCGGTCCTTTCCCTTGGAGCTGTATTCGGTCATTGCGGCAGTTTGACGGTTGCGCTGAAAGCCGAGAGTGATCTGTTCCGGGTCTGCCCTCACCACCAGAACCTGGGTCTGAAAGCGCGCTTCCACCCGGCTCGAGTCCTCTTTGTCGTGCATTTGGCGCTGATAGGAATAGCGGTAAATCAGGTGATCTCCGGGACGCAAATCATAGCGCCAGGGAAGCGGAGCCTGGGCGGCGGTCACGCTGGCTGGGAAAAGCATCGTGGTCAAGGCAGCCAAGCGTGCGCATAGGCGCGAGCGTGAGCGAAGGCTAGGCAATTATTTCTTGCGCTCTACCAGAAAGTGAGCGATCTCCTTCAGGTTAGACGCCGGCGCCCCGAATCCGTTAATTTCCGCGCACGCCTGTTCAATGAGCGCATCGGCCTGGTGAAGCGATTCCTCGATTCCGAACAGCGCGGGATAGGTCGTCTTCTCCGCCGCCGCATCTTTGCCCGCGGTTTTCCCCAGCTGCTCGGAGGTCTGTGTCAGGTCCAGCACATCGTCGACGATCTGGAACGCGAGTCCAATCGACCGACCGTAGGTTCGCAGGCGAGCGATCTCGGGCGGTGCGGCTCCAGCATATATTCCTCCGCTGACCACGCTCGCCGTGATCAGCGCCGCGGTCTTCGAGCGGTGGATGTATTCGAGCGTGGCAAGATCGGGTTTCTTGTGCTCCGCTTCGAGGTCGACGACCTGGCCGCCGATCATGCCGTCGATGGTTCCGGTGGCGTGCGCGATTTCCCGAATGATCTCGACGCGCGCCTCGGCCCGGCAGGACAGCTGGGCCAGCACTTCGTAGGCCTGGGCCTGCAGAGCATCGCCGGCCAGAATGGCGATCGCTTCTCCGAATGCCTTGTGGCATGTCGGCCGTCCGCGCCGCAGATCGTCGTTGTCGAGGGCCGGCAAATCATCGTGGATCAGGGAATAGGTATGCAGCATTTCGAGCGCTGCGCCCACCTGTTCGACGCCGGCCGGCAACGGCCCAGCCGATGCAATCGTGGACTCTCGAGCAACCGCCGATTGCCCGGCAATCATGCGTGCCCCTTCCATGCAGAGAATCGGCCGCAGACGCTTGCCTCCAGCAAATACGCTGTGCCGCATGGCCTGGTGAATCGAGGTCGGATGCTGGCTGGCCGCTGGCAAGAGTTGTTCAAGCGCAGCGTCGGCGGCTGCGCGTCCCTGCTCGAGAATTTGTTTCAGCATCGCATCGCAGTATAACAAGCGATCCTGGGGAAAATAAAAAGGGACGCCCGAGGGCGTCCCTTTTTCGCGGACCCAAGCATCATGCGGCCGCATGACGGGCGATCCCGTGTAACAGGGAGCGCAGCACATCGTCCTTGCGCGGTTCGCAAATGTCGGACGCTCCCAGACTCATGGCCTCGGCCCACAACTTGTCATCCGCCAAACGATGGGTTCCGACGATGTAAAGATCGGGAAATTCCCGATGCAAACGATCAACTTCTCCCGGCCCCGAAGTTTCCAGGTCGAGGACCAACGCCTCGGCGCGATTACGGGCTACAACCGGGCGCACTTCCTGACAGGTGCGGGCCAAATGGACAGCATTAAAGTGTTGGGAAAGACCAACCGCCAGAGTTTGAGCAGTTGTGGGGTCGTTTTGATAGAGGACAACTCGGACCGCTTCCATACATCCCCCCTGACTCTGCCGCGTTTCGCGGCGGCCTTGGCTGCGACAGCAAACTGCTAGCACAGGCGTTTTCAGTTTCCGAGCACGGACTGCGTTTACTTGCGCAACGCTTTCTCGGCCGGGGGCTCGAATGGTTCCATTTGAAGCTTTCCGTTCTGCTTCAGCAGAATCTCTACTTTTCCTTCCGCGTCCTCCAGCTGTTTTCGGCAGGTTGCGGAAAGCTGCATGCCTTCTTCAAAAAGCGTCAGCGACTTCTCCAGGGGAACCTCCCCTTTTTCCAGTTCCTTCACGATCTTCTCAAGACGCTCCAGGCACTCTTCAAACTTCACCGATTCACTTGCTCCTACCCTTCATTGTACTGCCGATTCCGGTCGAAAGGGTGCAACCAAATGGTCAGGGGGTGTAATGATTTGTACAGGGCACCACAAGAGCTGAACCCGCCACCGGTCGCCCTACGATCCCAGAGCCTCCAGTACGTCGACTGCGGAGGTGTAGCGGCCCTGCGGAGCACTGATCTGCGCGCCCTGCACCCGATGGCGAACTGCCCGCAGCATTTCGCGAGCGATGGCTACGCCCTCCTCGCGAGCCGCTTCCGGGCTGGTGGCTTTGAGCATTCGCTGCAAAATCTCATCCGGCACCGAAACACGCAGTTCGTTCTTCATGAACTCCGCGTTGCGGGCGCTTACCAGGGGCCAGATTCCGGCCACCACCGGGATTCGGCAATGCTCGATCCTCCGGAGAAAGTTCTCCAGCAAACTGATGTCGAACACGGGCTGGGTTACCACATACTCCGCTCCCGCCTGCACCTTATATTCGAAGCGCTTGATCTCCTCGTCCAGATTGGGCAGGCCCGGGTTCGCCCCGACTCCGATGACGAACCCGGTTCCGACGCCAATCGGGTGACCGCCGAGGTCTAATCCCCGGTTCAGATTGTGCACAATGTTGACCAGTCCGATGGAGTCCACGTCAAACACGGCCGTCGCATCAGGATAGTTCCCCATCTTCGGAGGGTCGCCCGTAATGCAGATCAGGTTTCGGATTCCGGTCGCCGCCGCCCCCAACAGGTCGGACTGAATCCCCAGTACATTTCGATCGCGACAGGTGTAGTGCAGGATGGCTTCGATCCCAACCTCCCGCTGCATGAGCAGGGACAAAGCCTGATTGCTCATGCGCGCCGAAGCTCGCGGGCTGTCGGGGATGTTGATGGCGTCCACGCCCACCGATTTCACGAACTTTGCGCCGTCGATCTCTTTTTGAATGTCGATGCCCTTGGGGGGCACGATCTCGACCATGGTTACAAACTCGCCAGATGCGATCTTGCCACCCAATTTCGAGCGTTCGGCCAAGGGAACGCTGGCCGTGACCGCCTGCGTCACCGCGCCATGAATTGCCTCGGAAATCGCGGTCTTGCCGCGCGCCTCGCCCACGCGCAACGACGATTTCATGGCGCGAATATGATCCGGCGTTGTTCCGCAGCATCCGCCGATCAGCTGTACCCCGGCAGCTACAAATTTTCGCGTGTAACTGGCCATATATTCCGGCGAACAAAGATAAATATTTCGTCCCTCGACCGAGCGCGGCATGCCGGCGTTGGGCTGCGCGGCCAGCGGCAGGGAAGTCACCGCGTGCACGCGCTCGATTGCATCCAGCATGGCGACCGGCCCCACACTGCAGTTGATCCCGATCACGTCGACGTTCCATGCCGTCAGCCGGGCGGCGAAAGCCTCTGCGTCCGAGCCATCCAGACAATCGCCGTCTTCGTCAATCGTCACATGGGCCACCAGGGGGATTTTGGGATTCACGTCGCGACAGGCCAGTACCGCCTGGTGCAACTCCTCCAGATAACCGAAGGTCTCGAGCATCAGCAAATCCACGCCGCCTTCGACCAGGGCCGCAACTTGCTCGCGAAACGCGGTGCGGGCCTCTTCGAGCGAAGTCTTGCCCAGCGGCTCAATCCGCACGCCCAGCGGCCCAACCGACCCCGCAACCCAGACGTCGAAACTCTTGGCGGCTTCGCGCGCCACATGCGCCCCGGCAAGATTGATGTCGCGCACTCGGTCCGCCAGGCTGTGCCGCGCCAGCCGGAAACTGTTGGCCCCGAAGGTATTGGTTTCGATAATCTCGGCCCCGGCGTGCAGATAATCGTGGTGTACGCCGCGAATCAGCTCGGGCTGCGACAGGTTCAACTCGTCGTAACATCGGTTGATGAAAATGCCCTTGGCGTAGAGTAGCGTCCCCATCGCTCCATCACAAAGCACCGGCGATTGCTTCAGTCGTTCAATTAGATTTTGTGGCATCTCTTTGAGAATACAAGAAGGGACAAAGTCTGCGCACCCCGGACGGGCGCCCCAAATTTGTGCCTCCAGCTTGAAACCTCACTTCCCGCGGGTAAGGTCTTCCCGATTGGACCCGACCATGTGTCCGAGCTCCCGAACCTCGAAATTCCGGCGCCTTGGCCGACCGAGACCGGCGTTTTTCTCCTGCTATAATCCTTGTTTCTTGCATCGAAGTGATTATCCGGCATGAGGTTGGAGTTCCTAGGTTTGAAAAAAATCCTGATCCTTCTAATGTGGCTGCTGCCCGGCAGTTTGATGTGGTTGAGTTGCGGCGGTAGCACGCCTTCGAGCGCTGCCAAGACCAGCGGCCTCAAGTACCGCGCCTTCATTTCGAATAGCGTCAGCGCCGGCAGTCTGTCCGCCGGAGTCTACATCGTCAATGCGGAAGATGATCTTCGTGGAACCGCGTCGGCAGTTTCGGCGGGAAACTCTCCTGGAATGATGGTTGTCACCCCGAACCTGGCCCAGACACTGGTCTTCAGCGGCAATGGCACGCAATCTTCCGACAACCAGTTCAGCATCATCAGCAATGCGACCGAAAGTAACGCCGCACACCTGGCTTTGCCCGGTATGACCGAAAGCTTCGTCGTCTCCCCCGACAGCGCCACCGCTTACGTTGCCTTGCCAACCGCTCCCGTGATCGGACAGTCTCCCGGATTCGTCGAGGCGATCGCGCTCGGCAGTGGCAGCGTCAGCGGGCAGGTAGGTGTTCCGGCAGTTCATTATCTTTCAATCGATAATGGCGGCAACCGAATCTTGGGCTTCAGCGACAACTCCGATTACGTTTCGGTCATTACGCCCTCACAAATCGGCATCGGTAACGCCGTAACCACCATCGGCGGTCCCAGTATTTTCGATCGCCCGGTTACGGCTTTTTTCAGTAGCGACGACACCACTGCCTGGGTTCTCAGCTGCGGCGCCGAGTGCGGAGGAAGCCAGGCCAGCCTCGAGCAGTATAGTTTTGCTTCCAACAGCGTGGTCGCGTCCGTACCGCTGTGCACCACCGACCAAAGCAACAATACTCAGTGCTCTGGCAGTGTGGCCCTGATCAATGGTTCGACCATGTATGTGGCGGGCACACCTTATTCTCCCGCAGGGGACCCGTCGCTGCTCTGCCCCGCGGGGACAACCATGGCCCAGTATTGTGGCCAACTCCTCATCGTCAACCTCAGCAACATGTCGGTCACCAACGCTGCTCCCATCATCATCACCGACGGCTACCACAACCGCATCGCCCTCGGTCCAAACGGACAGCTGTTTATCGGCGCCCGCACCTGCACCGAAATCATTGCCCCCGTCCCGCCGCCTGCCGGAGCCGAGGTCCGGGGCTGCCTTTCCATCTACAACACGCTTACAAATGCTGTTGGAACCAACCCCGCCGGCGGCGTCCTGGTCCCTCCCGAGAATGGAGACGTTACCGGCCTCCAGCCCATCTCGGTCCGGGGCAGCAATATGCCGCAGTACGTGGTCTACGTCATCCAGGGCCAGGGTGTCCCGCAGGGTGGATCGCTGTTCATCTACGACACCACCATCGATGCCTTGGAGAACAACCCGAACAACACCAACAACCCCGGCCAGATCTTTGGCCTCGTCGGCAACTTTGTTGATGTCAAGACCGTGGACTAACGGGCGGCCGGGCCGACCCTACTCGCGAGGCGAAGCGTATCTCGATGGCCGGGGGTGGTCCGAAGCGTGACCGGCAGATGGCCGCCATAACGAGGTGCTCGACACTCCGGAGCTGTCAGGCAGCCTCGATCGCTGCGCGCGCCAGGTAACCACTGGCAGGGATAGTCAAGTCGGTCGCGAAAAAAATAAAGCCGGCTGTCCGGCCCTACCTGGGCTGCAATGTCATCGCATGCGTACGATGTTGGTTGACCGCAGCGGGCGAAAAGGGGAACGTGAAGGTTGCTCCTCCGTACCAAGCCGTCCACTGGTCCATGTAATACGGGCTGAGAAACACTCCGCTTTCGCCGGTGACCAGGTTGAGTGTGCTTTCGTCAAAGTTGGCAAAATTCCAGGTTGCCCGTTCCGAGGCACCGTGCTTACGGCCGACGGCCTTCACCGTGTAGTTACTGCCGCTCAGCGCATGCTCTCCCGGCCCCGTGAAGCGCCCGATCAGGGGTAGATGCCGGAGCACAAGATGATCGATTTCAACCGGATAAGTCTGGCCCCACTTCCATTGGTTGAGGTCTGAAGGAGCCGCGGAATCGGCTCTTGCGGGGTTTTTAACTTCGCGCGCGGCGGGCGTGACCACATTCTCAATCGCGGCGCTCAAAACGCCTTCGTAGTCCGGGAATCCCGGCGGAAGCCAGCGTGCCGGTTGTTTGGTGAGCACATTCTCCAGCCAGACCGACGACATGGTCCAGTGATAGCTCTTCCAATCGAGAGCCCCGGAATGGTTTCCCTCCTCTGCCGCGGTGCCCAACTTCGGTTCGAGCAACAGGCGCGCCAGTTCCTGACGGGCCTTGGTTTCAATTGTCGGTGCCGCGGAGTCGGCCGACATGCGCCCATCCCAGTCGCGCAGAATGTCCGCCGCCTGCTTCGCACGGGACGAGGCATTCGCGGCATGATCGATGGCGTAGACAAATTTTTCGGCGCAGAATCGATCGTAGGTCGACGACACGTCCATTTGCAGCGCCAGCATGTCGGCCGGCGCGAACTTCTTGCCCGATTCCAGCACGCGATAGATGCGGTCGGTGCGCCACGGCGCGTCCCATTCCGTGCTGATCGAGTACCTGTAGCCGTCGGGAGTGATGCGCCCATTCGCGGTCGCCAGAATTCCCTCCGCGGGATCGTAAACGTGCGGCAGTTCATCGAAAGGAACCCATCCCTTCCACTCATGGGCATCGTCGCTGCCGCTGACCGGCAAGCTGCCGTCGCCCGCCGCACGTATCGGAACCCGTCCCGTAGCCTGATAGCCGATGTGACCATCCACGTCGCCATACATCACGTTTTGCCCGGGAACACTCAAAAGGGAGAACGCCTTGCGAAACTGATCCCAGTTCTGGGCGGAGTCCACGTCAAAAAATACCAGGGAAATACCGTCCTGCAATGTCCAGCGCAGGGCAATCTTGCGGGTTTCGCCCGCAAGCAACTCGGTGATGATCGGCCCATGTCGCGTGGTCGTTACCTCCAAGGTCACGTCCGACTTGCCACGGACGTGAATCGTTTCCTGCCGATGATCCGCATTGCGCCATCCCGCGGCTGTCTTGTACTGCCCCTGCGCGTTGAACTCTTCGATAAAATCGTCTTCCACCGTCGGCCCCACGTTCGTAAATCCCCAGCCGATGCGCTGGTTATGTCCCACGATCACAAACGGAACGCCAGGCAGCGTCACGCCGGCGACATCAAAGTCGCCGCTTTTCAGATGGGCCTCAAACCACAAGTTCGGCATCTGGTGGTCAAGGTGCATATCATTCGAGAGCAGCGGCTTGCCGGAAACCGTATGCTGTCCAGAAACTACCCAGTTGTTCGAACCGGGCCGGAACAAATCATCGGAGGGGGCAGTGCCGGGAGAGGATCCCGCCTCCGGGCTCTGAACCAGATTGGCCCAGCGCTCGAGGGACGTAGAAACCGGAGGCAAGGACTCAGACTGCAGAGGGAATTTCCCGTTCCCGCGCAGGCTCGCCGGCTGCCGAGGGACTTGCATTGCGGCCTGATCCGGCTCGAAAGCTCGGTCAGCCGGCGTGGCCGAAGTGATCCGGCTCGTGCCGCCGTCCGGGTCGACTTCTTCGTCGTCATCGTCATCTTCGTCGTCGCTATTGGCTGCGGGCTGATCGTCCATACGCCGCGTCGCGGTCGGCGGACGATCTCGCCAGGAAGAGTTCACGTACAGGTCCGCGGCGAACTCCGGTCCCAGCTTGGCCAGAATCTTCTCGCGCTCGATGGCCCGCTGGTAGCTGTAGTGATTCAGGTCCTGAACCATGCGCGCTCCGACCAGAAGGGAATCGGTTACTGTCCAGGGTCGAGGTGTGTACTGCAGAATACGAAACTCCAACGACAGCCGGTCGCGATGCGATTCCAGGAAGGCATTTACTCCGCGAGCATAAGCCTCAAAATAGGCGTGGTCGCGCGCGGAAATATTCTTCTCCGCCGCGGCCGCCGCAAGCCGTAGCCCCAGAATCCGCTGCTCGCGGTCCATCGCAACGGTGTCCTCGCCGATCACTTCCGAAAGCTCTCCGGCCGCCGCGCGCCGCATTATGTCCATCTGCCAAAGCCGGTCCTGCGCAGTCACATAGCCCTGGGCAAAAAACAGGTCTTCGAGCGTAGCCGCTTCAATCGCCGGCACGCCGTGTCCATCGCGCACCACCTGCACTGGGGACGAAATCCCGGGCAGGGACACTGTGCCATCCAGCTGCGGAACCGCGGAATGAGCAATCCAGAAGGCCCACCCGAGGGCGGCGATGAGTGCCAGCAGCAGCAAGCAAACGACATAGTACAAAATGCGCCGGACGGGATGGCGCCGCCGGGAGGCAGAGCGTGGAATCTCGGGTACCGAAGCAGTAGGAGACATCAGGGACGATTGTAGGGGCGCGTGAGTGCCGGTGACAACCCGCAGTCAGCTCCGCGGCGTAGGTCGTGGAGGTTAGGAAGGGCGCGCAGGCGGGGCGTTTGTCGAGGGGAGCCGGGGTGGGGATGCGCCCGGTCGCCTCCGGTCCGCCCTCGCGGTGTCGTTTTGGTTCCGGTTTCGGATTGAGCCGGCCGCAGAAGTTACTAAGTCCAGAGACAATGACCTAGCAACTCCAAGTAATCCCCACTTTTGTAACTGCCGTGATCTGTACATCTGGTGCTGTTCCGCTAGTCTTAAGTTCGGTAATGGAAGAGAAGAAGGCCGGATCGTCATCTTCAACGAGGACCTTTGCCAGATTTTCTCACTCAAGCGCTGCTGACGGTGCGTTCCATTCGTCCGATGCTGCTTCTGTTGCGTCTCAACTTCCGGTCTCGCACCCGTTAAGTCGCGGCGCACCGACAAAAACCTGCTCCAGCGATCACGCACATTTGCCCGATCCAACGGCGGCAAAAGCGAGGAATGTAGCCCCTATGAAGATGCCTTCGATCACGGTTCTCGCAGTTTCGTTCGTTCTTGCCACGCTCGCTCCGGCCGAGACCCGGCCCGTCGGCGGGAAGGTATTTACCCCGGATTCCAGCCTGGAAAGGGCGAGCGAAATCGGCCTGCGAGCGCATACCAACGTTCAGGTGTTCCTGCCCGCCCGACCCATGGCGAATCTGCGGCCCTTCGGCCCGCCCTATGCTGGTTATGCCTATGAGACTCCGGCATCCCTGGCCTGCGTTTACGGCCTGGTGAATGTGGTAACCGGCTGCAACCCCAATACAGTAACGACCAACCCAACCGGAGGCGCCAGGATGGTCGCCATCGTCGATGCCTACGACGCCCCGAATGCAGCCAGCGACCTCGCGACCTTTTCAACCCAATTCGGATTGCCTGCGGCAAATTTCCAAACTGTCTATGCGAGCGGAGCCAGGCCGGCCTACAATTCCGGGTGGGAGTTTGAAGAATCATTGGATGTGCAGTGGGCACATGCCATGGCCCCCTCGGCCAAGATCGTTCTCGTCGAAGCGGCTTCCAGCAGCTTTTTCGATCTGATGGTGGCCGAAGATGTGGCCAGCAAAATGGTCGAGGCCGCCGGCGGCGGAGAAGTGTCCAACAGCTGGGGGGGAAGCGAATTCTCGGGCGAAACCGCCTATGACTCCCATTTCGTCAAACCGAGTGTGGTATTCGTGGCCTCGGTGGGAGACAATCCGGGCACAAGCTGGCCGAGCACATCCCCCAACGTGGTCGCGGCAGGAGGAACAACCGTGCGTCGCAATCCCTCGACCGGCGCGTTTCTCTCCGAGTATTCCTGGGATTCTGCCGGCGGCGGCATCAGCTCCGTGGAGGCTCGCCCCGCCTATCAGAGCAAGCTCTCCTCGACGCTCGGAAATTTTCGCGGCGTTCCTGACCTGTCCTTCGATTCCGATCCTGTGACCGGGGTCTGGGTATTCGATAGCAACGCCTTCGGCTGGAACATCGTTGGCGGAACCAGCGTCGCCTCGCCTGCCCTGGCCGGAATCATTAATATCTCCGGAAGCTTCTACTCATCCTCCATGAATGAGTTGGAGGTCATCTACGGAAACCTCAGCGTGGTTGCCGATTTCCGGGACATCACGGCCGGATTCTGTGGCCCTTACGGAGGCTACTCGGCGACTGGCGGCTGGGACTTCTGTACCGGCGCAGGCGTAGTCAGCGGCAAAGCCGGCAAGTAATCCGCGTTGGCAACAGCAGCCTGCCGAGGGTGGGCCGGTTTGAGGAGACCTCGGCTGCCCGATGGGGTCGCCTCGGTCGATCATCCGACGGCCCCACGCCAGCGGCGCCAGCGGCGCCAGCGGGCTCGAGGTTGGCGGAAGGCGGGTTCCCCGTTATCATGTGTGGAACCCCTAGGCGTGCGTGAACTTGGTTCGTTCCTGCGCGCCGTCCAACATGCTGCAGAAACGAATCGACGATCAGTTGACCATCTCGCGGGAGAACGTCCGCGAAGCCGAAGGAATTTTTCTTCAGCATCTCAAGCGCGTCGGCCTCAAGCAGACCGAACAGCGCAGCGCCATTCTGCGGACGTTCCTCGAAACCCGGGAACATCTTTCGATCGACGAATTGCACCGACTGGTCAAGAAAACCGATCCGCGCGTCGGCGTTACCACTGTCTATCGCACGCTCAAGCTTCTCGCCGGTTGCGGCCTGGCCAGCGAAGTCGCATTCCACGACGGCATTGCGCGCTACGAGCACCAGTACAACCGGCGCAATCACCACCACATGGTTTGCACCGAATGCGGCGCTTCGGTCGAATTCTTCTCCGAGAAAGTTGGAGAAATCGAGCAGGAGATCGGACGCAAGCATCGCTATGTCACCACCCGCCACACCTTTCAGATTTATGGTGTCTGCGAACAATGCCGCAATCCGAAGAGGGGAAATGGACGCCGAGTTGTTTAGCGACGAGGCGGGCCCGCCGGAAGATCGACACGGCAGTGGTGCGGGTCTTAGGCAGGATTCCGTAAAGTGCCCGCACTGTGGAACCATGATACCGGCCGCAGCGGCATTCTGCCCGGCGTGTGGATGGTCAATGACGCCGATTCCTCCCGCCGAACGCGCTGCCGCGTCGGCCGCGTATCTGACTTTCGTTGCCGGCGCCGTAATTCTTTTTCTTCCCGCATTTCACGACAGCCGCTTCGTGCGCTTTCATGCCTGGCAAAGTATTTTGCTATGGGCCGTCTTTTTTGTTTTGACCATAGCGTCGCTTTTTCTTTCCAATGTCGCGGCCGCCATGCTCTTTCTGCTCTTTGGCATTCTGGCTTCGCTGGCCATGTTGTTTTTGTGGATTGTTCTGACTGTCAAGGCCTGGCAGGGCGAGCGCTTCGAGTTGCCGCTCTTCGGTGCGCTGGCGGAGCGGATGAAGTAGCCGGGTTCGACAATGGCGAGTCATTTCATTTTGCGTACGGTTTTTTGAGAGCGGGAACCATGCGATCGCTTGGGGTTAGACTTTCTGGCGAGCATCGTTCAAAATATTCAGTTCACACTACATTTCAGGAGATCTCATTGAGCCAGCTTCAGCGCGTTAAGATCAGCGCTCTCGGCACCTACGTTCCGCCTCGCCTTCTCACCAACGCCGACCTGGCAACCATGGTCGATACCAATGACGAATGGATCATGAGCCGCGTGGGCATCCGCGAACGTCATATCGTGGACAAGGGCGTGGCGACCAGCGATCTGGCGTTCGAGGCGGCAAAAAAGGCTCTGTGTGAAAGGGGGATCGAGGCGAGCGATCTCGACGCGATCATCGTGGCCACGGTCACGCCCGACATGTTGTTCCCGGCCACTGCCTGCCTGGTGCAACACAAACTGGGCGCACAAAAGGTCTGGGGCTTCGATCTTTCCGCGGGCTGCTCGCAGTTTGTCTATGCGTTGCAGGTTGGCGCCCAGTTTGTGCAAAGCGGAGCCCACAAGAAAGTCATGGTCATCGGCGCGGACGTCATGTCGTCGATCATCGACTACACCGATCGGGCAACCTGCGTCATCTTTGGCGACGGCGCCGGCGCGGTGATTGTCGAAGCGAACGACCCGATCGACGACGACGCCATCGGCCTGATCGACTTTCTGCACGAAGTGGATGGGTCGGGAGGCGTCTCGTTGTACATGCCCGGTGGTGGCAGCCTCAATCCGGCCTCACACGAAACCGTGGACAAGAAAATGCATTACGTCCACCAGGACGGAGCAGCAGTTTTCAAATATGCGGTGCGGAAGATGGCGGAGGTTTGCGAAGAAATTCTAAGACGCAACGGCCTCGCCGGAAACGACATCGACCTCTTCATCCCGCACCAGGCGAACCTGCGCATCATTAACGCGACCGCCGATCGCGTGAAGCTCCGGCGGGAAACGGTGGTGACCAATATCGACCGCTACGGGAATACGACCGGGGCGACTATTCCTCTGGCCATGGACACCGCTCGCCAGGAAGGCAGACTCAAGAAGGGAAGTCTGGTGCTGCTCGCCGCCGTGGGCGCCGGATTTACAACGGGAGCAACTTTACTGCGTTGGGCGTACTGAAGCCGGGTTCAACCCGGCAAGCAGGACTGCCGATGCCGGCCACACCATTTCTCGCAAGCGGGAGATCTGTCCCTCGTCGACCCTGCACTTGGTGCTATCCGAATCCCGCCGGTTGACGATGATCCGATTAGGCGAAGGCATGCTTTGCCAGAAAACTCTCGATCCACAGGCGCCGCCACGAATAGCCATCAACGCCCGACGCGGAATCAGAATACGCTCGTGGGTTCGCTGGTCCGCAGTCCGCCGGGACCACTTGCGTGGTATTCCGTTTGCCCTCCGGGAAAGGACCTGGCGCCGGTCGCGGAGCGAAGCCCTTCCGCGCCGACGGGCCGAGAGCCCCCGAAAGCAATGATTCAAGATCCTCGCGCCGGGCCTTCTGTTCCACAACCATGGCCGATGCCGAGCCAATTTCCAGTTTGCGGCGTTCGCGCCGGGAACAAGAAACTCGAGGACAACAGCAGCCGGGAAGGACACTATCTCAGCGCCATGGCGCCGACCAGCGACTCAAAAATCCGACATCCATCGGTGCCGCCCAGTTCGGGCTCAGCGGCGCGCTCGGGGTGGGGCATCATGCCGAGAACATTGCGTCCGGGGTTGCACACACCGGCTATGTTTTCGAGCGATCCGTTGGGATTGGCTTCCGCTGCAATCTCACCCTGCGCATTCACGTAGCGGAAGACAATGCGATGGTCGCGTTTCAGTTCCGCCAGAGTCCGGTCGTCGCAAAAATAATTTCCTTCCATGTGCCCGATCGGGATCCTCAAAACGTCGCCTTCACGGCACGCGTTGGTGAACGGAGTCTGATTGTTTTCGACCCGCACCCGCACCGGCTTGCAGACATACTTTAGGCCGATGTTGCGCATGAGCGCCCCCGGCAACAGCCCTGACTCGCAGAGAATCTGGAAGCCATTGCAGATGCCCAGGACAAGCCCGCCACTGGCGGCGAATTTGCGAACCGATTCCATGACCGGTGAAAACTTGGCAATCGCTCCGGTGCGAAGATAGTCGCCGTAAGCGAAGCCCCCGGGCACGATGATGGCGTCGCAGTTCTGCAGGTCGTGCGAGTCGTGCCAGAGGAAGGTGGAGTTCTGCTTCGCCACTTGCTGGGCGGTCCAAAAAGCATCGTGATCGCAGTTTGATCCGGGGAAAACGATGACGCCAAATTTCATTGCGGACCTCGAATAGATAGAATTCTAGCAGGCCACGGCTCTGAGATCCTCCTCATCATGCTTCCGCGTCATGGCCCAGGGGCAGGAATCGCTTGCAATGGCGGAGCGGGCGGCAAGGGAGAATGGGATGCGGTTTATTGACCGGGAAGAGGTGACCAGGCGGCTCACCTACGAGATATGCATTCCGATCGTTCGCCGGGCGATGATTGCGTTCTCGCGGGGCGAAACCAAGCAACTTCTGCGCTCGATCATTCCGCTGTCCGAAGGCCGTCTCTTTGCTGTCATGCCGGGTGCGATGGGTGCGCACGCCCCGTTCGGTGCGAAGTTGATCAGTGTCTTCCAGGAAAATTTCGCTCTCGGAATACAATCCCATCAAGGCCTGGTCATCCTATTCGATCCCGAGACCGGGGCGCCCGTCTGTGTCCTTCATGCCGGCGAGATCACGGCCATTCGAACCGCGGCCGCCAGCGCGGTGGCCACCGAGGCATTGGCCCGCAAAGATGCGCGCCGTCTCGCCCTGCTCGGCTACGGCGAACAAGCCGCGACGCACGGGCGGGCGATCGGCAAGGTCCGCGATCTTGAATCCGTCGTGGTTTGGGGAAGGTCGCCGGAACGCGCTTCGGCCTTCGCGCAGCGAACGCAGGCGGAACTCGCTCTGCCAGTCGCCGTGGCAGGAACTGCTCAACAAGCAGTGGCCGAGGCTGACATCATCTGTACGCTCACATCGGCGTCCGAGCCCATCTTGAAAGGCGAGTGGGTGCGCCCGGGCACGCACCTCAATCTGGTCGGCTCCAGCTACGCCGGGCCCGTGGAAGTGGATAATGAGCTCGTCGCCCGGTCGCGCTTCATTGTCGACAGTCGCGAAGGAGTTCTCCACCAGGGCGCGGAATTTCTCCGAGCCAAGGCGGCGGGATTGATCGGTGACGACCATATGGTTGCGGAAATCGGCCAGGTATTGTCCGGCGAAATCGAGGGGCGCCGTTCGGCGGAAGAGATTACGGTCTACAAATCCCTGGGTCATGTGGTGCAGGACTTGGCGAGCGCGTGGGCCCTGTATGCCCCAGCCGAGAGTCGTTAGGGGAGCGGCGGAAGCGGCGAGCGCCTAAGCATTCCGAGGGCGCAGAGCCACGTGGCGTTCAGGCCGAGAGCTTGCCGGAATATAAGGCCATGCCCACCACGGCATCTATTCCGAGGGCGTCAAGACTGTCGATTTGCTGCTGCGTGGTGATGCCCCCGGCGACCACCAGTCGTCGCGACGTGGCTTGTCGGATCGCAGCGACGGCGTCCATGGGAATTCCGCCCATCAGTCCTTCGGTATCAATGTGGGTGTAGAGAAACGTGTCGCAGAATGGTTCGAGTGCTGCAATCATGTCGAGCGCAGTAAGCGAAGTGGCTTTGCGCCAACCCTCGATCGCCACCTGGCCGGCCCGGGAATCGATAGCAAATACGAGCGATTCGGTGCCGAGTTCTCTTGCCAGGGTCGCCGCGAACGACGTGTTGATGGTGCCGTTCTGCAAGAGCGCAGAACCGAAGATGATCCGGCTTGCACCCAGCGCCAACACTTCCCGCGCCGCTTCGAGACTGCGGATTCCGCCGCCCACCTGGCAGCAGAGCTGTTGCACGATTCCTCTGACCAGCAACCGGTTGCTCCCCGCGCCCCGGGCTGCGTCGAGGTCAATCACCTGGACGATGGGATATTTCGAAAATCGTTCGATCCAGTAGTCAAAGTTGTCAAACTCCAGCGCCATTTTCTCGCCTTGCACCAATTGCACAATCTTGCCGCCCATGAGATCAATCGACGGAATCAACATGGCCACCTCACGGGAATGCTGGCCTCGCGGAGCTCGCGCTTCAGTTGGGAAATATTCTCGATGCCAAAATGAAAGATGGACGCTGCCAGCGCCGCGTCCGCACGTCCATCACGAAACACCTCGATGAAGTCCCGCGCCGATCCCGCCCCCCCCGAAGCGATCACAGGTATCGAGACCGCCTCCGCGATTTCGCGCACCAGCCCGCAATCGAACCCCGCCTGAGTGCCGTCCCGGTCCATCGAGGTCAGCAGGATTTCCCCCGCCCCGCAGGCGGCCGCTTCCCGGGCCCATTGCACGGCGTCGCACCCGGTGGGAACGCGCCCCCCGGCGACAAACACTTCAAAACCTGCATGAACCCTCTTGGCGTCGATGGCCACCACCACCGCCTGCGAACCAAACCGACCTGCGATCTTTCCGATTAGCGCCGGCTCGTGCACGGCCGCCGAGTTGATGGCGATCTTGTCTGCGCCGGCATCGAAGACCGCCGCCGCATCTTCCAGCTGCCGAATCCCTCCCCCCACGGTAAAGGGAACAAACAGCGCGCGAGCCGTATCGCGAACCGCTTGCAGCAAGGTGCGCCGGTGCCCGCTGGTCGCGGTGATGTCGAGGAGGACAATTTCATCAGCCCCGTTGCGAGCGTGCTCGGCCGCACATTCGGCCGGATCGCCGGCGTCGCGCAGGTTCTGGAAGCGCACGCCCTTCACAACCCGGCCACCATTCATATCCAGACAGGCGATGATGCGTTTGGTCAGCACATTAGACCTCGCAAAAATTTTTCAGGATCGCAAGTCCCACCTCTCCCGATTTTTCCGGGTGAAACTGCACTCCGAAAATGTTGGCGCGCTCGATCTCGGCAGTGAAAGACAGTCCATATTCGCTGGCCGCCATCGTGGTCGGCAGCAGGGGTGCGTAAAAAGAATGCGTGTAATAGACAAACGAGTCCTGCGGGATGCCGCGCAGCAACTGCGAGCCGTCCTGAACCCGCAGAGAATTCCAGCCGACATGCGGCGATTTCACCGAGGACGGAAACTGCCGGCATTTTCCGGCAAAGATGCCGGCCCCCGCGATCTCGGGGCACTCCTCACTGCCCTCGAAAAGCCACTGCATTCCCAGACAGATTCCGAGCAGCGGCTTGCCACCAGAAGCGGCTTGGAACAAAGCCTCGCGTAAGCCGGTGCGGTTCAGAGCCTGCAGAGAGGCGAAATGTCCCACGCCCGGAAATACGATTTTTTCCGCGGCGGCCAGCGCCTCGGGCTGATCCGTGACCGAGACGGCGGCGCCGAGGTGATCGAACGCCTTCTTCACGGAATTCAGATTGCCCGCGCCATAATCCACGATGGCGATCCTGGAAGCCGCGTTCATAGAAGTCCCTTGGTGCTCGGCAGCATACGCCCCAGCCGGCGATCGCGGGAACAGGCCACGCGTAGGGCCCGCGCGAAGGCTTTGAATAGTGCTTCGATCTTGTGGTGACTGGAGCGTCCATAAAGCACACGGGCGTGCACATTGGCCCGCGCGCCACGCGCAAACCCCTCGAAGAAGTCGGAGACAAGTTCCGTCTGGAGATCTCCCACTCGCGTGGTGCGGACCTTGGTATCGACGACGGCCGAAGCGCGTCCCCCAAAATCGATGGCCGCCAATCCCAGAGTTTCATCCATGGGCATGACAAAATAGCCCGCCCGAAGAATGCCGCGGCGATCTCCCAGGGCACGGTCGAAGACTTCGCCGAGGGCGATCCCGACGTCTTCCACGGTGTGGTGTTGATCCACATCCAAGTCACCCAACGCGGCAAGTTTCAAGTCGAATCCCCCGTGTCGGGCAAAGAGTTCCAACATGTGGTCCAGAAAACGAACTCCAGTCGAAACCTCGTACCTCCCCCGACCCTCAATCGTGAGCGCAATCTGAATTTCGGTTTCTGCAGTCTTGCGATGCAGTCTGGCCCGCCTCATGCCTTCACCTCAGGGCGCAGCGACAGTTCTGCGACCACTTCGCGGAGCGCCGCAATCAACATCCCAGTATGTTCCTCCGATCCTAAAGTTAGGCGCACGCAGCCTGCGCATCCCGGATCGGAGTGCCGGTTCCGTACCAGGATTCCCCGTGCGCGCAGAGCTTGAGCGAATTCGGCATGCGTGGGCCCCACCCGCACGAGCACAAAATTAGCGTGACTCGGCCAATAGTGCAGGCCGATGGCTCCCAGCTCTCGCTGCAATACTGCGCGGCCACGTTTGACCTCGGCAACATAGTTTTCCACATACCCCTGATCCTGAAGTGCCTCCGGCAGCGCGACCAGTGCCACCGCATTCACGCTGTACGGGGAAGCGACGCGGCGTATCATCGCCATCTGTTCCTCGTTTCCGGCGAGTATGCCGATGCGCAAGCCGGCCAATCCATAGGCTTTGGAGAAGGTGCGCGCCACAAAGAGATTTGCGGGACGATCCGTCGGAGCGAGCAGGGTTACTCCGTGAAACTCGAAATATGCCTCATCCACCAGCACCGCCGCTTGCGGCGCCTGGCGAGCAACCTGGAGAAGAACCTCCAATGCTGCCACCGCTCCGGTCGGATTATTCGGATTCGCGATCGCAATCAGCCGGGTGCGGGGGCTGATCCGAGAGAGCAGGTCCTCGAGCGGAAAAGCAAAGTTCTCGCCCGAGAGAACCTCCACCAGGCGAGCGCCCTCCGCCTGGGCAAAAATTGCATACATGGCAAAAGTTGGCACCACGATGATCGCTTCATCGCCGGGCTCGAGATAAGTCGAGCAAAGCAGATGAATCGCCTCATCCACCCCATTGGTGAGCAGAACCTGCGCCGCATCCAGGCCGAGAAAAGACGCCACCAGGGCTTCGATCGGCTCGCGCTCGGGATAGCGCGCCAGGGTGTCAGGGTCGAGCGAGCGGAGCCGCGCCAGCACGCGCGGGGAACAACCGATGGTGCTTTCGTTGAAATCGAGACGCAGTCCCTGACGACCGGCGAGCGGCGGCCGATAGGCATGCAGACTTCTTACCGCGCTGCGGGCCTCAAGCATAACAAGCCCTCACCCGCAGGGATTCGGCGTGTCCCCCCAGCCCCTCCGCTTCGGCCAGGGCGATGCCCGGCGGAGCGATGCGGCGCAGCCCGGCTCGCGAAACCTCCTGGCAAGAAATGATTCGGACGTAATCGAGCACGCTGAGTCCTCCACGTACGCGCGCCATCGCGCCCGTGGGCAAAACGTGATTCGGCCCCGAGATGTAGTCTCCCGCGGACTGAGGCGTGAATTCGTCAAGAAAAACCGAGCCCGCATTGCGAACTGCCGGCGCCAGATGGGCGGGCAGCGTGAGATGCTCCGGAGCGATGCGGTTTGCAATCTCCACCGCTTGCGACAGAGAATCGACCAGAACAATCGCCCCACGCCGCAAGAGAGACTGCGCGGCAATCGGTCGCGCGCGCGCGTACCGCTCTACCTCCTTCTGTACTCTCTTCGCCAATTTTCGCGAACTCGTCACCAAGATGCAGAGCGCGTCGGGATCGTGCTCCGCCTGAGCCACCAGATCGCAAGCGAGAAAATGCGGCTCACCCACCTCGCTGATGAATACCGCTTCGGTGGGCCCAGCCAGGAATTCAATGGCGCAATCGGGCGCGACCAGTTTCTTGGCTGCGGTCACGTAGCGGTTGCCGGGACCCACGATCTTGTGTACGCCCGGCATACTCTCGGTTCCATAGGCGAAGGCGGAGACTGCTTGCGCTCCGCCGACGCGGTAGAACTCGCGCACGCCGAGAAAGGCAGCCGCCGCCAGAGTCGTCTGCGCCGGGCGCGGAGAAGCCACGCGAATTTGCGGTACTCCCGCAACCTGCGCCGGGATCACCGTCATCAGTACCGTCGAAGGCAAGGGATAGCGTCCGCCCGGAATATAGCAGCCCACCGATTCCAGAGGACGCACCAACTGGCCGACACAAACTCCGGGCTGAGTTTCCCGTTTCCACTCCCTGGGCCGCTGCCACTCACAGTAACGGCGAATGTTCGCCGCTGCCTGCGTGATGGCATTCCGCAGCACGACGGGGGTCGCCCGCCACGCGGCTTGCAGCTCGGCATCGTGCACGCGCACCGGCTCGTTGTTTCCCAATCCATCCCAGCGCTTTGCGTAGCGGCGCAAGGCTCGATCGCCGTTGCGGCGAACGTCGTTTACGATGCGCCGCACCGCGGGCTCAATCGCGGCCAGATCGGTCATGGCTCGCTGTTCCAGGGCACGCAGAAAGCGGTCTCTCTTTGATCCCTCAAGAATGCGTATCACATTACCACCTTGTTCAGCGGGTACTCGACGATCCCCTGGGCGTTCGCTGCCTTGAGTTTTGGAATCAGCGACCAGGCGGTGTGTTCTTCGATGACCGTATTGACGGCGACCCATTCGCCATCGGCCAACGGCGCGACTGTGGGATTCCGCAGTGCGGGGAGCAGCCCGAGAACTGCTGCTAAATCGGCCTTGCGCACATTGAGCATCAGACCGACGCGGCCCAGCGCAGCGATCGCCCCGCACAGCATCACTGCCAGGTTCTCGATCTTGCGCCGCCGGGAGGCATCGGCCCAGGCTGCCGCATTCGCAATGAGCTGCGTGTTGGATTCCAGCACCGTTTCTATAATCCGCAGATGGTTCGCGCGCAGCGAACTGCCGGTCTCGGTGACTTCGACGATGGCATCGGCCAGCAACGGGGGCTTCACTTCCGTCGCGCCCCAGGAAAATTCCACCTGTACGGGCACGTTCCGGCTGGCAAAGTAATTTCGCGTCACGCTGACTAATTCGGTGGCAATCGTGCGACCGGCAAGATCTTCCGGTCTCTGGAAATTCGAATCGTCCGGCACGGCCAGCACCCATTTGACTTTGTCCATGCTCTGTTTCGCATAGATCAGATCGGTGACCCGAACGACCTCGAGGCCGCTTTCCTGCACCCAGTCCAGTCCGGTTAGGCCCGCGTCCAGTGCTCCGTGTTCGACGTAGCGCGCCATTTCTTGCGCACGGATTAGGAGGCAATCGATCTCCGGATCATCGGTCGCCGCAAAATACGAGCGCGGGCTGATGTAAACGCGCAGCCCGGCGCGGGTGAATAGGCTGACGGTTGCTTCCTGCAGACTTCCCTTGGGAATGCCCAGTCGGAGCTTCATCGGCATGCCTCTGGTTGGGGAGACGCCGCGGACAGGGGGAGTTCCTCGGTGAAGCAGGATCTCGATCCCCGGTGACAGACCTTGCCTGTGCCCAACACGCGAACACGCAGTAACACGGTGTCGCGGTCACAATCGGTCCAGGCCCCCACCACTTCCAGACGGTTGCCGGACGTCTCTCCCTTGGTCCAAAGCGTCTGCCGGGTGCGGCTGTAGAACGTCACAAAGCGCGTTCGTAACGTGGTTTCGAGCGCCTGGCGGTTCATAAAACCCACCATAAGCAGTTCCCCGGTGGCCGCGTCTTGAATCACCGCCGGGGCCAAGCCTTGCATTTTGTCGAAGTCGATCTCCATCAAATCCTTCCTATTCTCCGAATCCGGGGTGCCGCGCCGGCAGCGGAAACAAAAAGCCCGCTGCGCATTTGCGGCAGCGGGCTTGGATTTCCGATTCGTGCTTTTAGGCCGTTATCCGTTATCCGTTATCCTCCGCCGACACGCTCGTCGCATGGTGGTCATGGTGATGATGGCGGTTGGGCAAAGTCACGACTTTTAATGCTATGACGGTTAGCCGTTCTCGTCAATCATGTTCTGCCTCTTGGCGGGAGAAAAAACTCTTGGAGCAGTGGCGGAGTCATGGGCTTGATTTACGGCGCACCTCGCTGGAACTCCTATTCGAGGAATCAGTTAGCTTCTGCCGGGGGCCTTCGCGCGGAGGTCAGTATCGCAAACTTGAATCTGTACCATCACTTCTTTGCGTGCTGGTGGCAGCGAACAACTCAGCAAACATCGCGCAACAGCGTGTGCATGATTCGCACCAGCCGGGCATCTGCGGCGAAACGCGCACCGACAAGTTTCGAAGCATGGGCTCAGCCGGCCCCGACCCCAGCGTGGCCATTCGCAGATGTTGCCAGCGCCTTGCCCTAACGCGGTCGACATCGGTATTGTTACCGAGTGAAGTTCCCGCGATGTAGTGGAATTCTGCTTCATTTCACCTCTCTGCCCGGCGATCATGGCATCGGTGATCTCGGTCCGTGCGCCTACGAGTTTGCGGACTTTCTCTCGGCCGCCGGACAGAGGTTGTGGCAAGTGCTGCCGCTGAATCCTACCGGCTACGGCGATTCTCCGTATCAGTGCTTTTCCGCATTTGCCGGCAACCCGCTGTTGGTCAGCCTTGAGCGCTTGCGTGGCCAGGGAGTGCTCGAGGCTTCGGACTTTGCCCAGTCTCCCTTGTTTCCCGAAGACGTCGTCGACTACGGACGGGTGATCGAATTCAAGATGGCGACCCTGCGCCGGGCAGCGCAGGGCTTTTTCGGCGACGGTTCCCGCGCCGATCGCGCCGCCTTCGAGCGCTTCTGTGAAAGCGCTCGTCCGTGGCTCGATGATTATGCATTTTTCATGGCGTGCAAGGACGTACACCATGGAGCACCGTGGATCTCGTGGGATCGACAGATTCGCCAGCGTGAGCCCCGTGCCGTGAGCGAATGGTCACGAAAACTGGAGCCAGAAATCAATGCCTACCGATATTGGCAATTCGAATTCCAGCGGCAGTGGGAAGATCTCAAGGCTCACTGCCAGAAGCGTGGCATCCGCCTCATGGGCGACCTGCCAATCTATGTCGCGGGTGACAGCGCGGACGTCTGGGCCCATCCCGACCTGTTCTATCTCGACGACCAGGGCCGCCCCACCGTGGTCTCGGGCGTGCCGCCGGATTATTTCAGCGCCACCGGACAACTGTGGGGAAATCCGATCTATCGCTGGGACCTGCAGGCTGCGACCGGATACCGGTGGTGGATCGAACGCTTCCGAGCGTCGCTCGCGTTTTTCGATATGGTGCGTCTCGATCATTTCCGCGGTTTTGAGTCCTACTGGGAGGTTCCGGCTTGCGAAACCACCGCCATTCGTGGGCGCTGGGTCCAGGGACCGGGCGAGGATTTTCTCTCGGCCATGAAGAACGCATTCGGTGAGCTGCCAATTGTGGCCGAGAACCTGGGCGTGATTACTCCGGCGGTAGAGAAATTGCGACAGCAATTCGGCCTGCCGGGCATGAGCCTTTTGCAGTTTGCATTCGGCAAGGATCCGCAGGGGCCATCGTTTCGTCCGCACAACTACAATCGCGACCTGGTCGCCTATACCGGGGGCCACGACAACGACACCACGGTCGGATGGTGGACGAGTTCCGGGGCAAATGACAGTACTCGCACCCCGGAAGATGTTCGCAAAGAGCACGACTTCGCGCGCTCCTATCTCAACTTCCACGACGATACCGAAATCAACTGGGTGATGATCCGCGCGGTGCTGGCATCGGTCGCGGACGTGGCGATTGTGCCCTTGCAGGATGTGCTGGGCATGGGGAGCGCCGCGCGGATGAATCTTCCCGGCACGGTCAGTGGAAACTGGAAATGGCGTTATCGTGCGGGTGCATTAGGCCGCGAGTTGAGCGCCAGACTTCGAGGTCTAGTGGAGCTTTACGATCGCTAACCGTGTCGGCGAAGCGATCCAGGATGGATAGCGATATCGCGATGAACAGGACATTGGCATGCCACTAAACCGGGATGTGCTGTGGTATAAGGACGCGATTATTTATCAAGTCCACGTCCGTACTTTCCGTGACAGCAACGGGGATGGCATCGGCGATTTTCCTGGGCTTTCAGAGAAGCTCGACTATCTGCAGGAACTGGGGGTCAGCGCCATCTGGCTCATGCCATTCTTCCCCTCGCCTTTGCGCGATGATGGCTATGACATCTCGGACTACAACGCAGTCCACTCCAGCTACGGAACATTGGAGGATTTCCGGAGACTTCTGGGGTCGGCCCACGACCGGGGAATCCGGATCGTCATCGAACTGGTCGCGAATCACACATCCGATCAGCACCCGTGGTTTCAGGAGTCGCGAAGTTCGCAGGCGAATCCGCGGCGCGACTGGTATGTCTGGAGCGATACCGACATCCGGTACAAGGGCGCCCGCATCATCTTTCTCGACACAGAGAAATCGAACTGGGCGTGGGATCCGATTTCAAAATCGTTTTACTGGCATCGCTTCTTCAGCCACCAGCCCGATCTGAACTATGACAATCCCGCGGTTCGGGAGCAGATGTGGAAGGTAATGCAGTTCTGGCTGGAGATGGGAGTCGACGGCTTTCGGCTCGACGCCGTGCCCTACCTAGTAGAACGGGAAGACACCAATTGCGAAAACCTGCCGGAGACTCATGACGTGCTAAAGGAACTGCGGCGAAAACTGGAAGAGAACTATCCGGGCAGGATGCTGCTGGCGGAAGCCAATCAGTGGCCGGCGGACCTTCGTCCCTATTTCGGTGAGGGGGATGAATTCCACATGGCGTTTCATTTCCCGCTGATGCCGAGGATGTTCATGGGGCTCAAGTTGGAGGATCGCAAGCCGATCACAGAAATCCTGCAGCAGACCCCGGAGATTCCGTCTTCCTGTCAGTGGTCCCTGTTCCTGCGCAACCACGACGAACTGACTCTCGAAATGGTCACCGATATTGAACGCGACTACATGTATGACTCGTACGCGGTGAGCAAGATGATGCGGCTGAATCTCGGAATCCGCAGGCGTCTGGCCCCTCTGCTGGACAACGATCGCAGGCGTATCGAGTTGATGAACGGTATGCTGATGTCGTTACCCGGCACTCCGATCATCTATTACGGCGATGAGATTGGCATGGGCGATAACATCAATCTGGGCGACCGAAATGGAGTAAGGACTCCCATGCAGTGGAACGGGGAGACCAATGGCGGTTTTTCTACCGCTCCCGCGGACCATCTCTATGCTCCGCTGATTCAGGATCCGGTATACGGTTATCAGGCAGTCAACGTCTTACGGCAGAAAGCGAGCGAGCATTCGTTGTTCAATTGGATGCAACGTATCATCGCCGTGCGCCGATCGACCGGCGCTTTCGGCAGGGGATCGATCGAGTTTCTGTATCCGGCAAACCACAGAATACTGGCATATGTTCGGCGATTGGCCAATGAGACGATCCTAGTGGTCAACAATCTATCGAGCACGGCACAAGCGGTCGAACTGGATCTGAGTCGATACAAGGCAACCATCCCGATTGAGATGTTCGGCCGGAACATGTTTCCGCGGGTGGGCGATCTTCCCTATTTGTTAACCCTGGGGCCCTATCAGTTTTACTGGTTTCGACTGCGACGCATCTAAGCGAAGGCCGTTCGTGAGGTTCTGCAAAAAGTTCGTTCCGGGCGCGCGAGTGCGTCCAACGGAGATTGGAATTGGCAGAGGAGAGCTTTCTTACCGATGATTTTCTTCGCCAACTGATCAATGTCGGCGAAGTCGATATCCTGGTCGGCTTGCCTACCCACAACAACGCCAAAACCGTCGGGTCGATCGTGCACACCATTCAGACCGGCATCCTGCGCGGGTTTCCCCGAGAGCGAGCCGTGATCATCAATGCCGACGGGGGGTCACGTGATGGCACTCCCGAGTTGGTGACGGGCGCTTCCATCGATGATGTTCGCCCAGCCTCGAATCTGTATGCGCTCCGCACTCTGCATTCGATCAGCACAAGGTATGCGAGCAGCCCGGCGAGTGGAGGTGCGTTTCGGACCATCCTTGCCGCTGCCGAACTGCTGCGTGCCAAGGCCTGCGTCGTGCTGTCACCCGAGGCGGCGAATATTGAGCCGGAATGGCTTGCTACCTTTTTACGCCCGATTTACCGGGACGACTTTGATCTGGTGACCCCCACCTATCGCCGTCACAAGTTTGACGGGCTGTTGATCACCAACTTGCTCTATCCGATGACCCGTGCACTTTACGGAATACGAATCCGTGAATCCTATTCACCGGAGTTCGGTTTCTCGGGCCGCCTCGCGACTCAATTCCTGGCGCAAAACGCCTGGACCGACGGAACCGACGGGGCAGGCATCGAACTTCGCTTCACTTTGGCCGCGATTACGGGAAAATTTCGAATCTGCCAGTCCTTCCTGGGAGAAAAGATTCATATCGAGCGACGTTCCGCGGACCTGGTGCCAGCCTTACGACAAACCGTCGGTGCCCTGTTCTCCGCATTAGAGGCAGACTTTCCTGTCTGGAGTGTCGTGGCCGGTTCGGAGCCAGCGCCCGTGACGGGGACCGATCAAGGAGTGCTCTTGGGACCGCTGCGAGTAAATCGCAAACGGCTGCGAGAGATGTTTAGCGCCGGAGTTGCCGAATTGGAATCTGTCTTTCAGCTGATTCTCTCCCCGGCCACGCTCGCCGAACTTCAGCAGATCGCCCGACTGGAAGAAGAGGAGTTTCGATACCCCGCAGAATTGTGGGTGAGGACCGTTTACGAGTTTGCCGCCTCGTATCAGAAATCTGTGATCAGCCGGGACCATATCGTCCAGGCCCTGGCGCCGCTGTTCCGCGGCAGGGTGCTCACTTTCCTGATGGAACATCGTAACGCTTCCGCCGAGCAGGTCGAGAATAGTATCGAAGGCCTGTGTCTCGAGTTTGAACGCCTGAAACCGTATCTACTGCAGTTGTGGAAATTAAGAGAGTGAGGCAACTATGCGAGAAATGATTGTCAGCGAACTCAGTCAGGCGCTGCACGAAATGGCCAGAGGTTTCGCCCACTTCCTTCCTCGTCTCATCGTCATGCTGATCCTTGCCCTGGTGGGCTGGTTGATCGCTTACCTCGTCAAGGCAGTTCTGCGCAGCATTCTCCGGCTGGTCAAGTTCGATAGGCTTTCAGAAAACGCAGGCGCTGCTCAATTGCTGAGCAAAGCCGCGCTGCCTTCGGCGACGGAAGTGTTGAGCCGGTTTGTCTTCTGGGTGGCGTGGCTAGGCTTCATTCTGCTGGGTGTGAGCGTGCTCGGGATTCTGGGCCTGCAGGAGCAAGTCGCAAGATTCTTTCTTTTCGTGCCGCGTCTGTTTGTCGCGATGCTCATCATGTTTTTCGGACTGCTGGCCGCTAGCTTTTTCTCGCGCGCTGCCCTGCTGGCTGCAGTCAATGCCAACGTGCCTTCACCCCGGGTTTTGAGCCTCGCGGTCCGCAGCATCATCATTGTGTTTGTATTGTCGATCGTTTTTGAAGAACTGGGTCTGGCGGAGCAGACCATGCTGGTGGCTTTCGGAATTGCCTTTGGAGCCCTGATGCTCGGCTTGGCCATTGCATTCGGCATGGGGGGCAGAGACTTGGCTCGGCGCTTCCTGGAGAAGAAGATTGTTCGCGAGAAGAAGGAGGAGAACGAAGATGAACTGTCGGCGCTCTAGAACGACGCTGCCCGCCTGGCCTCGTCGTTGGCCTTGGATGCGATGCGCGACTCCTACTGACTTGCGTCGCAAGCAACAGTAACCTTGACGGGCCCCTCGCCCCTCTGCATTCCGAGCCAGATGAAGCAGTTCGTCGACACGATCAGGTTTGCAGAGAATGGAGTTGCTGCGAGCTCAGCTACCAGAGAAGTAGACGATTTCCGGTTTGGCTTTGTTCGCCTTCGGGGCATTCCCGGAACCGGGAGCCAGTTCTAGATACCTCTGGTCGTCTCTCCGGGCGTCCGGCTGAGCCGCGCCGAACGTCTCCTCGCTGCGAAGCCAACATAATCCTGGTTGGGTTGCACCCCACATAAACAGGATCACACTCGAAACCGAGGCCAGGAACCGCTTTTGATCTTTGAAGCCCGATCTCCCGAAGCGGTTCGAGGTTCGCAATCGATGTCAAGACGGCAAGGCAATGACTTCCTGATGCGGTTGACGGGATGATCGGCGATTCGGGACAACACCGATTAGGTTGTAAGCTGCCGGTCATGTCTTTGCCACTTCAACCCAATCAGAGAGGGCAACGTAGCGTTCTTCCTCCTTCGTGCACTCCTTGATCGCTGCGGTCATTTCACGCATAGATGTCGCAATGCGCTGGTCGTCCGCAAGATCACTGGGAACCGGCTCCGAGCGATATATGTCGGACGTGCAGTCTTGGGCGATCTTCACGAGATCACTCAGCATGTGAGTAAATTCTGGGTCAACTTTTGCAATCTCTTTCCTAATGGCTACCGCATCGATGTGGTGGGGGTCGATTTCTGCCCATCTTTGCGCCCTAACTAAGCGAGCCGTCACGATTTTGACAAGCGGCACGAAGCGATTGGCGAATTGCTCGACGCGATCAGCCATCTCACTCACAGTGTTTATTCCTCCTGGTTATTTGGGTCGCAGGATGGGAGGGCCAAGTTCGGGCGCTTTGGGAAGTCTAGCGTTTCGCGGGTACTTGACAATTCCCTACGCGGCGTAGCCAAAAACAGCAGGCTGGAGGACTACTGCTTTTGGGGAGTGTCCCGAACCCAAGCTATCGAGGTTGGGGCGCTGAACGCGGTTCGCCTGAAAAGGCATGAATCGCGAAACCGAGGTGCAAGTCGGGCACACTGGCTGCAGCGGCGAACCATATCCGTTCACTCGATCCTATTCCCAACACCCAGATGCCGGGAGGCCGGGGTGTTGTATCAAGCACCGCTGTTCGGTGCCCCGCGCGGTATCAACCTCGACCTCAATCTCGCGGCCAAGCTATACGCCCGGAGCATCGATGTCGATGTTGCACGGTCTTACGCGACCCTGAGTAGAAAGTTGCGCCCTATCTTCCCCAGCTTAAAGAGGTGATTTACTTCACTTGTTCCAGGGGCAGGCGGTCGACCCGGGTTGGATCTCGGTAGCAAAAGGCGCAGGAGAAGTTGCACTCTTGGGTGGGCCCGAACCCAAGCGCAATCGTGGCATCAGGCGCACTCGCACCGGAGGCGATCGATGAACGTTTGTCGCCGACTTTGTTTCATGGACCAATCTCCATCAACCATCAAAGCGCGCGAAGCAGTGTATGTAGCGCGCGACTGCGGCATACTCTGGCCGGCCGCTCAGTTTGCGCTCCAGCCCAAGAATTCGCTCATACTCGGAGCTGCGAGAAATCCGGGCCGGCAAGTAATCGGCGAGGACTCGTACACCCCGCTCGGCAATCACTGCCAGCGAAGCCGCTTTCAACATGGCTTGCAGGCTATCTGAGGTAAATAGTCGTACCCGGCCCCCGTACAAAGACTCTTGTCCCCAGTCGGCGGTGAGGTTGCTGTCCGCGACCGCCAAATCACCCGCTAGGATAGCGGCCTTGAATACTTCGCCGCCCCGGTTCCGCACAAGGATCGACAGTATCGCCGAGGAGTCCCGCAAGGTGCGAGCCGCGCTGCGCAACACGGCAATCGGGTCGTCGAGATATTCCACCACGTTGTGGCACAGAATTACGTCGAACGATGCAGCGGGAAACAAGTTCGCCAACCGCGTTGCGTCGCCAGGTTGCAGTACGATTTTGTCTGCAACTCCTGCTTCTTGTGCTGTGAGTTTCGCTTTAGCCAGCATAGCCGGAGACGAATCCAGAAGCGTAACGTGCAAGCCAAGATGAGCCAATCGAACCGCCGTCGCTCCTGTGCCGCACCCGAGATCCAGTGCGCACAACGAAGGTTTGGCCCGCCTTGGAAGGAAATCCTGCAGGTTGGCAAAGGCCAGGTCGGAGCGCAAGCGGCCCTCGGGCGTCTGGAGGTAGGTGGCGTATTGGTTCGCGCCGCTCTGGAAGCGTTCGCGATCGGTCTTGGCCGTCATCCTCATGTGAGCCTCAAGTGGACTCGTTTGCCCTATCCAATCGCTCGTAAGATCCCCTGCCTGAGTCAAAAGGCCCCGATGCCGGTTACGTGCGCAGCGTCTCGTCTTCCAAGGACGTGCCGACCAAAAAAGTCGCGCTTCTTGCGTTCCGGGAATGGCCAAGATATTGGGACGGTTCAGCGAGGTACCGCTCGCCTCCTGTTCGCAGCGCCGTAGACGGTCCGCCTCGCGAGCGGGCGTGTTCGGCAGTGACTATGGCCTGTCCGCAGCGCGTGTCACGACTGCGATACGCGCCTATGCCGCCGGTACTAAGTTGAGATTGAATTTCGTAGCGATGGAGTTTGGTGCCAGCGATCAGGGTCATGGGCACTTCATTATAGTCGAGCCGCAGCTCCATCCCCTCCGATCGATCGGCATACCGTACTGAATGAACGAAAGGGTGCCCCTGGTCCAGAAGAATCTGCGGCAGGTGGGCTCGGCTCGCTGCCGTCCTGTCGGCTGCGGGCGAATCGGGGGAACAGTCGCTGCCGCTTTTGAACTCAAAAGGGAAATTTCTTCTCGTATACTTCGCGGCAAGACCATGGCAGCGGCGCTTCGGAGCAATGATGGAGTATTTGCTTGTCCTGAACGATTCACCATACGGAAGTCAGCGTACCTACAACGCACTCCGGTTGGCCGGTGCACTGGCGAAGGGGCCAACCGGGGAAGTCTCCATTTTCTTGTTGGGCGACGGGGTAGTCGGCGGATTGCGGATGCAATCCCCGGCGGATGCGTCCTATAACATGCAGGAAATGCTGTGACTTTTGGCGGTGCAAGGTGTCTCAATCGGTGCCTGCCGCACCTGTTTGGAGGCGCGTGGGATTGATGATGCCTCGCTCGTCACTGGCGTCGACCGCCGCACTTTGGACGAGCTTCGCAATTGGACCGAGGAAGCAACGAAGGTGTTAGTGTTCTGATCGACCAGTCGGAGCCTGCGGACCGCAAGACATCAAATAAACGCGATTTTCGATGCACCCAATCCGCAGGCGCGCGATGCGTCCGTTGACGCTGCGCAACCTCGCTCCACCGGCCGCTAGGCGCGAATTTGGTAAGGACGTACATCTCTAACTTCCGCTTATCATTACGAAACTGGGTTCGTCGCTACCATTCGTTCCGGTTGGCCGAAGACCGATCCCAAAGCCGGTTCCGCTGCCGGTCGCGGTAGCTGACCCCGCGCTCTTGCCGCCCCGTCCTCTTCGAGGTCGCGGCAAAGATTTCAGTTGACATCGTTTTCGGTCGTTTTATAATCATTCTCATTCGATAATCATGCGCTTCACCCATGGACAGTTCCGTGAGCTGGCCGCAAAGCACGGTTTGGCGGTCACGCACCAGCGCCAGGTCGTCTTTGAGGCCGTCGTCGCTTCCCACGGACACCATTCTCCAGAAAACATTTACGCCGCGGTCCGACGTCGCATTCCATCCATTTCTCTCGCCACGGTCTATAACAATCTGCGGCTTTTCATCGAGTATGGGTTGCTGCGAGAGGTCACCCCGCACGCGTCCACGCTGCGCGTGGACGGCAATCTCAAACCTCATCACCACCTGGTCTGCGCCCGCTGCAAATCGGTGCAGGACATCGAAGGAGAGTTCATCGATTTCAATCGCCTAGCCCGGCAACTGCCGGACGGCTTTGATTTGACGCAGCCGTTGATCGAGGTCTTTGGTCTCTGTCGCCGCTGCAGCACCAAAAAGTAGATGTTTCCACGCGATACCCAGTCAATTTTCGAAGGATGAAAACATATGGAAAATACGCTCGCGACTTCATCGGGGAGTGTTGCCCCCGAAGCTAAGGAAAAAAACACCGCCACGGAATCGAAGTGCCCGGTAGCGCATGGCGCTCGCAAATCCCACAACAATGTTGATTGGTGGCCGAATCAGGTGAACCTGAAGGTCCTGCATCAGCATTCCCCCCTGTCCAATCCGATGGACAAGGAGTTCAATTACGCGCAACAGTTCAAGACGCTCGACCTGAATGCCGTGATCAAGGACCTGCATTCCTTGATGACGGATTCGCAGGCGTGGTGGCCGGCCGACTTTGGACACTATGGACCGCTGTTCATTCGTATGGCGTGGCACAGCGCTGGCACATACCGCATCGGCGACGGCCGCGGTGGTGCCGGATCAGGGCAACAGCGCTTCGCGCCTCTCAATAGCTGGCCGGACAATGTGAACCTCGACAAGGCGCGCCGGCTGTTGTGGCCGATCAAGCAGAAGTACGGGCGGAAAATCTCATGGGCCGACCTCATGATTCTCGCTGGCAACGTCGCCCTCGAGTCGATGGGATTCAAGACGTTCGGTTTTGGCGGCGGGCGCGAGGACGTCTGGGAACCCGAAGAGGAAATTTATTGGGGACCTGAGGGCACGTGGCTGGCGGACGAGCGATACTCCGGGGATCGTGACCTGGAGAATCCTCTCGGTGCGGTGCAAATGGGCCTGATCTATGTGAATCCGGAAGGGCCGAATGGCAAGCCGGATCCGATCGCTGCGGCGCGCGACATCCGGGAGACTTTCGCCCGCATGGCGATGAATGACGAGGAGACCGTTGCGCTCATTGCCGGCGGTCACACGTTTGGCAAAACCCACGGCGCTGGCATTCCCACTCAATATGTGGGCGCCGAACCAGAAGGTGCTGACATCGAGGATCAGGGCCTCGGGTGGAAAAATAAACTTGGCAAAGGTTTCGGTGCTGACACCATCGGCAGCGGCCTGGAAGTCATTTGGACCACGACACCCACGAAGTGGAGCAACAACTTCTTCACCAACTTGTTCAGCTACGAATGGGAACTGACGAAGAGCCCGGCCGGTGCGCACCAGTGGAAACCGAAGAATGGCGCCGGCGCCGGTACGGTGCCGGATGCGCATGATCCCTCAAAGCGTCATGCCCCATCCATGCTGACGACTGACCTCGCCTTGCGCTTCGACCCTGCTTACGAAAAGATTTCACGGCGCTTCTACGAGCATCCGGATCAGCTCGCAGACGCGTTTGCCAGGGCATGGTTCAAGCTGACGCACCGCGACATGGGGCCGATCTCGCGGTACCTTGGCCCACTGGTTCCGAAGGAACAACTGGTGTGGCAAGACCCGGTTCCGGCCGTGGATCATAAATTAATCGGGGAGAAGGACATTACTGCTCTGAAAGCCAAGATCCTCGCCTCCGGACTGTCAATCTCCCAATTAGTCACGACGGCATGGGCGTCGACGTCGTCGTTCCGTGGATCCGATAAGCGAGGTGGGGCAAACGGGGCGCGCATTCGTCTCACGCCACAAAAGGACTGGGAAGTGAACCAGCCGGCGGCACTGGCGAAGGTTCTCAGGAAGCTAGAAGCGGTCCAAAAGGAGTTCAACAGCGCGCAGTCCAACGGGAACAAGGGGAAGAAGGTCTCACTCGCAGATCTGATTGTGTTGGGCGGTTGCGCAGCCGTCGAGGAAGCCGCGAAAAAGGCGGGGCACAAAGTGAAGATTCCCTTCTCGCCGGGGCGCACGGATGCTTCGCAGAAACAGACCGATGTGCACTCATTCGCCGTAATGGAACCAATCGCTGACGCTTTCCGCAACTATCTCCGCAGCGGACAAGTCCTGTCGGCGGAGGAGTTGCTGCTGGATCGGGCGCAGTTGCTGACACTGACTGCCCCTGAGATGACGGTACTCATCGGCGGCATGCGCGCGTTGAATGCGAACTTCGGGCAGGCCAAACACGGCGTCTTCACCAACCGGCCCGAAACGCTGACGAATGATTTCTTCGTCAACCTCCTCGACATGAATACGAAGTGGGAGCCCTCCTCGACATCCGAAGGCGTGTTTGAGGGGCGCGATCGCGCGACGGGCAAGCTCAAGTGGACCGGCACGCGTGTCGATCTCCTTTTCGGTTCGAACTCCCAGCTCCGAGCAATTGCGGAAGTCTATGCCTCTAACGACTCGAAGGAAGCATTTGTGAAGGACTTCGCGGCTGCCTGGAACAAGGTGATGAACCTTGATCGCTACGATCTGGCGTGAGGAAAGGTCGACTTCGTGTGGTTGATGGCGGTTCGGATCAGCTAAGCCGACCGTCGTCACCTTTCTGGCTCGTGGGGGCGCATTGCGCGCCTCCGCGGCGCTTTCATCAACCGGCAAGACCGCCTCAAGCAGATCGAATTTGTCGCCGGGGTAACTATTCAGAATAGCCCGTGACCAGATTGTTGTTGAAGGTGACTTTCCCTCGCGCGCATATTCCGGGGCTCGTTCCAGAGTCTCTCGTTCGGGGATCGTGATCTCCTCATTATCTGATCAGGTTGCTTTGTTCGGGCTGCTTTTTGTCCGCTCGCTCGTTTTTCCTGTCTGAATACGTTTTGAAAGCATCTGCTTCGCCTTTTCCAATTCTGCGCGACGCGCCGGGCTGAGGCCGCGTCCGGCTCGATTGATGAAGTAGCTAAGCATTCGCATGCCCGACCCCGCCCCCTTCGGGGAAACCTTCTTTGAGGCCAGCGATCGGGCGATGGTGCCGGCGCTTTTCGTGAAGAGTCCGGCCGGCGGGTGAGTGGACTCGGTGGTGACTCCCGCCACCCATCGCCTTTTACTCTTCTTCTTGCCAGTCGCCATGCAGAATCCCCAAGCATTGTTGGTGCTTTGTTTAGATTCCTCCGCCCGCTTGAGATGCTTTTGGGGCGACATTCTCGGCATTCTTCAGATGGTCCTGCAGAGTCGGTAGAGTCTCGCTGGCGAAATTCTTAACGTCAGCGTCGCGGCCTGAAGCACTCTCCGTCTTGAAGGCGGCAACGTCTTCCTTGTGATCCTGCACCATGTCCGCTATGTAAGCCCTGTCAAACTGCCCGCCGGACAGCTTCGAGAGGCGCTCCTTGGTGGCATTTTGTTTGGCGTTGGAAGCCTGCGGCAGTGTGATGCCCTTGGCGGCCGCGAGTTCTTTCAGTTTGTCGTTTGCCTTGCTGTGATCGTCAACCATTCGCTGTCCGAATTGCTTCACGTCGTCGCGGGAAGCTTTGTGCACGGCGAGTTGACCGAGTTCTACTTCCGCCATGCCGCCTTCGGCGGCTTCTCTGAGAAATTTCCGGTCGGCCGTACTGAGTGCAGAGTTTGCGGAAGACCGGTCGGAAGAGCCCATCGAACGATTACTGTTTTGGGCGGCGGCGCCGCTTAGCAAACCTGCCACGCACAGGCTGGCCAGGAAACAGGCCGCGAGTCGATACGATGGAGAGCGAAACGACCGCATAGGGACAACTCCTCTCTTGTTCGGTAGCCTACGGGGAGAAGGAGGACGAGACAATCGGGCATTTTCTGGATTTGCAGCCTGTGTTCGCTGTATCAGTTGCACTTGCCGGGGATTGGATTACCTTGGACAATTGCTTGCTAGCACCGCCTTGGCCATGATGGCAGCGGCAGGTATCGGAGCGGGCGCTTTGGGCTGGACCGACATCTGGGTGCTCCGGTATTCATTCCCTGGCCACCAAATGGACTATGAATGTGCGCAGCGTCCCCGGCAATGAACATGTGGCCTTCGCCTAGGCGCGCCACTTGGCGGTGATGAATGCGAAAGTAGCTACTCCAGTGCAAGACGCGTGGCTCGATCACGCCGGTTGCTCGCTGCGTCAGTATCCTGCGCACAAGATCGAGCGAAGGTGCATCGCCTTCTGTGGTGTCGATTGCGGCAACGACTCGGCGGCGCGTGACGCTCATCGGAAAAATTGCCACGGGTCCAAATTCGCTCGGGCACAGTTGCATTTCGTCGGCGGGAAGCGTAGTGCTCGTCTCGAGATCAGCCAATAGGAACGAGCCGCGATATTCCGCCCCCTCAAACGGAAGGTTCAACTGATGCCGGACGGTACTGTGCGCTCCGTCGCAGCCCGCTACGATGGAGGCGCTTAGCCTGGCGGATTCGCCTTTCCCTTCAAGCGTGACCGTGACGAAGCGATCGTCCTTGATCGCCGAAACGAATTTGGTTTCGTACTGGACATCTCCACCTTTGCGCCGTAATTCCTCGACCAGTAGTTTCTCCGTCACGTCCTGCGGCACCATGGCAACGAACGAATAGGGACTTTCGTCGGGTTCGAACCTCATATGGGCGAGCGTGCGGTCATGAGTCATGACGGCAACTTTTGTGACTCGATTTGCCTTTTCTAGGAAAGGAGCGACGATGCCTGCCATGTCGAAGATTTCAAGCGTCCGAGGAAAGATCGCCAGCGCTTTCGAGTGCTCGGACTGAGACGAGCGGTTTTCGATGAGTCGCCATCGAAGATTTCGGCGAGCACATTCGTTCGCCAGAAAGAGGCCAACCGGGCCGGCACCCACTATCAAGACGTCAAGGTCGATGGAGTTGTTTGTCATCGTCTGAAGTGCTCCCTACTCCGCTGACTAAGCATGTGCTCGCAAACGGAGTGCCCCACTGTGAATGGGTTGGCGCGGTCTCCACACCACACATGGTTTTGATCGACTCAGTGATCACACGATTCACGAATTCCCAAATCATTTCAGTCTTTCATTCTGAAACGCGGCTAAGGTAATTACCGTATGAGCAAGCGAAAGTTGATGTGCTGTCGCCTGAGTGTCACAGCACCACGCAGTATCATCCGGCATGATGCAGTTCCGCCAGCGCGGAGCCCTCAGACTGCCACGGGACGCCTTGGTTGAGGCGAAGGTTACTTTTCGCAGGGCGGTAAGAGGCTAGGGAGAGACGAGTAAATTCTCGGCTGCTGTGACCAGTTGTTCTGCGTTACTTTTATCGATCAGAGCAGAAAAACCTGCGCGGCGGAGATCCGCGGAACTGAGCACGTTTCCGAAGGAGGTAAAAAGAATGAGAGGGGTTCGCGGAAACATCTTCTTGAGGATGCTCCCAGCGGTGAGGCCGTTCATCGCGGGCATCGAAAGGTCTAGTACGATGACGTCAACTGTAATTTCTCGAGCCTTAGCGACCGCTTCTTCACCGGTCGATGCTTCGGCACATACAGCCCAACCTGCTTCCTCGAACATTTGTCGCAGGGTTCTCCTGATCACTGCACTGTCGTCGGCAACGAGGATGCGTTTCAGAAATATCCTGATTTCAAATTAACGTTGGACCGTTTCGCATAAATAAAGTCTAGAAGTCTTGCTTTGAGAACGGCAATACAGGTCTCACTGTACGGTAGCGAACAGACCGGGCCAAACGCAAGGCACGGACCGGGAACGGTTGGAAACGGTTGCGTGCAATTTCTACCGGAGAGCAAGGTAAGCCTCAACGGTACTGAAGATGTCACAGGGACCAGCTCATAAATCCTCAATAAGAGTGGCAAAAGCCATATATCGCGGCGGTACTCGAGGTAGAGAATTGAAAACTCAAAAATCAGATCGGGGCAGAATCGACAAATCAGCCGCAATGATCGTTTCATCCTGCGAAAAGCGGAAAACTGTGTGACGTGGAAGCGTTTTGTCTGGCGGCGCGAGCTTGGCAGGGCCACTAGACTAGACACCGTGCCCGTCTCATGGTGGGAAAAAACAGACCACGGTTACAGTCTGAACCGGATAGACCTCTGTCTCGGAACAGTCTAGGTTGGGCCTCGAGAGGCGAGTGAGGCAAATAGGAGACGGTATCCTAATGAGAAAGAATCCGGGAAGGCCGCGCAGGTGCGTGCTCGTTTTGGCGCCCGCATTCCTGCTTTTTGCAGGGGTAGGCTGGTCCGCGGATATGCGCACGCTCAAGCCGATATCGCCAAGCGCATCGATGCCTCCGGCAAGGTGCTTGACGAAGTCATGGCAAATCGGGATCAAGCTGTCCCCGAAGGTGTCATCAAGAGGGCGCAGTGCGTCGGGGTTTTTCCTTCCTTGGTAGAAGTCGCCGCGCTTGTCAGCGGCAAGCGTGGAAAGGGATTCGTATCCTGTCGTGTTAACGGGGGATGGAGCGCGCCAGCTCCTCTTACACTCACCGGAGGCAACTGGGGAGCGCAGTTTGGAGGGGAACAGGTTGACTTGGTGATGATCGTGATGAACGACAAAGGTATGCGACAACTCGAATCGGGCAAGTTCAATTTGGGCGTCGAAGCGTCTGCGGCTGCTGGCCCTGTTGGTACTCACCACTGGACGATGAACTCCGAAGTTGTGACGTACGCGCGGTCGCGCGGAATATTTGCGGGCACCAATCTCGACGGATCTTCCATTGCGCAGGATGAGGACGATGCTCACAGTCTTTACGGAAGGTCCCTATCGTTGCCCGACATCCTCTGCGAGGAACAAGCTTCTATGGCGCCAAGCCGCGAACTTGGGAGGCCGAGGAAGAATTGCCCCGGCCTCCGCCAGTCGATCATCAGCCGCCGCGGCGTCCGCCTCAATTCGATTCGGTGAACTCGATATCGGGCGCGGCACCACCC
>Ga0187847_10000056_pt1 | contig 119942 bp, 95 predicted proteins | sample June2016WEW_4_10_FD_132458 | JGI IMG/M metagenome (GOLD analysis project Ga0187847, IMG submission 132458) | Peatland microbial communities from SPRUCE experiment site at the Marcell Experimental Forest, Minnesota, USA - June2016WEW_4_10 | ecosystem: Environmental > Terrestrial > Soil >...
AGGGCCGCCTCCAGCGCCTGGTCATATGTACTGCTCTTGACTGTGTCCCCGCCATCGGAAATGAGCACCAGCACTTTGCGTCCCTGCTTGGGCCCCAGCTTGTCTGAGCCCAGAACAATGGCATCGTACAGGGCCGTGGCATGGTCGGCGTGAAGCCGGTCGAGTCCGCGGTCGATGAGGCTTATCTTGTTGGTGAAGGGCGTGAGTTCCGTTACGTCGGTGGCAAACTGCAGCAGGCTCATCTGATCCTGCTGACGCATGATGGCGTGGACAAAGCGGTGCGCCGCAACCGCCTCATCCGCCATATCCTTTTTGACGCTGCCACTGGTGTCGATGGCGAGGGTTAGGTTCAGGGGCAGCTCCGATTGGCGTTCGAAGAAGGATATCTTCTGCGGTCTTCCATCCTCTGTTACCGCGAAGTCATCCTTGGTCAGATCGCCCACAATGGCGCCGTTGCGGTCCGTCACGTTGACAAAAATGTTGACCAGCTTCACGTCTACATGGAGCGTGACATCCTGCGCTGCGAGCAACGGGAGGAAAAGCAGCATGAGTGCAAGCGAGAATCCGAGTGGCCGGGATGTATCGACTCTACTTTTCATCGGCGGACTCCGGAAGCGCCACAGCCATCTCAGCGGGAAACGGTTCGCCTGCCGCCCACACAGCTCCATCGACGAACGTCTCTTTCTTCCAGATGGGCACGGTCTTCTTGAGCGTGTCGATAAGCCAGCGGCAAGCTTCAAACGCTGCAGCACGGTGCGCTGATGCGACCACGATGAGCACGCTGGTTTCGCCCACCAGGAGGCGGCCCAGCCGATGCACGATCGTCACGTGCCGGACACCGAATCGTTTGCGCGCCTCGGCGGCGAGTTCCCGCATCTGCTTTTCGGCCATCTCTTCGTAAGCTTCGTAATCGAGATGCAAGGTCTGCCGGCCGCGCGTGTGATTGCGCACAATGCCGTCGAAGATCACCACCGCCCCGTCTTCGCCGCGCTTGGCTGCTTCAATCAGGTTCTCCGCGTCGATTGGCTCGCGGGTGAGGCCAGTCACGATCGTGAGATCTTCTGTGGTTTCTTCTGAATCGCTCGGCGTGCCCAAAGCAACAGGCCGCGAAGTGGAACCGCCGGAAACGGGAGGCAGTAACCCCACCTCGTCTCCCTCGCGCAGGACCTGCGTTGCCGCCGCGTATTCCGCATTGACACTCACAGCGATTCCCTGCAGAATCTCGGACTGCGGAGACTCCATGCTTCGCAGGCCCCGCAGCAGTTCAGCCACCGTGCTGCCTTCCGGCAGTTCCAGGGTGGCTTCGGATGAGCCGAGCCAGTCTTTCAACACGCCAAAGGGGAGAACTCGCACTTGCATCACGTTAGAAAGAATACCGCCTGGTGGTTAGACGTGCTGGAACAGGGATCAGGGGTAGATCTGAGTTCTGAGTTCGAAGGTCGGAGCGGGGCGGCATCGAGTTCTGCTATTCCCTGTTCCCTATTCGCTCGTCCCTGTTTTTGTCACACCAGCTTGTACAGAAAGGCGGTTGGCGTACCCCAGAGATTGCGGGCGCGGTCTTCATAGAAGATGCTGAACTCGATCCCGGACATGTCGTAGTCGAACAGGGGGACGCGGTCAAACGTATAGTCGCCTCGCACCGAGTATTCGTCTCCACCACAATCGACCATCAGCGTATCGGCATGCGATAGCCGCTCCGGATGCATCAGGAGCATGCACCCAAATGAGAAGACTCCTAATCCAAATTCATTGCCGGCCATGGCCACCCGCGTTCGGCGAGCCGAACTTCCGCGATGAAGCATCCCTGCCTGCGCCGCAACAACCAGGATGTCATTCCCTTCCTGCTGCTCCGCTAGAATGTTTTCCGCCAGCTTGGACCGCTCGCTTTGGCGCAGGAACTTTTCGCTCAATTTACCGATGATCCGATTCGCAAACCGGCGCTTGGTCGCCAATACCCCGATCAGAATCTCCACAGCCTCGTTATATGTGGGAGCCAGCGCCTGCCAGCGCGGAATGGCAAACCAGGCCTCGGCGCCCTCAGGAAGCGGTCTTCGTGCCAGTCTCTCGTTGCAACCTCCAAGGTTCGGGAAAAGCTTCCTCAGGTCCGTAACCTGCCCCTCGACAGGACGCACGCGATAGGTGGGCGGATAGACCCGGTTTGAGCCAACGTCCTCGTCTTTGTATTTGTTGCTGACGGTGTGGCGCTGGATAATCTCCACCACCCGCTCAGTCACCTCGGACTTGAGCTTCTTGTCCATCTCAAGCACGGCTGCCGCGCTTTGCCGGTCAAGCTGTTCAATCGCGGCCCGGTAGGCATCCTGTACGGCCGAGCCAAGAAACTCCTGCAACATCTGGTTCTGCTGCTCCGTCGTATTTCCGGACAGGTGTAACGGAACCATCGTATGTGGGCCCGCTTGAATGGTCGCCATGGTCACCGCTTTTCGAGCGCTTGCGCGCACTGGATTCTGTCCTATTTATCGGCACCCCCGCCGCTTCCAAGAGGGGAACTGAACGATTGTTGCGCAATTGTGCGCCATGCGCGTGCAGAGCCAAAGCGAAACACACCCGCAGGTGCGACGTCCTGAGTCAATCCCGATTCCGAATCCCAAAGTAAAAGGCCGGCAGCGTGGCCGGCCTTTTGTTGGTTAATGACGGCTGAATCAGGCGGCGAAACTGACCGGTTTCACCTGTTCGATGGGTTGGGCATCTTCGATCGAATGGACATCTGCCCGTGGTTTCAGCAGTGGCAACGCGACGGCCAAAACGTCTTCGATCCGGCTGGCGTAGTGGATGGTGACGCCAGCAGTCAGTTCCGGTGTCAGGTCCTCTTCCACATCCTGACGATTCTCGGCGGGCAGAATGATGGTTGTCACTCCGGCCCGGCGCGCCGCCAGGAACTTCTCCTTGATGCCGCCCACGGGGAGCACGTTTCCGCTGAGCGTAATTTCGCCGGTCATCGCGGTCAGCGGACGAACTGCTGTATCCGTGAGCAACGAGGCCAGCACCGTCGCCATTGTGACTCCAGCTGAGGGACCATCCTTTGGAATGGCACCGGCCGGAACGTGGATATGCAGATCGATATCCTTGGTGAAGTCCTCCGGAAGGCCAACACTGGCGGCGTTGGAGCGGACCCAGGTCAGCGCGGCCTGCATGGATTCCTGCATCACCTCGCCGATCTGGCCGGTCATTGTGAAGCCGCCTTTGCCTTTCATCTTGTTGGCTTCGATGAAGAGGATGTCGCCACCCGCCGGCGTCCAGGCAAGCCCAACAGCGACGCCGGGCCGCTTGACCCGTTCCGCCACTTCCGTCTCCACGCGGACTTGAATGCCGCCAAGGAACTCCTTCAGCACGTCGCGCGTGACGACAAGCTTCTCGGTCTTGCCTTCGACGACACGGCGAGCCTGTTTGCGGCAGACTGTCCCCAACACCTGCTCCAGCTTTCTGACACCGGCTTCCCTGGTGTAGTGGCGTACCATCCAGCGCACGGCGTCTTCAGGGAATTCGATTTGCTCCGGGTTAATACCGTTCTCCTTGATCTGCCGCGGAATGAGGTATTGGAAGGCAATATGCACCTTCTCCTCTTCGCTGTAGCCCTGCAGGAAGATCAGTTCCATCCTGTCGAGCAGCGGCGGGGGAACGGGGTCGAGCACGTTGGCCGTGCAGATGAACAGCACCTTGGACAGATCGAACGGGACATCCAGGTAGTTGTCGCGGAAGGTGTTGTTCTGCTCCGGATCAAGCGTCTCGAGAAGCGCCGAGGCAGGATCGCCGCGGAAGTCGCGTCCGAGCTTGTCGATTTCGTCGAGCATGATGACAGGATCGTTGACTTCGGCGCGACGGAGGCTCTGGATGATCTGGCCGGGAAGCGCACCTATGTAGGTCCGCCGATGGCCGCGGATTTCCGCCTCGTCGTGCATGCCGCCGAGGGAGATGCGCTGGAATTTGCGTCCCAGAGCACGTGCGATGGAACGGCCCAGGCTGGTTTTGCCCACGCCCGGAGGCCCGACGAAACACAGGATTGGCCCCTTCATGTCGGGCTTCAGTTCGAGCACGCTGAGATAGTCGAGAACGCGGTCCTTCACCTTCTTCAACTCGTAGTGGTCTTCGTCGAGGGTCTGCTTGGCCACATTGATATCGATTTTGGAGCCGGAGCTCTTGGCCCAGGGGAGCACGGCCAGCCACTCAATGTAATTCCGGGTCAGCGAGTAGTCCGCGGCCATGGGAGACATCCGCGAAAGGCGAGAAAGCTCCTTGAGGGCTTCTTTCTTGACGTCTTCCGGCATGCCGGCGGCATCGATTTTCTGGCGCAGGTCTTCGGTCTCGCGCTGTCCCTCATCCTGGTCGCCGAGTTCTTTCTGAATGGCCTTGAGCTGCTCGCGAAGGTAGTAATCGCGCTGCGACTGCTGGACCTGGTCTTGGACCTCGCTCTGGATCTTGGTGCGCAACTGCTGCACCTCGATCTCCTTGGCCAAGTGTTTGTGCAGCAGCTCCAGCCGATCGACAATGTTGGCAGTCTCAAGCAGTTCCTGTTTGTCGTCTGTGGTCAGAAACGGCAGGGACGAAGCTACGAAGTCTACCAGACGGATGGGCTCGTCGATGTTCGCGGCAATTGTTTTGAGCTCGTCCGAGAGCGTCTGGGACTCGGAGACAATCTGCTGAAATTGCTCGATCACGTTCCGAACCAAAGCTTCGATTCCGGAGGTCGGCGCCGACTTTAATTCCTCCAGGGTCTCCACCTCGGCGATCATGAACGGCTCGGTCTGGATGTAACGCAACAGACGAACGCGCTCCACGCCTTCAGTAAACACGAAGCGGCTCTGGTTGGGCATGCGCACAACTTTGTGCACCGTGGCCAGAGTTCCGACCTCGTGCAGATCTGTGGGTTTGGGTGCGTCCAGCCGAGCGTCCAGCTGGGCTGTCACCACGATCGTCCGCTCCTCGCCCAGCGATTCAATCAACTGGATCGAGCTTTCGCGGCCCACGGTCAGGGGCAGCACGGCGTGCGGAAACAGTACAGTATCCCGCACCGGGAGAACCGGAACCCGGCGCAGGACGGGGGAACCGCTCCCGGCGGGATTTTTGGGTAAAGGCAAGTTCGAAGATTGGTTCTGCATTGAGTGCCCTCGTATCAACTTTTCTTCATTAGACAGCGCAGACCTTGAAAAGTTTCAGGAATCTCGTCGCCCCCTACCCGATCCGTGCGCACTCTCCTTATTACGAACGGGATTGCGCGTGTGTTCCCGCCACGGAGTTTACACCTCTGGTGATGATTCCACCGCTTCAGGGCCAGCGTCGAGAGGTCAAGACAGCACTGAACCGGATCCTGCTGTCGGGTTAGATGCATCCGGGATCGAAGTGTATATCGGCCAAAGCCGTTTGAATGTGAGGATGAGGACACGACAGATGGATGTAACACTGCGGCGGCCAAGCTCCGCCTGGAGCAGAAGCGACTGGTCCTAGCCACGGAATGGCTTGTTCTTTAGCTACCTTTTTCTTCGTCTTTTTCTGCGTCAGGACTAACGCCGCCGGATTCGTCCTTGAGCGCCGATTCGATATGTTCCCAGAGATCCTCGGGAGGTTCCACAATTGGAAACAGCTGGCGAGCCGCCTCTGCAATCGTTTCCAGGTCGGCGAGAAGGGCGCGGCAAAGCTCGCAGTTTTGCAAGTGGGGATGGGTTGAGGCGTCTGCTCCGCTGCCAATCAGTTCCGGCAACTGTGCCTGGAAGTCCGCGCAACTCATTGTGTTGCGATTGTCGGTCATCTCTTTGTCTCCTGCCGGGGGGTGTTCCGCAGAGTATCTCGAAGCTTCAGCCGCGCTTTGTGCAACTGGGACTTGCTGTTTCCAATGGAGCAATCGAGCATGGTGGCGATTTCATTGTGCTCATACCCCTCGATATCGTGAAGCACGAAGATGAGGCGATATCCGGCCGGCAAATCGGTAACTGCGCGCTCCAGTGCCAGCCGGTCGATGGCTCCTGTCAGGTTCAGATCCGGGCTTCCGAAACTTCGTCCCGGCCCTTCCTCTGGAGTGGGGTCCATGGCTTCATCCAGCGAAATCAAGGCGAGACCTTTCCTTCTGAGGTGCATCAGAACGACATTGATAGCCAACCGGTGCATCCATGTGGAGAATGCCGAGTCACCGCGGAAAGTGGCAATCTTGCGATGCAACTGCAAAAATGCTTCTTGCGTCAGGTCCTCAGCCTCGGCGGTGTTGCCTACCATGCGCAGACAGAGGGAATAGATCCGTCGCTTGTGCAGAGAGTAAAGTTGTGCGAAAGCCTGATGATCGCCGCGCTGGGCTCGCGCGAGGGTATCGTCGTCCGAAGGAACTAACGGATTCGCTGTCCCTGCTCCATCGGCGGGTGCACGGGCCGGAATCTTTGAGTCGGACGCCTCGGAAGGGGGGTCTGAGGGTTGAATCGGGAGGCTCGAATGGGGCATTCGCATCCTTGGGGAGAACAACTTACGTTACGGGTGCCGCAGCGCCCGGGGTGGTTCCCCGCTAGTATAAGGGAAGCGGTTCATTTTGCGAAACTCGGAGAGCACCATCCGGGTTCAACAATATGTAGAGGCTCGTGTCCCATGCGGTCCCGGCGGTCTTCCGTGTGATGCTTTGGAGATAGCGTGTTGAAAAGAATGCCGATATGGCAAAGAAGCAAACGGTACAGCCACGGCTTCTTGCTCGTCTGCATTCTCGTTTTCGGAATCGCGATAGAAAGAAGCGCCTGTTGCCAAACCCCGGACATCGTGGGCGCCGTTGAAACGGCCGCGGACGCTCTGCCAGCTATGTCCAGCCTGGAACCCGTGGACGGAACTTCGTTGGCTTCCGACACCGCCACTGAGTCTGCTTATCAATTCGAAGGGCTAGCGGTGGAGAAAATCTCCTTCGCGGGTGTGGACCCAGCCCGGCTTGGCCCCCTGTCCAGCGGCTTGCCTCAGGCAGTAGGAGAGCCGCTCGATCTGGAGAAGCTCAAGAGCAGTCTCCGCCAGTTGTTTGCCACGGGCCTTTACGAAGACATTCAGGTGGAGGGCTCCCCAGACGGAGACGGCGTGGACCTGGTGTTTCGCGGCGCTCCCCGCGCGTTTATCGGCATGGTCAGTGTTCTAGGCGCCAAGGGCGCAACCTTGAATGCCCAGTTGCAGCATGCCAGCCAACTGGCGCCCGGATCCCGATACACGGCGGCCAAGCTGAGCCAGGCGCTTGAACAGATGCGCCGCACCCTCGCAGCAAATGGTTTCAACGAGCCGACCATTACTCAAACCCTGACACCCCATCCCCGGGATCAACTCGTCGACATTGCATTCCAGGTGGTAAGTGGACCTCAGGCGCGGGTAGGATCCGTACAGGTTACCGGCGACCCTGGGATGAGCCTGGAGGAGTTTCGCCGTCATGCACATCTGAGAGCCGGCTCGCATGTTGACCACGACACCGCGAGCAGGGCTTTGGCGGGAGTCCTCAAGCGGTACCAGCGCGAGGAGCGGCTGGAAGCCGAGATCAAGCTCGAAGCGCAGCGGTATGCTTCGGCCACCAAAAAGGATGACTTCCGATTTTCCGCAAACCCCGGCCCTCAAGTTAAGGTCCTGGTGGAAGGCGTCAGCATGAGCCAAGAGCGCATCAAGCGAATCATTCCTATTTTCGAGGAGGGCGCAGTCGACGACGATCTGCTCAACGAAGGCAATCGCCGCCTTCGTGACTACTACCAGCGCCTGGGGTATTTTGACATCAAAGTCGACCATGAACAGCAGACCACGGGCGCAAACCAGGTTCTGATTCTCTACAAAGTGCAGTTGGGGCCGCGACGCCGCGTGGAAAGCGTATCTGTGACCGGTAACCACTACTTTGATTCAGCCACTCTGAAGGAACTGCTCAGCGTGCACCCGGCGGACTCGCTCGATCACCATGGCACGTTTAGCCAGGCGCTGGTCTCGGCAGACATTGGCGCATTGCAGGCGGTCTATCAGAACAACGGGTTTCCCAAGGTAAAGGTTACAGAGGAGACTGGCGCCGCGGCGCTCAGAACTCCTGCCGCAGGAGGAAAGAACCCCGATGTCGCGCCACTGACCGTGGTTTACAAGATTGAAGAAGGCGGGCAATTGCGCGTGGGGTCGGTTCGCCTTGAAGGCAACCAGCATGTGGAGGATGGCAAGCTCTCTCAATTGTTGAACACTACAAAGGGACAGTTGCTTTCTCCCGAGAACCTGGCCGGAGATCGAGACGCCTTGTTCACCGAATACCTGAGCCGTGGATTCCGCCAGGTGCAGGTGGACGTCGCTGAGCAGATAGAAACAGCCGACCCGGACAAGGTGGACGTCGTCTTCCATATCACCGAGGGGTCGCAGATTTTTGTGCGCAAGGTCTTGGTAACCGGGCAAGTGTATACGCGTGATGACACTGTGCAACACGCCATCACGTTGCATCCAGGCGATCCCCTGAACCAGAGCGCTCTTATGAACACGCAGCGCAACCTTTACGAACTGGCACTGTTTAACGAAGTGAACACCGCGGTGGAGAACCCGAATGGAGGCGACACGCAGAAGACCGTTCTTTTGCAGCTGACGGAAGCGCGGCGATGGTCGCTGACATACGGTTTTGGATTTGAGGCGCAGACCGGCAACCCGCAGTACAACTGCGCCGGACCCGACACGGCTGGAGTCACCTGCAATCCCGAGGGCAAGAAGGGAGTCAGTCCCCGCGTACTTGGCGCGATTACCCGCAACGATCTGTTCGGTCGGGAATTGTCTGCGTCACTGCAGGGCACATATGGCTTACTCGAGCAGAAGATCAACCTACTTTTTCAGGACCCGCACTTGAGGAGCAGCAAGGACTTCGGTCTTGATTTCTCCGCCGGCTACGCCAACAGCCTGGATGTAACCACGTATGTGGCCTCCAAGCTGGAGGGTAGTTTCCGTTTGAGCGAGCACTTCAGTTCGCCCGGCTCCTTGCTCTCCAAGGCCAACACGTTCATTTATCAATTGAACTTCCGCCGCGTGAAAGTGCAGGAGAACAGCCTTCAGGTGGCTCCCGGCGAAATTACACAGGACTCGGCTGCAACCCGCGTAGCAGGCCCTGCGCTCACCTGGATTCGCGATACGCGCGACTCTCCTCTGGATGCGCACCGCGGCACCTACACGAGCTTCCAGGAATTTCTTTCGAGTCAATACTTCGGCGCACAGGTCCAGTTCAATCGCCTTGACGTCTCGAATTCCAGCTTTTACAGCTTCGACAAAGGACGCCTGGTGATAGCCCGCAACACGCGCTATGGACAGGAGCGCGCCTTCGGCACACAAGAGGAGGAGCTGATTCCCTTGCCTGAGCGGCTCTTTGCGGGCGGTCCGACTGCGTTGCGAGGTTTTTCAGTCAATGCCGCGGGGCCGCGCGATCCCGAGACCGGCTATCCTACCGGAGGAGCGGGAGCGTTAGCCAACAGCACGGAGCTGCGCCTGCCGCCACCGACTTTGCCTTGGGTGGGCAACACGGTAAGCATCGTGCTCTTCCACGATATGGGCAACATCTTCACGAATGCTTCCGATGTCTGGGCGAGCGCGATCAGAACGCGTCAGCCGGACCGCGATAGTTGCAAGAACCTTAAGATCGTCGACCCCAACAGCCCGGATAAACCGCCCGCTGGCCCTGTGACTTCGACCGGCTGGGAAGGAGAATGCAGCTTCAATTACTTCTCGCACGCGCCGGGTCTTGGTTTGCGCTACCATACCCCCGTCGGTCCCCTGAGATTTGATTTCAGTTATAACCTGAACCCACCCATTTACCCGGTGATCTACAACTACTCGCTCAAGCAGTCGAGTTCCGACCCGCACGTCGGCGAAGCCGGCCACTTCAACTTCTTTTTCAGCCTGGGACAGACCTTTTGATGCGCACCTCGACCGGAATCCGCGCCACCACCGTCGCCGGAAACGCGATTGGATTCTCGTTCCCGGGCACCTTGACTTTGTGGATGGCTGCGACTTTGTGTATGTCTGCACCGGCAGCCGCTTCGTTGGCGCAGGACGCACCCCAGCCCGTAGCAAGCCCGGTGGTGATCGACCGCGTGGTAGCAGTGGTCAACAACCAAGCTATCCTCTCCAGCGACCTGGACGACGAAATCCGGCTCTCAGTTCTCGATCCCGGCAGAGGCGGCCTTGGCACGCTCACGCGCAGCGTGGCCCTGGAGCAGTTGATCTCCCGCGCCCTGATTCAGCAGCAGATCCGCGAAGAGGACGAACAGGCAGCCGATCCGCCGCAGGCCGAGGTTGACGCCCGGCTTGCCGAAATTCGCCACGACATTCCCGCGTGTGTGCGTCAGAACTGCGCTTCCGATGCCGGCTGGAAGGCGTTCCTGACAGCGCACCACTTGACCCCTGCGAGAGTGGAGAGCTATCTGCGCTACCGCCTCGAAATTCTGCGCTTCATCGAGCGGCGATTCCGGGAAGACATCCGGATCACCCCGCAGGAGATTGAGACCTACTACCACGACACGCTGTTACCTCAATACGCGCCGGGAGAGGAAATACCTACCCTGGACAAGGTTTCGCCACGCATTCAGGAGGTTCTGCTGCAGCAAAAGGTGAACGTTCTTTTCGGCGACTGGCTGGATAATCTCCGCAAGCAGGGGGATGTGGAAGTGCTGGACCCCGCGCTGATATCACCCGAAGGACAGAACGCGCCCGGAGCGGGAGAGGGATACCAATGACCGAACCTGAGTCCGCGCTGCCCATTGCCCCTCGACCCCGGAGACCACGTCATCAGAGCCGTCTGCGGCGCTTCTTCCTGCGCCATCTTCCTCTCTCCATAGCGGCGCTGGTGCTGATCGTGGTGGTCCTAATCATCGGCAGTTACTTCGTGGCCAGTTCCGCAGGTTTCGAGGCGATCGTGCGCCAGGGGTTGATCGCCCAGATGCAGCAATCCATAGGCGGCCGGGTTGAGATCGCTTCCTTCCATTGGCACCTGCTGGATCTTGAAGCCAATGCGGACGGCGTGGTGATTCACGGACTCGAAGCGCCCGGAGAAGAGCCCTACGCTCGCATCACACATCTGCGTGTCGGCTTCAGCATTTTCGGCGTTGTGAGCCCCCGCGTTCTGCTGCGCGAACTTGACATATCGCATCCCGCATTTCATCTCATTCTTTACCCCGACGGCACCACCAACCAGCCACATCCGCGCAGACCCGGAAAAGCCAACAATCTCAGCATCGATACTCTCTTTGATCTTCAGGCTGGTCATGTTGCAGTTCAGCAAGGCACCCTCGACATAGAGAATCGCGCCGCCTCCTTCGATTTCCAGAATCGGTTTGCACTGCTCGACTTTCAGGCCAACAACGTTTCCGTCCTGCTGCGTTATGTCCCGGCCTCCGTAACCTGGCCCGAGAGTTACCACATCGAAGCCGGAGCGTCCGACCTGGACTTGTCGCGCGATGGTTACAAGCCTACGCACGGGCGGATTCAGACAACGCTTGACCTGACGCGCGGGGCGGCTTACCTGCGTTCGCTTCAAATCACCACCAGGCCGCAGGGTGCCAATGCGGGTCGCTCTCCGGACCATGTATTGCTGGTTACAGGAACGCTTCAGAACTTCGCCCAACCTCACTGGGAGGGAAAAGTCACCGGCGATCTTGATATGGAGTTGCTGGACCCAGTATTTGGCTACCCATTCGCGCCAAAAGGCATCGCTCATCTCGACCTGGATAGTGCGGGCGAGGGCGCTGAATTTCGAGCCGACGGCAGCATTCATGTAGAGAGAGGCTCGTACATCGGGACCGGTGTCGTCGCTACGGGCATCCGTCTCGATGCGCATGTCCATGCGGACCCCAGGGAACTGCTCATCACTTCCATCGTCGCGCGCCTCCGGCAGGGCGGCCAACTTGAAGGCGAAGTCGCGCTGAATCCCTGGCTGCCCGAACTACCGACGGCCGCCGCGATGCGCAATCCAGGGATTGCCGTGCCCCGCGCTGCCGCGGACAGGAACCCTTCCACAATTCAGCGTCCGGGGCCTGTCGACATTCCCGTGAACGGTAAGGTCACAGCCCGCTTCAAAGGCGTTACTTTGGACACGGTCCTGGATATGGTGAGCCAGAAGCCGTTTCAGCGAGTGGGTTTGAACACCATTGTCAACGGCCCTGCGACGGCAACCTGGGTCCACGGCGACGCTGGAACGGTTTCAGTAGATGCGCTGTTGAGCCTCGATCTTCCCGGACACACCGTGCCTGGCGAAGTGGCCGCGGACGGGTTGATCGACGGAACCTACACGCAACATGACGGCGCGGTGGACCTACGCAATCTTGATTTGCACACCCCCGGCAGCACGTTGGAAGTGCATGGCCACCTCGGCGCCTATCCCCTTACCAGCCCGTCAGCGTTGGCGGTTGCTTTCCATTCCAAAAACCTCTGGGAATTCGACACTGTTCTTCGCGATCTTGGCTTGACCCGCTTCGGGATGACGGGTACCGCCGCTCTGCCGGTGGCTCTGAGCGGGCAAGGGGATTTTCAGGGTATGTGGACCGGCTCTCTCGTCGATCCTCATCTCGCGGGAGATGCCAAGGCCACGCAAATTGCAATCGAGTTGCTGCCTGTTCAGCCCGCCCTGAAGGCGCGGTTACTCCCCGGAGCAACCGCGCCCACCGGGCCTACTCCGGCTCAGCTTCTCCAGCCCGGATTCGTTTCGTGGGATTCAGTCCAGACTACCGGGAGCTACGCGGCGAATCGAATCGCGATCCAACATGCGGAACTACGGCGCGGGAACGCTGACGTGGTGCTGGATGGGACGCTCGATGCTGAGTCCGGCAAGCCGGCCACGCAGGCATTCGACCTTAACTCCGCACTCCATCTCCACCTGCTCGCCACAAAGGTTGGCGTCAACGATCTGCTTTCCATCGCAAACCAGAAGCTGCCGATCACGGGCCTGCTTGACACGCAAGTTCAAGTCGATGGCCCAGTCCGTGCTCTCAACGGCTCAGGATGGGTCGAGTTGGATGGGGGCACTGTGTACGGCGAGCCGATTGCACGCTTTCGCGCGCAGGGAAACCTTGCCGGCGATGTCATCAAGCTCTCCTCCGTGACCGTGAACGATATGGCTGGAAAGATCTCGGCCTCAGGGAGCTATAACCTCGGGTCACGCCATTTCCAAGTGAACGCCACTGGATCCGGAATCGACATTTCCAAAATTGAAACGCTCCGCAACAACGTTGAAGCGACGGGCAAGCTTGGATTTTCAGTGGTTGGCTCCGGTACGGTGGACGACCCGAACCTGGAAGCGCACGCAACGCTCAATGGGCTGACCCTCGAAGGAGAATCGCTTGGCACGCTTGTCTTCGCTGCGCACACCGACAACCGCACGGCCTTCTATGATGCGACAACCCGCCTCGCGGGCGCCGCAATCGACTTGAACGGACAGACCGCACTTAGCGGTGACTTTGCCACCCAGACCAAAATCGAGTTTTCGCAGTTCGACATTGGCGCTCTGCTCACAATGGCCCATATCGAGAGCATCCGCGGAGAATCCGCGCTGGCCGGTACGGTGAATATCGAAGGACCGCTCGCCAAACCGGAACTGTTGCGCGGCGATGCCCGGCTGCAGCAACTGTCGGTCACTCTGGCCGGCGTCCATCTCCAGAGCCAGGGCGGCGTACATGCCGAGCTTGCCAATGGGCTTGTAACCCTGGATCCACTGCATGTGACGGGTGAGGACACGGATCTCCGTGCACAGGGAAGCCTGTCGCTCAAGGGTGCGCGGCAACTCGACCTTGCCGCCAGTGGCTCCATCAATCTCAAGCTGGCCGAAACCATCAATCCCGATCTCACCACGAGCGGGACCACGACCTTCCAGGTGGAAGCGCATGGGCCACTGGCGAATCCCAACATGGAAGGCCGCGTCGACTTCCAGAACGGCTCGTTGTCCCTCGAGGATATTCCCAACGGCCTAAGTCAATTGCACGGGACCCTCGTCTTCAACCAGAACCGGCTCGAAGTCAAATCTCTCACCGCGATGACGGGCGGAGGCCCCTTGAGCGTCAGCGGTTCACTCTCTTATCAGCACGGGATTTATGCCGACCTCTCGGTTACGGGAAAGGGCATTCGCATCCGCTATCCGCAAGGCGTCAGTTCCCAGGCCGACGCCACGCTGCGCCTCCAGGGATCGCAGAACAATCTTCTTCTCAGCGGCAATGTTCTCGTCACCCGCTTCACGTTGAATCCTGATTTCGATATTGCGGCACTCGCGGCGCAGGCCAGCGCCGTGCAGACCTTCGCGCCCCCGGATGCCCCGTCAAACCATATTCGTCTTGACGTGCATGTGCTCTCTTCGCCGCAATTGAACTTCCAGAATGCCTACGCCAAACTCGCCGGCGACGTTGACCTGCACGTCCTCGGCACAGTGGCCTCACCTTCGCTGTTGGGCCGCGTCTCAGTCACTGAAGGCAGCGCCATGATCGCCGGAACCCGCTATGATCTCCAGCGCGGCGACATCTCCTTCACCAACCCGGTGCGTATCGAACCCGTCATCGACCTGACCGCTACGGCTCGTGTTGAAGACTACGACATCACCCTCAGCGTCAACGGAACTCCTGGTGGTAAGATCTCCATCACCCCCCGAAGCGACCCACCGCTTCCCGAGTCCGATGTTGTGGCACTGCTTGCTCTCGGCCGTACCAGCGACCAGCAGCGTCTCTACATGCAGCAGCAGGAGCAAACAGGCGCCAATCCGACCACCGACGCGCTGCTTGGTGGCGCCCTCAACGCCACTGTAAGCAGCCGTGTGCAGAAGCTCTTCGGCGCCGGTTCCGTCAAGGTTGACCCCAACTACATCGGTGCCTTGGGCAACTCCACCTCTCGCATCATTGTGGAAGAACAGTTGGGCAGGAGCATTACCCTCACCTATGCCACTGACGTGGATACAACCGGCCAGCAGTTGATTCAAGCTGAGGTAGCAATCAATCGCCATGTCTCGTTGCTCGTGGCTCGCGATGAGTCAGGCGTCTTTTCCATGGTCATCAAAGCAACACGCCGTTACCGGTGAACATCTCGTGTTGTCACGTACTCTCACGCATCATGCATAGGCATCCCAATTGAAAGCAACCCTTTCGTACTGCTGCCGCGTCAATAAACAATGACAGTTCCGTGACATACCGCGGTGTAGACTGCTTAAGAATAATAGTGTTGGAACACCAAATCCTCCCGCAGAGGCGACATTGACGATAGCGCATATCAATCGCATTGCAACGGCAGTTCCCCAGCACGACGTGCATCATGCCTTCATCGATTTCGCCACAGGCATGCTGGCCGAGGGCACGGTGCGCAATCTCTTTCGCCGCATGGCGCGCTTGTCGGCAATCGAACACCGCTACTCATTTGTGCAGCCCATCTCAACCGAGGACGGCGTATGGAAGGATGCGGAAGAGGTCTACGTGCCGGGAGATTTTCCGGTCACCGCGCGGCGTATGCAATTCTTTGAGCGATTCGCTCCGCGATTGGCTCAGTCTGCTCTCGACAAGCTCGCACTCACTGAAGAAGAACGCCGCAGCGTAACGCATGTCATCGTGACCTCCTGCACGGGACTCTATGCGCCGGGGCTCGACTTCGAGGTCGTCCGCCATCTGGGATTGAACCCCTCGGTGGAGCGCACCATGATCGGGTTTATGGGTTGTTATGCCGCCATCAACGCACTTAAATCAGCCCATCACATTGTTCGCTCCGAACCCAATGCCAAAGTGCTAGTGATGAACCTTGAGCTTTGCTCGCTTCATTTTCAGGAAACCGGGGAGCTCGAACAGGTACTCTCGTTCCTCGTTTTTGCCGATGGCTGCGCAGCATCGCTGGTCAGTGCGGAAGAGGAAGGATTGGCGATCGACAGCTTCCTCGCCGTCAACATTCCACAGACAAGTCATCTCATTACCTGGCGCATCGGAGAGCTCGGCTTTGACATGCATCTTTCTGGGCAGGTTCCCGGCGAAATCGGACGCGCACTCAAGGAGATGGGAAGCCAGGTCACGCGCGGAAGAGACTTGTCGTCGGTCGATCTATGGGCAGTTCATCCTGGAGGACGCTCGATTCTCGATTCCGTTGAGAAAGGCCTTGACCTCCCGGCCGATGCGCTCGCTGCCTCACGCAGTGTCCTCGCGCAATACGGCAACATGTCTTCAGCTACGGTCATGTTCGTGCTGCAAAAGCTCATGCGTGAATCGCAAAGTGGTCAGAATGGCTGCGCTATGTCATTTGGTCCTGGTCTGACGGCTGAGACCATGCTTTTCCATGCGGCCTAGCCAAGTCGATTCGCCACCGGACTCTACTGCTCTTCCTCACTGCTTCACAAACTCCACCACCCTCGGCCCAATCTGTGCCGCGCATTGACTCGGTGCAAGGTGGCCGCAGCCGGGGATGACTTCCAATTGCGACTGCGGAATCAGTTCGTGAATCTTTTCGCCCAGGCTCAGTGGCGTAATGCGGTCCGCCTGGCCCCACACAATCAGCACAGGCATCTTCAGCCTCGGTAACAAGCTGTCTGTCACATCGCGACCGCTCAGCATTGACCCCATGGCTCGCTGCGTAATCCATGACCGCTCTTTCGTGATCCGTAGAATGTCTCGCGCCACGAAGGGCGGAACATTTGGCGGAATGGGCATCAGCAGCGCATAGAACTGCTTCAATTGTTCCGGCGTGGTGGATGTGAACAGTGCTGTGTCCCAGTCCGGCTTCGCATAGAGTCCGGCGCTGTCAAAGAGCATCAGGCGCCGCACGCGGTCAGGATTCTCGGCGGCGATCCGCTGCACAATCCATCCGCCCATCGACCATCCGCCGAGGTCGACTTGTTTCAAGCTCAGCGCATCGAAGAACCCGATCACAATGGCCGCCTCGTCCGGCACCGAATAGGAAAAATCCGGAGGCTCTTCACTACGCCCAAAGCCCGGCAAATCCGGCATATAGACGCGAAAACCGGCCTTCGCGAGCCAAGGTGCAAAGTTGGACCAGTCCTCCGCGCGCCCTCCCAGCCCGTGGACCAGCACCACGACCGGGCCGCTCGATGGCCCTTCGGTAAGATAATGCACGCGGTGCCCAGCCACAGTAACCGAGCGGCTTTCTACTCCCGCGAGACACTCCCGCGCATAGGTCCACTGGTTCAAATAGAAAACCGGGCGCAACCAGAACCCGATCGCGGCCAGCACAGCAGCCACGCCAATCGTCAGGAACAACCTTCTTATCAGTTTCACGTTCCTTATCCTCTTTGTTGAAGCGTCAGAGCCCTTTGCCACCCCAGCTCAATCACTCGTGTCGTCACTGGATCGAGCCTCAGCGCGCTGTGGCTGTTCCATTCCGCTCGCTCAACCCAGCGCACCGCGTCGGCGTCTGTCGCCGCCTTCAATTCGCCGCCTACCACGCGGCACAGGTAGTCCGCAATCACGTAATGGTAGCGGACGCGCTTGCCAACCCGATGAATTCTGTCCAGCAACTCAACCAGTTCCAACGGTTCAACCGTCAGCCCCGTTTCTTCCTGCACTTCGCGAACCACGCCCGCAAGCAGCGACTCACCTAACTCGAGCACGCCCCCCGGCAGCGACCACTCGCCCTTCAGCGGCTCTGTTCCGCGCCGCACCAGCAGCACTCGCCCCTCATCCACAACCACCGCGCCCACGCCAACCAGCGGCGTCTCTGGGAACTCTCGGTGCATGATCCTCCTCTTGCTGCGAACCCTTTACGATAACGCTTTTAACTCCCCTCCGCACAAGTGGACGAGCCCGTGCTTCCACGAACCGCTCCACACCGCATCTTTCTTCCGGGGCTATCATCTAAATGGAGCGGGTGAACGTCATGTCGGAATTCTCTCTTCGTATCGATGGAATGCATTGCGGCTCCTGCATTCGCCGCGTCAGCCAAGCGCTTGCGTCGACGGCGGGAATCGCTGTCAAAGAGGTGCGCCTGGGCGCAGCGCGTGTGGACAGCACGGTGGACCCTCCGCCCGTCGATCAGTCCATCGCGGCTCTGGCCAAGGCCGGTTATTCGGCCCGTCTGGAAAACTAAGTGACGCCGTCCGAAACAGAATCGCTTACCTTCCCGGTCATTGGCATGACCTGCGCGTCGTGCCAGCATCATGTCGAGGCCGCGCTGCGCTCAACTCCCGGCGTCGATTCCGCACACGTCGACCTCATAGCCAATCGCGCCAGCGTTGTCTTCCATTCGGATGTCGTGCCTCCCCAGGCGCTTGTCGATGCCGTTCACAATGCCGGCTACGACGCTGTGCTTCCGCGCCCCGGCGAATCCCTGAAGGCGTCTGCAAACCAACTGAATGAATCGGCCATCAAGCCAATCGTGACGCTCGCCGCCGGCGTGCTGGGGATGCTTTTTTCCATGCCGCTCGGCAGTCCGATGAGCGAAGCCGATCACTTCCTCATGCGGAATATACCCTGGCTTTACGCGCTGCCGCAGGATCCACTGCGCTGGTTTCTGCTCATCCTCACGACAGTACTGATGGTGTGGGCTGGGCGCGGTATTTATCTCAGTGCGATCAGCGCTCTCCGGCACGGAACCACCAACATGAACACGCTGGTAAGCCTGGGAACCGGCGTGGCCTTTGCCTATTCCGCATTTGCCACGCTCCAGCCCGTCGCAAACCACCAGGTTTATTTCGACGCCGTTTTGACGATCATCGGCTTCCTGCTCCTGGGGAAAGTGCTGGAGGCGCGCGCTAAGCACCGCGCTCTTGCCGCCCTCGATTCTCTTTCCCGGCTTCGACCCGCCACTGCCCGGCGCATCCTCAACGGCGTGCAGGCTGTCGTTCCACTCGAGGAGATTCGGATTGCCGATGAGGTGCTGGTGCTCCCCGGCGAGCGCTTCCCCGTCGACGCCACCATCATTGAAGGCCGGACTACCGTCGACGAGTCTATGCTCACCGGTGAAGCGATGCCGCTGGACCGCCAGCCCGGCGGTCGCGTCCTTGCGGGTTCGCTCAATTACGACGGAGCCGTCACGTGCCGGGCCGATTCACTCGGCGAAGCGACCGTGCTTTCGCAGATCACCCGCATGGTTCAGCAGGCACAAGGTTCCCGCGCTCCTATGGAACGGCTCGCGGACCGCGCCAGTTCCATCTTCGTCCCCGTCGTCCTTGGTCTTGCGGTGGTCACGTTCGCCCTCTGGCTCCTCGCAGCTCACTCGCTGCCCATGGCCATCGCCAACACCGTCGCCGTTCTGGTAATCGCCTGCCCGTGCGCCATGGGACTTGCGGTTCCCGCGGCGCTCACCGTGGCCGTGGGTCGTGGCGCGCAGTTGGGCGTGCTCTTCAAGGGCGGCGAAGCGCTAGAACGCCTTGCTCATCTCGATACCATTGTGCTCGACAAGACAGGTACCCTCACTGTGGGCCGTCCCGCGCTGGAGTCCTTCTATCCCTGCGGCGAGAACACGGAGAGCGATCTCCTACGCATGGCTGCGGCTGCCGAAGAGCGATCAAACCACCCGCTTGCTCATGCCATTGTCGACGCAGCCCACGCACGCGGCCTGGTTTGGAAGGCCGCCGAAGACGTGCAGGTCTTACCCGGGCGCGGCATTTCTGCCACCATTGAAGGCCACGACTGCCTGCTCGGCAATCAGGCGCTCTTTCAGGAATTCAGCATTCCGCTGTTTCCGGATATCCTGCCGGCACCGCGCCCCGGGGTCACCCGGCTCTTGATGGCCATCGACGGCATTCCAGCCGGATGCTTCGATGCACGCGACGCCCTCCGTCCCGACGCTCCCCAAGCCATTGCCGATCTCCGTGAATCAGGACTGCAAGTCCGCATGCTCACAGGTGACTCAGCCGCGGCCGCCGCGCCCATCGCCCAACAAGCCGGAATCACTGAAGTGGAAGCGAATCTTGATCCAGCGGCCAAGCTGGCCCGCATTCGCGCGCTCCAGCAGAGCGGCCGCCGCGTGGCCATGGTGGGGGACGGCATCAACGACGCTGCTGCGCTCGCTCAGGCCGATGCGGGAATCGCCATGGGTTCGGGCGCTGACCTGGCCCAGGAGGCAGGTGACGTCCTGCTGCTCCGCGCCCAGCCTTCGGCCATCCCCACCGCCCTCGGCCTCGCGCGGCAGACTCTGCGTGTGATGCGCCAGAACCTAGTCTGGGCAGCCGCCTACAACGTCATCGGCATTCCCCTTGCCGCCGGCGCGCTTTACCCGGCCCTAAATATCCTGCTCAGCCCGTGGATGGCCGCCGCCGCCATGGCGCTTAGTTCCGTCTGTGTACTGGCGAACAGTTTGCGACTCCGCGGCTGGCAACCCCAATCATCCATTGCCGCACCAACCGCCGGGACCAGCATCGGCAAGATAGACTAGATAAAGAGCCAGTCTGTGCGCATCCTGACACGTTACATCCTCGGTGAGATTCTCTCCCACACGCTCATAGGCTGCGCGCTCTTCACCTTCATTCTCTTCATGCGCGACCTGCCTCACATCCTCGAGAGTGTGGTCCGCAACAGCTCCACGTTCGCCAACGTCATGGAGATCCTGCTCCTGATGTTGCCCAACACCTTCAAGGTCACCATCCCCATGGCGGTGCTTGTGGGTGTCCTGCTGGGACTCAGCCGTCTGGCGGCCGACAGTGAAATCATCGCTATGCGCGCCTCGGGCCTGGGCATCGGCTACTTTGTCCGTGTCGCTTCAATCGTGGCAATTGGCGGCACGCTGGTGGGCCTGGCCAACTCCATCTGGGTCGCGCCGCGCGCCAATGAAGCCATCCTGGAGATGCAGCAGGCTCTCGCAACCTCGCAGGCTTCCTACGAAATCCAGCCGCGTGTGTTCAATGAGGAGTTCAAGAACGCCGTCCTCTACGTGCAGGACGTTCTCGCAGGCGCCGGTGCCTCCAACTGGCGCCAGGTGTTCATGGTTGACGTCTCTGATCCTGCCAATCCCAAAATCACCACCGCTGCCTCCGCCACGGTGGTAAGCGATGCCAACCAGGAACTGCTCATGCGGCTCCGGAATGGAACCGAGCATCAGACCCTTGCGGGCAAGCCGCTGCAGTATGAAATTGAACATTTCGACACCATCGACATGCCCCTGGCTCTAAGCCAGCAAAGCACCGTGCAGCTTGGGCGCCTGGATACCGTCATTTACGCCTTGACCATGAACGCTCTGCTCCAACACACTCACGGTCCCAATCCCAAGGGTTTCCTCATCGAGCTGAATAACCGCTTCGCCTACCCGGCCGCCTGCCTGGTGCTGATGCTCGTGGGTGTTCCCCTCGGCGTTGCCTCGCGGCGTGGCGGAAAAAGCTCCGCCTGGGTCTTCACCATCGCGCTGGTCGTCGTCTATTATTCGCTTTCGCTCATCGGTACTGCGCTCGGCCGCCAGGACAAGATTCCAGTCGTCATCGCTGTGTGGCTCGCCAACCTGGTTTTCGCGACTGTCGGTGTTTTTCTGCTGTGGCAGATGGCTACTGGCGGGCGCGTCCTGAATGCGCTGACCAGTATCAACCTCCGCTCGCTCAAACCGCAATCCACAGGTGCACCTGAAATCAGTTGGGGTCCGCTCGCTGCATTCGTGAGGCGGTATCGGGCCCGTCCGCAGCGCGCCAAGGCCCGCAGCGTCTTCCCCCGCATCCTGGATGAATACGTGGTTCGCGAGTTCCTAAAAATGTTTTTCCTGGTTCTCGCCGCTTTCGTCGTGCTCATGCTGGTGTTTACCTTTTTTGACCTCTTCGGCGACATACTGCGTAACCACCCTCCCATGGCCTTAGTTGGCGACTACCTGGTGAACCTGACGCCCAGCATGCTGTACTTGATTTCCCCGCTGGCCGTGCTCATCGCCGTGCTGGTCACGTTCGGCGTCCTCAACCGCAACAGCGAATTGATCGCCATGAAGGCGACCGGCATCAGCATTTACCGGCTCGTGGTCCCCGTCGTCTCCATCGCCGCCATCCTGTCAATCGCGCTGTTCCTGTTCGATGAGTACTACCTGCCCCAGGCGAACCGTCGGCAGGAGGCCATGCGCAACATCATCAAAGGCCGTCCGCCGCAAACCGTCTCCCACCCCGAGCAGACATGGATTTTTGGCCAGCCACACCCCGGTGAACCAAGCCGTATCTTCTACTACCAGTTCTTCGATCGCGACCACAGTGAGTTCGCCAACCTCTCCATCTTCGAGTTCGACCCCTCCACCTTCGCGCTCTCGCGGCGCATCTTCGCCACCCGCGTCTACTGGGACGCCGACAACCATTCCTGGCGTTTCCAAAATGGATGGCAAAGGGACTTCCAGGGGGCCGCGCTCAGCCCCGACGGATACCGCACATTCCGCCAGACTTCCTTCTCTGAGATCCACGAAGATCCTAGCTACTTTACCAAGGAAGAGAAGCAGGCGCAGGAAATGAACTTCGGCCAGCTCGAGCACTACATCGGCGACCTTCGTCAGATCGGCTCCGACACCACACGCCTGCGCGTCGGCCTCTGGCACAAGCTCGCCTACCCGCTCGTCGCCATCGTCATGGCCGTGCTGGCCATCCCTTTCGCGCTTTCGATGGGCCGCCGGGGTTCCCTCACCGGGATTGCCGTCGCTATCTTCGTTGCTCTCACATACTTCGTCGTCGCCGGCACCTTCGAGGCCATGGGCAACGTCAACTACCTGCCCGCAGCCCTCGCTGCCTGGTCCCCAGATATTCTCTTCGGCATCACCGGCGGCTACTTGCTTCTGAAAACGCCAACGTAAGCGAACGCCGGTTTTCGAGTCGGCCAGCCCGCTCCCCGTACAATAAACTCATGCTTCGCGAAATGCGCCCCCTCTTCAGCTACATGCGACGCTACCGCTGGGGATACGTGTGGGGCACGCTCACCTGCATTGGCACCAATGCCGCGGCCGTCCAGTTTCCCAGGGTTCTGGGGTGGGCCGTGGACGAACTCCAGGGGCATCAGACCAGCCGCAATGCCGTTCTCCTGTTTGCAGGTCTGCTCGTCGCCATCTCCCTGGTCAAAGGCATCTTTCTATATGCGCAGCGCTGGATCCTCATCGGCATCTCGCGCGAAATCGAATTTGATATCCGCAACGACCTCTTCCGTCACCTCGAAAAGCAGGATTCGGGCTTCTATCAGCGCTATCGCACCGGCGACGTAATGGCCCGCATGACCAACGATCTCAATGCGGTCCGCATGCTGCTGGGCCCAGCGCTCATGTACAGCGCCAACACCGTCTTTTTCACCGTCTTTGCGCTTTACTTCCTGCTGCACCTCAGCCCCTGGCTCACTCTGGTCGCACTGGCGCCCATGCCGCTCGCCAGCATCGTCGTGCAATACCTCGGCACCCGGATTCACGACCGGTTCGAGCGCATTCAGGCCAGCTTCTCCGACATCTCCGCGCAAGCCCAGGAGAACTACTCCGGCGCGCGGCTCATCCGCGCCTTCGCTCGCGAAGAATCCCAGATCGGCCTCTTCGAACGGCTCAACCGCGAATACATTGCTCGCTCTCTTCGGCTGGTTCAGCTTATGGGCATGCTCTGGCCCACGCTTGAATTCATTCTCGGCGTCTCCATGGTTATCACTCTGCTCGCCGGCGGTCATCTCGTCATCGAGCACCGGATCTCCGTCGGCGACTTCGTGGAGTTCAACACTTTCATGATTCTGCTCATCTGGCCCATCATTGCCGTCGGCTGGGTGGTGAACCTGTTCCAGCGCGGCACTGCGTCCATCCAGCGTATCGATGAGCTGCTCCAGGCCGAGCCCGCTATCAACGACAGCGCCGCGGATCTTTCAATTCCTTCCGATGCATTGCTCCATGGAGAAATCGAATTCCGCAATCTCGACTTCAACTACGCGGAGACCCCGGTTCTGCGTAGCGTCAGGCTTAAAATCCCCGCCGGCTCCAGCCTTGCCATTGTCGGTCCAACTGGCGCCGGAAAGTCCACCCTCGTCAATCTGCTGTCACGGCTCTATGAAGCGCCCTCGGGTTCGCTGCTCATCGACGGACGGCCGGTCCGCGATTATCCGCTCGCCGTCCTTCGCCGCAATATCGGCATGGTTCCGCAGGAAACCTTCCTTTTCAGCGAAACCGTTCGCGGGAATCTCACCTTCGGCGCCGCTCATGCCGGCGCCGAAGAGATGCTCGAAGCCGCCGAAGCCGCCCACATCCGACAGGAGATCGAGGAGTTTCCACAGGGCTTTGAAACTATGGTCGGCGAACGCGGCGTCACCCTATCCGGCGGACAAAAGCAGCGCTGTGCTATCGCCCGGGCCCTGCTGCGCCGTCCCGCCATCCTCATCCTCGATGACGCGCTTGCCAGCGTGGACACTTATACCGAAGAACGCATCCTCGGCGGCTTGAGCGCCTACACGTCGGCATCCACTACCATCCTCATTTCGCACCGCGTTTCCACCGTGCGCCATGCCGACCGGATCGCCGTGCTCGACCACGGCCGGATTGTCGAGCTCGGCCGGCATGAAGATCTGCTGCTCCGCAACGGATATTATGCCGGGCTCTACCAGAAACAGCAACTCGAAGAGGAACTGACGGTCGCCGGATGAGTTCGATCATTGGAAATGGGATCTAGTCACGGTTTCCCTGTTCCCTGCATTTCACGCATTCCATCGTGATCCGCCCGCATGATTCGCGCCGAAATCGTCAGCCTCAAATCCCGCCTGCCGACGCCCGGCGTTGATTTCGATCACCTGGGGCGGAATCGGATTGACCTCGGGGTCCCTCGCCACCTGCCGCCACGCATCGCGAACATTGCGCACGCAGTCGATCGCATGCTCGAACTTCCGCTGCGATGCCGACTGCGAAGCCTGCAATATCTCCGAGAAGATGGACGCATAGAACTCGCTGAGCACCTGCGCCGGCCGGCCCCCTACATCCATGCGCAGCCGCGCCTGCAGGTGAATGATGATATCCAGGGCGCGCTTCACCGCAGCGCGCCGCCCTTCCTGATCGCCCATCTCCGTTGCCGCGCTTGCGGCATATAGAAACCGGATAATCCCGTCGTAGAGCGCTACCACGAGATCCACTGCCGACGCGCTTTCCAACGCATGCTCCTGATAACTTCCCATTGCGAATAAGCTCCTTCGAATCCGCGGCAGCATTAGCCGCCAGAGTTTTGGTTATAGCCAGTGATCGCCGAGTAGAGTTCGTTCACGCCATCCAGCTGCGATGGCAATTGCTGCATGATCTCGTTGGCGCTGTTCAGCTCCGCGGTCAGGCTCGTTTGCTGCGCGGAAACAAACATGTTCTCTTTCGATATATCGGCATTCAGCGTCGATTCGATATTGCTGTTTGAACTGGAAGCCAACGCCAGAATGCCCGTGCCCGCCGTTGTGCCGGAATCGGTCAGCATATTGGAGAATGTTTGGCCCCATCCGTTTGCGTTCTGAAAGAAACCCACTACCCCGCTGTAATCCGAGTTCAATACCGAATCCAGCGAAGTCGCATCGAGAGTCAGCGAGCCGTCGTTGTTCACGCTGATGCCCAGGGTTGTGAGGCTGTTGATGTCTGACCCGCCGTTGTTGTAACTCAAGACCTTCGCAGTGTTCGTGTCGGTAATGGACGGGGTAACCGTAAGCACACCGCTGGGTCCCTCCGTGTACGACACCAGTTCAAGCTGCGATCCGGTGCTGCCGGTCACCACGTTGGCCATGACACCGCTATGGGATGAGTTGATCGCGCTGGCAAGGCCCGCTAGCGTGTTATTCCCAGATGACGTTGGAACCTGAATGGTCTGCGTACTGATGTCCGCGATACTTGAGTCCACGGTCAGCGTCCCGGCGCTCCCGGTGGTTCCGGAGAGCAGCGACAGGCTCGACGAACCATCGCTGTTCGTCACGATTGATGCGGTAACACCGACATTGGCCGTGTTGATGGCCTGTTCCAGTCCGGCAAGCGTATTCGGTGCAGATGAGTCTCCCATATTGACGGTTTGCGCGGTGCCATTGCCCACCTGGATGGTTATGGAGCCGGACAGCGTATCGGCGGCATTGGTGATCGGATTCAGGGTTCCCGTCGAGGTTGTCGCGGCTGTGCCCGTCGTCGAGTCCGCGTCGATACCGGCCGTTCCGGAATAACCCATGGGAATACCGCCGGCCAGCGAAATATTAATTGAGCCAGTCAGCGCGTCCGACGAATTCTTGATCGCGTCGAGATACCCGTTTGGACTCGACGTATTCACACCATTCATCAACTGCTGCTGCAACAAGGTGAGCGTCGGAGAGCCAAACAGCGGTTCGGGAACGCCGGAGCTGTCGTTCCCATCCTGCGTATTCATGGCGCTTATCAGCGAGTTGTAATCGGTGACAAATTGGTTCACGGTGCTCTCGACATCGGTGTTGTCGTTGCCAATGACCACCTGCACCTGCGCGCCACTTGCGCTCGGAGCCAGCAGTTCAAAGGTAACACCCGGAATCAGATTGGCCACGGTGTTCGAGGCGCTGTGAATGTTCGACTTGCCGTCAATCGTCAGGTTCGCATCGACGCCCGTCACCGCAGAGGTATAGCCCAGCGTGCTGGAACCCGTATAAATCAGGTTAGAATTCACCGCCAGCGTCCCGGCGCTCCCCGCCGTCAGGGAAGTCAGCGAGAGGCCCACGGTGCCGTCGCTGTTGGTCACGGTCGTGGCATCGACCGAAGCGGAATAGTTGGTTTGCAAATAGCTCGCGATGTCTCCGATCGTTTCGCCGCCCGTGAGTGCCGCGACCTGGCCCGTTGTGAAAGATATCGGCGTTCCGCTGCCCACCTGAATGGAGAGCGTGCCGCTCAGGTCGTCGGCACTCGCAACGCCTGCCAATGTGCCGGTAGACGTTGTCGCATTGCTTGAACCCGACGAGTCCGCGCCGGCCGTGCCGGAGTAACCAAGGATTTGCCCGGTACTGGCGATCTGGTTATTGCTGACCGTGATATTCCCGGCTCCTCCAGAAGTCCCCGAAGTCAAGCTCAGCCATGTGCCGGACGAATCGCTTTCCACATTCGCCGTGACGCCCACGCCCGACGAATTTATCGCACTCGCCAGGTCGGAGAGTGTATCCGCACCACTTCCGGTATAAGTTGTGCCAGAGCTCGATGAGCCCGCGCCGATCACAAAGGTTTGCGCCGTGCCGTTGCCTACCTGCAGCGTGAATCGCCCGGAAAGCGCGGCCGACGAACTTGTAACCTCAGCCAGATATCCGCTCGACGTTGCCGCCAAGCTGTTCACCGTCACCGTATGCGTCCCCGCAACTGCCGTCGAGTTGGCTGCGGTCAGCGTCAGTACATTCTCATCAGAGCTCGAACCTTCCTTCTGCGAAAGAATCCCCTCAGCGTCGGTCAGCGAGCTCATGTCGTTCGTGAGACTGGAAAACAGCGTCCCCAGGCTGGATATCACCGTGTCCTGACCTTCCAGCGCCGTCAACTGCGTATTCCACGGGGTTTCCACGTTCTTCAGATTGCCCACAATCGAAGCCACGGTCGAGCTCACGTCAAAGCCGGCACCGCTCGTCGGCGAACCGAAACTCAGACCTACTGTACCCATCGCACCCTCCGTGGGGAACAAAGCAGCCGGCCAACCATGCGCCCCCGAACCTCATGGGGAAAAACTCATGATAGAAGACAGTTACCAGGCCTCGACGCAGAAAAGGGCGCCCTTGCGGACGCCCTTCTCGGGTTGAGCGGGGTTTATCTTACTGCAGCAGCTTGGTGACTTCCTGCTGCATGCTGTTGGCCTGGGCCAAGGCCGAGATGCCTGTCTGCGACAGAATCTCGTACTTTGACATGTTGGAGGTTGCGGAAGCATAGTCGGTGGCCTGCACGGCGTTCTGCGCCGATTGCACGTTTTCGGACTGAGTGCTGAGCACCGAGCTGGCCGAATTCAGCGTATTGATCTGGGCGCCAATGTATCCGTCCTGCGCTGAAACGTCGCTGATGGCCGCATTCAGGCTCGTCAGAGCTGCCTGGGCATCTGTCTGGTTGGACAGATCGGTCTTGGCCAGCGACTGGCCTGCGCCATCCGAGTAACTGATGGTGGCGATGCCGTTGGTGCCGCTGAGGTCGGACACCATGCCGGTGTTGCCTTTCACCGGACCGCTCCCACTCTCCGCATAAATCCCGGTGCCACCGTAGGTCAGAACCGGAGAACTGACTGTCCCCGTGTTGACTACCGTGCTGTAGTCCACGATGCCAGTGGAACTCGAAACTCCCACGTTGTAATACGCGGAGGAATCGGTGGCGCTTGAGCCGCTTAGGGTGGCGACAGGCGACGTGTACTGGTTCTGGCCGCTGAGACCAACAGATCCTCCGCCCGTCGCGACAGTCAACGGAGTGGCACCACTGGAAGTACCCATGTTGATGGCAATACCGGAGTTTGCCGAAGTGAAAACAATGTCCTTGTTGGCTTGGCTGTATGTGGCCGTCACTCCGTAATCACCGGCATTGATCGTCGACGCCAAGGTGGAAAGGGTATTGTCGGCCGAGGTGATGGCGAGGGTCTGACTGCCGATCGTGATGTCCGTGCCAGCAGTGAACGTGTCCGCATAGGTGCCGCCGGCGCCGACTGCGAGAGTGCCCACTGCACTCGAAAATTGGGCGCCCGTTGTCGGGGTACCGGCCATTGTGAGGCTCGGAGTCGTTGCGGTGCTTGTGTTGTCTGTGGTGACTGAAGTGTTGTTTGTCATCGTGGTGACGACAGTGCCGGGTGTCGTATTGGCAAAGATGATCTCGTTTCCGTTCACAGTGGCAGAAATTCCGTCGGTCCCGTCGGTATTCACTGCGGCCGCGAATTGGGTAAGCGTTTGAGCTACCTGCGCCCCGAGGTTTGTTAGGCCCGCGAAGGCTGCACCGGCCGTTATCAAGTCCGATGAGGTATTGAACGTCATGGTGCCTACAATGCTACTGCCCGCAGCGGCCGCGACGAATTTACCGAAATTGTCGGTGCCGACTGAATTGGCGGTGGTTGCAATCGCGCTGGTGACACCCGTTCCGCCGACTGTCACCGCGGGGTTAGCCGAAGTAAACGTCAAGACCGTTCCGATGCCCTGCCCGCTCGTGGTTTCAGCGGTGTTGATTGAGGTCGAAACGCCATAACCAGCAGCGTTGATCGTCGCCGACAAGTTTGCCAGGGTGTCCGTGGAGCCTGCGGTGCCCAGTGTGAGACTGTGTGACTTACCGTCGGACCCAACAACGTTGATGGTGCCGCCGGTCAGTGAATCACCAGTCGTGGCGCCGGTGACCAGTTGGCCAATTTCGCCGACAGTATTCGTGCCAGTTCCTACGCCGACACCCGAGATCATGATGCCGGTATCGTTGCCGGTGCCGCCGCCGTAATTGGCCGAGAGAGCCGCTGCAACGGCACCAGCTCCAGCCGCTGAGGCGGTGGACATGCTTGCCGTCAGACCCAGGCCCGAGCCGTTCACTGCGTTTATCAACCCCTGCGCGGTGTTGGCGTACTGCGTGCCCTGGCCAACTGTGAGAACAGTGCTGTTGGATTTTGCCACGCCGTCCGCTCCGGTCGTCAAATAGTTGACCGTAATAGAGGTCGAGGTTCCGGACGCGCCCAGGCTGTCGTTTGCCGTTGCCATTGTGCCGTCATTCGACAGGTCGATGAACACGTTGCTTGCAGTCTGGCCGCTTGAGTAGGCCATGGTGCCGCCCGTGTCGCCCACGTTTGCCGAAGACAGCGATCCAATATTTAGATCGTTGATTGCTGCGCCCTTCGCAGAGGAGTCGCCTGTGTAGATGTTGGTGTTCGAGCCGAAGACCTGCTCCTGGTTGAATGTGGTTGTGGTGCCGATGTTATTGACTTCTGAAAGAATCGACTGGTATTCCTGGTTCGCCGCGGTATCCTGCGTCGAGTTGAGGGTGCCGTTCGAGGCTTCGGTAGCCAGCGTCACGGCCCGGTTGAGCAGGCTTGTCACTTGCGAGAGAGCGCCATCCGCAACCTGCAAAAGGCCTACGCCTTCTGTTGCGTTGGTCTGCGACTGGTTGAGAGCCATTTGGTTGGCCTGCAGGCCGTTGACCAACGAAAGACCGGCTGCGTCATCGGCGCCGGAGTTGATCTTCGATCCGGAGGACAACTGTTGCAGCACGGTGTTCAGGCTGTTGGTGGTGTTGTTCAGGTTGTTCTCTGCATACACTGCTGAGAGGTTATTCAAGACACCCAGGGACATGGGGTACTCCTTGTTGGATGCGTGGATTTACGATCCTTCACCATTAGCGCCCCCATTGTTTTACTTACCCTGGGTGGCTGTTTCCGGTTAGGAACCGTCGCATCTGGCCCCTTCTTCGGCGCGGCAGTTACGGACTTTACCGTTTCGCGATTTGTGTCCCGCGCTGGACACTTTCACCCCATGTTTCTTAGTTTTTTAACCTTTCTCCGGACTCGCCGATAACCGTTGCAAGGAGATGAACGGCGATGATCGAACTTACTCGTCTCAATGGCAATCCCATCGTTCTCAACAGCGATCTGATCAAGACGGCCGAATCCTCTCCCGACACCATGCTTACGCTCATTAATGGTGAGAAGCTGATTGTCCGCGAGAGCTGCGCCGAAGTGACGGAGAAGGTGCTTGTCTATCGCGCATACCTGCTGGCCGAAGTCGCTGGACGCCAGCCTCCACTCCCAAATCTGCAGCAGGCGGTTTCCATCACCAGTCTCAAGCTGGTTGATCCGCCCAAGATGCTGCCTTCGCGGCGGGATCCGGCTCTGGATCACTGAGGAAGGTCTTTGGCATTTACGCCTCCAATCTCTAGAGGAGCAGCTCATGGATAAAGCAAGCGTTGGCGGAGTCTTCCTGGCGGTCGTCGGCATTGTCGCCGGCTTGCTGCTTGAAGGCGGCAACCTGGGCCAGATTCTGCAGCCCACCGCGGCGCTGATCGTGTTTGGGGGAACCATGGGCGCGGTCCTCCTGCAGTTCCCCCTCACCACCGTTATCGCCGCATTCCGCAGCCTGGGCAATGTCTTCACCGGTCCGCGTAAGCAAAACGATCAACTGATCAGCACCCTGATTCTGTTCGCCAACAAGGCACGCCGCAACGGAGTGGTCTCTCTCGACCATGAGCTGCAATCCATCGAGGATCCCTTCCTTAAACAGTCGCTGATGCTCGCGATCGACGGTACTGAGCCCACCGAGTTACGCAACATCATGCGCGTCAGCCTCGACTCAAGCATGGAAACCGAAGAGAGGCTTCCCATGGTCTTCGAGTCTGCCGGAGGATTCTCGCCCACCATCGGCATCCTCGGCGCCGTCCTGGGACTCATCCAGGTTATGCAACATCTGGACAACATCCAGGAAGTCGGCCGCGGCATCGCTGTCGCCTTTGTGGCCACCATCTACGGGGTCGGCGCTGCCAACCTCTTTTTCCTCCCCTTTGCGGGCAAAATGCGCATACGCCTGCACGAGGTGCACCAGAGCCGCGAAATGATGCTGGAGGGTGTCATATCCATCCTTGAAGGGATGAATCCGCGCATGCTCGAGGTCAAGCTTGCAGGTTTTCTGGACAAGTCAGGGCGGACAAAAAAGGAAAAGGCCGCATGAGTCGCCACTCGCGCAAAAGCCATCTCAGCCACGATCGCTGGCTGGTCTCCTACGCAGATTTCATCACCCTTCTGTTTGCCTTTTTTGTCGTCCTTTATGCCGCCTCGAAGGCCGATCAAAAAAAGCAGGTACAGGCAGCTCACTCCATCGAATCCGCTTTTCGCTCACTCGGCATCTTTGCCGACACTCGCCGCAAACCGGCAGGCCCAACCGCGGAACCCGAAGGCGTTGATCAAGCCGTCATCCCCATGAACATTGTGATGGGCGAAGACGTGCTGGCCCCCGCAAAAGTCAAAGACGATCTCGAAAAGATTCACCGAGAACTGCAACAGAAGCTCTCCAACCAAATCGCCCAGCATACCGTTTCCATTCAAATGGGGCATGACGGCCTGGTGATCAGCCTGCGCGAAGCCGGTTTCTTCAGTTCCGGCTCCGCGACCCCGCATCCGGAGACCCTCACTACTCTGCGCAATGTAGCCGCTTCGCTATCACAGACGCCCTATGATCTTCGAATTGAAGGCCACACGGACGATGTTCCCATCCGCACCGCTGAATTCGATTCCAACTGGGAACTTTCCACGGCCCGCGCCACGCGCATAGCCCGGATTCTCCTCGACCTCCACACTATGCCTCCGAATCGTTTATCCGCGGCAGGCTATGCCGAGTTCCACCCCGTCGCGTCGAACGAAACCCCGGAAGGTCGTGCAGAAAATCGCCGCGTGGACCTTGTCGTATTGCCCCGCTCCAGCGTCGATCTTTCCGCGCCCAATCTTTCCGCGTCCAACCTGCCCCACTCTGCCGGCGGCTGGCATAGAATCACCGATAAAAACTAGCTGCCCGCGAAAACCTATCGTGCTCTTACGCCAGCGGTTTTAGATCGCCAAGCACGGTCGGAATCAGTTCCGATACGGTGGGATGAATATGCATCGCGCGCTGCAACGTGGTGTAAGGGCTTCCGGAATACATGATGTCGAGGATGCAATGAATCGCCTCGTCCCCACCTGTTCCGAGAATTGCTGCTCCCAGAATCTTTTTACTTTCAGCTTCGACAAGCACCTTCATGAAGCCCTTGATTTCGCCCTTCTCCACTGCCCTTCCGACTTTGGTCATCGGCCGGGTTCCAATCAACGCAGGCTTCCCCGACTTCCGCACTTCCGTCTCTGTCATTCCGACTCGTCCCAGCGGCGGATCGATATAGAGCGCGTGCGCTTGAATTCGGTCGCTCACGCGCCTGCGATCGTTGTCCAAAAGATTTGCTGCCACAATTTCGAAATCGTTGTAAGACGTATGTGTAAACGCGCCTTTCCCATTGCAGTCGCCCATCGCCCAGATGCCGGGGATGTTCGTTCGCAATTCATCATCGACAACAATGTACCCGCGCTCGTCGGTCTGCACTCCAGCTTTCTCCAGGTCGAGATCGTCGGTGTTGGGTCTGCGTCCAACGGCCAGCAACACGTGGGACCCATGCACCTTGGGATCTCCCGCGCCACAACTCAAATGGACGAACGCACCCTTGCCGGTTTGCTCGAATGAGATACACTCAGCGCCAAGCCGGACATCAATCCCTTCCGATTCCAGAATCTCTTTCACTGCCGCCGAAATGTCCTCATCCTCGTGAAGAATGAGCCGTACGCCCTTTTCGACGATCGTCACCTCGCTACCAAAGCGGCGAAACATTTGCGCAAACTCGAGGCCGACATAGCTCCCTCCAACCACCACCAGGTGCTCTGGCACTTCCTCAAGCTCCAGAATCGTTGAATTTGTGAGGTAAGAGATTTTGTTCACGCCATGCAAGTCCGGCACAACCGCACGACCTCCCACGTTTATGAAGATCCGATCAGCGCCAATAATCTCCGAATCGACTGCGATCTCATGACTGGAAACAAACCGGGCCGGAGCATGGAAGACGGTACACTTCTCCATCCCGCGCAACCACTTTTCGATCCCATCGCGTGACTTGGTCAGAATGGATTCCTTGCGTGCCTTTACAGCCTTCATGTCCACTTGAATCGACCCCTGAATGCGAACCCCAAAATCGACTGCGCGGCGTGCCATGTGCGCTGCGTACGCGCTTGCCACCATGGTCTTTGTCGGAATGCACCCGGTATTGACACAGGTGCCCCCAAACAGTTTTCGTTCGATCAGGGCTACAGTTTGGCCTGCCTGCGTCAAACGTCCGGCCAGCGGCGGGCCCGCTTGTCCCGCGCCGATGATGATGTAGTCAAAATGTCTATTCATTGTTGCCTCAGCGAACCAGGAATATCGAGCCCGATGAAAACTGTGCCCGCTCTATTCATATTTCAGATGCTTCCATTCAGTCATTTGCTTCGCCTTCAAACGCTATGGGAGATTTGTTTTTTGAAGGGCCTGCCGGTTGGAGCGGATTAGGCAGGCGCTTGCCGAGGACTGGATAGGTGGCGCTCACTTCTTCCACTGTGCAGGCTGTGGCGGCAAATCGGTGGCATTTTCGCGGTACGATAGTTTTCTCGCGCAAGGGACTGGGTCGAGGCTAGGCGATTCGTTCGTTTTATAGTCGGTGGCGGTACTCAGACGTAGGGCACTTTTGCTGACTGGCAGTCGCTATGTGAACGCCGTAACATCGGGCGAATCCGTCCTCTCCACAAGCGACCTCGATCATGTGTAGCAATACCTTGCCCAGCAGAATCTCAACGAGGTGCTTTGCATATGGAGTAACAGTGTTGGAGAACCGAAAACGACCTTGTCCGACGCCGACGAAGAACTTCGGAGTAGACTCGTGGAGCGGTACATGGTGCGGCTGTTCCTGGCGGTGCAATCATCATTCTGCCATCTGCTCAACTCGACAACGCGACCGATTACTTCGTGAGCGCAAAGCGCCCTAACGAAAAGGGAGAAGCGCCGTTGGGTGGTGTTCTCTGAATTAGCTCCCGCCGAGTTCAGCTTTTTGTAACACCTCGCGCTCCTCACTGACCTACGTTCAAACAAACCGGGCGATATCCCCTCTCATGAACCATGAATCTCCTCAGGGACCCTCCCCGGTGCAAATTTGGTTTGACGGTTGGGCTTCGTACGGCGACCCAATGTGCAACGCATTGTTGCGCAACCGGCTGACCGTGCCGCAACGCTCTTAACTCGCTGAGATTCACAGTGCTCTCTGCGCCGCATGGTGCCCACACATCCCGTGGACCCCGCCGCCGGGAGGGGTGGACGAGGAGCACAGATAAAGGTTTGGAGTTCCCGTAGAGTAATTCCCCAGAGCAGGACGGAAGAGGAACTGCCGCACCGAAAGCTCGCCACCGTTGATGTCGCCGCCTACAAGATTTGCATCCATGGCCTCAAGCGCGGCGGGTGAAGAGACACATCGCGCAATCACGCAGTCGCGAACGCCCGGCGCGAATCGCTCCAATTGAGCTTCGATGCGCCTCGTCATATCCACGCCTGATCCGTTCGGCACATGACAGTAGACCCAGGCAACATGCTTGCCTTCCGGCGCCCGGGACCAATCAAAGAGAGATGGCTGGGCCACGATCACGAAAGGACGCTCAGCAGTGGCGCCATTGGTTGCAGCCCACTCCGACCGTGCGATCTCTTCCATTGTGCCGCCCACATGCACGGTGATTGCCCGCCGGCATTCCGGTGCGCGCCACGGAATGGGCTCAGAAAGCGCGTAGTCGATTTTAAAAACACCAGGGCCGTAGCGAAATCGGCTCAACGACTTTCGATAATTCCGATGGAGAAACGGACCAGCAATAGAGAGCAACTGCCGCGGTGTTACATCGCAAAGAACCAGAGCTCCCGGTAGATCCAATTCATCAAGAGTAGCAATGCGCCTTCCGGTTTGAATCGTTCCACCTAACTCAAGCAAGTGCGCAGCCAACGCATCCGTGATGGCTTGCGAGCCACCTCGCGGAATGGGCCATCCTACCGCGTGGGCCGCCGCTCCGATGACCAGCCCTATCGCCGAACTGAGCGGCTGGTCGAGAGCAAGAAAAGAGTGCGCAGCGAGTCCGGCGAACAAGGCGCGCGATCGCTCACCGGTGAATTGATGTGCTGCGAGCTTCAGCGCAGGTTGGAATGCGTACCATCCGAACCGTGTCATCACCAACGGATGGTGGGGAATGCGCGTCATCGGGCCGAGCGCGTCGTGTGCGAACTGTGGCCAACGGTCCACCAGAGGCTGAACGAGTTTCCGCCAGGCGTGGCCGTCGTGCCCGAGCGCTGTTTCGGCATCATCGATGTCGCGCTCCAAGATCACCGCCGAACCATCGTCCAGCGGATGCGCCAGCGGGGCCGATCCATGAACCCATTCGAGGCCGTATCGCTCGAGTGGAAGCGATGCGAACATGGGCGAGCTGGCCGCCATGGGATGCACTGCCGAACCAAAGTCGTGGCGGAATCCGGGCAGCGTCAACTCCATGGTGCGCGCCGCGCCGCCTGCCTGCGCCTGCGCTTCGAAAACTTCCACCCGCCAGCCTGCGCGCGCCATGGTGATGGCTGCCGCCAATCCGTTCGGGCCCGAACCGATGACATAGGCGCGCCGCAAAGGCTCAGTCATGTGGCGGCAGCTCCTGTGGCCATGCGACTGCGGCGAATTTGCCGCCGGGCCCCCGCGTGATCTCCGGGGCATACAGCCCCAGGAGCTCGCGCTTCCACCAGTTTCCGGTTCGGCGTTTTTCTTCCATCGAGGTAAACCAGTACTGCCACAAGACCGCTCTAATGTAGCGTGGGGGCGAGTGGCCAAATGGATTGGACTGGAACAGTGCAAGCACGTCGTTGTCGTTCTCCAGCAGGCGTTCTTCGGTGAGGGGCACAAGATCGTTTTGCTGCCAGTCGCCGAGCGAAGCGAACCACAGGTTCCACTCGAAGCGTGGCTGGTAAGGGGCATAGATACCCGGGGCTTTGTCGAGCGCCTGAGGCTTGTATCGAAAGAGATAGGGTATCCAGGCCTGGCCGTCGTTCGAACCCTGGAATTCAATTTCGTACCGACCGCGGGTCATTACGGCAAACAGTCCGTATTGGTTGGCAATTCGAAACGGTTCGAGTGCCACGACCGGAAGAGAGGGCAGCGGCAGATCTGGAAATGGCATATGAACCATCTCTGCCGTCGTTGCGTAGGCAATCCACGTGAGCATGGCCGCAGACAGGACAAGACGAGCCGCATTGAACCACACTGCAATGAATCGGGCAGCCGGACGGCGCACAGTTGGCGGGCTCTCTTCAATCTCCCCGGCAGGAGCCTTAAGAATCGAGAGCGCCTCTGCGTTGCCCGGCGCGGCCTTCGGCTGCGGGGTGGCCGGCAGCGTGTCGCGAAGCCGCCGCGGCAAAAGCCAACGCACACTATGATCGTCGAGCAGTAGAAACCCGAGCGATAGTACCAGGTAATTGAGAAACGTGTAATTGGCCGTGAGAATGACCCCGATCTCCCACGGCGTGACGATGAAGAAGCAGATGAGTCGCGCACGCCTGGGGAGAAACAGCATCCAGACCACCACAAGTTCCATCGCCAACGTGGCTGCAACAGTGGCCGCGTGAAACGAGTGCGGTAAATGCTCGACGTACCACCCAATCCACGTTGGCAACGGGCCGTTTTGGTAGTACTCGTCCATCGCGGTAAAGTTTCGCCATTCCTGATCGCCGCTGAGCAGCTTGATTATGCCGGATTCAAAATAGATGCGAAACCACTCCCATTGCAGAAGAAAGAGGCCGGCGCGCGAAGGTGGGCTCGCAATTCCCCAGCCCGGCGTAATTCCGCGGGGCGCAACGAATAAAACCAGGAAGCCCGCTTCCAGCAACATGCTGTCTGACTGATAGTTTGAAAACTCCTGTGCCGCGGTGACAAATGACAGGAAACAGACGAAGCAGACGAAGAAGCTGAGGCGCGGCCATAGATTGAAGAGCGCGGCAACCGATGCGGCCAGTCCAAACCAAATCACCGCCATGATCATGTGCCGCCCGGACGAGAGCCAGAATAGCGTAGGCGCGTACCAATAGCGGAGCGCCCCCATCTCGCCATGCAAGGCAAGCAGGAAGCGCTGCGCGGGCAAGACGCCGTTGGGTCCGTTCAGGCCTTCGATCTGGAAGAGCAATGGGAAAAATGCCGAAAAATAGATGGCTGCGAGCAGGCGCAGAAATACCCAACGCACCGCCAACCGGTTGCCCGGATCTGCCTTGGAATCGAATAGCCAATGCACCGCACCCCCGGCGAGCCTTGTCGCTCGGGTGGCATGCACGAGACTGCGCTGACTCCGTTCCATGACATTAGGCCTTCAGAATCCCATTGCACCTTCACGACGCGTTTTGAAGACGAGTCGGTTTGGGCGCCAAACCTGGCTACGGCTTGCTGACACGGCCTTCACCAAATCTTCGATGGGATGCCGCCCGCGCCGCCACTGTTGTTCTAGATGATTGTGCGGTTCGTTGCAATCCTGATTCGAGCCTGTTTCAGCGATTGTTAGCGAGTCGCGGGTGATCCGGAAATAACCAGTTGATCAACACCCAGAGCAAAGTTTTGTCAATCTTGAAATTTCCGAGTGGGCGACGATCGGACCAGAGCCCAAGGCACCGCCATCGATCACATGGAGAAGCCACCCGGCATTGAAACAATTCAAGCTCAACGAAGTCTATCCTACTGATGTACAAGGCCGCTTCGCACGAAACAGCTTTAAGCTGGAGGTTTTCGTTGCCTAAGCTCTCATTGGTTGCAGTCGACATCTCGGTTTCGATTTTGTTGTTATCGGCTTCGTAGGTTCAGGCACAGTCGCGGTCGCCAGTGGCAAATCAGCGGCAGTCTATACCGCTAGTCCATGGGCGCGTTATTCGAGCAGATAACGGTTCGCCCCTTCAAGGGGTCACGATGACGTTGATCACCGTCGAATTCGAGGGCCCCAATGCGTATCGTGAAGCTGCCCGAACTGACACTAACGGCGAGTTTCACTTCAAGTTCGCGCAGAGTCGTCCTTATCGGGTAAGAGCGGCGACGGACGGTTTCATCACCGCAACCTATGAGAGTGATCTATTCTCAGGTGGCATTGATCGGAATCGACAAGAATCCTTGACGCTGCAGCGGGGTCTCCATTTCAGGCTTGCGCGTGAGGCGATTATCCATGGTGTCGCGATAAGCGCGGAAGGAAAGCCGGTCGAAGCCGGCGTCCGTGTTATGGCTGTCGGGAGCGATAAACGGTGGTTTCCCTTTCAGCTATACCAAACGGCTGTAACAGACGCACAAGGGAGGTTCACACTGAGAGGACTGCCGTCCGGCTCCTATTGTGCGTGCGGGGAATACCGGCTCACCGATTCGACAATTAAGATCATCATCGACAAATGGGGCACATATCAGGAGATATGGTCCGGCAAGGGGGTCTCAGCCGAGGGCAGATTGCAACTCGAAGCTGGACAAGAACAGGACGACCTAAGAATCACAATTATGCCAGTTATGAAGTACTCGGATCGTGTCTGGTTCACTGGGCCCAAAGGCATTCCCCCCGCAGCTTACTATGTGCCGCAGCTAGAGCATCTGAAAGCCGGCGAGAAGCAGCCCGATGGTAGCTTTCTGATTTCTGATGTGCCTCCTGGTCATTATTCGCTGACGGCTTCCGCGTGGATTGATGCTAATCCTTGGTTTCTTGGCCAGGGATAAAGAGACTTTGATGTGTCAAACGAGGATGTGACGCTGCACGTAAATGTGGGCGGTATGTGCACGGTGCAGGGAGTTGTGAGATACGAAGAAGAGGAAACGGCAATTCCGCTGGGACGGAGATCGGAATTCGCGCTCTTGAAGGACATGGGGGTGGAAGAAGAGAGATTGATCTGAACGGAAAGTTCCTCTTCAATCGAATACCCGAAGGAAGATACATTTTCACCCTGGACCACTTACCCATGGAGACTCTTTGGCGAAGCGTGAGATGCAATGGCGTAGACGTGAATTTGAAGAGTCCGCTGCACATGGGAACTGGCGAAGCAATCACTGGTTGCGAGTTGATTTTAGCGAGTGATGCTAAATGATCCGAAAGGCGTTCACGAGAGGTTCTTCAATGTAAATGCGATGCGCTTGGAGGCCGCACAAGTAGCCCCAAAGGGGCCTCCTGCGCAAGCGGCAAACGGTCCTTGCTATCTCAGCCTATTTAGCTGAATCGTCAGCTTGGAGCGGCTTGAATTCTTCAATCGCCGTTACAAATTCATCGGCACGATTTCCATTTTCCAGGGGGTACGCATAATTCAACCTGAAAAAGATCCTGCGAGCGGAATGGAAGACAAATGCGTCTAACAGGCGTCCAATGAAAGAAACCTTTCTCGTCTGACGCGGTTCATGCGAACCACTTGCCCCGATCCTTGATGCTGAGGAATGGAGCGCGTATATTTGCGTGAAAGCGAATGACAGGGAGCGAGAGTGCATGGAGTCATTTCCTGCTCAGGTGGAACTCCGGTGAGTAGGCTGGAGAGTCCGCCTCAAAGTCCAGCGGCAGCAGTGCAACTGGATTTGGCGAGCCGCCCGGGTTTTCGGCGGCTGCCGCGCGGCATCGTCCTTGCATTGACTGTCGCATTGACGCTTGCGGTCGCTGGCACATTCCAGTTTCTGCGCACAAGGGCCAAGGCCCACAACAGCCCTGCTTTGCATTCTTCCCTGGGGTCCGGCGCCCCACCCGAAACTCTGCGCCTGAAGGGAATGACGTCCGCGGTTGCAGCCCGATCGATTATGGCCCCCCTCCTTGCCGGCCAGCAGTTTGGCGCACTCACTATTACCAAATTGGTCCCAAGCGGAACACGAGTCAAGCAGGGAGATCTGCTGGTCGAGTTCGACCGCCAGGCGCAGTTACGCGACTACATCGATAAACAGGCCCAGAGCGATGACGAAAATGAAAAGGTCATCGAAGAAAGGGCCAAGGAAGACGCAGCGCGCGCCAAAGACGAGACCGAGATCAAGCAAGCGGAAGACAGTCTCGCCAAGGCGAAGCTGGAGATGGAGAAGGTCGAGTTGCTCTCCCGGATTGATGCCGAAAAGGCCCAGGAAGACCTGGACGAGGCTCAGGCTACGCTGGCGCAGTTGAAGGAGACCTTCGACCTGAAGCGAAAGGCGGCGCAGGCCTCGATTCGCATTCTCGAGATTCAGCGCGACCGCACACGCGAGACCATGCTGCACTCACAAGCGAATTCCGCCTTGATGCAGATTCACGCACCTATCGACGGCATCGTCGTATTCAACACCATCTGGAAACAGGGAAACATGGGAGAAGTGCAGGAAGGCGATCAAGTGCGTCCGGGCGTTCCCTTCATGCAGGTGGTCGACCCTGCGATCATGGAAGTCCGAGTTCCGGTCAACCAGGAAGATCTGGTGGGCTTGAAGATAGGCGAAAAGGCTCTGGTGCATCTCGATGCGTATAGTGACATGGTGTTTTCGGGCCGGTTGGAATCCGTTGATCCCATGGGCACGCCTGGCGACTTCTCGCCGAAGCTTCGTCACTTCTCCGCTACGTTCTCCATTCAGGGCCACGATCCAAGGTTGATGCCCGATCTCTCCGCCGCGGTCGATGTCGATCCAGTAGGCGCAGCCAGCGCTGGGAGCAGCTCGAGATGAAGCGAAAGCTCAAGGACCTGTGGTTGAAGCGCCGGACTCTCGTGGTCGTCGTCATTCTCTCTGCGGCCAGCGCGGCCCTCTACGGAGTCGTGCATTTCTCCACAAAGTCACCAACCGTTCCGACCTTTGAAGTAAAGCGCGGCGAGTTTCTTGATGTTCTCCAGTTTCGCGGCCAGTTGAAGGCCATGAAATCCGTCACCATCACGGCGCCCGCCAATGCGGGAGACCTGCAGATTCTGAAAATCGTTACAGACGGAACGCAGGTGAAAAAGGATGACGTTGTTGTTGAGTTCGATCCATCCAAAACGCAGCAGGACCTGGCGCAGGACCAATCCCTGTTGAAGTCGTCGCAGGCGGAGATTGAGCAGGTCCGCGCGCAGGGCCGTCTCAATGAAGAGGTCGACACCACCGCTGTCATGAAAGCAAAATACGACGTCGACGTGGCCAAGCTCGACGCAAGCAAGGGTGAAGTCGTCTCTAGAATCGAGGGCGCTGAAGCGAATCTAAAGCTAGCCGATGCGGAACAGGTGCTGCGTCAGGCTGAGCAGCAACTCAAGTCCGATGCGGCGGTCGATCAGGCGACGATTCAGGACAAGAAGAATGCCAGCCGAAAAGCAGACTTCGACGCTCAGCGCGCCCAGTCCGCGCTGGCTGCGATGACGCTAAAAGCGCCCTCCGACGGCACCATCAGCCTCCTCTCCATATGGCACAACGGCGGAGAAAGTCCCTTTAAAGCTGGAGAGCGCGCATGGCCCGGTACGCCCATCGCCGAACTTCCGGACGCAGCCTCCATGCGCATCGCGGCCCGCGTAGACGAGACCGAGCGTGGCCGGCTGGCACTATCGCAGCCGGTGACCCTGCAGTTGGATGCCATTGCCGACCGTCAGTTCACAGGTAAGGTGGAGCGCATCGGAACCATCGCCACGTCCGACTTCTCTGCGGGCTGGCCCATCCCTCGCAACTTCGATCTCGAGATCGGCATCGATCAGTCGGACCCTCGCCTCAAGCCCGGGATGACCGTGCAAATCACCGTAATCGTCGACCGGATTCCCGATGCCATCGCCATTCCCGCGCAAGCTTCCTTCCTCAAATCCGGACAGACCGTGGCCTATGTCTGGAATGGCTCGGTGTTCCAAGAGCGCGCTATTCAAGTTGAACGAAGAAGCCGCGACCGCGTCCTGATCTCCAATGGCTTGAAAGCGGGTGACCCGGTTGCGCTCAAAGACCCTTCGGGGAAGGAGTGAGATGGCGCACATCAAACGACATCGCATCCTCGTGTGGGTAGTGGTTGGCGTTGTGCTGGCTGCAGGCATCGGTGCCGTTGTGGCCTCCAGCCGCGTCCCCTTGAACACAAAAAACGACAAGATTCCACTGGCTGAAGTCAAGCGCGGCGAAATCGATCTCAAGGCCCACGCCACCGGCGAACTCAGAGCCAGCCACTCGGTCATGCTCTCTGCTCCCGCCGTTGGCGGAGGTGAACTTCAGCTTATTCACCTGATCCACACCGGCCAGTTTGTTAAGAAGGGCGATGTCGTCTTCGAATTCGATCCCAGCGAACAGCTTTACAAACTGGAGCAGAACCGATCTGAGCTGCAGCAGGCCGAGCAGGAGATCACCAAAGCCAAGGCGGATGCCGCGGTCCTTACCGCAGTAGACAAAGTCACCCTGCTCAAAGACCGCTATAGTGTGCGCCGGGCCGAACTCGATGTTCAGAAGAATGAGCTCGTGAGCAAAATCGATGCCGACAAAAATGAACTTGCCATGGGGCAGGCAAAGCGAGTGCTGGAAGAAGAGGAGAAAGATATCGAATCTCACAAAGCTTCTGGTCAGGCTGCCACCTATCTCGCCCAAGAGAAGTACAACAAGGCCAAGCTGGGCATGGACCAGGCGCAGCAGAACCTGGATAAAATGCGCGTCACAGCGCCCATGGATGGGTTGGTTTCGATTCAAAAGAATATGAACGCATCGGGAGGCTTCTTTTTTACGGGGATGTCTTTGCCTGACTATCACGAGGGCGATCAGGTGCAACCCGGCAGCTCAGTCGCACAGGTGGTCGATCCCCAGGGCCTGGACCTGACCTCGAAAATCGACGAGCAGGATCGCGACAATGTTCAGGTGGGCCAGCCGGTCGAGGTCGCCTTCGATGCGGTGCCCGGACAGGTCTTTCATGGAACTGTCAAAAGCGTGGGCGGAATGTCCATGCGGCAGTTCTTCTCGTCGAACGCTAACGGCAACTTCGAGGTTGGCATTCAACTCGCGAACGAAGACCCCCGCCTGCGTTCGGGATTCACAGCCGAGGTCATCTTTCTCGGCGCCAGTAAGAGGAACGTCCTCTATCTTCCCCGCCAGGCGGTGTTCCTGAAGGATGGCAAGCGCATTGTCTATTTGAAGAAGGGCAACGGTTATGAACAGAAAGAGGTGAAAATTCAAAGCGAAAATGAAAGCCGCGCGGCCGTCGATGGACTGGAAGAAGGCAGCCGCGTTGCATTGGTCGATCCTACCGCGCCACGCAAGACTACCGGCGCAAGCTCAGCAACCGGAAGCCTGGGAGGGACACCCTGATGCGACCAAACAACTCGCATTTGCGTGAGCGTATTCTGCTCGGCTACCAGCAATGGACGAGAGACGCGGAACTGGGCATGCAGAACCTGCTGCTCCACGGCATGCGCTCGCTTCTTACCATGCTCGGCATGATCTTCGGCGTGGCCGCTGTTGTTGCCATGTTATCCATCGGCGCCGGCGCACGCCAGAAGGTCATGGCCCTCATCGAACAAATGGGCGTTCACAACGTCATTGTGAACGCGAAGGAGACTATAGAATGGCAAGCACATCAAAAGGTCCGCAAGCTATCACCAGGGCTCACTTTGAAGGACTACCGTATCATCCGCGATGACCTTGAAGGCATTGTCTCGTCCTCTCCGCGCAAGCAGCTTACCCCCTCAAAGATCATTCCAAAAGCGCAGCAGGACATCCCCAACGTGATGGGCGTCAACTCCACATACCAACAGATCGCTGGCCTCCACGTCTTGAGCGGAAGGTTTTTCGACCAGAAGGAGGACGACCGCGGTGCGGCCGTATGTGTGCTGGGCGCCGCAGCCAAATGGAGCCTGTTCGGCTCTTCCAATCCACTCAATCAATACGTCAAAGTTAATGAGGAGTGGTTTCGTGTCATCGGCGTGGTCAGTCCTCAACTCAGCGCGCAGGACGACAGCTCCGGTACGGGCTCGGTGGATGTGAATAACAACATCTATATCCCCCTGCAATCGGCATTCCTCCGCCTCGAAGACAGCTACAGCGATGTCCGGGACGAGATCGACGGTATTTATCTCAATCTCGCCGACAACGCGAACATTCCGGAAAGCGCGCAAGTTGTCAGGGCTGTTCTGGATTCATCGCATCACGGCGCGGACGACTTCAACGTCGTGGTGCCCGCCGAACTGCTTGCCGAACAGAAGCGCACGGAGCATCTGTTCAACACCGTCATGGTGGCCATAGCTTCCATCTCATTGTTGGTGGGAGGTATCGGCATTATGAACATCATGCTGGCCAGCATCCTGGAGCGCACCCGCGAAATAGGCCTGCGCCGCGCGGTGGGAGCGAAGCAGTCGGACATAGTGCGGCAATTCGTGGTCGAGGCCACCATGATCTCATTCGCCGGCGGAACCATCGGCGTGGTCTTCGGCTCTTTCATCTCCAGGCTGATTGCGTGGCTGGCCGGGTGGTCGACCATCGTGACTTTTAGTTCCATCGCTTTGGCTTTTCTTGTCTCCATTTCAGTGGGACTCGTGTTTGGAATCTATCCCGCCACGAAAGCTGCCCGCCTCGATCCGGTTGAGGCGATTCGCTATGAGTGATTCTTCCGCACCCATTTCACAACTGCCCGCTGAATACCGCTTCTTCTGCGGCCGACAATCTCCGCTCATTAATGGAGTCTTTGGATGAGGTTCATTCGCTTTAAGGTCGTTTCGCTCTTTGCCCTGGTCGGCGTCTTGTCCTCGCAGGCTCAGTCTCCTGAAAGTTATCGCGGCATGCTTACCGCGCGCGTCCGCGCAGACAAGCTCCCGCCCCCGCAACATCTTCAGAACTACGTCAAGGACGGCAAGCTCAGTCTCGGTCTGAGAGACACCATTCTGCTCGCGCTTGAAAACAACAGCAATGTGCAGATTGAGGAGACGCAGATTGAAGCCCAGAAGTTCGCGTTGCTCGGCCAGTTTCAGCCGTTCGACCCCATTCTCCAAAGCAGTCTCAATGTAAATCGTTATTCGTCTCCTTCCTATAGCCAACTCCAGGGCGTTGGAGTTTCAGGTAACATAACGCTTAATTCGCTGAGTCAGACAGGGCAGGTGAGTTACACGCAGACGTTTACTCCCGGCACGAATTTTCAGGCATCGATTTCTTCCAACAAGTATTCCACCAACAATTCCTATTACTACTTCAATCCATTTTTCAACTCTACGCTGACTTTCACCTTGACCCAGCCCTTGCTCCGGGGCGGTGGACGCTTTGCCAACACGGCGCTAGTCAAGATCGCGCGCCGTTCGCTCGAGCAATCCCGATCCAGCTTCGAGGCCCAGGTAAACGATGCCATCTTGCAGGTGGTTACTCAATATTGGTCGGCGGTTCAGGCGCGCGGCGCTCTGGATGTGCAGCAAAAATCGCTCAAACTGGCGGAAGCAAGTTACGATCGCGACAAGCACTCACTTGAGCTGGGAGCCTTGCCGCCACTGGATATATATCGGTCTCAGTCAGAGGTTGCTGCCCGCAAGGTTGGGGTCATTCAAGCTGGATACGCCCTCACCCAGGCCGAGGAGGATCTGCGCGTCACTATCGGCGCGGACCGTGACCCCAAGGTGCTTGCGTTGGAACTGGAGCTGACTGAAAAGCCGGAAACGGACGGGCAACTGCAGAATATGGACACCGAGACAGCTCTTGCGCTGGCGCTTAGCCAACGGCCGGAACTCGACGCTGTCAAGGATGCGCTCGCGAACGATGAAACCAGCATCAGGCTCGCACATAATCAACTCGAACCCAATCTCCAGTTGCAGGGCTTCTACCAGACAGGCGGCCTCGGCGGCAATCAGTATAACCTCGTCACGGGCCAGCTTGTCGCGCCCGGAGGATTTGGTTCTTCGATGAGTCAGCTCTTCGGTTTCGGCTATCCAGGTTATGGAGGAACTCTCTCGCTGACGCTTCCTATCAGGAATCGCGGGGGGCAGTCAACTCTGGGAAACGCCCTGGTGTCACGCACCCACGACCTCTACACCGGCGGCCAGGTCCGCGAGCAGATCACACGCGAGGTCCACGACGCCATTCATCAACTCGACGAAGCCACGCAGGCATTGACCGCCGGCACAACGTCCTTCGATCTGGCGCAGAAATCTCTGGCCTCAGAGCAGCGCAAATTTGAGCTCGGGGCGGAAACCAACTTCTTCGTGCTCGACGCCCAGACCAGGCTCGCACAGGCCGAACTTATCCTGCTGCAGACACAGGTTAATTACCGCATTGCTCTCGCAGCCGTCGGCCACTCAACTGGGGACTTGCTAAGCCCATATCGCGTACAGATCGCCGAGCGCTCCCGGTAACTAGATCGCTCGAGTCGAGGGCCATCGTTCCAACCCGGGCTGTTATCCTCGGTGCACTTTCAAGGGCGCATGACGAGTCCGCTGAGGTTCACGTTGGTATTTCTGGCGGCCTTCATTGGTAGCAGGTTCTTTCACGAGATCGGACATGCCTTCTTCGGCTGGTTCCAAGGTGTCCCTGTCATGCCGACTCCGGCCAAGGAGCACATCCCGCCTCTTCAGTCCTCTTCGGCACCCAGCGCGCGAAATAAAACTCTTCATCGATTCCCCTCTTTAGGCGCAACAGTTGAACGACCCGCGTTCCCTTATCCTAATGACAGCCGTGACCGAATCCAACGCCCCCACCACCGTATTGCTCAACCAGCGCGCCCTTGATCTGCTCGCCGCCGGAAAACCAGCGGAGGCAGCCAATGTCTTCCGCGCCGCCCTCGCCGCCGGACCAGAAAAAACAGAGGCGCATATTGAAGCCCATCACGGTCTCGTCCGCGCCCTCCGCGATGCCGGCCAGCTCGAACAATCCATTGCCGCAGCGCTCGCTCTCACGGCCATCACACCCGCCGATCCTCTGGCACACACCGCGCTCTCCATTTCGTTGCAACGCGCCGGCCATGTTCCGCAGGCCGAGGCTGCCGCCGCCCGTGCCCGCATCCTTGAGTGGAAGCAGCAGCTCCTGACTCCGCCTGTTGAGGAGCCCGGGCCGTGAAGGCCCGCCCCAGTCCCGTCCGTCCGAGCCCCGCTGAGCGCCTCCGTTCCATGCACGATCGCCTCGTCGAAGCCTACGGCCCACAGCGCTGGTGGCCCGCCGAAACGCGCTTTGAAGTGATTCTCGGCGCCTATCTTACGCAAAACACCGCATGGAAAGCCGTCGAACGCTCCCTCGCCAACCTGCGCAACGGCGGCGCGCTCACCCTGGATGGACTTCGCGGAATTCCAACTGCAGAACTGCAAACCCTCATTCGCCCGTCCGGCTTCCCCACTCGCAAAGCGCCGGCTCTGAAGGCATTCGTTGCCATGGTTGACGAGGAGTATTCAGGCTCGCTGGACGCTCTAGCGGCCACTCCAACAGCCGTCCTTCGCCCGCGCCTTCTTGCCCTGCCCGGCGCGGGACCGGAGACCGCCGACGCCATCCTGCTCTATGCGCTCCAACATCCCGTTCCCGTTGCGGACGAGTATCTGCGCCGCATTGCCGAGCGCCATCAACTCATCGTTCCGCCGCCGGGACGCAATCGGAAGGGCTATGAAGCACTGGCCGAACTGACCCGCCAGGCCTTCGCACCGGATCCGACTGCCCCCGTGGGCGCAAGCGCTGCCCTCTTCAATGAGTTTCACGCCCTCACCGTTGCAGTGGGGAAGTCGCACTGTGGCGCAGTTCCGCATTGCCACAGCTGCCCGCTCGCAAGCGACTTTCAATGGATAGACTTTTCTGAAATTAAATCGTGGATGCCTATCAAAGATTAGCGCTCAGTTCGAGCGATCGTACGCATTAATTCATTCGCAAATACTGAACCTGGAGCGCCGTGCAATCGTCCTGCGCCTGGTTGTGCGCCTGGAATTGCGCGACATGATCCAGAGTGTCCTCGATTTCCGTAAAATGCGCAATCCTGTCTAAGCCGTCATCGCCAAGCATTTCGCCGGCCTCGTTCTCAGCTTCCACCAGCCCATCGGTCACCAGCAAAAGCCGGTCTCCGGCTTGCAGAGTGAAGTGTGCTGAGCAGTACGTCACATCCGGCAACAACCCAACTACCGTGTTGCTCTCACAGAGCCGCTGCCTTTGGCCCCCTCGCACCAGAACCGGCGCAATGTGCCCGCAGTTCAAATACTCTACGCGCCCGTCCTTGTGGAGCTTCAGCAGCACCAGGGTTGCGTATTTGCCCACACCCCGCGCAAACAGAAACTGGTTTAACTGCGCGGCAATTTCCGGCAGGCTTTGCCGCGAAAGCAACTGCGCGTGAATGATTCCCTGCATCGTAGCTGCCACAATGGCAGCAGCAACACCCTTACCCGAAACGTCCGCAATGCCCGCGCACAAGCAGTCGTCCAGAGCCACTGCATTGAAGAAATCTCCACCCACCTCGAGGCACGGAATCATCTTGACCTGCAGTGCCGCCCAGGGCAGCACTGGCAAGGCGATGCTCATCAGTCCACTCTGAATCTTTGCCGCCACGGCAAGTTCCTCGCGCGCACGCCGAGCCTCGTGCTCCGCCTCCGCAAGCAGCGCGTTATGCAGCAGCACGGCCGCCTCAGTCGCAATCGTATAGAGCAGTTGGTGATCCACCTCGCTCAGATAGCCCGGACCAATCTGGCTGTCCAGATACAGAAGGCCCAGCAGCGTGCTTTTGCCGCTTCCCATGTCTCGCTTGCGTAGCGGAATGCAGTACACGCTCCGGATGCTGTTGGGGATTACGCTATCCCACGCGGACGCGGCCTGGTCCCTCAACGTGTCGCGAATGGAGAACTTCGAACCGCTCTCAATCGCCGCCTGCATTGCCCGCCGCGATACCGTTCCATCTTCGTCAATGAGGTGTCCGCCGGCATTCAAACCCCGCGCCAGCTTCATCTCGTCGCCTTCCATCAGGAAGACGAATCCTCGTTCCACCCCGGTAATCTGCAACGTCAGTTGCAAAAGAGTCATCAGGATCTCGCCGATCGCCCCTCCGGCGTTCAACAGCCGCGCCGCACTCAGCCAGCTCAGCTTTCCAATCTCGCCGGCAGTCGGATGCCCCGGATCCGCCGCGGGCGTGAGTTCGTGAAACGAGGAAAGCAACTCGCTCACAATCGTCATGTGTTCTGTGCTTTCCCGCTTGCCTGCGGTCGACCGAAAGTGCAACTTCAATCCGACCAGGGAGCCCAGTTGCAGCACATCCCCGTCCTTCAAAGCCGCCTGCTCAATTCGCGCCCCAATCACAAAGCTTCCGTGTGTGCTGCCCTGGTCCAACACCTGAAACACACCGTTTTCCCGCGAAATCACCGCGTGTTTACGCGAGATGCGAGGATCGTGCAGCACTAGGTCCTGACCAGCCGAGCGGCCAATCGAAGTGAAATCGCTATCCAGAACGAACGAGTGATCTCCATCGGCGTCGGAATAATTCAGCGTCGGGTTCAGAAGTGTGGGATTCATTGGAGACAAGTCAACTGTTGCCAACATAGCCAATTCAGAAGGGCTATGGATTTTGGAGGCCCTGCGTTAAATCGCGCTGTCCGTCGCGACCTCGGCCGCATCGGCTTCAAAGGCCGGGCTGTACCCCAGCCGTCGCCAGAAATCCTCAACCAGTGCGACCGTCTCCGGCGCGGTTCTGGAAGTGGTGCGCAGCAGGATCTCCGCCCCCGGATCTGCCGCGAAACTGCTCGCCTCCGCCGCAATCGCAATGCACTTGTCGGCGCGATAGGTACAGGCTGCCAGGTCCGCAATCGAAAGCCGCATCGTCGGCGTCGCCAGCACTGTCCGCGGCGGGGCCATCCGGTCAAGCAGGCAAAATATCTCAAGCTTCGATTCCAACTCGTCCGGCACGCAGTCAATCGCCAGGTCCGCCTCGCGCACGGCGTCCTCAATGGTGGAAACAAAAGTCACGTTTGGCAGCGCTTCAGCACCAAGCTCGGCCCGCAGCGCCTCCCGCGCGTGATGCAGATTGGTCGGCATCACGTCTTCCAACAGCACACGGAACCCCGCACGGGCTGCGCTCAGCGCAAGCCACCGGCCCAGCGGACCCGCTCCGATTATGGCGACAGTCTGCAAGGAAGCGGCTTATTCGGGCAATAGCGCGCGCGCAACATCCTCGGCGTTGGGGCGGGTCTGCAGCAGGTGCTCGGCCACTCGTGCGCGCTCGTCTGCGGTAAGCGTCGGAATCGTCGCAAGCACCCGGCGGAGGGTCACGGCAACGTCGTCAATGAAATTCATCAGGCGGATAGCTTCTCCGGAGAGCGGCATGGGTTTCCTCGGTGTTTGAAGTTCTCATCCATTGTAGGCGTTGTGGTCGGACCGGGGAAAGCTCTGCGCGGGATGAACCCACACCGGAATTCCCTTGAACCTCGATTCTTTTAGAGCTACCGTATTCGGAACGCTACACCTCCCACAGAAGCGCCCAATGCACCGGCCTGCGCACGAAAGGAAGCCCCCCATGCCAACTCCCCCTCTCACGAGCGATAACGCAGACGCACCACCAATGCCCAAGGTGACCGCCGATGCCGACTTCGACCCCACTCCCGCCGGCAAATACCGCAAATCCATCCTTGCCGTCCTCGGCACCCTCCAGGTCGCTGGCGTCCTTGCCGGCTCCGGATTCATCGTCAAATTCGCGCGCGAAGACTTCCTCGGTGTCTCGTCCGGCAGTTGGAACGTCTCCGACCTCGGTATGCTAGCCGGCTCCTTCTCGCTCAACAGCGCAACTCTCTTCTGCCAGTACATCCTTCATCCGCTTGTGGCCATTCCGCTGGTGCTAATCCTGGGTGGCTACATCTACGCTCAGAGCCGTTTTCAACGCTCAAAGCCGCGCATGGTCGAAATTCTCAACATGGCGGGTTACGTAGTCCTTGCCCTCATCCTTGGAGCTGTCTTCCGCGTGGAGCAGGCGCCCACTCTCTATCTCCACGATTTCCTCATCACCAGCCCCAAAGACCAGCCAAATATCTCCCCGCAGACCCCGGACTACAAGCAAACCAACAACCTGGTCCGCCTCATCTACGGCTCTCGAATCAAGCAGGACCCGACCCGCACCACCGATTTCCCCATTCTCAATGGATTCCGGCTCACCACCCAAAGCGCCTACGACGTTCTGAACGCACAATACGCCAGTTCCATGCTCATCTGCCTCATCGCTTGGAACTTCCTCTTCACCACCGAAAGAAGGGGCCGCTTCAAAGTGCACGGAGCTGCGATCGTCGCCGTCTTCGTTTTGCTTCTCCTCGTCGTCACCATCATGGTTCCCTACACCTACGGCAAACTCATCCATTCCACTGATTTCCCGTCCGCGACCGTGGAGTACAAGGACAGCTCGGTCGACCCGATAGATAATGGCATAAAGCACCTCGAGGGTCCGCTCCTTTTTGAGGACAGCCAGACCATCGCCATTCTCTGGGCAAAGGAAGGAAAAACCGCTGTCGTGTACATACCCGCTTCGGCGGTGCTCCTCATGCGCCTCCACGGATCGGTGGATGCTCTCACCTTCGTCCTCGGACGCCAGGCGTTACCCAAGCCCCTCCCGCCCCTCAACTAGCGCCTCGATACTTAGTGCTCAAATGACCACAACACTGCGCCTCGTCAGAGCTACAATCTCCGCATGGATAAGTCGGCGGAAGCAGTCGCGCACCTCTTCGTGCGCGCTATCAACAGGCAGGATGTGGCGGGACTCGCGGCCTTGATGACCCGGGAACACCGTTTCGTCGATTCGCTGGGCAATGTTGTAGTGGGCCAGGATGAAGCCCGAAATGGTTGGCTCGGCTACTTCAGCATGATCCCTGATTACGCAATTACCGTTCAGGAGAGCTACGGAACCGGACCTGTGGTCATCATGTTCGGCACAGCCAAAGGGACCTACGTCCCCTCGGCCCCTCCGCCGTCTTACTATCCCGCCGTGCAAACGAAACCTGCGGCAAAACTCGACACGCAACTGAATCCGGAAAATGCGTGGAAGACTCCCGCAGCCTTCCGCGTGCTCGTGGAGAATGATCGTGTTGCGGAGTGGCGTGTTTACGCCGACAACGAACCTATTCGCGAACTCATTAAGAAAAGTAACAGTAAGTAGGAGCGGGAAAGAATAAGTCAAGCCAGCCGGCACTTACCCAGACATCCGCAACTTCCTCCTCCAAAAACAGCAAACCTCACTTATTGCTAAGTGAGGTCCTAACTCGCTAGTCAATCACGTCCCGAGTTGCTGGTCCCAATCTTCAGCACTTCGCACCGCTCAGGAATTGCTCCCTGCTCGACACTTACATCCTGTGCTATACACGGAGTACTCCGTGGTTGACACCGAATGCCTGTGTTGGCCGCGGATTGCTCCGCGCTCAACACTTTAGCGCTTCGCACCGGTCACGAATTGCTTCGTGCTCGACACTTGGCCTTCCGCTCCGCGCCTGGATTGCTCCTGGCTCTTCACTTCCCGCCCTGCGTTGAACCCGGATTGCTCCGCGTCCAACCCTTCCGCTCCGCTTCAAGCTCGGATTGCTCCGCGCCCGTCTCTTCGCGTTTCGCCCCGATCACAGATTACTCTGCGGTCGTCGCTTGACTTCTCGTCACTCGCCCGGAGCGCTCCGTGCTCTTGACGTCCGCCCTGAGTTGCTCGCCGATTGCCCGGTGTGCAACCCTTTACGCTTCGCACCGTACACGAATTGCTTCGTGCCCGACGCTTGACCTTCCGCCTCCAGCTCAGATTGCTCCTCGCTCTCGACTTCCCGCCCTGCGGTGCCCGCCGATTGCTCGGCGCTCATCGCTTGGCTCTCCCTGCCTGTCATGGATTTCTCCATCTCCGGCACGGATCGCTCGCACCATTCACAGATTACTCTGTGATCGACACTTGACGTTTCCATAACTCACTCGGATTGCTCCGTGTTAGTCACTTAGTCCGCCCTGTGTTGCACTCGGATTGCTCCGCGCTCAACACTTAGTGCTTCCCTTTGGGGCCAGTAGTAAGTCCATTCAACGCCACGAAGTGAAGATGCCCAGACTTACTTAGCAACCCGGAATGAAAGTAACTATGCTCTTTGTCGTTTCTCCCTGTCAATTGTTAATTTTGTGGAAATCATACCGTTTAAGTGGAAATCTTCTTGGCATTAGAAAGGGTTAGTCTTCACCGCTTTTAAAGAAGGAGCTCAATGATGCGGGTCGGCTGCACAATGAAGCGGCTGCCAGACCCGGGCTCGCCCGCAAGCTCTTGATAAGGCTAAAGATCTGCTGCTCTGCAAAGTCGCTCGGGCTTAACGCATGTAAATGAAAATTGCGACCCCAAGCATCGTCAGATTGAACCCCGCATGAGCCGCCACAGCAGTCCAAAGATTGCCGGTGTATAGGCGAATTAGGGTAAAAAGCATCCCAGCCGCACTAAAAAGCACTAAGGCGATTCCACCTGAAACAAGACGAACATGGATTCCCGCTGCATCCGACCAGATCGCGTGAAAGTAAAGATAGGTGATTCCGAAAGCCACACAGTTCACCGCTGTCGCCACATAGGAGTTCCAGCGGCGTGTAAATGCTGTTTGAATGAACCCGCGGAAAAGAATCTCGTCGGCAATCGGCGCAAACAGGATTGCCGGCACCGCGAAAAGGGCAAATACCGCCAAGGGGTGCATTACACCGCGCAGCTCAACCAGGCGCAGATAGTCGCGCAGGCTGAGGCACCAGTTTTCCGCGGAGTCGCCATAGAGCACCATACCCAGCCCAAATGTAAGTAGACCGTATACGGCTCCAACCAGAGTTGCGAGCGCCATATTCGCTGCCGTCGCGCCCCGTTCACGAAGTCCAATCTGGTAGCGTCCATTGGTTGTAAGAACGACAAAAGGGATAGCCCACACGGCTGCAAACTGCAGAAAGAAAATCGCCTGGGCGGGAATTGGGCCGAACACCGCAAAAAAGCGTGTTCCGCCCAGCAAAGCCGCCAGCAGCAACGCTACGCCCCAGGGCGGCCCGAATGTGCGGGCCCAGAATGGCTTGAGAAATGCGGACCGATCAGGATCGGACGAGGCCGGTTCAGCGTTCATTGAGCCGGCTCCTCGCCGGGGGGGGAGTGTTACCAACAGGGTCGATTGTCTCCCGGTCGCGGGAATGAGTCAATGCCCATCTGGAAGTGTAGCAATGTGAGGAATTTGTCCTACGCAGCAGGGCGGCCCACCCTCCCACAAGGAGTGGACCGCCCGTTTGCATTCCGGAATCTCTTGAGTCGCCTCCCGGAAATCCCTTCATCGCATCAACGAATGCCCTATCGACAGCGTCTCTCATCGACCAACAACGCTCAACAGTCTGTCGATCTACTATTTGTAGACTGGTTGAGGACTCTGGAAGCAAGGCCGCTGGCAGCAGAGATTGTTGTCTTGCGCCAGTTTGGAGTGCGTCCACCGGCAGGCTCATCTGTCCTCGCCAATTCTTCGATCCAGTCAAGAGCTGCCCGCATTGCTTCTTCTGGGCCGTACGTTTCAGATACAGCTTCGTAAAATGCCGCTAATTCCCTCTGTGCCTTTGCGTGGGTCTCAGCGCCGGATGAGAAAGGAACCTGGCGAGCATGAAAGCTCAGAGCCATTCTTCTTTCGCGCATGACGATGGATACCCCTTTCATCCCACGGGACGAAAGTACCTGGCAAGGCCGCGATTCCTTTCCCTTGAAGTCATCGATCCAGCGGTGGAAGAGCACCGCGGGCCTCCAAGCGCAAAGGGAGGTGAAGTGACAATCTCTCGATTTTGACTTGTGCACGGGATTCCTTTCTTTCTATCTGAATCGGGTGATTAGCGATCTACAGCGTTCGCTTGAAGAGCGGTGTTGCCAGCAGGAGCGTGGCAATGCCGAAGGTAAAGAGGTACAGCAGGTCGAATCGAATCGCCTCAAAGCCGCCATCCTTCAGCAGGACCGCTTTGAACCCATGAACGCAGTATGTGAATGGATCCACAACAGCAATCGCCTGTAGCCACTTTGGAAAAGCGGAGACCGGGAAAACTGCGCCAGACGGGAAAAACAGCAGCGTGTTCAAAACGCCGAACATCGCGCGTGGCACCAGGGGGTCGTCCACCCGAACCATCATCAGGAACATCATGCCGTTGAACGCCAGCGAAGTCGCCACGATCATCAGGAACAGTTCCAGGTCGGCCATCGGGTTGAAAATCACGCCCAATCCTGCAATCAGAGACCCTATTACTGTTAGGCTGATACCAGCCAAAACCGCCTTTGCGGCTCCTGCCAGATTTAATCCCATGACTAACTCAAGCTTGGTAATTGGAGTTACAAGATATCCCTCGTGGACTCCCCGCGCCTTGTCGTCTATGTATAACATCCCGCCGCCGATCATCACCGAGATATACATCGCAAGGGAAATCGTGCCAGCCAGCAAGAACTTCATATATGAGACATACGGGTACAGCTCCACAAACTGCAGCGCGATGCTCGTAATCAAGCGTGGCTGAATCACCGGGGCATTCAGCGCGTCCACGAGCGATTGCATCTCGGATTCGATACTCGAACTCGTGAACTGGTCGGAGTTATCCACCACCAAACCAAGCTTCGGCGCGTCCTGCGCATACACCCGTCGCGAGTACTGCGCGGGAATGATAATGGCGGCATCGATCTTGCCAGTCTGCACATCGTTGCGCGCACTCCCTTCATCGCTGTAGTTGACCGTGGTAAACGTGGCGATGTTGACGGCGATGGCTGCGCAGGCCTCGCGGATTCGCACCGCCTGCGGTCCGTGGTCGTAGTCCACAATGGCAACCTTCGCCCCACGAATCTTGCCGCCGTATGCATTGCCCAATATGATCAACTGCACAATCGGCAGCATCATCGACATGATCATCAGAACCGGCGAGCGAAAGAACTTGCGCATCTCGCGCTCGAAAATGGCGAACATCCTGTTCATTGCTGATCTCCCGGCCGGGGCGGCATGGTAAAGGCGTGAGCCTTGACTTGCTCATCGCGAAGCTGACGGCCCGTATAGTGCACAAACACATCGTCCAGAGTGGTGTTCTGAACGCTAAGTGAAGTAAGTGTCTCTCCCAGTTGTGCGGCTAGCTCGACTAACTGCATCGTGGTCTTCGATCCGGAAGAAGTTAGAACCCTGTAGAATCCAGCGGACTCTGCCTGCACGCTCGTAACTCCCTCCAGGTCTTCAAGTCGCGATTTCCATTGATCTGTCTCCCTGTCAAAGTGAACCTCCACGACGTTGGCGCCCGGTACGCTTTGCTTCAGTTCAATCGGCGTGCCCAGGGCGACCAGAGTTCCATGATCCACAATGGCTATGCGGTCGCAGAGTTTGTCCGCTTCTTCCATATAGTGTGTAGTTATCAGCATGGTGAGGTTGCGCGTCTTCCGCAGATTGTCCAGCATCTCCCACACCGCAATGCGCGAAACCGGATCAAGCCCGGTCGTTGGCTCATCCAGAAAGAAGATGTGCGGGTTATGCACCAGCCCGCGCGCAATCTCAAGCCGCCGCCGCATCCCTCCTGAGAGCGTCTTGGTTTGCGCTCCGCGCCACTTCACCAGATCTACAGCCTCAAGCACTTCCACAATGTTCTTCTCGCGCTGCGCTTTGGGAACGCTGTAAAGCTTGGCGTAGATGCTCAGGTTCTCTTCCACCGTCAGGTCCTGATCGCTCGTCAACGCCTGCGGAATCACGCCAATCGTGCGCCGCACGGCATCTGGATCGTTGGCCACGTCGTACCCCGCCACACGGGCATGCCCGCTCGTAATCGGCACCAGCGTGGTCATCATCCTGATCAGCGTGCTCTTCCCAGCACCGTTGGGCCCGAGCAGCCCGAAGATCTCTCCGTCCGCCACCTGGAAGCTCACGCCCTTGACGGCTTCGAACGTGCCGTAGCGCTTCACGATGTTGTCCACCGCGATGGCGGGCACAGGATCGTTCGCCGATCCCCCATTGTTTGTTGCTGGTCCTGTCACGGTTTCACCAGCTTGCTCTTTGGGATAAACACGTCGGCCGTCATGCCCGGCACAAATTGCTCTCCCGGGTTATCGATCAGCAGCTTGATCTGTACCGTCTGAATATCGCGTTTCGGACCGCCATTGATGTCACGCTGCGTGGCAAAGTCCGCCTCCGACGCCTTGGAGATTACCTTCCCCGGCACTTCTCTACCTGAGGGCATTACCACCCGCAGTTGATCGCCCAGTTGCACTGCATCCGCCTGCGTTTCCGGCAACGGCGCATACACCCAGGTCTGCGTAAGATCCATGATGGTGACAATCGGCGCGCCCATCGCGACCACTTCGCCCTGCCTTGCCACACGCACGTTCACCCGCCCGCTCACAGGCGCAAACACTTGCGAGTAACCCACCTCCACCTGCGCTTGCTCGGCGAGATCTTTTGCATTCTGCGCCTGGTCGCGCGTCTCATCCACGGTCCGCGCTGCCACACTGGCCAGCAGTTCATGCGCGCGCGCCTGGTGCAGCGATGCTTCAGCGGCAGCTACCGTGCTTTTCGCTGCATCCACCGCGGCCTTGGCCGCGTCAAGGCTCGTCGCCGCGTCATCCTTGGCTTGCTCGCTCATAATCCCTTGCTGTGCGAGTGCAACCGTGCGGCTGGTGTCGGCCTGCTGATGCGCTAAATTGGCTTGCGCCTGCGCCAGCGAGGCTTTGGCCGCCGTCAATTGCGCTTCCGCGTTCACGGTTGCGCTTCCCGTTTCCCCGCGATCTTCCTGCTCAGTCTCTACGCTTTCTGAGATCCTCCATTTCTGGCTTGCGGCTGTAGCTTCGGCGGCATTGCGTGCTGCCTGCAGATCGTCGCTCTCAATCACCGCGATCAACTGCCCGGCCTTAACCTCCTGGCCCTCGTCCACCGTCAGCGTCTGAATACGTCCTGGGATCTTGGCGCTCACCAGCACCTCGTTCGCGTCCACCGTGCCAATCAATTCCAAGTCGCTCGATCGATGCGTGGTCGTCAAATACCACGCCAGTGACCCAGCGGTCAGCACACCCAAGATCATGAATACCCGATTGCGTGCGTTCACTTTTGCCTCGCTTCATCTGTCTTTCTTACGAAATATTCGTGGCACTGGCTACCGGCGTTTGCCGGCTCCCAACACATGCCCCTCAGTCGGCGCCCGTTCGGGCATCGGTGTGGCCGCCAGAACCCGCGCGGCAACTCGCGCCCCATGCTCCCGATCGTTGAAGATCGTTTTGCCCAGATACTCAACGGCCGCCTTGCGCCGATGCTCGAGAGTCGAACGATCAAAAAGATCGCGGCCGGTCAACAGCCCCATCACCGGCGCGGAGAGAAAATAGAAAACGTTCGCGCCCAACGCCGCATACATGATCTGCCACTCGTCCACATCGACAAGCTCCTGCGACATCCGCCCTTCGTGGTAAACCGCTTCAATTCGGCCCATCATGGGGCGAAAAACCTTCTCCACAATGGGAATAATTGCGTTCTCCTCGCCCAAGCGCAGACGGATCATCTCCTGCTGCATCAGGCTCTGGAACCCTTGCTGGCTGTGAATTCGGTCAAAATGATTCAAGGCAAACTGCACCAGACGCTCGCCAGCCGAGCAATTGGATTCGATGGCAGCCAAACCGCTCGTCACTACCCGGGCAGCCACGGACTCGAGTGCCGCGTCGTACAGCGCCTGCTTGCTTTGGAAGTAGTAGTAAAGAAGGGCTTTATTGACTCCGGCTGCCTCGGCAATCTGCTCAGTCCGCGCGCCGGCCAACCCATTTGCGCTGAACTCGTTCACTGCGGCTTCCAAAATGCGTGCGCGGGTCTGGTCGGCTCGATCTGCCTGGGTTCGGGATGGAATTGCATTCATCATTGTTAACTAGCCGGTTAGTTTTTAACTAACTGGTTAGTAAGTTAACGAACCGGCGCGAAAAATGCAAGTACTTTTCGAAAAATAATCCGTGAAACTTAGCCGGACCCCGATCCGGGAGTTCCATCAGTTGTTGCGCAAGGCCACCATCGGGTTCACATGGGAGGCTCGGCGTGCCGGCAGGTATCCGGCCAAGAGGGACACAATCCCGATCAGAGCTACCATGCCGCCAAACGCAAACGGATCACTCGGCGCCGTATTGAACAGCAGTGCGGCAATCGCCCTCGACACCAGCAGAGAGACAATCGCGCCCGTGCCAATCCCGCTCGCGGCGAGACGCAGAGTCGTTGCGACGACGTTGACCTGCACTTGCGATCTGGTCGCGCCCAGCGCCATCCGCACGCCGATCTCCTTCGTCCGCTGAGTTACCGAGTAGGAGATGACTCCGTAAATCCCCAGCGCAGCCAACAAGAGTCCGAGGCCTGCGAACGAACCCAGTAGCATCATGAAAAACTGTCGCGGCGAGTTGGCGTGATCCACCAGGCCCTGGATCGGCCGGAACTCAGCGGCGGGTTGCTTTGGATTGAGTTCACGGAGGGTGGCGAGAACGCTTGTGGCCAACGTCGACGGCGGGAGAGCCGTGCGGACTGCGAGTTGAGCGGAGTTGGGGAAGTTCTGGGTGATGGGATAGTAGATTTGCCAGCCCGTATCGCCTTCGGTACCTTCTTCACGCATATCGTCAACCACGCCGACCACGAGCGTGTCCTGATTGCCGCTGGTAAGCACCTGGCCCACCGCGTTGCCACCGGGCCAAGTGGCATAGTTAGCGAGAAAGCGTGCGTAGGACTTATTGATCAGCACCACATTGGTGCTTTTCGGGCCATCGTCCCAGGTGAAATCGCGACCGCGAATGCTTGTTCCCATGGCGCGCATATAGCCGGGAGTGGAGACATAGACGAGCGGCCCGCTTGCGATGCCATCTGGTGGTTTAACCCCTTTCGGGAACGGGAGTCCCCAGCGGCGATTCTGTCCGAGGGGAAGATAGTCCACGATGCCCGCGGCCTGGACTCCGGGAATAGAACTGACGCGAGTGAGGACCTGGTGAAGAACCAGGGTCTGTTTCTGGAGCGCGCCGTCGCGCGTGGGAGAGCTGTTGTCAAAGTCGACCGAGATGGCGGCGGCATGTTGCGGCTCGAATCCCAGATCGACGTCGAGAACTTTCAGAAAGCTGCGTAGCAGCAGTCCCGCACCAACCAGCAGAACGCAAGCGAGGGCGACCTCTGCCACAACGAGGGTTGAGCGTAGGCGCTCGTGTTTTCGGCCGCTGCCGGAGCCGGCGCCAGAGCCCTTGAGCGCCTCCTGCAGATTGCCGGAGGCCATGCGAATTCCTGGCAGGAGACCGAAGAGAAGGGCCGCGAAGACGGCGATGAGGACAGTCCAGCCGAGGGCCGCACCGTCGATCTGGAGCGAGCCGAGCAGCGGCAAGGCGATGGATCCCTGGCTCCGGAGCCATGCGAGGAGAAATGTAGCGAGAAGCAGACCTCCTGCAGCTCCCGCACCTGAGAGGATCAGGCTCTCAATGAGCAACTGGCGGACGATGCGCATGCGGCTGGCTCCAAGTGCAGAGCGCATGGCAAATTCCTTGGCGCGGGCGGCGGCGCCAGCAAGGAGCAGGTTGGACAGGTTCACGCATGCGATGAGCAGGATGCCGCCTACGGCCGACCAGAGAACTACAAGGGAGCGGCGAAGCTTACCGCTGACGTAATCCTTGAGGACAACCGGGACAGCTTGATAGCCGCCGCAGGACTGGAGGACCTCGACGTTATTGCATAGACGAGGCGCAATCGCGGCTGCGTCCTGCGTGGCCTGGGCGAGCGAGACACCCGGTTTAAGCCGGCCAATGAAGGTGACAATGTTGCCCTCATTGCGCGTCGCGTTGAGGTTCAGCGGGCCGATGGCGTCAATCTTTGTGCCGGGCGAGAAAACGGCGCCGAAATCAAAGCTCTTTGGCAGCACGCCGATGATGGTGGTCTGGCGCCCATTCATGTCGAAGGCCTTGCCAACTATGTTTGGATCGGCGTTGAACTGGCGACGCCACCATGCATCGGAAAGAATTATGACCGGGGGCGCACCATCATGCACGTCCTCCTGGGAAAAGGCGCGGCCCATGGCGGGCTGAACGCCGAGGAGCTGAAAGAAATTCCCAATGACGTCGATGCTGGTGGCCTGTATGGGCGCACCAGCGCCGATGCTGAGACTTAGATTGTCAGAAGTGTCGAAGGCGAAGTAGCCGGTCACGTCCTGAAAGGAATGGGCGCCCGCACGGAAGACGTCATAGCCATCGGAAGAATAGGTTGCGCAGGAGAGGCCGCACTTGGTCGGCGGCGGAGCGATCCACACCAACTGCTGCGCATTGGGGAACGGCAGCGGGCGAAGCAGCAGCGTGTTCACGACGCTGAACACGGCAACGTTGGCGCCGATGCCTAGCGCAAGAATCAGAATGGCAATCAGCGTGAAGCCGTGATCTCGGCGAAGGGAGCGGAGAGTGTAGCGGAAATCCTGCAGGAGAATATCTAGTCTCATAAGCCCTCGCGCTTCGCGCTGTTGGTCTTTCGCCATGTCCAGCCCGCCAAAGCGGATTATTGCCTGCCTGCGGGCTTCCGCAGCGGTGAGCCCGCGCTGCATGTTTTTCTCAATCGCCATTTCCAGATGCGACGTAATCTCCGCTTCGAGATCCGGGTCCAGCGGAGGCTTCTGCAAGAAGCAACGTATGCGGGCCAGCGCCCTGCGCAGCGCGCTCATCCGAGCCCGCCTTCAGCCGGCATGGCAAGCACCCGTCCCATCACGTCAGACAGTCGCTGCCAGTACTGTGCGTCTTTCGCCAGCTGTTTTCGGCCGCTCTCGGTAATCGAATAAAACTTGGCCTTGCGGTTATTGTCTGAGGTACCCCATTCGGCGTCGATCCATCCTCGCTGCTGCAGCCGCACCAGCGAGGCGTAGATGGTGCCCTGATTCAACAGCACTGTGTCTCCACTGACCTGCTCAATGCGCCGCGCAATGCCGTAGCCATGCAGCGGGCCAATGGCAGCCAGCGTTTGCAGGACCATCAGATCGAGCGTGCCTTGCAGCAGGTCAAGCTTAAGTTCCGCTTTCGGTTCGTCCACACCTAACTCCTGTGTTCATCCCACACAAGTATCGCACAACATATGTGGGTGTGCCACAGGAAAATAACCAAACACCGGCCGCTGCAAGGGAGGTGGTTTGGGGGGCTGATTTTGAGATTGAGTTCCAGGCGGGATTTCCAGGATGTGGTCGGGAGAGCGGAATTCCGAATCAATATTGCCCGGGGTCTGATGGTCGACGCAAGCTCTGGCGCGATACTGGCCCCAGGGTCACTAAGCGAAGTAGCTGATCGCTTTGCCCGAACCTGCCGGAATGGGGGTGGTCTCCGTCTGCTCAACTTCTTCCATCTCCGGAGCATCAGTCAGTTCGTCTTCATCGTCTTCTGCGGCACTCGCTTGCTTTCCGTCGCTCGGCGTGTAGGTCTCGTCCCCGATCCTCGCCAGTTCTTCGATGTCAGACAGGGCGGTGAGCTCAGATTCAGTTGGACGGGCCCTCAGCACCGGCAGAGCGCGAATTCCGCTGATCGGGCTGATCTCCATGGTCCCTCTCCATGCCAGAACTATCGGCGCAGAGGTGCCAAACTTTAATTTTTCTTGATGACTTTATGTTGGACTCCGTCCACTCCAGGCAGTCTGTGAGCGTCTGCCGTCCCAAATCGATCCACCCCTGCAAACTTACCGGCGCAACGCCAGCTCCGACGGAGTAATCAGCGCCGGGTGGTCCGCTGCCGGCTTGCTCGCCGACGTCTGCTGTAGCAGCGCCATGCCCTGGGCCAGGTTCATCCCCGACGGAACCGGCGCAAATCCTCCCCGCACCTCGCTGGTCTCCTTCGCAAACGACTTCACCAGGAGCGCCCTGCCCATCATGTGCACTTCAAGCCGCGCCGTCTTCCAGTCGTTCGCGCTGACCTGGCTCCGTTCAAGCTGGAACCATCCGCCTTTGTAGAGACGGCCCAGTATCCCGTACCCGAAATCCAGATTGTCCTGCACCCGGGCGTCCAGCCGCGCAAGCCGTTTCATCCGGGCGTCAACCCAGAGTGTCCCGCCCATCGCATGGAAGATGCGGGCCTCAATCGAGTGTGCCGGGTAGTCCGGATTGGGCCGGAAAACCAGCTTGTAGCACCCGTTCTCTTTCCCGGCGTAGGTGTAAAGAAATGCATCCGGCAAAAGCGCCAAGATTCTCCCAATGCGCTTTTCGTCTTCCTCATACTCTTGCAAATGCCGGGCCTGTTCCGAGGGCGAGCTTAGCAACCGCTCAAGCCGCGACTGTTCCTGCTGCTGCACTTCTGCGCTCAGCGGACGGCCATCGGTAAGCGTCAGCTGGCTGATCGGCCCATCCGCAGTCTCAATTTGTTCCTCAACGCGGGTCTCCTTTGCCGTGTGTCGTTCAACCCAGTAGCGCCAATATCCGTGGCTTTGGTGGTCGTGCAGTTCGTTGTACACCACCTCGCGCACCAGTTGCCCGGCCGGCATCGCTGGCTGAGTCTGCTGGGCGTTTGCGGAGCACATGCACTGCAGCACCGCGAGTATCCCCGTAGCTGTCCAAAGTGCCCGCATCCCGCTGCCCTCCCGACCGAAGGTTTGATGCCTGAAAGCAGTATGACGGCGATACAGTGAAGAAACAGCAAGAGCTGTGTGAATAAGCAAATAAAATGCCCCGGAAAACCAAAAATACCCGGAGAAATAACGGCAAATCACCCATAATTCCGTAATGCAGCCATCGTCGGCTCTCTCGAATCGCCAGGACCGGCACGCAACGCCGCAATTGTTAGACTGGATCCATGGTCGACGAACTCGAATTCCGAAATCTGGTCGAAATTGCTCTAGATTCCCTGATGCAACATTTAATTCGCCTCGAAGAGGACGAGAGTGCCGGTTTTGAAGTCGAAGGACAGGGCGGACTGCTCAACGTAATCTTTGATGACCCGCCGGGAAAGTTCGTGATTACTCCGAACACGCCCGTTCGCCAGATCTGGATTTCAGCACTATCCACCAGCTTCAAACTTGACTGGGATGATGCAGCCTCAGCCTTCGTCCTACCCCGCACCGGAGAGCATTTGGTGGCCCTGGTTGACCGCCTGATCAAGGATCACTTTCAGTCCTGAGACAACTGCAGAGCGTCGGAGCGCAAAAAGGGCCCGGCCATTGCGCCGGACCCTTTTGATTCTCAAGATTATTGCAGCGAGTAGATCGTTTTCAGCACCTTGTCTGCGACGGCCTTCGGCAACGGTGCGTATGAGAGCGCTGAAACCTGGTCCTCTCCCGAAGTGATGATCCAGCTCAGCATGTCCTTCAGCACTTTACCTTTGGCTGGGTCGACAGACTTCACCGGTATCAGCAGCCAGGTAAAGCTCGAGATCGGATAGGCATTAGCGCCCGGGGCATTCGTAATCGACACACGATAGTCTGCGGGCATCTGCTTCACGCTGGCGGCCGCCTCGGTTACGCCATCGATCGAGGCTTTGATCCAGTTCCCCGCCGGGTTCTTCACTTCCCCATAGCTGATGTGGTTCTGCAGCGCGTAAATCAGCTCGATATAGCCCAGCGCTCCCGGCAACTGCCGAATGAGGCCAGCCACGCCTTCGTTGTGACTGCCGCCCACGCCCACAGGCCAGCTCGGGGAAGTTCCCTTGCCCGGACCGTTCGCCCACTCGGTGCTCACCTTGCTCAAGTAGTCCGTCCAGATGTACGAGGTGCCGCTGCCGTCCGAGCGGTGAACCACAATAATCTTCAGGTCGGGAAGCTTCACGCCGGCGTTATCCTTGACGATCCGACCGTCGTTCCAGTTTGTGATTTTGCCGAGGTAAATGTCGGCCAGCACATCCCCGCTGAACTTGATATCGGTTACGCCCGGAACATTGAAGGCCGGAACTGCCGCGCCTAGCACCGTGGGAATGTGAACCAGCTTAACCTTCGATGACGCGAGCTGCTCATCGGTCATGGGGCCGTCCGAGGCGCCAAAATCAACGAGCCCTGCCGTCACCTGACGGATTCCACCACCCGATCCGATGGCTTGGTAGTTAACTTCGACGCCGGGATGTGCGGCGCTGTACTCGCTGAACCACTTGGAATAGATGGGATACGGGAAGGTCGCTCCCGCTCCCGTCAGCTTCTGGGCATGGGCCGTACTCAGGCCCAGAATCATCATCAAAACGGCAACCAATGTCTTTTTCACGAAATGCTCCTTGCAAGGTGAACAACAGTTTTGATTCTCTACGGCCAATGTTACGGGGATTTGAATACGCCATGGGTTTAGGTTTATAAATCGCTCGTTTGCACCGCGGCGCGGGGCTCGGCGCCGTTTCGCGGTGCCTGCAAACCGTGCGCGGACTCCGCCAATCGGAGGGTAAAGTGAAAAGCAGCGCCCGCACCCAACTCGCTCTCAGCCCATATCCGCCCGCCATGCGCCTGCACAATGTGTTTCACAATCGCCAGGCCCAATCCCGTCCCGCCTGACTCCCGCGACCTCGCCTTGTCGATCCGGTAAAACCGCTCAAAGATGCGCTCCAGGTGCTCATACGCGATCCCGGGGCCGAAGTCCTGCACACTGAACTCAACCTCCGAATCCAGCAACTTCGCGCCCACGCGAATCCGACGGCCGTTCTTACCGTATTTAAGCGCGTTCTCAATCAGGTTCCCGAACACCTGGTTCATCGCATCCGGATCAGCCATTACCGGAACATCCGGCGCGCCCGACGATTCCAGATCAACGTCGGAGTCCACAACCATGCCGCCCAGCGATTCAATCGCATCCTGCACCAGCGCGCTGGCGCGGATCGGCTGCAATGTCACCTTGTAATCCGGGCTTTCCACGCTGGCCAGGGCAAGCAGGTCCTCGGTGAGACGGTTCATCCGCGTTGCGTTCTTCAGAATCACACCGAGAAACTCGCGCGTGGTCTCCGGCTTTGGATTTGGATCCTCCACCAGCGTTTCCACGTACCCCTGAATCGAAGTGAGCGGGGTCCGCAATTCATGGCTCACATTGGCGATGAAATCCCGCCGCGACCTTTCCGCGGCCTCAATGCCGGTGACGTCATGCAGCACCACCAGCGCGCCTCCCGAGGGTAGCGGTGCGGCGTTGATCTCAAAAATACGCCCCGGCGCCAGAGAACTGGCCCGCCCGAAACGCACTTCGTGGTTCTCCAGCGCGCCTCGGATACAGGCCAGCACGTCAGGATCACGCACCGAGTGCACCAGCGGCCGTCCAGGCCGAATTTGCGTTCCCGCAATCCGCTGCATCACTGCATTCGACCAGCGCACATAGCCTTCCGGCGTAATCGCTACCACGGCCTCCTGCATTGAATCCAGCATGGCGGCCAGTTCCTGCCGACGGCTTTCAATTTCAGCAAAGCTCTGCCCCAGCTGTTCAGCCGTCTGGTTCAAAGCCGCTTCCATCTCGGAGAGTTCGTCCCCATCGCTGCGATCAAGCCGCGCACTCAGTTCCCCGTCAGCAATGCGACGCGCAAATTCGACCACCCGTCGCAAACGCCCGGTCACGCGGCTCGCGGCCCATGCAGCCAGCGGAAGAGCAATCGCCAGCGCAATCAGCCCCGACCAGAACACTTCGCGACCCAGTAGACGCAGTGTTGCGCCCGCCGTGTGTTCCACCATGCGGTTGAAGACCATCTCCATGACCACGGTGTGGAAAACCAGCAGCAGGACAAACAGCCCCAGCAGCTTGGTAAATACTTTTCGCGTCAATCGCCGCCGCTCCCATCCGGCGTCCCGGCGCGTTACCGGTGGGGCCCGCTCGGGTGTTCGGGCCCTTGCGTGAGATTCTTACTCGCTTTTCGGAATCTCAAAGCGATAGCCAGCTCCACGCACCGTCTTCAAATAGCGCGGATTCTCCGGATCGACCTCGATCTTCTCACGAATGCGGCGCACATATACATCCACGGATCGCGGCGTCACGAACCGCGCGTCGCCCCACACCGCGTCTAGCAAGTGATCGCGGCTGAACACCCGCCCCGGGTGTCGTGCCAGGTAATCCAGCAGCCGGAACTCGGTCGCCGTGGTCGTCGTCAGCTCGCCGCGCACCCGCAGTTGCATCGCGTTGGCGTCGATAATTACCTCTTCGAAGCTGATTACCGAGGGCGTGGTGGGGCGCTCAAAGCGCCGCAGAACGGCCTTCACTCGGGCAACCAGTTCGCGCGTAGCGAATGGCTTGGTGATGTAGTCGTCCGCGCCCAGTTCCAGCCCCAAAACCCGGTCGTTTTCGCCGGCCCGGGCGGTGAGGAAAATAATGGGAATCGTGGACAGCGCCGGGTGGGCCCGCAGCCGCCGGCACACATCCAATCCATCGCCGCCGGGCACCATGATGTCCAGCAGAAATAGCGCCGGCGCCTGCCGCTCGGCATCCGGAATCAGGTTGGTGGGAGTGTAAAACAGCTTGGGGGTAAATCCCGCTGCTTCAAGATGATGCTGCACAAGCCGAGAAATATCGGCGTCGTCTTCCAGCACAAAAACTATTTGGCTCAAACGGTCAGCCCTCGCCCGCCGGCCTTTGGATTAGGGATGCGGAGGCCGCGCGGAACCACTCACAGATTAATGCAGTCAGGCAAACAAATTGCAAACGTTGTGTGAATTTGACTCCGGAAGCCGACCGATCTGACTACGCGCATTTGCTCGGCAGGGAGACCACAGGTTCGGCTGCCAGGGCTTCGCTTGCGGCTCTGGCGCGGTCCGCGCGGCGCTTTTGCGCTTCATTGCGGGCCACCAGGATCAGCGACGCAAATGTCACTAGGACCAGCACAATCGCCGTCGCCCCGTGCAATTGCTCAATCTCCCCGTCCACATCCTGGCCTACGTCCTTGTACAAAAGCGCCAGTCCCACAAACACAAACACCAGGTGCGCACAAAAAACCCGCAGCGAAGCCTTCCCCAGCGTAAGAAACGGCTCAATTTTGACCAGCGGAATCAGGTACCGTCGAAGCCAATAGAAAACGATGGTGAAGGTCACCAGGTTCACCACCCGCAAAGGGCCAAGCTGCCACTTGTCCAACTGCAGCCCTAACGCTGGCTGCGTTAAATACGGTCCAAGCCACCCGTGGCGGATGCCAATGAAGAACAGGCATGCGACCGTGCAGCCGCAAACCACCCATCCTGGCAGTCTCTTCAGCGGGGTCGTCCCCATCGCGGATCGCGCCCCGATCCACAATCCCACGATCCAAACCATCTGCCACGCAAACAGGTTGAACGCACCTGTCTCCTGCAGCGGAATCTGCAGGTGGGTAATGTACACAATCCCGTTGTGAACCAGGTCGCGCAGGCCAAACTGCGCCCACCACCACATCATCACGCTCGCGGCAAGAACCTTCGGCCACCCAAACCGCTTCGCCGCCGACAGAATCATCGGTGTAAAAAACAAAAACGCGACGTACATCGGCAGAATGTCCAGCAACGGCGGGCAATAGATCAACAGCACCGAGCCCACGATGGCCACCACTGGATGCGCCAGGTAAAAGTTCAGCAAGTGGTTGAGGGCTGCCTTGTGCGTATGCAGCGCATACGCCGCGGCCACCGTAAACAGCAGCACCAGCATGGCCAGGTGATAGCCATAAATCTTGAGCGAGCGCTTCCATATCTTCGCCCGCACGCCTGGGGCATCCTCCTGCAACTCACGCGTATAAACGCGCGACAGCAGCAGCGCCGACATGAAGACAAAACCCTCCGCTGCGGAGACGAACCCGATGGGCTGATTCACAAAGTCGCTAAACCGAGTGGGCAGATGCGTCAGCGTCATCCACACCAGGAAGAGCCCCCGCAGGGCGTCGAGTTCAGGACGGCGTTCAAGTCGGGGAAGATGCATGCTCAGGGAACCCGCGCTCGCCACGCTGACGACGGAGCCGCATTCTGTTAGACGCGTCCTTTCCACTCCAGTTGCCCAACGGCCATTTCACTGTTCCATCCGGTACACTGCATGTCCGGCAGAAAAGACCCGTTCCGGCGCCAGTCCGAATTACTGTCTTCACATCCGGCTTCAAGGCGTGATCGCAACCATGATTTACGCTCATGGAAGTGTTTAAGCCGGCCCGTTGCCGCGGCTTCTGGGAGGGTGAATTGACCTGGATGATTCTGTTGGTTGGCTTGGTCGTGGGCTTGGCTTCAGGCGTCGTTGGCATTGGCGGCGGCATTCTCTTTGTCCCCGCGCTGATCTGGCTGCTCGGTATGGACCAGCACAAAGCCCAGGGCACTTCGCTCGGTGCCCTGCTCCTGCCTGTGGGCCTGTTCGCCTTCCTCGAGTACTACCGAAAAGGCAACGCGGATGTGCGGGTGGCAGCGTTATTGGCAGCCGGATTCCTGGTTGGTGGATACTTCGGTGCGGTCGGCGCACAGCATATCCCCGACCTCTGGCTGCGCCGCATTTTTGCCCTTACCCTCATCGCTATCGGCGGCAAGCTGTTCTTAGCGCCCTAACTCGCACCACGGGTTCTTCAGGCAAAGGCTATGAAGCGTAGCCTGACATAGTCCCCGGTCCATTGCCCTTCTTCGTCGCGCAGAGCCGGAGCCAGCAGCGCCACTGTCTCTTCTACCACTGTCTCGCGCAACTCCTCCGGTAAGCCGTCCAGCACGCCGCGCCGGAACGTCCTCAGCCAGCCTGCCATTCCGCTCTCCGCCAGGGGCGTGGGGCGCGGTATCAGCGCAATCTGCTCCACATGAAATCCGTGCCGCATCAAGCGGCGCGTATAGCTTTCCGGAGTCGGATAGTAGTTCACCCCGTCTTCGCGATCTCCAAATCCATGCCGTTCCAGCACCGCCATCAACGCCACGCGAATCGCTGCAATGTTCCCGTGCCCGCCCATCTCGGCAACAAACCGTCCTCCCGGCGCAAGGACCCGATGCACCTGTGCCATCATCGCGTCCTGATCGCGAACCCAATGCAATGCGGCATTTGAAAACACCGCAGCGAATTCATTTCGCATGTACGGCAAGGCCTCGGCGTTCGCCTCATTCGCCACCAACCCACGCTTGCGTGCCGCCGCAACCATCTCCGCCGACGAATCCACTCCCACCACGCTGGCCCCCGCTGCCGCAATGCGTTGCGTCAGTTGTCCGTCGCCACAGCCCAGGTCAAGAATGTATTCGCCAGCTTTGGGCGCCAACCATTCCAGGACGCCGCCCGCCAATCCGTGCACAAATGCGCCGTTTTTCTCATATGCCTGCGTATCCCAGGTCTGGGTCATGAGCCGCCTCCAACTATGAGTGTGGCGAAAAATGGATCATAAGACAAAGTTATTTTGTTTTGATTATTGATAACTAGGATTTATGGGCAGAGAATCTCTTTAAAATCATTGAAAGCATTTCAAATCGATTGCACCGGCACCAGCGTCAAATCGTCCACCAGCCCCACCTCCTTCTGCACAAACGGCTCACCATAGCGCACACCGGCCAGTAGCCCGTAATGCCGTGCCTCGGCAAAGGTCCGCTCGCGGATCTCCTCTTCCGCAACAAATAATCCACTTCCTGTCGTCTGGTTCGCGTATTGCGACCGGTAAGCCATCAGCGCCGCATGCCGATGCTCAATGAACGGCGTGATGTCCACAATGAAACTCGGCCGCACGTCCGCGTAAAGACTCGCGTAGACGATCTTGAACGGCCGGTGCGGCGGAAGGCCGGCAAGCTCAGGCACCGCTTCCTCTTGCGCTGAAAGCGCGGGTGGCCGCACCGCAGGTACCTCCTGCGAGCGATTCGCGAGCGTTTGCCTCACTGAAGGTGCTCTGGCCAATCCGGCAAGAAAGCAAGCCTCATACCCTAGTGTCGCCACCATGGCATGATCCGGATGCCGCGCCTGCCAATAGGGCAGAATCACCACCCGCGGCCTCAGCAGCCGCACAACCCGTGCAATCTTCGTGCGATTCTCCAGCGTGTTTTCCACCGCGCCATCGGGCAGATCCAGCGCTTCGCGCCAGCCCACACCCAGCACCTTCGCGGCCGCCGCTGCTTCCGTGGCCCGGTCTTCCGCACTCCCACGCGTTCCGGCCTCGCCTCTTGTTAAGTCCAGAATCGCCGTGCGCAGTCCGCGAGAAGCCATGCGCAGCAGCGTGCCACCACACGTCTGCTCAACATCGTCGCGGTGAGCGGCAATCGCAAGCACGTCAGCGTTAAATGATTCGGGGCGGAAATCGGCGGTCACTGGCAATTGCTCTCGATCTCAGGCAGGCCGACTGTTCACTAACCACTGTTCACTGAACACTACACTTAGTAAACGGTATTGTTCCCGTCGGTCGTCGCGTCCATGTAGGCCACGTCGTAGGCGGTACCGGTCACGGTCACATATTGGTTGTCGATAGCCGAGCCGTCCTTGGTCGAGTAGATATAAACCTGCCCACCCTGTGCCACGTAAATCTTGTTCAGCCCCTCTACTGCGGCTATTCCCGTCAAATCGCCCAGGTAGGGCTCCAGCATCGTCACCGTGTTATTCGTGGTGTTCACCATGGTCAGGCAACCGTCGGGCAAGCCGGTTGCGGCGCGCACTCCGTTCGTGCATTTGGTCATACCGATCCACAAGGTGTTGCCGTCCGCCCGCAGCATGCGGCTGATCGCGCCCGGCGCTCCGTCGCTGATTGAAGCCGGGTTGGGCGATGCGCTCGTCGACGGCACAACCGTATTGTTCGCCAAGTTCAGCACCGTCATATTGCCCGTATACAGCGTTTGCCCGTTTACCTGCTGCGGCTGTTGCCCCACAACCCACATCGTGGAACTGTCAATCAGTGCATTGCTTGCTCCACCAGGCACAGGGATCGTCGTCACTTTGCCCGTCGTCGGCAACAATCCCGATTGCTGACCCGCGGGGTAGATCATGGGCGCCACAGGCAGCAGCGACACAGAAGAATTGTTGCCGCCACACTCCGGACCGCAGCTGAGAATATAGGCTGTCGAACCGTCAGCAGAGAACACGGCCTTCACGGGACGATCAAACATCAGCGGCGCTCCATAGTAGTTTCCCGTCGCATCCACGTGGTCGGGGCTCTGCACCTGAAACAGGCACCAGCCCGGCCCATTCTGCGGTTCGCAATCCACCGCTGCCGTCGGCCATGTGCTGGGCCCGCCAGAGTACGCAATCGTCTGCGCCGCCGTCAGCGCCCGCGGGTAGTAGACGTAATTCGAATTTTGCACAAACGCCAGGGCGATCGATCCGCCCGTGTTGGTGCTCACGCGGTACACACCCGGCAGGCTGAGTGGATACGACGCGCTCGTAGTCCTGTTGACCACTGTCAGCACATGAGATTGCTGGCTCGCTGCGAATACATATTGCGAGTTCCGCGTAATGAAAATGCTTGAGGAGAGCCCGTTCAGCCCCGATACCGAGCCCGACACCGATTCTTTCCCATAATTGATCAGCGAAAAGCTACCGTCACCCGATCCGTAAACCGCGCCGGCCTCTTCCTCTGGCATATTCTGGATGGAGATTGGGAGCGCGCCCGAATATCCCGAGATGGAGAAGGATGCTGGTTTCCCGGTGTAGCCGCCGCGGATATCGTAATACGCGTCCACGAACGCAAGCGCACCTTTGGTAAATGAACTCGGGTTCTGGACCGCGATGAGAACGCGGTTGGTCAACCCGCTCGGAGGCAGATTCCTGCCCGCAAAATAGGTGGTGCCACCACAACCTGCGAGGGCGGCTGCAATCAACAGCGCGGCCGCCGCGCTCAAACAAAGACTGCTCTTCTTCAAAATCCCTTACCTCGACGGAAAGCTCGGAACGAGCCGCAACTGTGTCCGCGGCCTCGGCCGCAGCGTAATCGAATTGATGACGGTTGCCGGACGCTCTCACAGGCCAAAACCACCTGTATTCCGGAACCTGTTGGCACCCAGCTTATGACTACCGAAGTATAACAAAGCAACCCGCCCCGCTGGCAGGTCAGGGCACGCTCGTTTAGCATGAGGTAACGATGCCTACATTCGCTGACATCTTCGCTGCCCGTCCCGTGCTCGCCGACGGCGCCATGGGCACCGTGCTCTATGCGCGCGGTGTCTTCATCAACCGCTGCTACGACGAGTTGAACCTCTCCGATCCCGGACTGATTCTCTCCATCCACGAGGAATACCTGCAATCCGGCGCTGAGATTCTTGAAACGAACACCTTCGGCGCCAACCGATTCCGGCTGGCCCGTCACGGCATGGCCGGAAAGGTTGCGGAGATCAACGCAGCCGGCGTCAAGCTGGCCCGCCAAGCCGTTGAGCACCTCAAGGACAAGCAGGCCGGTGAAGCCTGGGTGGCTGGGTCCGTTGGCCCGCTCGGAGTCCGTCTTGAGCCGTTGGGTAAGACCGGTCTCGATGAAGCCCGCGCCGCTTTTTCTGAGCAGATTCACGCCCTCGCCGGGGCAGGCATCGACCTCCTCATCCTCGAAACTATGCCCGCCCTCAACGAGGCCCGCGAAGCCCTGATTGCCGCTCACGAAACCGCTCCCGATCTGCCCGTGCTTGTCATGGTCACTGTCGACGACGAGAGCAACTGCCTTGATGGCGCATCGCCAGCCCAGGCCGCTGCCCTGCTCACCGAGTGGGGCGCCAACGCTATTGGCGTCAACTGCTCCACTGGCCCGGCCACCGTCCTCACCGCCGTTGAAGCCATGCGCGCCGCCACCACGCTTCCCCTTGCCGCCATGCCCAACGCCGGCATGCCACGCGCTGTCGAAGGCCGCAACATCTACCTCTGCTCGCCGGAATATATGGCTAGCTTCGCCCGCAAGGCCATTGCTGCCGGTGCGCAGATCGTTGGCGGCTGTTGCGGAACCACTCCCAACCACATCCGCGCCATGCGCTCGGCCATGCGTGCCATCGATGCGCAGGCGCGCGTAGTGAGCACCGGTGCGGCACCTGCCATCAACACTGAAACGCCCCCGGCGCCGCTCCGCGAACGTTCGCGTATCGGGGCTCTGGTAGCGGAAGGTACCTTCGTCACCCTGGTCGAAATCGTCACCCCGAAAGGGATCGACTGCACCAAGGAAATCGAGGGCGCGCGTTTCCTGGCCCAGCGCGGCGTGCACGCCATCAACGTGCCCGACTCGCCGCGCGCCTCCGCCCGCATGAGCGCGCAAAGCCTCTGCATCCAGATTCAGCAGCACACCGGGATTGAGACAGTACTTCATTACACCTGCCGCGATCGCAATATTCTCAGCATCCAATCGGATTTGCTCGGCGCATCGTCCATCGGCCTGCACAACATCCTGTGCCTCACCGGCGACCCGCCCAAGCTCGGAAACTATCCTGATGCCACTGCTGTCTTTGACGTTGACTCCATCGGTCTGGTCAACATCGTCCGCCGCCTTAACCACGGCCTCGACATCGGGGCCAATGCCATCGGAGCCAGCACCAACTTCACTATCGGCGTCGCCGCCAATCCCGGCGTCCCTGACATCGAGCAGGAAATCCGCCGCTTTGCCTACAAAGTCGAGGCCGGCGGCGAGTACGCCATCACCCAGCCAGTCTTCGACCTCAAACTCCTTGAAAGCTTCCTCAAGCGTATCGAGGGCTTCCGTATTCCGGTCATCGCCGGAATCTGGCCCCTAACCAGCCTGCGCAATGCGGAGTTCATGAAGAACGACCTGCGCGTCTCCATGCCGGAAGAGATCATGCTCCGCATGGCCCAGTGCGCCACGCCGGATGCCGCTCGCCGCGAGGGCGTTCTCATTGCCCAGGAGATGCTGGAGGCCGTGCGTCCATTCGTGCAAGGCGTGCAGGTTAGCGCCCCTTTTGGCCGCTATGCCCTCGCCGCCGAAGTCATCGCCTCTGTCCTGCCTGAAACCGTGTCGTAGCTGTTGGCCCTGTAGAGTTCAGGACGGCCTCCGTGGCGTATCATGTCCGCTAAACACCGGAACCACAATTGCTCGTCCCGGAAGCCGACAGATCACCACGGGAGGTTCTCTCCATGTCCAACGGGTTCACCATAGGCGCCGCCAGCTACGCATCCACGCTATTTCCGTGCCCAAAGTGCAATGAGACAATCGACAATACCGCTGAAACCTGCCGCTTTTGCGGGCAACCCGTAGACCGCGAGGAAGCTCTCAAGGCTGCTGAACTCCTATCCAAGATCAATCAGGCCGTCAGCGACGCAAGCTACATGAAGAGCTGCGCATTCGCTCTCCCCGTGTTCTTCGTGTTGCGTTATGTCATTTTCCTTTCCGGGCTGGGCGGGCTTGGCTTTACCGGCTTGTCGATCGCCCTTCCCATTTGGGCCCTTCGCTGGTGGTTGAAATACGGCAAAATCTCGACGAATGACGCGGAATTCGTCCGTGCACGGAAGGTTGTAAAGATCGTGGGAATCTCCGCCTCCGCCGTACTTTTGTTCCTGGTCATTGCACCCTTCCTGCTCGCCGTTCTTATCGGAATCAGTCGCCGATAGACAGCCTTCTAGCGCAATCTACGCTGGAACACCGCACCTCGTCCCCCGGGATCGGATATTCTGGAAGCCTTGCAGAGGTTGTAGCCATCCATGCCGTCCTTCGAAGAATCGCTAAAGAAGCTCGAAAACATCGTCGATCAACTCGAGAAAGGCGACCTTCCCCTCGAAGACTCGCTCAAGCTCTTCGAAGAGGGTGTTGGCCTCTCTGCCGTCTGCAAGCAGGAGCTTGATGCCGCGGAAGGCAAAGTCCAATTGCTCATCAAGCAGCGCGACGGCTCCCTGAAACCCGAGCCCTTTCTCACTGAAAAGCCGTAAGAGTCCCGCAGTGTCCCGTATCGGCGTCAAGGCAACGGTGCGGAACAACCTGGCGCCTATTGGCGTATAGAGGCTTATCTATTTCTTGTAATGTCGCCGGTATGTGGTCTGTGCGGAAACTCCCGCAAGCGCTGCATATGCGAATGAAGGCCTCTGCGTCCGGGAAGGGGAACGGCCCTTCGAAGTCTGCGGATCTCCATTCTTCGCATCCGGCGTGAGTGATTCCCAAACCGCCGCGAGGCCGGTGTGCGCAAAGGCCTCGAAAGGAAGATAGGATGGATCGGCCACAGCGTTACGCCGCCCTGCTTTTTGCAATCACTTTTCCGCTGACCATCGTGTTGATGATGTATGCATTTACCCGCGGTCTGGCCCTAGTTCTAGTTTGGAACCAGGACGCGGAAACGGCTCACAACCTCATCGCTCACGAGCATGCTTATCGCATGTTTATCACAGCATCCTGCCTGAATGGCCTTGCTGGTGTCGTGCTGCTAACGGCGCTGTATGTGGTCCTTAGGCCCATCAATCGAGGTGTGGCATTGTTCGCGGCGTTCTCCAGATTGGTGTACGTCGCGATGTGGTTCGTTCAGGTGCTCGGCTCATTCTGCGCTCTGCGCCTGATGAAGGGACAAGGATCACTGCAGGCATTCGACCCCAAGCAATTGCAGGCGCTGGCGGGGTTGCAGCTTGCCTCTGGCTGGGACGCCTACTACATCGGCCTCTCCTTCTATGCGTTGAGCACCCTGCTGTTTAGCTGGCTTTTCTTCCAGTCGCGCTACATACCTAGAGTCCTCGCGGCGTCCGGAATCCTTGCCTCGCTCTTCGAAGGGGTGTGCGGATCTGCGTATCTCACCCACCGCGAATTTGGAGGGGTGGTTTCCGTGAACTGGTACGAGATGCCGACCATGCTTTTTGAACTGGCGCTCTGTATCTGGATTCTTTGGAAAGGGTGGAGGTTGGCAAAAGTGGAGAAGACGATCCCCGTCAGCGGTTGAGGGACTGAGATTGAACCCGTATTGATGAAGAACCTCCCATGTTGAGGTCTTCACAATGGTCTGGCGTATGCTATCTCTGTTGGCGCAATTCATTCTGGATGCAGCCGACCTGAGCTGCTTTCCTGGAAGGGACACTCTTTGCGCCAGACCCTGGCCTCCCACCTCACTTACGCTGACCAATTTCGCTGCATTGGTTCCGCATGCGAAGACACATGCTGCCAGGGATGGAGTGTCCCCGTCGATCAGGCCACGTGGGAAAAATACCAGCAACTGCCCGCAAGCGAGCTGCGCTCACTCATCCACGCAAGTGTCTTGCGAACGCCGGTGCCAGCCAATTCTGACAAGTCGCCCGTATTCGCCACCATCCGCATGAACGCCGAAAACCTGTGTCCGATGCTCCAGCCTGGCCGGCTCTGCGGCATTCAGGCGGAACTCGGCGAGCAAATGCTCTCTCACACTTGCAAAACATATCCGCGCATTGTGCATTCAATCGGCGGCATGCGCGAAACAGCGCTGACTCTTTCTTGTCCTGAAGCCGCGCGCCTGGTTCTTCTCACGCCAAACCTGCGCCCGCCCACCGCGCCTGATCCTGCCGAGCCCGCGATTCCGCCCTCTGACGACAGCGCAAATCACCTGCCGCCAGACTTCTGGGCCATTCGAACCACTGTCCTAACCCTGGTGCGCAATCCCACAAATCCCCTCTGGGAAAGGCTGTTTCTGCTCAGTATCCTTTGCCAGCGCCTTGAAGCCATCGGGCGCGGCGACCTCAGATTAAGCACGGCTGAATTTCTCATCGGCTTCGAAGACTCCGTAGCCGGTGGTACGCTTCGGCCCGCAATGCAATCGCTCCCTATTGACACCACCGCCCAGGTCGACATTGTCCTGCGCCTCGCCGGCCTCATGCTGCACAAGTCAAACATCAGGCCGCGCTTTGTCGAATGCATTCAGGCGTTCACCACCGGCATCGGCAACGGCCCCGGTGCCACACTTCAGAGTCTCACCGCAACCTATAATGCCGCACACGACCGCTATTTTCAGCCCTTCATCGAGCGCCATCCCTACATTCTGGAGAATTACCTGGTAAACACCATCATCCGCTGCCAGTTTCCCTATGGAAAAGAAGGCATGCTTTCAGGGGCAGTGCCCCGCATGTCTAAGGAATTCGCACTCCTCACCGCGCAGTTCACGCTCATGAAGGGACTGCTCATCGGCGTGGCGGGCTTTCATCGCGAGCAGTTTGCCGCGACGCATGTGGTCCACGCGGTGCAGGCCGCGGCAAAGCACTTCGAGCATCACCCAGAGTTCCTCTCAAGCGCTCACACCCTGCTGGTTGAAAGCCGCATGGACGGTGCCCGCGGCATGGCTATCTTGCTAAGGAACGCAACGCTGGGACAACCTTCGGACCGCCAGGCGCCAACCTCGCCTTCCGTCCATACGCAACCGCCGCAGGCCTGAGGCGCCGCGAGTGCAGAACCTCAGTCCTTAGTCCCTGTTGACTGCTTTGGTTTTGCCAGCCTCGCCAAAACCGCCAGCTCCCGCAGAACCTGCTTCAGCGGCCGCGCTGGCGTCCCCCAAAGCACAGTCCCCGGCTTCAGCCCCTCGTTGGTGACCGTCTTGCCGCTCAGCACGCCCGCCTGCCCCCCAAGGATCACCCCCGGCCCAATGGTAGCGTGGTCGCCAACACCAACCTGCCCAGCAAGCACCGCCCCATTCCCCACCGTGCACGAACCGCTGATTCCCGTGCCCATCACCAGGATCACGTCTTCACCGATATCGCAGTTATGCCCCACGTGCACCAGGTTGTCGATCTTTGTTCCCCGCCTGATCCGTGTCTCCTTCAGCGCCCCGCGGTCTATGGTCGAGTTCGCCCCAATCTCTACGTCGTCCTCGATCAGCAGCGTCCCCTGCTGCGGAAACTGCGTATAGGCACCCGTCTTCGCGTCGCGCACGTACCCAAACCCATCCGCCCCCAGCACTGCTCCGGCATGCACCACAACCCGATTCCCCAGCGTCGTTCCTGGATATATCACCGTCCGCGGATAAATCCGACACTCCGCGCCAATGCGCACGCCTTCGCCGATTACGGCTCCTGCTTCAATCCGTGTTCGATCCCCAATGTGCGTTCCAGTCTCGATCACAGCTCCTGCAGCCACACTCACTTCAATTCCAAGGCTGGCATCCGACGCGACAGTTGCGGCTGGGTGAACTCCGATTCGAAAATGCTCTTGGCCCATCAGTTTCGCCGCCTTGGCAAACCAGAGTCGCGGTTGGTCGATTTCGACGACGCACTTTTCAGACAATTTCGGAACCTCCGCGCCCGGCTTCAATACAACCGCGCCCGCATTACTTTTGAGCGCGTCCATAGCAGCCGCCTCGGAGTCCGCAAAAACAAGATGGACCCACCTGGCCTGGTCAACCGTGTTCACGCCTTCAATGAGGTTGGTTGGATCGCCATTCACAAGTATGCCGCCCAGTTCGTTGACCAACTCACTAACTCTAAGCACAAGCCCACCTCAATACAGCCCCGGGTCCCCCGCCGGCCGCGTCTTCCATCGCCGGTGTATCCAAAGCCACTGGTCAGGATAGCGCCGGATCCACGCCTCAATCGCCGCTGTGCACATCTCGGTCCCCGCCAGAATATCCGCCTGCGCATCCTCCGTTCGCGGAATCGGAATCTCCACCCCGAAATGCAGTACGTACTTCCGCTCAGCAGCCTCCCACACCATAAACCCCGGCAGCACTGCCGCTCCGGTCTTCCGCGCCACGTGGGCAAGCCCGGTCGCGGTGCATGCGTCCCGGCCAAAGAACTTCACAAACGTTCCTTGCGGTGGAGTCATGTTCGTATCCATCAGGATCCCCACTGTCTCCCCCGCCCGCATTGCCAGCAGCAGACCCCGCCCAAAGTCGTCCTTGTGCAGCACACGGTTCCCATGCAGGCAGCGGATCCTGTTCACAAAATCATCCAGAAACCGGTTATCCAGCCGCCGAATGACCATCCCCATCGTGTAACCCATCAGCGAGTGATAAAAGCTCGAAAGCTCCCATGCCCCGAGGTGCCCCGTCACTACAAGCACACCATTGCCCCGCGCCTGCGCAGCCAAATAATTCTCGAGGCCCTCGCATCGGATCCAGTCCCGCGTATTCTGCGCCGTATAGCGCGGCATCCGGCAAAACTCCACCAGTTGCCGCCCCAGGCTCACATACACGCCGCGCAGAATCTTCCGGCGCTCCTCCACCGGAACCTCCGGCAGGGCCAGCTCCAGGTTGCGCACCCCCACCAGCCGCAGCCGCCCAAATGCCCAGTACACAAGAATCGCGATCACCCGCGCCAGAAGACGTGCTAGACCGCGCGGCATCCGCCCCAGCGTCCGCGCCACGGCCACAACCAGCCAATACTCAAGTTTTTCCCGCATAGTGGAAGGCAAAGATCAGTTTAGACTGCGCAGGGCTTCAAGGCAGAGTACTCAGATCGGCAGTTTCCAAACCTATGCCCCAGCGCCATCAACATCGACAAGCGCCAATGCCTCGTCATAGTGTTCAACATTTGGAAATGGATCGTAGAAATGGTGCAGCAGATCGCGCCATTGCCCATACGTCTCTGATTGGCGGAATCCCACCGTGTGGTCTTCGAGCGCCCGCCATGAAATCAGCAGCAGATAACGATTCGGCGCCTCAATGCATCGGTGCAGGTTCATGCCGAGAAAGCCCGACGTCGCAGCAATCAACGGGAGAGCCTTCCGCATGGCAACTTCAAACTCCGCTTCCCGCCTGGGCCGCACATTCAACACCGCGGATTCAAGAATCATTCAGACATCCTCGCAGTGAACCTATGAAACGGTCCGGGATAAGCCGGTCCAATCAAGCCCAGATAGACGAAAAGCGGTCAGACTGTTGCCCGGCCGCCCCTCATTCCCTGCCAGTTCCTTGCTGCTGCCCCTACTTCCGATCCTTAGCCTGGATAAAGTAGTGCGCCACATCCTTCACAAACGGCACCGCCCCGCCAGGAACCTCCACGTTACCCTTCAGAACCGACTCAAAGCTGTGCGGCGCGCCGAAGTAAATCTCCGTGTCGTCCGAGTTCTGGCTCACGCTCGTCCCGTCCAAATCAATCCCCGCAAACAGCCCCTTTGCCCGCGAGTAGCTGAGCAACTCCGCACTCATCTTCCAGTCCGTAGATGCTGTTCCGGCGCGCCCCACAGGGCCTGCCGCGGCCGAAGCGTCTCCGCCAATCTTGAATTTGTTTTTAAGCAGATCCTGGAATCCCCGCTCGTTCACCGCAATCAGAATCAGGTCGGTCGACTGTCCGCCGATCTGCAGACCCCACGACCCTCCGGCCATGCGGATAAACACCGGCGCACTCCAACCGTGACCCGTTCGGCAGGTCACCACGCCCTGCCCATACTGGGCGCCAAACACAAACGCCCCCTTGATCATTCCCGGAACCACCGCCACGCACGTTGCCTGCTGCAGAATGTCCAGTGGAACGCTGCGGTCCCCTGCGCCCATAATCTGGTCCAGTACCGTCTTGGCCGCATCGATCCGTGCCTGCAGATCCTCCCGGGACGAAGCCGCAAAAGCCGAGCCCGTCAGCATGAAGCAGAGGCAAATTGCTGCAATCTTCTTCTTCATTTCCCTGTCCTTTTCATTCCGCAGCCGTTCCGGGCGCGTAGATTTTCAGTTCTGCATCCCCGGGGGTACTTGACCCCCTCTCCGTCGAAACCCGAAAAAAGGCCACAGGTTGCCGGGGAAAGCACATTTTGCGCCATCACGGCGAGGAGCATCCTGAAACAGCCTATCGCATCCCGCACGAAGTCGCGCGCCAATCTGCGGACTGGGACACCAAGAGCGGCATCTGGGCTCCTGGTTTATTTTAATTACTGTTTGGACGGGGGAGGGCTGATTCGGTTGGGCACAGAAGAAGAGCGAGCGGTAAACCTCGAAAAAAATAGGAGTTCCCAGGCCTCATGGTTCGCATGCAGCCTGGGAACTCCTTTCCCCAGATCTGCGTTGTTTCTGTAACCGAGTGTGTCAAAACAGTGCAGCATTGCACAACGGTACTTAAGGAGTAAGCATGAAAGTAACCATATTGTTTACTTAAAGGTAATACTCAGATCACGCTGTTTTCACTTCCGCCGTTCTCCCTGCCGTCGATCCCCTTGCCGGCGGTCTCCCTCAGGGCGGTTATCACCACGACGATTCTCCCCACGACGATCGGGGGTCCCCAGTCCCGGAATCTGCGGAGCGTTCAAAGCCCGCATTGAGAGCTCGATCCGGTTCTCCGCGCCCGCCTTCCGCATCAGCCGCCCAACATGCGCCTTCACCGTACGTTCTTCAATGCCCAGATCATCCGCAATCTCCCGGTTTGAGCGCGCCAGAAGAATCAGGTCCAGCACCTGCTGCTCGCGGTCTGTCAAGTGTGGGTTGGCCTCGGGGGAATGGGATTCGGAAATGGTCAGCAGGCGATCAATCAGCCGCGAAAGCACCCTTCGCGGCGCCCAGATGCTACCCCTCATCACCTCATCAAGTGCCCTCAGCACCACCTCGGGCCCGGCTGCAGGATCCAGGTAAGCCCTGGCTCCGGCAATAATCGATTGCTGGATTAGCTCATCGTTTTCCAGCTGACCAATCACAATCTGGCGGATCGCCGGCCGTACGCGCCGAATCCTCTGCAGAATCTCGACTCCGCTCAATGAGGAGCTTCGTCCCACAATAAGGCAATCGAGATCGGGAAGACTCAGCAACTCCTCAAGGCTCCCCGTCACCGGCAGGAACCGCACGCCTCTTTGCGTCTGCTGTTCGAAGATGCTGACAAGCCCTTCCAGGCGGATCGGTTCATCGGTCACCAAGCCAACGCGGATGGTGGCCAGACTGCGATTTGCGGACATTTCTGGCCCCCGGTTCCTCGGAACAAGGACTGTGCCCGTGTCAGACCGCATGTGCGCTCCGTCTGCAATTCCGCATCAGAATCGCTGTCATCCAAACCCATGCAACAAGTGTTACCTGGAACAAACCTCAGAGCTTGGGAAGAACAATTCCCTGCTAGTTCTGGTATTTGCCCTTGCGATCGGCATAACTGATCTCGCAGGTCTCGTCGCCGCGAAAAAACAGAATTTGGCACAGCCCTTCATTGGCATAGATCTTGGCCGGTAGCGGGGTTGTGTTTGAGATTTCCAGTGTTACAAATCCCTCCCACTCCGGCTCGAATGGTGTTAGGTTCACAATGATTCCGCAACGCGCATAGGTCGATTTTCCAACACAAATCGTAAGCACATCCCTGGGGATTCGAAAGTATTCAATGGACCGCGCCAATGCAAATGATTTCGGCGGAACAATGACCGAGTCCGCCTGCACCGAGACAAACGAACGCTCGTCAAAGGCCTTCGGATCGATGATAGCGCTGTTCACGTTGGTAAAGATCTTGAATTCGTCGGAAACGCGCAGGTCATAGCCATACGACGACAACCCGTACGAAATCACGCCGTCGCGCACCTGTTTCTCGCTAAATGGCTCAATCATATGGTGTTTGGTAGCATGTTCTCTGATCCAACGATCGCTCTGAATTGCCATGCTTCTCCCGCGCCGAACACTTAGGAATCAAACCCCGGGTAGACTCCCGGTATCGTTTTACGCTCGAATGCTTCATATTACGAAAGGAGCATGAAATTGACAATGACCCCTCCTCGGTCGGCGCTTCTCCCCGTCGGAGAGCGCCCGGTTCACAGATTTGAAGAAATTCGGTTTCCATAAACCCGGCGAAACCTGTAGCATCAAACCCTCAGGTCGTAGTACAGTCATTCCAGTCGCGCCAGCGAGGTTACCCCTTTGATTAAGCAGGACATCGTCCATCATGTTATCGAGCGCACCGGCCTCCCGCGCACCAAGGCGGAGGCTGCGGTGGATACCGTATTCGAAGGCCTCAAGCAGGCCTTGACCGCCGGTGAGCGCATCGAACTGCGCGGATTTGGCGTTTTCAGCGTCCGCGCCCGCAAAACCGGCATTGGCCGTAATCCTCGTACCGGCACCGAGGTGAGCATCGCTCCGGGAAAAGCCGTCCGCTTCAAGCCAGGAAAAGAGCTTCATTCCCTGGAAACGAACGGAACGCAAAAAACCTAACGGCGAGGCCGCTTCCCCGGATCTGCAGCGGCTCACAACCCAAGACGCTGCACACCAGGCTCCAGGCTTCGGGAGGTTCCTTGTGATCCTCAACCTCCCGGCGGCTCTCCTCGAGGACCGTAGTGCTTTCAACCTTTCGGAACTACGGTCTTCCCCTGCTCCTGCTGGTCGCCACTGCGGTCACCACCACGGCCAATGGCGCGCGGTTCATGCAGAATTTCGTGCACGGGCTGCAACCCGTGGTCCGGGACAGCGATCTTTGGCCATGGGAGTGGCTCGCCCGCCATCCCCGCCTTTTCTTCAGCGGCTGGACCTTCTCAGCATCCCTGCTGAGTATTCTGCTGATTCATGAGTTCGGCCATTACTTCGCTTGCCGCCGGCACCGCATCGCGGCCTCGCTTCCATGGCTTCTGCCTGCACCCACCCTCAGCGGCACCGCCGGCGCCGTGATACGTATCCGTACCCGCATTCCTCATCGCAACGCCCTGATGGATGTGGGCATCTACGGACCGCTTCCCGGCTATCTCGCCTCTCTGGCCGCCGTGGCAGTGGGCTTTTACCTCAGCGTTCCCGCGCCTGCGAACGCTGAGGTTGCGATTGTGCGCTTCGGCGGCGAGCCACTTACCCTGCGCATGGTGCATGCGTTGCTCGCGTCCTGGAGGCCCGCCACGCCATCGTTTCAGAGCCTCACACCCCATCCAGTGCTGCTTGCCGGATGGATCGGCCTCTTCATTACATCGCTGAACCTCATACCCGGCGGACAGCTTGATGGCGGCCATATCCTCTATGCCATCTCGCCGCGCCTGCATCGTGTTTCGACGCGCGTTCTGCCTGTCGCTCTGCTCATTGGCGGAGTCTTCTACTGGGCGGGATGGATCCTCTGGGGCGTCATCCTGCTTCTGCCGGCCATGCGCCATCCAGCGGTCTCCATTGACGCTCCGCTGGACCGTGGGCGCGCGCTGCTTGGCATCACGGCGCTCGCCATCTTTGCGCTGACCTTCACGCCTACTCCCTTCTATGACAACTCGCTTCTGGACCTGATTCGCGCTTTCTGACAAGCCCGCCGTTCGTCGCGGGAGCGATCGCAGTGGTCAGACCTCAGGAGTCAAATGGCTGCTTGGAGGGTTGTTCTACATAGCCGAAAAGGTGGCCTATCTGGTTACAAAACATGCGAAATGGCTGCTCGGAGGGTTGTCTTTCTTTGAGACATGAACCTACCGGGCAGCCTTTTCAGATGGTTTGGGTTGCTGAGAATTGAACTAATCGGGCAAAAGGGTTGCAGAGAATTTGACACTTTTTTGGAAAATGCGCTGATATTGCACGAGATGTTGGCGTAACACATTTAAAATGAGTAGCTTATTTCGATTTGCACCTGACTGTGGATGCGCGTTATTTTCCAATGGCTTGCTCAGGCTGTCCCGCGCGAGGGCCCGCCCGATGCCCCTCGCGAGAGAGTCGTGGCACCGTGTCAATTCGCCAGCTTTATGGCTGCGATTTTTCTAATAGCCGCGACGTCGCCGGCGTTGTGTACGACGAGGCGAAGTGCGTTTCCTTCGGGATAACGCGGAGCCGCATCCAGAGCATCCACGACGGCTTTGGGCAGGTGGGCTTCCTTCGCGACCTTCAGCGCCTTGTCACTCAACGCGAACGACACCATAAAGCAGGCGTCTCCCGGGCCGAGATGCGCAATGTTCCTGCTCTTCCGTTTCAATCGCAGACTCCACCCGTACTTGTTGACGCAGATTCCCTTCCACTCCTGTCCTGCAACTCCCTCTTCCTTCGCCATCCACTCGATGAATCCGGTCCAGAGCTTCGCGGTCGATCCGAGCGCGGCTGTGACTTCGGCCTCGCTTGGCTGTTCAGGTCTTCCAAGAAATGCGTTGCTATATTCCATTGCGCACCTCGATTCGCGCAGCAATTCTAATGCACGCCCGGCGGGAATGACTGTGACAAAGCCTTGGCGAACAGATACCCGCAGGTGGCTACATGAGCCGCAGCGCATCCACATCCACGATTAAATTCCGTCGCGGAACGCCGGCCGCATCGGCATGTTGCAGCATTGCCCGAAGAGCCGTGTTGAGCGCCTTTCGCGAAGCGCCCTTCAGGATCATGTGAAAGCGATAGATGCCCTTGATGCGGGCGATGGGCGCGGTGCAGGGCCCCAGTACGCGCACGCCTTTGGGCGCGGCTTTCTGAAACCACTTGCCCAGTTCACCCGCCCACGCAACTGCCTCTTCAAGCTTGGGCGATTGAATGAGCACATTGGCAAGCACGCCAAATGGCGGGTAATGCATCCATCGGCGATACTTGACTTCGCGATCGACGAAGCTCTTGTAGTCATGCTTGGCGGCGGCGACGATTGCGTAGTGGTCTGGATAGTAGGTCTGCACGACGACGCGGCCGGGTAACTCGCCACGGCCTGCGCGGCCTGAGACCTGCGTCATGAGTTGGAAGACTCGCTCGGCTGCGCGGAAATCCGGCATGGAGAGCGCATGGTCGCAGCCCACCACCCCTACCAGCGTGATGCCGTGAATGTCGTGTCCTTTGGCGATCATCTGCGTGCCCACCAGCAAATTGATCTCGCCCGAATGCAGCCGAGCCAGCAACCGTTCGAGGTCGTAACGCCCGCGCACGCTGTCGCGATCCATGCGCCCGATACGCGCAAACGGAAAAATCTCCGCCAGCCGTTCTTCTCCCTGTTGCGAGCCGACGCCCAGGAAGTAGAGATGTTCGCTATCGCACTTGGGGCATCGTGCCGGCACCTTTCGCCTGAATCCGCAATAGTGACACTCAAGCCGCTGGCCACTCCGCGCTAAAGCTTCATCTTCACTTGTCTCGGCCGCCGGCGGCTTGTGGTGCGTGAGTGAGATTGCGCAGTTCTCGCACTCCAGTTTTTCGCCGCATGCCCGGCAGATAACCACAAACGAGTAGCCGCGCCGGTTGAGGAGAATCAGCGCCTGCTCGCCGCGGTCCAATGCTTGTTTCGTCTGCTCGACCAGCGCGCGCGAAAAGAGCTGTTCCTTCCCCGTCTGCTGAAATTCCTGCCGCATGTCGATGAGTTCAACTTCCGGCAGCGGCCGATTCATGACGCGGTCGAGCATGTCGATGCGGGTGTACTTGCCGGCGCCTGAGTTCTGCCAGCTCTCGAGCGACGGCGTTGCTGACCCGAGCACCACCACTGCGGACTCAAGCTTGGCGCGCATCACGGCTACATCGCGCGCGTTGTAGCGCGGCGTCTCCTCCTGCTTGTAACTCTGGTCGTGCTCTTCATCCACCAGGATCAAGCCCAGCCGCGGCGCCGGCGCAAAGATCGCCGACCGCGTGCCCACCACGATCTGCGCCTCGCCGCATTTGATTCGCCGCCATTGATCGCTACGCTCCTCCGGCGTCAGCGCGGAGTGCAGCAGTGCTACGCGCTGTCCGAACGCCTGATCCAGCAGGCCGACCGTCTGCGGTGTCAACCCAATCTCAGGCACCAGCAGGATCGACGACAATCCCCGATCGAGCGCTCTCTGCATCGCCGCCAAATACACGGCGGTTTTTCCCGAGCCTGTGACGCCATGCAGAAGAAACGGCTTGAATGCCCCCAGCGCCGCAGCCACGCTGGCCAACGCCTCCATCTGCGTCTCGTTCAGCTTGAACGGCGCAGCCGCAGGCGTGAGACCGCCCATACGAAACGCCTGCGCCCGCTCCTCAATCCTTACCAGCCCGCGCCGCACCAGCGTTTGCAGCGTCGAGCTGGGGAGGTCTTTGCTTCGCAACTCCGTCAGCGGCAACTCGCCTCCGCACGCCGCCAGCTCCGCCAGAATCGTCTGCTGCTTGTCAGTCAAATTCGGCAGCCGCGTTTCGGGAATGAGCACCGCAAAACGCTCAGTGCGGCGCGCATCGCGTTCAGCAGCCGTGGTCTCACGCGCAATCCACTTTCTGCGCACCAGGCCGGCAAGCAATGGCAATGTTGCCGCGGTCGCAGTGCGCAGCGTGGAAACCTTAACAGGCTCCCCATCCGCAAGGCGCGCCAGAACCCGGCGCTCCATATCCTGCTCTTCACCGGATAGCTTGCCGCGCCGCTTTGGACCCAGGGAACGAGAAGCATCCCCATCCAGACTGCCCGCCAAAACGTCCCGGCCCAGGTCCGTAATCCGGTAATAGACCGTCCTGCGCACCTCCGCCATCAGCGGCAGCATGCCCCGCAACACCTCGCCCAGCGGCGCAAGATAGTACTGCGCCATCCACTCTGCCAGCTTGAGCAGGCTATCGCTCAGCAGCGGTTCGTCGTCCAGGACCGCTTCCAGATATCTTGCCTCAAAGTCAGCCGGGGCAAGGTCGCTGAGTGCGGTCACCACCCCAACCAGTTTTTGTTTTCCGAACGGCACAATTACGCGCGCGCCCCGCTGCGGAAACTGGTCCTCCCTGACAGCGTAGGTAAACGTCCGGTCCAGCGGCACGGGCAGCGCGACTTCGCAGAATGGATGCATCGGAGGCAACACTCAGTGTAATGGGATTGGCCTTTACCCCATCGCATGCGCAAGGGCGGGCCGGCCCGCTCGACGCCATTCACCCCGGAGCCTATTCCTTTGGCTTCCGTCCAAATGAGATACTCAAACATGCATTTTTCCCGACTGTCCGCCACCGCTCTTGCCTTGGTCTTCGCCGCGGCCGCCGTTGCCGCTCCGGTGTTACCCGCCCAGCAACCCTCCGCCGACCCGCTGCATGCCTGGGTCCAGGGTAGCGACCCGGCCGCAGTTGAGGCCTGGACCAATCAGCGCCTGGCCGACGCGCAGGCTGACGTAGACAAGCTGCTCGCGGTGACCGGTCCGCGCACGGTTGAAAACACGCTGCGCCCCTTCGACGATGCCCAGAACCAGTTGTCGATTGCGGGAAACAACGCCGCGTTGCTCTACGCGCTGGCTGACGCCGCGGCGCTGCGCGACAAGGGCCAGGCGATGACTGCGAAGGTCAGCTCTGCCTCCACCGATTTGAGCCTGAATCAGAAGGTCTATAGCGCACTCACCGCGATTCCACTGCCCGCCAACGATCCGCCAACGCGCCATTACCTGGAACGGCAGCTGCTGGAGTACCGGCTATCCGGCGTGGACAAGGATGACGCTACGCGCGCAAAAATTCGCGCTCTTCAGGACAAGATCACCGATCTCTCGCTCGTTTTTGGCCGCAACGTAGCCGATGGCACCATCAAGATAACCGCGACCAAGGACGAGCTCGACGGCCTGCCTGCCGACTACATCGCATTGCACAAGCCCGCCGCTGACGGCACATATACCCTGACCACCGAGCAGCCCGATGTGCAGCCGGTGCTGAGCTTCGCGAAAAGCGCGGAACTGCGAAAGAGAATGTTCCTTGCCTATAACCAGCGCTCTTATCCGAAAAACGTGCAGGTGCTCCGCGACCTGCTTACCGCGCGACAGGAGCTTGCGACCACGCTTGGCTACGCCCACTATGCCGACCTGGCCACGGCCGACCAGATGATCGGCTCTGCCGCCGGGATTGAGCGCCTCATCCAGCAGGTTGACGACGCTTCACGCTCCGCAGCAACGCGCGAATACAATCAACTGCTTGCCTTTGCGCAAACGCAGCAGCCTGGGCTCACCGCAATCAGCCAGGCGGATGCAGGCTACTGGAGCGAGCAGTACCGCCGCGCGAAATATGACTTCGACGCGCAGAGTGTGCGCCCTTATTTTCCCTACGACGAGGTGCAGGCCGGAATTCTGAAGACCGCGGCGCGTCTCTTCCATCTAACTTTCAAACCCGTCAAGGATGCGATTGTCTGGGATAAATCTGTGGACACATTCGATGTGTACGACGCCGCACCGGGTCATGAGGGCAAGCTGCTGGGCCGTATCTATCTCGACATGCATCCGCGCGACGGCAAGGACAAATGGTTCTCCAGTTCGCCCGTGCTTCCCGGCATTCATGGACGCCAGCTTCCTGAAGGCATGCTGGTGTGCAACTTCTCCGGCGGCAATGCAGGCGATCCGGGCTTGATGCAGTACAGCGAAGTGGTTGTTTTCTTTCACGAGTTCGGACACCTTATGCACCACATCCTCGGCAGCCAGGGCGAGTGGTCCGGAGCGGGAGGCTTCAACGTCGAGGGAGACTTCGTCGAATCCCCTTCGCAGATGCTGGAAGAGATGTTCCACGATACAGCCATTCTGCAATCCTTCGGCAAGCAATACCAGACCGGCGAAACACTCCCCGCAAGCTTGATTGCGAAGATGAACGCCGCCAGCGCCTACGGGCGTGCCAGGTGGCTGCAGGGCCAGCTGTTCTACGCGAGCTACGCATTCCAGGTCCACGACCAGGCTCCCGCTTCGATCGATTTCGACGCGCTGCTGGCAGCCGATAGCGCGCGCTTCAGCCCTTACACGCAGGTGGACGGCAATCGTATGTATGCCTCGTTCACGCACCTGGTCGGCTATGCCTCCAACTACTACACGTATGTGCTGGATAAGGTGATCGCCATCGACTTCTTCGCCCAGTTCGACAAGAGCAACCTGCTGGACGGCCCCACCGCCATGCGCTACCGCCGCGCCGTTCTGGAACCCGGAGCGAGTAAGCCGGCTCCCCAGCTCGTGAAGGACTTTCTGGGCCGCGAGCAGAACATGGACGCAATCAAGAGTTGGATGAATGAGGAGTTTCAAACTCCGGCGGCGGCTTCGAAATAGGCATCTGCGATGCGGCAGACACTCGCGGGAGGCTCGCACGGATTTGGTTGTTTGAGAACCCACTTATCGCAATACTGCTCAGTTGAAACCCTGGCTTCTGATTCGTCCCAGCGGGGCTGTTTAACGTCAATTGAATAGCACCCTTTTTTCCGCAAATTACAATCCGGGTCCGGCGAAGTACAATTCATTGCTGATGACACCCAAGCCTGAATCCGCTACGCCTGCCGCGCCCGCCTCGTCCGCGGGCGTAAAGTACAAACCCTCCGGCCCCACGACTATGGCCATTGATATTGGCGGATCGGGCCTGAAGGCCATTCTGCTTAACGACCATGGAAACCCACTCAGCGAACGGCAGCGCGTGGTCACGCCTGCCGTGCCAACTCCAGACGCGGTGCTCGATAGCCTGGACGAACTAAAGAAGCTCATGCCGCCCTTTGACCGCGTGTCTGTGGGATTTCCCGGTGTGGTGAAGCACGGCTGCACCTATCTCGGCTTCAACCTTCATCCGCTCTGGGCAGGCGGCTTCCCGCTGCAGGCGGAGTTGGAGAAGCGCTGGAAGAAGCCCGTCCGCGTGGGCAATGACGCCGATGTTGCGGGGTACGGCGCCATCAAGGGTCACGGCGTGGAGCTTGTCCTCACCCTGGGCACCGGCCTCGGCGCTGCCCTCTTCACCAGCGGCCATCTCGTCCCCGGCCTTGAGCTTGGCCACCACATCTGGCGCAAGAAGGGCATGACCTACGAGGATTACCTGGGCCGCCGCGGTCTGGACAAATACGGAAAGAAGGAGTGGAACAAGCTGCTCCAGGACGCCATCAAGTACACCGAAGCGCTTTTCAACTGGGACCATCTTTATCTCGGCGGCGGCAACACCAAGAAGATCGACTTTCTGCCGCCGAAGAACGTTGAGATCGTCTCGAATGAGACCGGCCTTCTCGGCGGCGTTTATCTGTGGCGCGACCAGGCCTGAACAGCTTGCCGGCGCGACACTGGTTGCTTCAACAACACCAAACCGGACCCACTCTTTCACTGCTGTTTTGGTGGGCAGCGTGGGTCGCTTTATGTGGGGACTTATGAAAATGGACGCAGGTTTTTCTCACCGATTCGCCGCAACGCTATGCGCTCCGGCTGTATTCCTTGTGGTTGCCACATCGGCCTTTGGCTATGCGCAAGGTCGCGGCGGCGGTCGTGCCGGCACTCCAGACACCACGGCAACTGCACAAAGCCAGCCTCCCGCGCAGACCAGCCAGCCGGCCGGGCAATCCGCTCCATCCTCGCCCCAGGTCAGTGCCCTCGCGCACCACTTTCTCGAAACCGGCATGAAGATCAACGCCCTGGTGGGCGACGACATGAAGCCATGGCATCTGAAAGCACAATTTACGTTGTGGGACTACGATACTACCCAAAAACCGAAGACCGGCACCGTGGAAGAGTGGTACACCAGCCGCTATCAGTGGCGCCGCATTTATTCGAGTAGCGAACAGGAGTACAGCGGGTGGGAGATGAGCCTCTCGCGCTTCGAGCGCTATCGTAGCAAGAGTCGAGGCGGATTCAACCCTTCCACGATGAACGAGCACGTTGGCCGCCCGGTGGTTGACCCGCTCTACCTGGCCGGCAATATCAAGGCCGATTACGAGTTGGACGGAAAGCGTTTCAGTCCTGCCGGCACCGTCCTGAATTGCGTTTCCGTTGTGAATCCGTGGCGCTATGCCGACCAGTCAAACCCCGACCTGCAGTTTCCTAACATGTGCTTTGACGACAACATGCACCTGCAGCTCGAGTCCACTAACGACAACGTGGTGCAGTTCGGCGACTTGCAGCCATTCCAGGACCACTTTGTGGCCAGGGACGTGAAGATCCTGCAGCACGGCAATATGATAAGTGAAATAAAAGTCACGGTTCTTGAGCCGCTTACGACACCGGATGCGGGGCTTACCAAGCCGGGGAAGGACGCGATTCTTGAGCCTTATCACATTGAGCCGGGTATGCCCTGGCCCGAATCGACGTATGAGGTGGGCGCGTCGATTCCCGTTCCTACGGTCGGCTCCACTTATAACGGCAGCGCTGTTTATACGGGAATGGCGTTCATGCCGGTGGTGATTAAGAAAGACGGGACCGTAAAGGCAGACCTCGAATTCGCAAATGCGCCGAACGAGGAAGTGCGGGACGCAATTGAACACGCGGTGAACAAGTGGAAGTACAAGCCGTACCTGGTGGGCGGGCAGCCCGTCGAGGTAGGCATCACCATTCCGTATGCTCTGGGCACCAAGAAGTTCGTCCCTTCGTATGAAAAGGCGAAGGCGGCTGCGGCGGTGGCGCCGGCACATTAAGGCTCCGCATCCCATCGAATCGATCTATCGAATCTTGAGACGCGATTCACGAGACGTTAATGTGGAAGGCTAAGACTGAGGAGGCGCCAGACAGACTGCGCGTTCGGAAATCTACTACGGCCCAACGAGCCTGCGAGCAGCCTCCTCCATGGAACTATCCGTTCGCCGATTTCTAGTTGTAATCGCTGTTTACCTGGTGCACCTGTCTTTACACGCACAGCCCGCAAAAGATGTATGCGCCCGTCCCGCACCTGGAAGCATTGTCGGGGAGCCTGCGGACGTGCGCAGTAAAGACGGAGTGCTGAGTGTGGATCTGACGATCCGCAATTCGCAAGAACCGGATGGGTCTGTCCGCTATTGCTACACCGACGCGGAGGGGCATGAATCGCCCAATCTGCGTGTGAGTCCCGGCGACCTGGTGATTCTTCATTTGAAGAATGAACTCACCAATCTGTCCCCGGATACCCTAACCTCTCAGACCGTATCGCCGGTGCATGTACATGCGCACGAGGGTGCGGAGAAAAATGGCGATCCCTGCGCCGGTGGCACCATGAGTCCGGTATCGACCAACCTTCACTTTCATGGATTGACCATTCCTCCGGTCTGCCATCAAGACGAAGTTCTGAGAACTTCGATTCAGCCCGGCGATCCTCCATTCGAGTATCGGTTTCGCATCCCGGACGATGAGCCTCCGGGCCTCTATTGGTATCACCCGCACATCCACGGCTACAGCAAGGTTCCGCTACTCGGCGGCGCTTCCGGCGCACTTATCGTGGAAGGTATTGAACACGCCAAAAGAGCGGCGGCGAGACTGCCCGAGCGTGTCTTCATCATTCGTGACCAGGACCTGCTCAATCCCAATGCGCCGCCTTCGAAATCGGAGCCTGTTGTGCCGAAGTTTCTTATCGACCGCGATGGGGACGCGGCGAACAATGGCACCGGCTTCGGCAAGCCCGCCAAGGATTTATCAATTAATTATGTTCCGGTTCCCTACCCGGACTACCCTCCGGCAACAATTCAGATGAGACCCGGCGAGCGCCAGTTGTGGCGCGTATTGAATGCTTCCGCCATCACCTATCTGAACCTTGCCGTTCTGTTCAATCGCGTGCCGCAACCGCTGGAACTTGTGGCCATGGATGGAGTGCCGATGAGTCACGGCGATCCGACGGGTGAATCCGTGGATCCGCAGACCCATCTCGGCGTGCCTCCCGGTGCGCGGGTAGAGTTCATCGTCACCGGGCCGCCGATGGGCCAAACGGGATTGCTGGTGACGCGCACAGTGGATACAGGCCCGGGCGGCGAAAATGATCCCAACCGGGCGCTTGCAACCATTGTGGCTTCGCCTACTGCACCCGAGCCCCTTTCGAAATTGCGTGGCGCACCGGAGCCTCTACCGCCGCCGAGCAAGGCCTGGCTTGGAGACGTGGCTCCGGTGCGCGTGCGACGGCTCTACTTCTCAGAAAAGTTGGCTGTGCCCAACGACCCCACGAGTGCCATTGAGTTTTATCTGACTGTGGACGGGCAGGAACCGAAGATGTTCGATATGAGCTCGGATCTTCCGAATATCGTCGCGCAGCAGGGCACAGTGGAGGATTGGATTATCGAGAACCGATCGAATGAATTGCATGCGTTTCACATTCATCAATTGCATTTTCTGCTGTTGAATTACGATGGTCAGCCCGTGAACGAGAATTTCCTTCGCGATACGGTGAACGTTCCGTATTACAACGGACGGACGCTAGCCTATCCGAGTGTTCGCGTACGAATGGATTTCCGGGACCCGAACACGGTTGGGACATTTGTTTACCACTGTCATCTGCTGGAACACGAGGACAAGGGGATGATGGGGTCGATCCGAGTGGACCCAAGCCCGCAAAGAAACTAAGAGATGAATCAGCGCTGATGCAAAACCGTAACGCCGCGTTGGCTGGGTTTGGAGTTAATATTTGTAGTTCAATTTCGAGTTATCAAATCCCGTTTTACGATGCTAGTGAGTTACCAGATTTTAAAGATCAAGATACTCATAGCTGTAATATTCGGGGGCTAACATGACCTCCATCCAAGGCCCATAAGGCCTACCTTCCCCGGAGGAATTGAATGACCCTCAGAAAGATTGCACTCACAGTGATGCGCGCCCTAAGGACGGGATTCGTTTCCGTGGCGACATTTCAGCTCGCACTCGGCACCGGATTCGCTGCCGGCCAACCTGAAACCCCATCCCGCGATAACGATACAAGCACACCCATCAAGCACGTGATCGTGATCATCGGCGAAAATCGCAGCTTCGACCACGTGTTCGCCACCTATGTCCCGAAGAACACAAGCGAAAAGGTCTATAACCTTTTGTCGGAAGGCATTATAAAAGCCGATGGAACGCCCGGCCCAAACTTCTCAAAAGCGGCGCAGAAGGCAGCCACCGATAAGAAACCTGACGCATTCATGCTCAGCCCAGGAAAATCCTCGTTTCCCGGTGATGAGCTTCCCGCGCCACTAGTCGGCGGACCAACGGACTCCTATGTGGCGGGCGACAGCCTGACACTGGCCATGCAATCTGAAAACGGTTTGACGACGGAGGGATACCAATACCTCGTCACGGGCGGCACGGGACAGACCAGTGGAGTACCGGATCAGCGCATCACCAACGTGGATGCACTTCCCGCCGGGCCGTTCCAGTTGACGAATGGCAAGACCTTTACCGACAACTCTTATTCCGCGAGCCCGGTGCATCGCTTCTACCAGATGTGGCAGCAACTTGATTGCAGCGTGGCGAACGTGACTCAGGACAATCCTTCGGGCTGCAATGCACAACTGTTTCCCTGGGTAGAAGTGACTGTGGGCGCCGGTACGAACGGCGTGAAACAGCCCTCGAATTTCAGCACCGAATACTTGCCTGGTTCGGTGACCACGGGGGAGGGTTCGACATCGATGGGCTTCTACAACGTTCAGAAGGGTGACGCGGCGTACTTCAAGTCGCTTGCGGACACCTATTCGATGAGCGATAACTTCCATCAATCGGTGAATGGCGGCACAGGCGCCAACCACATCATGTTCGGCCATGCCGATGCCATCTGGTTCAGCGACGGCAACGGTCATGCGGCTGAACCGCCCGAGAACGCGACTGTCTACAAGGGCACACTCAACACCGGCGTCGTAAATGAAGTGGAGGATCCAAATCCTGCCTCCGGCACCAACAATTGGTATACGGAAGATGGATACGGCGGCGGCGGTTTCGGTAGCGCCGTATTTGGCGGCGGCTCCTATACGAACTGCCATGACGCGACACAGCCGGGTGTGGCTCCTATCCTGGACTATCTGAAGTCGCTGCCTACGCCGATTGACTCACGCTGCGAAGCGGGTCACTACTATCTGCTCAACAATTACAACCCAGGGTATTTCGGCAATGGCCACAACGCCTATACCGATAACAATGTGGCCAATACGCCGTTCACCATTCCGCCGTCCTCGGTTCCGAGCATCGGCGACTCCCTGATTGCAGCCAACGTATCGTGGAAGTACTACGGCGACCAGTGGGACAATTACGTTCCCGATCCCTATCAGCTTAACTACGGCGCCATCGGCAGCAAGTCGGATGAATATTGCACCATCTGCAATCCCTTCCAGTACGACACCTCGATCATGGCCAACGCAGCGGTCCGCACGGCGCATATCCAGGATACGGCGAACCTCTACAGCGACATTGCGAACAATACGTTGCCCGCTGTCTCCATTGTCAAGCCCAGCGGACTAGTGGATGGGCATCCGGCTTCTTCGAAGCTGGATCTGTTCGAGTCGTTCGTGAAAAAGATCGTGGACGAGGTTCAGTCGAATCCAAAGCTCTGGGCAACGACTGCGATCTTTATCACCATGGATGAAGGCGGCGGTTACTACGACTCCGGCTATGTGCAGCCACTGGATTACTTCGGCGATGGGACGCGGATTCCGCTGCTCGTGGTGTCTCCGTATTCGCGGCGGGCTCACATTGCCCACGAGTATGCGGACCACGTTTCGATCATCAAGTTTATCGAAGCGAACTGGGGCCTGCCGGCAATTACCAACCGCAGCCGGGATAACTTCCCCAATCCCATTGCGACGCCTGATAATCCGTATGTGCCGGTGAACAGCCCAGCTATCGATGACTTACTGAGCTTGTTCGATTTTCACGGCTCTCACTAACTGCGTGTAACTCAAATGCGAAGCCGGAGTTGGTTAACCAACTCCGGCTTCTTATTTACCGACAAACCTTTGGCTGCAGGGGCTAAAGCCCACTTCTTCTTAACCGGCTCTATCGGCACGGCTAAAGCCATGCCCAGATACAAAGCAGCTACGGTTATGGCTGGACCAGGTTTCATCCCTTGGCCGGCGGATTGAGGCCCAGTTCGCGCATGGCGATCTGGAGGTCGGCCCAGGCTTCTTTTTTCTGGCGCGGATCGCGAAGCAGGTATGCCGGGTGATAGGTGACGATGAGCTGGCTTCCGCGCCATGCGTGGACGCGGCCGCGCAGGCCGGCAAGCGGTTGGCGCTGGCCGAGGAGGTATGTGGCGGCCGTTGCACCAAGCGCGACGATGACCTGCGGACGCACCACATCGATCTGGCGAAAGAGAAACTGCGAGCAGGTGTTGCCCTCTTCGGGTTCCGGTGTGCGGTTGCCAGGGGGTCGGCACTTGACGACGTTAGCGATGTAGACCTGGTCGCGCCGGAGACCCATGGCGACGATCATGTTGTTGAGCAGTTGGCCTGCCTTGCCGACAAACGGGATACCTTGCGCGTCTTCGTCCGCGCCTGGGCCTTCACCGACAAACAAGAGGCGCGCGTCGGGAGAGCCGTCGGCGAAGACGATCTTGTTGCGACCCTTGTGGAGAGCGCAGCGGGTGCAGTCGCCGATGTCATCGCGGATGAGCTGGAGGGCAGCGGCGCGGTCGGCGGCGGGAGTGATGGCGGGTTGCTGGGGCGGAGTGAAGATGGGCTTGCGGGGTGGAATGGGTGGGTTCTCCTGAGAGGTTTGGGGGGAGCCTGGTTGAGGTTCGTCGATTCCGTCAACGTCGACCGGAGTCAGGGAAGCAGGTTCTTCGACTCCCTGCAGTTGCTCAGAATGAGAAGACGTTGTGGTATCGAGAGAGGCGAGCAGGGCGGGGTCGACGGGGCGGCGGTAGAACTCGGTGAGGCCGAGGTCGCGGTAGAAGCGAACACGCTCAATGAGGGCATCGCGGGTTGCGGGGTCCATTTTTGGAGAGACTGGAGATTGCGCCAAGGTCGCTACTCCTCGATGATGAGGCGGCGGTTGGCGGGGGGCGGAACGGCCTGTTGCAGCACCTGGTCCTGGCGGGCCTTTTCGTCGACATGCTCGTCGAACTCGAGGACCATCGAACGCGGGCGGCGGAGGGTCAGGATTTCGTCGAGGATGCGGTCGGCCAGGTTGCGCTTGGGCATGACGGGCAGCTCGATGGCCGTGGAGGTGGTGAGGAAAGTCGCCGCGTTGACGTCGGCGTCAATGCCTACACCTTCTCCGGCAACGTCGTTGACCACGATAGCGTCGGCACCCTTGCGGAGCAGCTTGGCGCGGCCGTTTTCGAGGCGGTTTTCTGTTTCTGCGGCGAAGCCGATGATGAGCTGGCCGGGGCGGCGGCGGCGGGCGACTTCAGCCAGGATGTCGTCGGTGGGCGCGAGTTCGAGCATCAGTGGACCGGTGCGCTTGAGCTTCTGCTCGGAGACGATGACGGGGCGGTAGTCTGCCACGGCGGCGGCCTTGATAACGAGCGTGGCTTCGGTCATGCGTTCGAGGACGGACTCACGCATTTGGGCAGCGGTAACGATTTTTACCAGCTCGCAGTGGGCGGGAGGGTGGAGGGCGGACGGCCCGCTGATGAGGATGACTTTTGCGCCACGGCTCTGCGCAGCTTCAGCGAGGGCGTAGCCCATCTTCCCACTTGACCGGTTGCCTAGGTAGCGGACCGGGTCGAGGGCTTCGCGAGTGCCACCGGCGGTGACGAGGACGACTTCCCCGGCGAGGTCGTGGCGGCGGCCCAAGGCGCTGAGGACCGCGTCGGCGATGGATTCCGGCTCGGCCATGCGACCGGCGCCGACCATGCCGCAGGCCAGGTCGCCGGAACCGGGCTCAATGACGCGGACGCCACGCAGGCGGAGGATTTCAAGATTGGCCTGGGTGGCCGGATGCTCCCACATGTTGACGTTCATGGCCGGGGCCACGAGCACGGGCGCCTGGGTGGCGAGGTACATGGTGGTGAGGAAGTCGTCTGCGATGCCGTGGGCGAATTTGGCCAGGATATTGGCGGTGGCAGGGGCTACGACGAGGGCATCGCACCATTGCGCCTCGGCGATGTGTTCGATGCCGTTCTGTTCGGATGTTGCGTCGCCTTCGGCCCAGTCTTCCCAGAGGCTGGTGAGGACTTTGTGGCCGGTGAGGGAGGCGAAGGTGAGCGGCTGAATAAATTTGACAGCCGCATTGGTCATGACGACATGGACTTCAAGGGCCTGGCGCTGCAAGGCGCGAACCAGCTCCGCCGCTTTGTAGGCGGCAATTCCGCCGGAGACACCCACGGTGACACGCATGGCTCGATTGTAGAACGTTTCGAAGTGTAGAACACGAGGGAGGCAATAAGGAAGACAGCAGTGGAGCGCTAACTAAGCAATATTGGAATGGCCGGGCCTTCGACGAGAGGCTTTACGACTTCAGCCGTGGTTTTGAGGTAGGCGATCTTTCCGGCGTCGATTTCTTCCTGGGCGATGCGGCAGGCCTTGGTGGACTGGCTGGAGACTAAAGCGTGGGAACCGCTTTGAATCTGGCGTGCGCGGCGCGCTGCGACAAGAACCTTGCGGTAGTTGGAATCGAAGTTGGTCTCAATGGTCATCGGTTTCCTTTCCATCGTCACTGGTTTCTTCGTCCGAATCCCCTTTATCCGGGTCATCGTCATTGGTTTCTTCGTCCGATTCCCCCTCATCCGGGTCACCGTCGAACTCGAATTGCTGCTGGCGGGAAGAGCCAAAGATTCCAAACGCTTCCAGCACAGGCTTCAGCCTTTCCGCCGAATTGCTTTGCAGGCAGGCTGCCGCCACTTCCAACACCCTTCGCGACCGGTAGGCGATTGCCTCGCCATTGCGGTAGAACCGCTCGGCGAGCACGATGGCCTCTAATTGCGCTACGGCCCGGTCCAGGATGTCATTGACCAGAATATAACCGTACTCGCGATAATTCTCAATCTCCTTGCTCGCCGCGTTGAGGCGCCGGTAGACTTCTTCCTCGTTGACGACGCCCTCGGCGCGGCTGCGATTGCGGAGGCGGGTGCGCAGAACACGGGGGTTGGGAGGCATGACAAAGATGCTGACGGCTTCAGGCATCTTGGCGCGAACCTGGGCCGCGCCCTGCACGTCGATGTCGAGAAGCAGGTCGTGTCCGGCGGCACGGGCTTCCTCAAGCGATTGGCGCGCGGTGCCGTAGAAGTTGCCGAAGACCTCGGCATGCTCAAGAAAAACGCCGGCGTCGAGCATCCTCTGGAATTCTTCGCGCGAGGTGAAGTTGTATTCGCGTCCATGCGCCTCAGAGCCGCGCGGGGCACGGGTGGTCCACGAGATGGCGAACTCCACGCCGCTTACCTGCTTGCGCAATTCGCTTACCAGCGTACTTTTGCCCGAACCGGACGGCGCCGAAATAATAAAGAGAATACCTGCCACGTGATTTGTTCCTTTGCTTGTCTTCCGGCTGTTGAGCTGTCTATCGACCTTTCAGTCTTCCGCTTCCAGCCGCGGTTCTACTCCAGGTTTTGAATCTGTTCGCGGGCCTTTTCGATTTCTGCTTTCATCGCTAATCCAAGTTCTGTGATCTGTGTGCCTTTGCCGCCCACGCCGCCGGTTTTTGAGAGCAGCGTGTTGGCTTCGCGATTCATTTCCTGAAGCAGAAAATCGAGCTTCTTGCCCACTTCTCCGCTGGCGGCGAGCAGCTCGCGGAAGTGGCCGATGTGGGTGTGCATGCGGGCCAACTCTTCAGAGATGTCGCTGCGCTCAACGAGGACGGCGACTTCCTCAAGCAGACGTTGGCGATTGAACTCGGGGCCTGTGGCGGTGAGAAGACGCTGAGTGAGGCGATCCTGGTAGCGCTGCTCTATTTCGGGGCGAAGAACGGCAACACCTTCGACAGCCTCGGTCAGGCGGTCGAGCGTGGCGTTGAGAATGACGGCGAGAGCTTCGCCTTCACGAGCGCGCATGACATTGAGCTGCTTGATGAGCGGGACAATTTCGATGAGCACGCTGGCTGCAAGGGCGCTCATATCCTCATCGCCGTTGCCGCGGTTTTCAGTTTGCATGGCGCCGGGAAGACGGAGGATCGCGTTGAGGTCCGGCTCGCCTTTGAGCCCGAATTCGTGCTGCGCAGCATTGAAGGCGGAAACGTAGTTGGCGACAAGATCGCGGTTGTAGCCGGACTTTTGCTGGGTGGTGCGGTCGACGGCGAGTGTGAGGTCGACGTGGCCGCGGACGAGGTTATCTTTGAGAGCCTTGCGCAGTTCCATCTCCAGGGCATCGAGGCCCGACGGGATGCGCAATTGCACATCGAGAAAACGATGATTAACGCTCTTGAGGCTGAGTGTATAGCTGAGCTGTTCCCGTTCCCCATCCTGGACACGCACCTGAACCCTCGCGTACCCAGTCATCGAATTGATCGGCATGTCTTTCTACTCCTGAAGGCCGCTGGCAAGGGCCGGCGTGAGATCCGGCGAGGGGGCGTCGGGGATTTGGGTTTCCTGCATGTCCATGAACTGCAGTTGATAGAGGCGCAGATAGGTGGGCGAGGATTGAAGCAGTTCCTCGTGGGAACCGATTGCGGTGATGCGCCCGTCTTCAAGCACGGCGATGCGGTTGGCGCGGCGAATGGTGCCGAGGCGGTGGGCGATGACGAGGACCGTGCGGCCTTCCATGAGGTTGGCAAGCGCTGCCTGCACCAGGGATTCGCTTTCCGCGTCGAGCGCAGAGGTAGCCTCGTCGAGGATGAGGATGGGCGCGTCTTTGAGGATGGCGCGGGCGATGGCGAGGCGCTGACGTTCGCCGCCGGAGAGACGGAAGCCTTTTTCGCCGACAACGGTGTCATAACCCTGCGGCATGCGCAGGATGAAGTCGTGGGCGAGGGCGTTGCGCGCGGCCTGCTCCACTATGGAGATCTTCACGTCGGGCTGGCCGTAGGCGATGTTGTTGCGCACCGTGTCGTTGAAGAGGATGGTCTCCTGCGTGACCTGCGCGACCTGACGGCGGAGCGAGGCGAGAGAGCAATCGCGGATGTCGTGGCCGTCGATGAGAATGCGTCCGCTGGTGACATCAAAGAAGCGCGGAATGAGGTTGACGAGGGTGGACTTGCCTGCGCCGCTGGGACCGACGAGAGCGAGGACTTCGCCTGCGCGCATTTCAAGATCGACATTGTGCAGGATCTGGTGTTCGCCTTCTTCTGTGGAGTACGAGAAGCCCACATTTTCAAATTTGACGGTGTTCTGGAATTTCTTGAGCGCAACGGCGTGATGCTTTTCTTTCACATCGTCTTCTGTATCAAAGAAAGTGAAGATGGAGGACGAAGCACCCATGGCCTGCTGGAAGCTGTTGTAGAAATAAGCGAATTTGCGGACCGGGTCATAGAGCTTGAAGAGCAGAATGATGAATGCGCCGAAGATGCCCATGGTCATGCGGCCATGGAGGATCTCGGTTCGCCCGATGTAGAGAAACAGCGCAATGGCGATGGCGCCCAAGGTGTCCATGAGCGGCGAACTGATGGACTGAATGCGCACGCTGCGCAGGTTGGCACGGAAGAGGCGCGTGGCGGCGCTTTTGAATCGCAGAATCTCCCACAGCTCCGTGCTGAAAGCTTTCACGATGCGGTTGCCGGTGATGGTTTCGTGCAGGATGTTCTGAATTTCGGCCAGCTTGTCCTGGCCGGATCGGGTGCGGGTGCGGACTTCCCTGCCGATTTTGCGCGATGAGGTGATGACTACCGGGACAAATAACAACAGCGCCCAACTGAGTTGCCCACCGAGCTTGATGACCAGGACAAGCCCTACCAGGAACGTGAAGAACTGCTGCAGGAATTCGCCGATGACCGAACTGACCGCGGTTTGCACCTTGTCCACGTCGTTGATGAGAGTGGAGAGGATGGTGCCCGTTGCGTGCTTGTGAAAAAAGCTGGACGAGCGGCGCAGCGTGGCTTCGTAGAGGTGATTCCTCAGGTCGGTAATGAGACCGAAGCCGGCGTAGTTGACCAGGTACGTGCCGAGATAATCGCAGAGGCCCTTGGCCAGCGTGGAGAGCACGAGGAAAAAGGCCACGACATGCCAGGCATTGTGCATGTGCAGGAAGGGGGGAATGATGGCACGCAAGTCAAAGTGCCATTGGGTTTTGGCAATGCCGAGAAGGATTGGACCCTCGGGGGCATCGGGGCGGAGTACCTGATCGAATATGGGCTGAAACAGCAGAGTGCGAAATGTGTCGAGCACGCCCACCATGGCCAACAGCAGCACGCCGGGAAGCCACTCAAACCAGAAGGGCAACCCGTAGCGCACAAGGCGGAGAAAGTTCTTCATGCTGTTGGGTCCGCCGGATGGCTCGGTGAGGCTGGGATGAGCCGTTGCTGGTTGGTGCGCAACTCCATCTTAGTATTGTATCTGGCGGGCGGGGCGGGAAGGCGAGTGGGCGGAGGGCTGGGGGCTGGGCTCAGTCTGGATTAGGCGATTTCTTGATTCGACTTCGGGTCTGAGCGGATTTCTTCCGGATGGGCTGGGGCACCACCGCGAAAGCCTCCGGTGTTACGGCCGTCGCGTCTCAGTCTCTTCACCGTAGATGATTCTCCGAATTGGCCAATCTTGGGAATCCATGTCGCCGCAATAATGGCGCAAATGTTCCGGGACTGCTTCGTATGCCAGACGAAGCCGGTCACGGTTCTCGAGGCTAAGATCTGTTTGATATTCACGGAAGCAGTTCATGCAGTTTCGCATTGCCCCCTGTTCGCCCTTCAATTTTTCCAGTGCGTCGTAAGCCTCGCGAACGCGTTCTTCCGGTTTTACGTGCCAACCAGAGCTTTTGCTCTCAAACCAGCCCAAGCCTTCGATGGTTATGCGGGAACCGTCTGGGGCAGAAGTGCGCAGGTCGCCCCCGGTCAACCCTGTTGCAACTTCGTTCAGCGGTTTCAAACTTCCGGTGCGTCCGACTCTGCTCGAACCATCCGCATAGATAAACCATGGCTTAAGTTGAAAATCCGATCCTGCTTGGAGAAAAACAGGAATGGAATCGCCGAGAACTTCATTACCGTCAGCATCAACCCGATACGGCTTCCCATTTGTAAGCCCGAATTTGCTGTATCGAACCTTCCCTCTCATCTCTGCTTCTTCACCATTCAAGTTAATCAATCCGGACCGATCAGGATTCAGCGAGTTAATCCCTGCATTAACTCGCTTCAGCAAATCTGCCGGCGAGTTTTTCCAATCACACGTGCGGACAATTGCCGAACCTAGATTGTGAAAACAGACCATAGAGCCCGGTGGAGCTTCCGTGACCACCCAACCTGTCTTCAACTTTCGTAGAAAAATGTCGAGATCAACTGAGCCCCAGCAGTCTACTAGGCCGTCTCCGTAAACTGCCAGCGGAGCATAGTGATATTGCATGTTGTGAATGAATGCTGGAATCTGCAGGCCAAGTGTACGTCCCACAGGCTTAGTCCTAACTATTTCCCACTGCACAATGGTCCCCCGTGAGAAGAATAGACCGTGGGTGGCGGATCAACAATAAGTGATATACCCCATGTATATCATGGGAAGGGGGAGGAAGGAATCTAAATGCGCACTCTCGTTGACATTCCCGATGACGATCTGGCCATCATCAACAAAGTTGTCAAGGCTCAATCCATCTCACGCGCGGAGTTTATAACGACGCGCGATTGCGCAGAGCCTGACCGCGCACCGCAAAACACAAATCGAGAAAGCTCGGAAGCGGCGTTCGGGCTGCTGGCTGGACGCTCTGTGGATGGGATGGAGTATCAGGTGATGATTCGCAAGGAATGGGAGTAAGGGACACTGGAGGGGGTAGCAAATGGCGCAAGAGGAACCAGAAAGGGATACACGTCATGCATGCGAGCTATCGGAGCTAACGCAGCGCGACAAGATCGAATTTGTGGAGGGCTTACTGGATCCTCCAGCCCCAAATGAAAGGCTGCGTATCGCCGCCGCCCGTCATGCGCGGGTATTGACTCCCCTGAGCTAATACGCCTTGAGGCTGACGATGGCTTTGAGGATGGTGTCAGGCTGGGGGAGGATTACGTCTTCGAGGATTGGCTGGTAGGCCACGAAAGTATCCATCGACCCGATACGGCGGACGGGGGCGTCGAGGTAATCGAATAGCTCGTCGGCGATGCGGGCGGCGAGCTCAGCGCCGTAGCCCCAGCTGATCATGTCTTCGTGGGCGACGATGACGCGGCTGGTCTTCTTGATGGAGGTGGCGATGGCTTCCCAGTCGTAGGGGCTGAGGGTGCGGAGATCGATGACTTCAACCTCAATGCCCTGGCGTTGGGCCTGCTGGGCCGCCTGTAACGCACGGGGCACTACTGCTCCGTAGGTGACGAGTGTGATGTCCGTACCCGGCCGAACGATTTTGGCCTTGCCAAAGGGGATGGCGAATTCCTGTCCCGGATAAGGCGCGCGGCCGTAGGTTTCGCGATAGAGGCGCTTGTGCTCGAGGAACAGGACCGGATCGTCGCAGCGGATGGCCGTGCGCAGCAGGCCGTTGGCGTCAAGGGCGTTGGACGGGAACACAACGCGCAGGCCGGGGATGTGGGTGAAGATGCTCTCACCGGATTGCGAATGATAGATGGATCCGCCGGTGAGATAGCCGCCGATGGCGACACGAATGACGACGGGCGAGGCCCAAGCGCCGTTGGAGCGCCAGCGCATGAGGGCAAGCTCGTTGTGGATCTGGTGCATGGCAGGCCAGATATAGTCGAAGAACTGGATCTCGACGACGGGCTTCATGCCGCGGGTGGCGTAGCCGATGGCACGGCCCACGATGTTGGCTTCGGCGAGGGGAGAATTGAAGACGCGCTCGGAGCCGAATTCCGTTTGCAGGCCGGCCGTGAGCTTGAAGACGCCGCCCTTGCCTTTGACTTCAGAAAGTGCCGCGGAGCGGCTCGCGTCGGCTACATCTTCGCCGTAGAGCACGATGCGGGGATCGCGATGCATCTCGTCGTGGAGGCAGGCGTTGATGAGGTCCGCCATGGTGCGCGGATCGCTTCCCTTCTGGCTTCCGGCCTTGCCTCCGCCTGCGGAGCCGGGAGCTTCTGCGCGCTCAGTGGCGAAGGCTGTGCTGGTGGGGTCGAGGGATTCGGAATAGACGTGCTCGGCGACGCTGGAGATGGCGGGCAACGCAGCGGCTAGCGCGACTTCGGCGGCGGCGGCGGCTTCCTGGTCCAACTGCTTCTCAAGCTTATTGATTTCTTCGGTGGTGAGAATGCCTTCGCGCAGAAGACGCATCTGCATCTTGGCGAGGGGATCGCGCATGGCGTCGGCTTCGCGCTCGGCGGCGGAGCGATAGAGCTTGTCGTCGTCAGATAGCGAATGCGAGTACGGCCGGACGCAGTGGCCGTGGATAAACGCTGGACCGTGGCCGGCGCGGCAATGGGCCGCAGCAGCTTGAAAAGCGCAAAGGCATGCTTCGGGATCGGTGCCGTCGACTTCAGCAAAGTGGAAGTTGGGGAAGTTGGCGACGAGGCGAGAGATGTTGCCGCCGGGCGTATTGATCTCGACCGGGACGCTGATGGCGTAGCCGTTGTCTTCAACGCAGAAGATGACGGGAAGCTTCTGATTGGAGGCGGTGTTGAGCGCCTCCCAGAACTCGCCCTGAGAGGTGGAACCCTCGCCGAGCGAGGTGAAGGCGATTTCGTCACCATGGAACTGGACGTCGTGGAGTCCGCGGTAATCGGCTATGCCCTCAGGCTTGACGGCGGTCTCTGGATGGCGGCTAAAGTAGCGACCGGCTTCAGCGCAACCGACGGCGTGCAGAAGCTGGGTGGTGGTGGATGATGAGGTGCTGACGATGTGAAGGGGACGGCTGCTCCAGTGGGTGGGCATCTGGCGGCCGCCGCTGGCGGGGTCGGAGGCTGCGCCGACAGCCTGCAACAGCATGTCAGTAGGCGTGACGCCGAGAGCGAGGCAAAGCGCGCGATCGCGATAGTAGGGGAAGAACCAGTCGTATCCGGGACGGAGAGCGAGAGCGGCAGCCACCTGGAGGGCCTCGTGGCCTGCTCCGGAAATCTGGAAGTAGATTTTCTGCTGGCGTTTGAGGAGGATTTCGCGGTCGTCCACGCAGCGGGAAAGGACCATCAGCCGGTAGATTTCGACCATCTGCTGAGGACTCAATGCACCCGGAGCCTCAGCCGCCTCGGACTCACGAGCTCCGGAAACTGCCACTTCCATTCCCGTTTCTCCCAACTCACCATTTTGATGCGAACCAAAACCTGATTGTAACAACTCAGCCCAAGTTTCTCATGGGTCCAGATCACAATGCGCACGGACCGTTTGGCGTCAACGCATTATGGGGGCGGAAGGCGGGTGATATGCGGGCATATTTGCCACGGGAGTGCTCATGTGTTCCTTGACGCTGCGGGCCAGCTTCTCAATGGTGGCGAGCTTGTGCAACTGGTCTGGAGTGAGCGAACCGGAGTTCGCCTTGCGGATTTCGGCGTCGAGTTCGTTGGCCAGTTTGAGGAGCTTGTTGGTGTCAGAAACGAGGGCCTTTTGGCGCATGTCGTTGAGTGCGCGGTATCGCCGGGCCGCGTCTATCTGGTCGGGTTCGCTTCGGTCGTCGTCTAGGCCTCCGCCGACGCTCTGGCCGATAGGCTGGGGAAATGGCATGTGCGAGACGGGATTCGCAACTTGCGCATGGGCTGCTGTGGCTGCGAGGAGGGCCAGGCCGAGCGCCAGCCAGATGGCGAGAGGCGCGGGCCGCATTGCACGTGGCACGAGGCGGGTGGGACGCGCGAGGCGAATTGAACCCGGAAGCCGGGCGGCAATAAAACTTAGCAATACAGGCCGTTTCTCAGTCATACCGGACCATCCTCAATCCAAGTGCGACCTTTCGAAAACTACCTTGTTCCTCAAAGGGGCATCTGTTGTCTAACCCGGACCCACGGTAAGCTTCATTTTTTCCTTCACATCGTGGGCCAGCTTCTCGATGGCGTCGGCCTTACGGATGACGCTGATGGAGAGCGTGTCCTTGCTGGTCTTGTCCACTTCGGTTTTCAGGTCTGTGGCCAGTTTGAGCAGCCTTTCGCTGTCGTCTGCAATCTGTTTTTTGCGCTCGGCGTTGGCGGCTTCGAAGTCTTTATCCTTTGCGTCCTTGCCGTTGATGTCGTTCTGCGTATTTGCATCGGGTATGCGGGTGACGGAAGGTGGATAACGAAATCCGGGATCCCTCACCTGCAATCCCTCGCCCACCAAAGGTCCAAGGGCCAAGGTTGCGGCACCTGTGAGTATTCCGATCCATAGGACGCTGATCCGCGGCGAGCGCCGGGACTTGGCTTCATGCTGCTGTTTCATCGGATGACCTCCTGCCTCTAGAGCGAACCCCCAGTAAGCATGCCCTTGCAACGGGTACGGGAGGCGGCTCCTTCTTAAGGAAAATAACCACTTGGCGTTGTACTTCCGGAGTAAAGCTACTCTGGTTTCGCTGTAACCCTAGGCTGCGCAGGGAGGAACGATTCGAGAATCCGCCCTTAGTCGGATAAGCAACCCAAGGCATCCTGCGGACAGTCTAGTCTAGAAACAGGAGAATTGGATGCACCCTTTTCAATTTGTAGCAATTTTCGGTCTTGTGCGATGGGGGTTGTTCGCCGAGGGCCGGTTTCTGGGCAAGGTTCTGGATGAATGGACTGTCGACGCCCAGGAGTTTGTCCATACCAAACTGCCTCACCTGCTGATGGCGGTGTTGATTGCTTATGTTCTTATCCGGCTGCTGCGGCTGATTACAAACAGGATGATTCGGATTGCGGAGCAGCACGCGGCGGCTGGAAACCGCATCTCGCAGGTGAAGACGCTGGCCAATGTGATCCGCGCAACCGGACTGGCGGTTATCGGCGCTATTACCGCGTTGCAGTTGCTGGCGGCTGTGGGGGTGAATTTGACGCCACTGCTGGCTTCGGCGGGGGTAGCCGGGGTGGCGGTGGGCCTGGCGGCGCAGAGCATTGTGAAGGACGTGCTGAACGGAGTGATCATCGTGATTGAAGACCAGTTCGATGTGGGAGATACGGTGCGGTTATCGGGCATGACCGGGACGGTGGAGGCGATGACCCTGCGCAAGACGACTGTGCGGGATGGAGACGGAACGCTTTACATTATTCCCAACTCGCAGATCACGATTGTGGCTAACCTGAGCAGGGACTTCTCGGTGGCAACGATCAACGTGAGCGTGGATTTTTCAGCCGATCCTGATAAGGTGCAGGAGATTCTTAAGAACGTGGCCATGGACATACGGACCAGCGAGCAGTTTAAAGGGGTTTTCCTAGCCGATCCGCAGGTTCTGGGGGTGGATTCGATGAAGGGCTCGCAGCTGATTTTTCCGGTGATATTCAAGACCAAGGCGACGCAGCAATATGGGCCGATGCGGGAGTTTCAGCGGCGGGTGCGGCTGGCGCTGGAAGAGAACCACATGCTGCCGGGAGATCCGAATCGCGTGTTCAGTTCATTCACCGAAAAGGTGAATCAGACACAGCAGGTGGCGGCGGTTCAGGAGGAACACCATGAGGCTCCCAAGGCGGACCCGACGGCGAATAAGGCACACGATGTGAATCCGTTCAACCCGGAGTAGGTGACTTCAGGCGCCGGGCTTGAGGACATCCACTAAGGCCTCAAGGTCGGTGATGGGGGGCAGGCAGGTTCGGCCGCGGCAGACTAGGGCAAAGGCTTCGGCGCCGGGTGGCGAGGGAACGCGAAACTCGCTTCCTTCAAGCAGGGACTCCGCCAGTGCCTCCGGAATTCCGCCTGCAACAAGGCGGAAGGACGCGATGCGCATGACGGTTTTGTTGACGGCGAAACGGGCGATGGCCGCCTCTTCAAGACGGGCTGCGTCCGGGGCCGAGCCGACGACGACGACCTGAACCGGGTCAAGCAGGAGGCGCTCCAATGCAAGGCCGTATGAGCCGGCGTAGAGGCCGAAATGCTCCACAATGCCGCTGAAGGAACTGAGTGTGGCCTCGGCGATCTCTCGATACTCACTACGGCCGCTGAGGGCCTCAAGGCGCAGCAGCGCGGAGGCGGCGGTGGGGTTGCCGGCGGGAGTGGGTACGTCCTGAACCGGTTTGCGGCGCGCGCCCAGAGCGCCCAGTGGAGCAGTTCCTGGCGCGGGCGCGGCGGTGTCGTGGAACGCTCCTGCAGCGGGGTCATAGAAGCGGGCGATCATGGCGTCGGCGAGTTTGATAGCCGCGTGGTAGAACTTCATTTCGCCGGTGGCGAGCCATCCGTCGACAAGGGCATGCACGGTGAAGGCGTAATCGTCGAGAATGCCGGGGACGTTTTCTGGCGGGGTCGACGAAGGGATTGAGTCGTCCGCGCTATAGGCGATGACGTGGCGGAGTTCGGAGGCGCCGTCCCAAGCCTCGGCCATGAGCCGGTTAAGAGTGCGCAGGGCGAATTCGCGCGCGGAATCCATGCGGAGAACGCGGGCGGCTTCAAGATAGGCCGTGATGGCCATGGCGTTCCAACCGGTGTAGATTGTCCGATCGACAAAGGGGGTGGGGCGCAGGCGGCGGGCAGCCAGCAGTTTGCGGCGGGATGAATCAAGAAGCAGGCGGAGATGTTCTTCGGGCTGGCCGGTGGCCGCGGAGAATTCGGGAAGGGTCTGCTTCCGGTGCAGGACGTTCTTGGCCGGGTTGTGATGCATATCGCCGAGCTCGCCGATGTCCCAGTAGCGCGCAGCAACCTCCAACTCGTCGGGTTGCAGAACGGCCTTTGCCTCGTCCAGAGTCCAGGTGAAATAGTCGCCGTCGTCGTCGAGGTTGATGTCCGCATCCTGCGAGGCATAAAAACCGCCGAGTTCGCGATCCGTCATGCAATCGTCGAGCCAGTGCACAATCTCGACAGCCGTCTGAAGAAAGTCGGGACGGTCAAAGCTCTGGAAGCCATGGATGTAGTTGCGGAGAAGCTCAGTGTTGTCATAGAGCATCTTCTCGAAGTGGGGTACGACCCAGCGCTCGTCCACGCTGTAACGGTGAAAGCCGCCGGCAAGCTGGTCATAGACTCCGCCGCGGGACATCTTCTCAAGGGTGGTGCAGAAGGCTTCGCGGGCCTTGGCAGCCTGATCGGGGGCCTGGTACCCTGCTCCGCGATTGGTTGCCACTTCAAGCAGCAGATCGAGGACCGCCGGATGGGGAAATTTTGGCTGCGAGCCGAAGCCGCCGTTGCGGGGATCGAACTGAGCCAGGGCTGACGCGGCGATTTTATCAACGAGAGACAGCGTCAGTTCCCCACTACGGCCGGAGAAGCTTTCGTTGTGCTCGATGGAGGCCATGACGCTTTCCGCCGACTCGAGGGCTTCTTCGCGGCGGTCGCGCCAGACCTGGGCCATGGTGAGCAGTACTCGCCCGAAACCGGGGCGGCCATACCGGTCGTCGCGGGGGAAATAGGTTCCTCCGAAGTAGGGACGGCCGTCCGGGGTGAGAAAGGCCGTAAGCGGCCATCCGCCCTGGCCGCTGATGGCCGAGACGGCAGCCTGGTAGCGTGCGTCCACATCGGGGCGCTCGTCGCGGTCCACTTTGATGGCGACAAAATGCCGGTTGACGATCTCCGCAATCTCCGCGTCTTCATACGATTCCCTATCCATGACATGGCACCAGTGGCACCAGACGGCCCCGATGTCGAGCAGGATGGGCTTGTCTTCGGCCTGCGCACGCCGAAATGCAGCTTCGCTCCACGAGCTCCATTGAATAGGCTGATGCCGCGCGGAGCGCAGGTAGGACGAAGCTGCGTGCTCAAGCAGGTTGGCGGAAACGGGCGCTGGGGAGACGTCCTTATGCATGAAGTGAGGATACATGCGCTGTGTCAGCCGCTGCCAATTCCGCCCGCGCATTGAAGGCAAATTTGGGAAGATGCGAAAGTTGCGCCGGAGAGATGCAACCAAATTTCCGTCTCAACGCATCGAAACTGATCGACCAGCCACAATAGCCCAAGATTATGTCCCTGTCGCAGTGCTATTCGATTCAAAAGAACCACAATGATCCGACATGATTTTGCCGGGATGATACCCCTTGTCATGCCAGTGATGGTGTACAAATTCCGATGACCCAGAAAGAACAGCCCATTCACGAGACGCTCCCCGCATCCAATGGCAAGGAGGCCGCAGAGAGCGCAATGGAGATGAGCGAGCTTGTGGCTCGATACGACTGGGCCGCAACGGCTTTGGGACCTGCATCGGAATGGCCGGACAGTCTGAAAGCACCGGTGCGGATTCTTCTGACCTCCGGTTTTCCCATGTGGATGGCGTGGGGCCCCGATTTGACCATGCTGTATAACGACGCCTATGCGCGTACGACGCTGGGCAGGAAGCATCCCTGGGCGCTGGGGCGGCCAGCGCCGGAAGTTTGGCCAGAGATCTGGGACGAGATCGGGCCGCTTATTGATCGCGTGATGGAGACGGAAGAAGCGTGCTGGGAAGAAGAACTGCCGCTGGTTATTGAGCGAAACGGATATCCCGAAGAGACGTACCATACATTTTCATACAGTCCGCTGGCAGGACCGGATGGCAGGGTTGCCGGGATGCTCTGCGTCGTCATCGAAGATACGGTACGCGTGCTGGGCGAGCGCCAGCTTGCAGCGCTGGGTAAATTGGCGGCCACATTGGCGAACGCAATCACGCAGGAAGATGTGTACGCGGGGATTGAGCGCGGGGTAGACGGACAGAAGGATTTGCCCTGCACGCTGACTTACCTGTTCGACGAGGCGGGCAAGGAATTGAGGCTGGTAGCGAAGACCGGCTTTGAAGCCGATCATCCGGCCGCGTGCCTGGTCATGAGCATCGATTCAAAGCCTGCTCCATGGCCGATCCACGAGCTTCTTGAGAGCAACCGGGCAATCACGATCGAGGACCTCAGCCTCTACTTTCCCGATCTTCCGCCCGGGTGCTGGGACCAGCCGCCATCGCGCGCGCGGCTGGTGCCGATTGCACGGACGGGACAGGAAAAGCCCGCCGGCGTATTCATTACGGCGCTGAATCCATTCCGCCAGATTGACTCGAGCTATGCCGGTTTCCTTGACCTTGTGGCCGGCCAGATTGCCGCCAGCATTACCAATGCGCGGGCCTATGAGTTGGAGAGAAAACGGGCCGAGGGCCTAGCGGAACTCGACCGAGCCAAGACTACTTTCTTCAGCAATGTGAGCCATGAGCTGCGAACACCCCTGACGCTGATCCTGGGCCCGATTGAGGACGCACTTACAAGCCAGTCGGCACCTTCGGGCGAGGCGCTGGAGATGCTTCATCGCAATGCGCTGCGGCTGCTGAAACTTGTGAACGGATTGCTGGATTTTGTTCGAATCGAGGTGGGCAGGCTGCGGGCGACGTATGAAGCTACGGACCTTTCGCTGCTGACGGCGCAGCTTGCCAGTGTGTTCCGCTCGGCAATGGAACGCGCTGGACTGAAGCTGATTGTGGACTGCCCTCCGCTGCCGGAACTGGTTTATGTGGACCGGGAGATGTGGGAAAAGATTGTCCTGAATCTTCTTTCGAACGCGCTGAAGTCTACATTTGAAGGCGAAATCCGGGTAACCATTCGATCCATTCAAACGGGGGCGGAACTCTGTGTGACGGACACCGGGACCGGCATCTCGAGGGACGAGCTGCCGCACTTGTTTCAGCGATTCAGGCGCATTGAGGGCGCGCCCCGGCGCAGCCACGAGGGCAGCGGGATTGGATTGGCGCTGGTCCAGGAACTGGTGGAGATGCACGGGGGATCCATTCGCGCGGAAAGCGTGCTTGGTGAAGGAAGCACATTTACTGTGACTCTTCCATTCGGGCACGCGCACCTGTCGCGCGGGCAGGTGATGATGAATCGTGCCAATTCGGTTGCGATGCAGGGATCCGCGCTGGCCTATGTGCAGGAGGCAATGGGCTGGCTGCCGGGGCGCGACCGGCTGAAAGGCGAAGTCACTCCGGCCGGCGAAAGCCCGCAGGACGCGGGCGAAGTGGAAGCGGTGGAAGAGAAGTCGGTGATCCTGGTGGTGGACGATAACGCCGACATGCGGGAATACCTGATCAGCCTGCTGGGATGGCGCTTCAAGATTGTTGAGGCGGTGAACGGGCGGCGTGCGCTGGAACAGGTGGAACAGGTTCACCCGGATCTTATTCTGACCGATATGATGATGCCGGAGATGGACGGCTTCGGCTTGCTGGGGGCCCTCAGGAAGAATCCCGCAACCCAGACCATTCCGGTGATCCTGCTTTCGGCGCGCGCGGGCGAAGAGTCGCGCATTGAGGGCATCGACGCGGGTGCGGACGACTATCTGACCAAGCCATTCAGTGCACGGGAGCTTGTGGCCCGCGTAGAAGCACAACTGAAGATGGATCGCCTGAGAAGAGAGGCGAGTGAACACGAAGCTGCTCTGAACCGGGAAATCAACCGAACCAGGCAGTTTGCCTGGGAAGCGCTTGAGCACATCCCGGAAGTGTTTTACATCTTCGACAAGGAGTATCGGTTTACGTACATCAACGCGGCCGGCGCGGAGATTGAAGCGCAGCTGGGTAAGCCGCTGATGGGCGAATGTCTATGGGAGTTACTTCCGGAGCTTGTGGGAACCATCGTGGAATCCAGCTTTCGGCGGGCGATGGATGAGCGCGTCCCAGTGGAATTCGAGTTCTATTACGAGCCGCTGGAATCATGGTTCCAGTACCGGGTGTATCCGCTGCCTGACGAGGGCATCATTATGTACGCGCAGAACACGACCGAGAAACGCAAGGCCGAGCAGGCACTGCGGAGATCGGAACAACTGGGCGCGGCAGGCCGGTTGGCGGCGAGCATTGCGCATGAGATCAACAATCCTCTGGAGGCGGTGACGAACCTGCTGTTTCTGGCCAAGATGGACCAGTCGATGCCGGGCAACTCGAGGACCCTTCTGGAGATGGCCGACAAGGAACTGCAGAGGCTGTCGCACATAGCAGCGCGGAGCCTGAAGTTTTATCGCCAGAGGACTGCGCCGACGCTGACGTCAATGGAAGAGCTGCTGGAATCGGTGATCTACTTCCACGAGACGACGATCAAGACTCGAGACATCGACCTGGATCGCCGTTACCGCAAAGCGCCGCTTGTGTTCTGCTATCCCGGAGAGGTGCAGCAGGTGGTTACGAACCTGCTCGGCAACGCGCTGGATGCGGTTGAGCCACACGGACGGATGGTGGTTGCCGTGCGTCCAGCGCAGGACCGTGGCGGGCGCGACGGCGTGGTTGTGATGGTTGCGGACAACGGATGCGGGATGAGCAAGGCCACGCTCGGCCGGCTCTTTCAGCCCTTCGCGACGACCAAGGGGGAAGAGGGAACCGGACTTGGACTGTGGGTGTCGAAAGGGATTCTGGACAAGCACCATGCCCGGATCGCGGTGCGCAGCAGGCAGGGGTGCGGCACGGTCTTCCGCTTCTTTCTTCCTTTGAATGCGGCGGAACCGGGGACGGAGCGGACGCAAGCGTGATGAGACGCAAAAGGGCATCCGTTGGACTGGATTCCCTTTTGCGTTTCGTTTGGCTTGTTCGTTTGAAGTATTCTTCGCCGGTCTTGATTAGTTCTTCGCCAGTTCCGACTCAATGGCAGAGACCAGTGCGGGCGCATCCGGCGCAGTATCCGGGGCGAACCGCTCCACCACTTTCCCGTCACGGCTCACCAGGAACTTCTCAAAGTTCCAGGTAATTTCCGGCTCGGGGAGCGCTTCAATTCCATAGCCCTTCAGCTTTTCGCGGAACGGGACCGCGTTCACGCTGACAGCCTTCGGCTGAGCTGCGGTCAAGGCGGCGTACAAGGGATGCTTCCCTTCCCCGACCACGGTGATCTTCTCAAAGATCGGGAACTGGACGCCGTAGTTGAGAGTGCAGAAGGATTGAATCTCTTCGTTGGTGCCGGGCTCCTGCGCCTTGAAGTCGTTGGCGGGGAAACCGGCAATCACCAGGCCCTGGCCCTTGTACTGCTCGTAGAGTTTTTCCAGGCCTTCATACTGCGGCGTCAGGCCACACTTTGACGCTACGTTGACGACCAGGACCACGTCGCCTTTGAACTCGGCGAGCGATGCGTCGGCGCCGTTGATCTTCTTTACGGGGATGTCGTAGATCGATGTGCTCATGATTGCTCCTTTGGAGATGATAGCGGTTGGTGACTGAAACCGGCAATGCAACGGTCTCGTTGGCAGCGGCGTAGTTTCCGGTTTGCCGGTCGTTCGCCCGGAATCAAGTGGAAGGCTTTTTATTGTCAGCTTTAATGGTCATCTTTGTTGCGCCAGAAGGCGATCGTTTCCAACCAGTTTCGCTTCGGTTTGGACGGCTTCTTTATCCACCCGTCTGGTGGCGCTTGAATCCCATGCGACTTGGCGAAGGCAGGATTTACCCATACGGACTTCACTTCGTGCGGAGGCAATTCGATTGGCAGATCATCAACGCAATGGGCGAGGAAATCCTGCACAGAGCCTGCAAGGAGGACAAGATCGTCCGTCTCGTGATCCCAAAAAAAAATCGAGCCTGCATCATCCTTCGTAAAGAAGTTGCCACAAGAGTCTTCGGCGAGGATGGGAAACTTTACGCCATCCAGGTTTTGAAACCATGTCTGACTTGGCTCGATTCGCATTGGACCATAGGGCTCATTTGTCAGCGGATTTACGAAGACTTTTCCTACGACCGCAACCAGAGTTTCATCCATGCGAGAATCCATGATGCTCCCACTCCCCTCCCCATCCTAGGGCGCACTGCAGGACGAGACATGCATATTCCCGGCTTCGAAGGTCCATGCTCGGGCTCCCGACTTTTCTCGATGCCGGGATGGTTGACAATCTGGAAACTGCAGCACTGCCGTGCTTTTCACTGTAACAACTGCTTCGCCACTTTGACATAGAGCTCAACCGATTCCAGCAGTTCCTTCTTGGAGAGCTTCTCGTGCGGAGTGTGGGCGACGTGAATGGACCCTGGACCAAGCAGCAACGGCTCGCCCCACTTGCTAAGGTGCGGAATGTCGGTGGCGAACTTGGCGATCATTGTGGGCAGTCCTTCCACGGCGCGCATCCGGATGAAGGGACTGTCGAGCGTGAACTCGACTTCGGCGAGGCCTTCCGCGGCCTGCTGCAACGCGGCGCGCACGGGGGCGGAGGGAGTGACGGTGCGGACGAGGACCTGTGCTTCGGCTTTGTCGGCGATGACGTTGGGGGCATGGCCACCATGAATCTGGCCGATGTTGATGGTGCTGGGGCCTACGTCTTCAAGTACTGGCAATTCGAGCGCAAGCACGCGGGACATGACCTCAATCATTTTGTGCACGGCGCTCTCGCCCAGCTCAGGATAAGCGGAGTGCGCCATTTTGCCGGAGCACCGGAACGCCGCGCGCAGAGCGCCTTTGGAGGCCAGCGCAAGGCGATTGTCGGTGGGTTCACCATTGATGAGAAAACGGCTGCCCTTGGGATTGAGATTGGCTACCTGCGCACCGGCGGAATCGCGCTCCTCGCCGGAAACAAACAGCAAGCCAACCTTGAATCCATCCGCGCGAAGCGCTTCGGCTGCCGCAACCTGGGCGGCGATGATTCCCTTGGCGTCAGACACTCCGCGGCCATGCAGATACTCGGCATCCTCAGTTGGGGGGATGTAGGGCGGAACAGTATCCATGTGCGTGGAAAAGACGAGGTCAGGGGACTCGCCGGCGATGCCTGCGTACACATTCCAGCGCGGGCCGGCGGTAATGCTCTCCTTCGGCTGAGGCACCGCGGTCTTTTCAACGGCCCAGCCACGACCGGCGAGGAAGCCGGCGAGGAAGTCGCCAACAGGGCCTTCGTGGTAGGTCGTGGACTCGATTTGGCACAACTCCAGCGTGAGTTGAATAGGGTCAATCGCTTGCGTGGGATAAGAAGACGGATGGCCGTTCATGATGCTGCAAGAATACCTTACGGAGTGATCAACGGCGCCTGACCAGGGAACCAGAGTGGCGCGCGCTCCAGAGATCAGCGCCTCCCGCGTGGTGAAAAAGCCGGGCCGGCGAACCCGGACGAGCCAACTTGGCAGCGTTTTTTGAATCTCATCCGCAGAGGCGTAGAATGTGGAGTGGTATGACCACTTCAATTACACCGGTCCAGCGTATTCCGAGCGCAGGGAGCCGTTTTTCCGCATTGTCCCTGCTGAGGAGTGTGAGCCTGACTGGACCAGCAGGGCGCCTGGAAGCTCTGTTGAATGAGGGCATTCCGGACGCCCCGTATTCGGCTCTGCTTTGCCATCCACATCCGCTGGGCGGCGGCTCCATGCATAACAAGGTGGTCTACCATGCCATGAAGGCCATGAACAATCCGGCTTGGGGGCTGGGTTTGCCGGTGCTTCGCTTCAATTTTCGAGGCACGGGACTGAGTCAGGGCCAGCACGATGGCGAAGCCGAGACGGGCGATGTGCTGGCAGCTTTGGACTGGCTTGAAAATGCATACAGTCGCCCTGTGGTGTTAGCCGGGTTCAGCTTTGGTGCGGCAATGGCGCTGAGGGCCTGTTGCCAACCGGATCAATCAAGAGCCAGCTTGAATGTGCGCGCACTGGTTGCCCTCGGCCTTCCCACGCATGCTGATGGACGCGATTACGCCTATCCCTCCCTTGCCGATTGCAACCTTCCCAAGCTTTTCCTCAGCGGAGACCTGGACCAGTATGCGCCCACGGCACAGTGGTCGCAGGTTGTGAGGTCCGCCGCCGAACCGAAAACCGCGGTACTCCTTCCTGGTGCCGATCACTTTTTTACCGGTCAACTGGAACCCATGCAGGCAGCGCTTTCCGGTTGGCTGAAGGAGCTACTGTGACAACGGTCAGCGATATGGGTTTGGAATCTTTGCACGCCACGGCCACGGGAATCTTTACAGGGGCGCTTGAGGCGTGCAATATTGCATCGGCTTTCGACCGCCGCATCCGCTTTGAGGGCAACACGCTGCATCGCCTGCTGCCGGATGGCAGCGGTCCTTCGACGATCAATCTGAACGCCTACAAGCGCATCTTCGTGATTGCCCTGGGCAAGGCTGCGGGGCCGATGCTGGATACCCTTCTGGACCGCATGAAGCGGCGAAAAGGGTTGCGCGGCATCTGCTGCTGGAACCAGGTGCCGAAGCACCGCAACTGGCGCGTCCGTTACTTTGAGGGCGGCCATCCGGTGCCCAACGAAGACTCGTTCGCGGCAGCCCGCGCCTCGCTGGCCATGCTGAAAAAAGCTCGGAAGGACACGCTGATTTTCTTTCTTATTTCCGGAGGCGGCTCGGCCATTTTCGACCTGCCCCTGGACCCGCAGGTGACGCTTGATGAGACCATCGCATTCCACCAGCTGCTGATTGCCTCGGGTGCACCGATCAGCGAGATGAATACGCTGCGCAAGCATTTCTCCGCAGTGAAGGGCGGACGTTTGGCGATGGCCGCGCCTGAAGCGACGAAGGTGAGCCTGCTGCTGCCTGATGTGCCGCTGCGCTCGCTGGATGCGCTTTCCTCGGGTCCCACAACACCCGACCACTCCACGGTTGCCGATGTGCGTGCACTGATTGCCAAGTACGAACTGGCCCCCAAGCTTCCGGCGTCGATCCGGGCGTTTTTCGAGCGCGAAGATCTGCCCGAGTCGCCGGGCAACAAGGGTTGGCGTCCGCCCTTCTTTCCGCGCGCGGCAAAGGCTGAGGTTACCCTGGCGCGCCGCGTGACTTCGGCAGCCTCAATGAGCGGCGAGGATGAGGCATTTCGCGATTCGGTTTTCGAGATCCTTCTTTCCAGCCACGACCTGGTGGAAAACGCGCGCACGCTGGCGCAAAAGGCCGGGTTCTTTGTCGCGGTGGATAACGGTTGCGACGACTGGG